>OGZM01000107.1_pt1 | contig 112401 bp, 102 predicted proteins | sample 1576821 | NCBI WGS metagenome assembly OGZM01 (sample SAMEA3541491, study PRJEB24748) | human gut metagenome | biome: human gut; feature: human-associated habitat; material: faeces | place: China | collected 2012
CGCGGACTGCATCAACTTTTGGAATCCTTCCACTGATACAGTTTTTCAGTCTTTTCGACATGCTTTCAGGGGCTTTTATTTTTTAAAGTAAAATCTCTGTTCACGATGTTTGCATCTTGACTCTTCCGTCACTTTCGGCTAGGATAATCTTAATATATTTCCGGCATTTTGCGAACAATATGCCGATAAGTACACTAAAAACTGGAGGGTTGGATTTGAAAAAAATAAAACGTATTCTTGCCATTCTTGGCGCAATTATCTTAGCCGGTCTTTATATTTCCACCATCGTCTGTGCACTCTCTTCCAATGAGAACTATATGGATATGCTGATGGCCTCTGTTTATGCAACCGTGATCATCCCGGTGCTGATCTGGGCATATTCTTTTGTATATAAGATGGTCAAGAAAAATCATGAGCAGAAGGAAGATTAATTTTCCTCTGCTCATTTTTTTATCGCTCTTCTAACGGCACATATGCTTTCTCCGGCATGATGCTCCGGTATGCAGGACGAATGATTTTATCCATATTTACCAGCTCTTCCATGCGGTGCGCGCTCCATCCGACAATACGGGCGATCGCAAAGATCGGGGTATAAAGCTCTAACGGGATGTCTAACATACTGTATACAAATCCACTGTAAAAGTCCACATTGGCTGAAACCCCCTTATAGATATGGCGTTTTTCCGCGATCACTTCCGGTGCAAGATTTTCTACCATACTGTATAATGCAAAATCTTTTTCTCTTCCCTTCGCCACCGCGAGCCTTTCCACAAAGCTTTTGAATACGCGCGCTCTCGGATCGGAAAGAGAATAAACGGCATGACCCATACCATAGATCAGGCCTTTGCGGTCAAATGCCTGTTTGTCGACAAGCTGTTCCAAATAGTTTTTAACTTCGTCTCTGTCTCCCCAGTCCTTCACATGATTTCTCATATCATCCATCATTTCCACTACTTTGATATTAGCGCCGCCGTGCTTTGGTCCTTTTAAGGAAGAAAGTGCCGCTGCCATGACAGAGTATGTATCGGATCCGGATGAGGTCACAACCCTTGTTGTAAACGTAGAGTTATTTCCACCACCGTGTTCCATATGAAGTACCAGCGCAATGTCAAGCACGCGCGCTTCCAGTTCCGTGTACGCTTTATCCGGGCGAAGCATAAGGAGCAGATTCTCTGCTGCGGATAATCCCTCCTGCGGACGGTGGATATAAAGGCTGTCATCACAGATATAATGGTTGTATGCATGGTAACCGTACACCGCAAGCATCGGGAACACACTGATCAGCTTGATGCACTGTTCTAACTGCGTATGCAGCTCCTGGTCAGCGATCGTCTCATCATAGGAAGCAAGTGTCAGCACGCTTCTCGTCAGCGAATTCATGATATCCTTGCTCGGTGCTTTCATAATGACATCTCTGGTAAAGTTTGTCGGAAGCTGTCTGCACTCTTCTAACATGCTCTTAAATGCCCCTAATTTTGCAGCATCCGGCAGTTCGCCAAACAAGAGCAGGTATGCCACTTCCTCGAATCCAAAACGTTTTCCCTCAAATCCATGGATCAGGTCGATCACATTGTAACCGCGGTACCAGAGCTGTCCGTCACACGGAACCTTTTTCCCATCCTCCGTTTTAAACGCATCGATCCTTGAAATATTGCTGATCCCCGCAAGCACACCGGTTCCATCCACATCTCTCAAACCACGTTTTACACCGAACTCCTTAAACAGCTCCGGCGGGATTCTGTCATTACGTTCACATATTGTCATCAGTTCTTCCGTTTCTTTTCCAAAATCTCCATATTGGTTCATGTCCCATCCTCCTGTTCTGCCTGAATATTCTTCATGATCTTGCCCATTACCCGCTTTAAGCAGCTTCGTTCTTCTTCTGTCACGCCCGCAAACAGACGCTCTAAAATATCTGCCCGGATCTGTTCAAACTCTTCCAGCACAGGTTTTGCCTTACCAGTCATACGAATGTGTATTTTCCTGTGATCCGCCTCATCAGCAACCAGCTCAATATATCCATGCTGTTTTAAATTGTCCACCGATTTTGAAATATGGGCCTTGGACAAATGCTGTATCTCGATCAGATCCTTTGCGGTATCCTTCTGTTTCTCATGGGAAATCAGATAAAGGATATCCAGCTCCACATGGCGCAATCCATAGGTCTCCATCAGCCGTTCACATGCCTGCTCGATCACTTTTCTCATCTGCTGGTTGGTTCCAAATATTTCATACTCACTGTACATCATCCCTGCTCCACATTCTTTTTCTTCCGGTAAATAACTTTTTATTTCCTGCTTTGCGGTTCGAATTAGTTCGTTAATGAACTTTCTCACATTCATGTTACCTCTTTTTTCCAAAAGTGTCAAATTAAAAATTTATGAACTTAAAATACCGGACTGCACATATACAATCCGGTATTTTCATCTCTGTGATTCAGATTTGTCATTTCACTCTCTTACTTCGTTTCCTCTGTTACAACGGCCTCTGTTTCATTCGGCACCACGGTCGCTGTCTCCGTTTCATCCACGGCCTCCGATGGCTCTTCTGCCTCAGTTTCCGTATCATCTGCTTTTGCGGTCAGATCTTCGACGCTCTTATCAAATCCGGTCGCTGGCGCGCTGTCCACAACATATATGGTATCACTGTCGCCCGTTTTCAGATAATACTCATTCGTGATCTCATTCTGGCTGCCAATGTAGATCGTCGTTAGCCCGGAATCCGTTTTTAACGTAACCGTATTAGCAGGATCATCCAGCCCAAAGTCCGCCAGGTCATCATACTCTGTAACCTCGTCTGATGCCGTGATCGCTGATGCCTTATTTAAAAGTGTCTCCAAAGCGCTCTCATCAATATCAACCGACTGATCCCCGTCATAGGTCCACTCTGTTCCATTTTTTGTAAAGGAAAGTGTTGTTCCATCCAGCACATAAGAAAACTGTGTGATATCAGAGACCTCAAGATCCGTCACCTGGATCTTTTCCGCCTCTTCTTTGGCATTTTCCTTTTCTTCCTGTTTTTTACTGTAAAAATGGACGCCTATATACGCAAGGATCAGCAGGATCAGCAAAATGACCAGAACGATCATCTGTTTTTTCTGTTTCTGCATTATTTTTTCCTCCTTACTGCCCAGATCACAACTCCGATAATAATCAGTACAACCGGTATAAAAATACTTGCTGCCAGTCCACCAATAATTGTAGAAATTGAAGTGATCGTGATCGTGCTCATCTTATAGTCTTTTACCGGAATAACGCTGGTATTATCATCCTCCCCGCTGGTCAGATTCGTCATGATATCAGTAAACATCGATACGTTGCTTCCCGATACGATCTGGTCTGTGGAATCCGTAAATAACTCCATAGAACCTGCCACAACGACCTGGGATGATGTATCATTTTCTGTCTTTGCCGCCGCAAGTGCGATCGTAAATGGTCCTTCAATATCTCCGTCTTCTTTTTCAGATGTTGCTGCATTATCTGCATCAATCTTTGATACCGCCTTATCGGTTGTCTGCAGCAATGCGGTATATGTCACATCATCGGAAGACCCGTCATAACTGAACGCTTCGCTGTACGGTGCAAAAATATATTTTCCGCTGACAGAAGAGGTGTAATCGTTGCTCTCTACTTCCGGAAGCAGATAGTATGGAATGTTATTGTAATAGTAGGAACTGTCGTTCTCCATGACAATACCATCCACACGCTCAATGCCGTATGCTTTTAAAATACTTTCAAAGTTCGTCAGATCCTTGTACTGGAAATTGGTCGTGATCAGCGCTTTTCCGCCTTTTTCCAGATAATCGGTCACTTTCTTTGCATCATCTGCGGAGAAATCCGAAGTCGGTGCGTTGATAATGATTGCTGATGCATCATCCGGCACAGCCTCCTCTTTTAACAATGTCAGCTCCGTGAGTGTCATATTCGCCTTCTCGATTGCTTCCGAAAATCCGCCGGAAAGCGAAGTTTCCCCGTGTCCTGTGATCTCATAGACAACCGGCAGCTCGCTCGAATCTTTGGTCACATACTGGAGTGCACTTGTGATCTGTCCCTCGGCATCATATCCATCAAGGCTTCTTGAATAGGAAGAATAATCATAGGAGTACTCATAAATATCGTTATAATCGATCACTCTGGAGCGTGCATCACTCGCAACAATCAGACTGTTCGAAGCAGGTGCATCCGTCGTATACTTCTGGAAAAATGTCGGATTGGTCGACGGATTAACATAGCTTACTTTTACATGACCGGACAGATCCTCATATCGCTGTAATGTCTCTGAAAGCGTACTGTCCGCATTTTTCTCTGCTGCAAGCACATAAATATTGACATCCTGATCCAGTGTCTTTAAGTAATCTTTTGTCGTATCCGTGATGGAGTACAACTTTGTGGATGTCGCATCGATTGCTGTGACCGTGGACGGCAGCTCATTTGCCACCAGGTTCACAACAACCGCAATGGCAAAGGCGACAACGATCATTCCGATGGAAAACGCCCCCGGAGCGATCTTTTTGGTGCTAACCGAATATCTGCGTTTCTGGATCAGCTGGCAGCTCAAAAACAGGCAGATTCCGATCACCGACAGAAAATAGATCACGCCTGTGAGGTCTAAGCAGCCATTCATAAATTTATCCAACGGTGTGTACAAATCATATGCGTTTAATATTTTTGTCAGAAGATTACCGCTCTGTGAGATCATGCTGGTAATACTCGACATCATGTAACCAAGAAACAGTGCTACAAATCCAAGCACTGCTGCGATAACCTGACTTTCCGTTACCACTGACATCAGCATACCGATCGCAATACATGCGCAGCCATACAGCCAGAATCCCAAAACCGCCACATAGCTTTCTCCTAGCGGCACAGAACCATAAATGGATAAAAATAACGGTGTCAGCGCAACAACGATCATTGCAATGGAGAAAACTCCGACCATGGCAAGATATTTGCCAAACACGATCTTTCCAAGCGGAACCGGGGAAGTTAACATCAGCTGATCTGTCTTTGTATGCCGTTCCTCCGCAAAGCTCCGCATGGTAAGTACCGGTACCGCAATCATCACAATAAATGAAACTGCGGAAAGCGAATACGAAACATAAGGCGAACCGGACCTCAAGTTATAAGCATAAAAATACAATCCATATAAAGCGAGTACTGCTGCAATAAAAAGCCATCCCACCACAGTCTGGAAATAGGATCTGATCTCACGTTTAAAAATTGCAAACATTATTTTGTTCCTCCTTCCTGTGATGTGAGTTCAAGGAATACATCCTCTAAGGACTTCGATGCTGCCTTCATCTCTAAGATCGGCATATGGTGTTCCACGCAGGTGTGATAAATCGCCTCGCGTACATCCGCATCTTTTTTTGCCGTCACAAGAAGCTGTACCGCGCCATCCTCTTTCGACTCTGTTTTTTCACACCGCTCCACCTGTGCGACCTCACGGATCGCTGTTTCCGCAGTATCTTCCTCTGCTTTCACTAGCAGCTCGATCTCCTGTGCACCGGTCATCCGCTCTAACAGATTCTCCGTGGAATCACTGGCAACGAGTTTTCCGTGCGAAATAATAAATACATGATCACAGACAGCAGAGATTTCAGACAAAATATGGGAACTTAGTATGATCGTATGTTTCTTTCCAAGTTCCTTGATGAGATCCCTGATCTCTATGATCTGTTTCGGGTCCAATCCTACGGTCGGCTCATCTAAGATCAGTATTTCCGGATATCCAAGTACTGCCTGCGCAAAACCGACTCTCTGGCGGTAACCTTTTGACAGGTTACGGATCAGTCTTCCCGATACTTCCTCTGTTTTTGTAATTTTCATGGCTTCCTTCACATATCCTGCCCGCAGGCTTTTCTCTAACTTCTTTAATTCAGCCACAAAATCCAGATATTCTTTTACCGTCATATCCATATAAAGAGGCGGCAGTTCCGGCAGATACCCCACACACTTTTTTGCTTCCTCCGGCTGTTTTAACACATCAAATCCGTTGATCTTTACCTCACCAGATGTCGCTGCAAGGTAGCCAGTAATAATGTTCATCGTTGTTGATTTTCCGGCTCCGTTCGGGCCCAGAAAACCATAGATTTTACCCGGCTCTACCGTGAGCGACAGATCATCAACAGCAACATGACTGCCATATTTTTTTACCAGATGATTGATCTCAATCACGTTTCTCTCCTCCTTATTTCATTCTCAATATATGCCACTATCCGCACTTATCGTGTGACCAGTAACCAAATTATTACTTTATAAGAGTAACGTGTAATTGTGTTTAAAGGAGGATGAATCTGTGATAAAAGTGTGAACATATACAATAGAATGCACACCCTGCGAGCATTCTATTGTCATGAATAATAGAATGCACACTCTGCGAGCATTCTATTATCATAAATAAAAGCAGCCTCCACATCCGTGAAAGCTGCTCTTATCCTGTATCTCTTCCTGTGATACGATTTTATGCAGTCATGTACCATTTCCTACATAACACCATATGTTTTTAATTTTTCCAAAGCATCCTGATACGTCGTAAACAACACGGTATGAATACCCTGTGTTTCCGCTGCTTCGATATTTTCCCTGCGGTCATCTAAAAATACACATTCATCTGCCACAAGGTTAAATTTGTCTAACAGTGTCCGATAGATCTCCGGTTCCGGCTTGATCTGATGAACTTCAAAGGAAAATACCTGTCCGTCCACATCCGAAAGAAATGAAAGAGCTTCCGCTGTATGTTCATAAGTCCATTTTCCGTAATTGGAAAGGATATACACATGGTAACCTTTCTGTTTCAGCTCCCGGATCCATGCGCGCGAATAATCGTACTGATAAATTGCCCGTGCAACATTTTCCCAGAACAGGCGGATCTCTTTTTCATATTCCGGTGCATTTTGGACAAATACAGCAAGCTGCTCCTCTGCATCCAGAACACTGCGGTCTGATTCATTCCAGGCATCAGAGTAAACGGTCGCATTTCCAACCGCCTCCTCTGTCTTTTCATCAAAACCTAACTCCTGAAACGCCGCATGCGGATCCCAGTTGACTAACACCATTCCTACGTCAAAAATAATATTTTTTATCATATCGGATAGTCCTTTTTCCTATTTGGTACGGTAAATGATATCGTCTCTTCCCGGTCCGTTTGAAACCATTGTGATCGGGTAGCCGATCTGTTCCTCGATGAACTCTACATATTTTCTGCAGTTTTCCGGAAGATCCTCATATTTCTTGATTCCACGGATATCACATTTCCATCCCGGAAGGTTCTTTAATACCGGTTTTGCTTTCTCTAATTTTGCTGTGGTCGGGAAATCTGTTGTCACTTCACCGTCGATCTCATATCCAACACATACCGGGATCTCATCTAAGTAGCCAAGTACATCGAGTACGGTAAATGCAACATCTGTGGTTCCCTGCAGACGGCAGCCATATTTACTTGCTACACAGTCGAACCATCCCATACGTCTCGGGCGTCCTGTGGTTGCACCGAACTCACCGCCGTCACCACCGCGTCTTCTGAGTTCATCTGCCTCATCACCGAAGATCTCGCTGACAAATGCACCTGCTCCGACTGCGGAAGAGTATGCTTTACATACAGTCACGATCTGTTTGATCTCATATGGCGGGATACCTGCACCGATTGCACCATACGCTGCCAGTGTAGAGGAAGATGTAACCATCGGATAGATTCCGTGATCCGGATCTTTTAAAGTTCCAAGCTGTCCCTCTAATAAAATAGTCTTTCCTTCTTTGATTGCCTGATCCAGATAAGAAGAAACATCACATACATAAGGTGCGATGGTATCGCGGTACTCATGTAATGTCTCTAATAATTCATCCGGGTTGATCAGTGGTTTATGATATAAATGCTCTAAGAGTACATTCTTTGTCTCTGCAATACGGACAACTTTTTCTTTTAACAGCTCCTCGTCAAATAACTCGCTGACCTGGAAACCGATCTTTGCGTATTTATCAGAGTAAAATGGTGCGATACCTGACTTTGTGGAACCGAAAGATTTTCCGCCTAAACGCTCCTCCTCATACTGGTCAAACAGAATGTGGTAAGGCATAACCATCTGTGCACGGTCTGAAACTAAAATCTTTGGCTTCGGAACGCCTCGCTCCACGATAGACTGGATCTCTTTCATAAGTACCGGAATATTTAAAGCGACACCATTGCCGATCACGCTTGTGGTGTGTCCGTAAAATACACCTGACGGTAATGTGTGAAGTGCAAACTTTCCGTAATCATTTACGATCGTATGACCTGCATTTGCACCACCCTGGAAACGTACGATAATATCTGCTTCCTTCGCAAGCATATCTGTGATCTTTCCTTTTCCTTCATCGCCCCAGTTGGCTCCAACGACTGCTTTTACCATTTGAATATCCTCCTAGTTTCTCTATGCTATTCCTGTTTACTTACTGATTATACATGATGTTTCTCTATAAGTAAAATTAATATTCTTTATATCTGATATAATCATTCATTATGTGAATTTATAAAAGTCCTTTTAAAAGCTTTGCCGCAGCCGCAGACATCGGGATCCTCTCATTTAATACGATACAGAATTTTCGTGCCGGAATTTCTTTTTCAAACTGCAGCTTAAAAAGCCTGCCATCCTCCTCATACTCTTTTGCAAACTCTTCCATCACACTTGCGATCCCAAGATTGCGGAGCGCAAACTGAATCAGCATATCACTGGTGGCAAGTTCAAATTCCGGGGACACCGTCACACCTTCTTCTTCTAAAAATGCCTCCACATAATGTCTCGTCGAGGTGCTTCCCTCTAAACACATCAGCGGATATTCCGAAAGTTCTTTGTATTGCATCTTTCTCCCACAGAGCTCTTTGTATTTTTTCCCTGCCACAAAAACGTCGCGGATCTCTTTGACCGGGATGATCTTAAGCCATCCCTGCGGCTCCACCGGAGAGCTCACGATTCCAAAATCAATCCTGCCATCCGCAAGATGCTGTAAAGTTTCCGGTGTTGGCGCATTGGTCACGGTCACGCGGATATTGGGATATTTTTCATGAAACCGCTCTAAATATGGAAGCAGATAATATTTTAATGTCATATCACTTGCACCGATGCAGATTTCTCCCTTTTCAAGGTTTAGCATCTCAAGAAGTCTTTTTTCTCCGGAAAGAATCGCCTCATAGCCGCGTTCCACATAGGAAAAAAGCATCTCACCCTCCTTGGTCAGACGTACTCCCTTTGCCGTTCTTACAAACAATGCACAGCCAAGATCCTTCTCTAAATGCTTGATCGCCTGGCTGACTGCCGGCTGTGAGATTGACAGTTTTTCTGCCGCTAACGTAACACTTTTCTGCTTTGCCGTATAATAAAATATCTTATAGTATTCCAAATTAATGTCCATCTGATTCTCCCTTAAAAAAATTAGAAAAAAAGTCTTATTTTCCGCTTGTATTTCTGATTTTTGTGACGTATACTAAGCCTTACATGTTTATTACATTATACTGCATATATGTGCACTGAATAATTACATCATACCAAAGTTTGAAAGGAGTTTCCAGTAGCATGACAAAAGATATGACCACCGGCAGTTCATTAAAAATCATACTGCTTTTTTCCATTCCGGTTTTATTAGGAAATCTGTTCCAGCAATTTTATAATATGGTAGACACGATCATCGTGGGAAGATACCTCGGCGAAGATGCACTTGCTGCCGTCGGTTCCACCGGATGTATCATGTTTTTAGTGCTCGGCTTTGCCACCGGAATCGCACAGGGATTCGGTGTCATGATTTCGCATGCCTTCGGTGCAAAAGATTTTCGCTTGTTAAAACACTACGTTGCACTCTCCCTGATCTTAACCGTGATCGTATCTGCAATTCTTACGATTCCGACCGTTGCCGCTTCCCGCCTGTTTTTAGTCTGGATGCATACACCGGATAATATCTTATCCATGGCAGATGCTTACATCAAGGTCATTTTTGCAGGTATCATCTTAACAATGCTCTACAATGTATCTGCCGGTATCTTAAGAGGTATTGGAGACAGCAAAACACCGCTCTACTTTTTGATCTTTTCTTCTATATTAAATGTGGTACTGGATCTTTTATTTATTATCGTGCTGAAAGCAGGAACCGCCGGTGCCGCCTATGCCACCATCATTGCGCAGGGAATCTCCGCAATTTTATGTTTTATCCATATGTTCCGGCAGTTTGAGATCCTTCGCACAACAAAAGCGGACTATTATCTGGATCGCCCGGGTGTCATTAACATGCTCTCGATCGGTATCACAATGGCATTAAATTACTCCATCACCGCCATTGGAACCATGATCTTACAGAGTGCTGTCAACGTGTTTGGTTCCAGTGTGGTTGCTTCCTTTACAGCCGCTTCTAAAGTCAACAATATCGCAACTCAGACCATGCCGACGCTCGGCACCGCCATGGCAACCTACTGTGGTCAGAATCTCGGTGCAGGAAAATACGACCGTATTTTCGACGGTATGCGCAAAGGATTTTTCATCTGTATCGCTGCTGCAGCCATCGGTGCTGCCATCTGTATTTTCGGTGGAGAATTTATCGTAAGCTGGTTTGTAAGCAATCCTTCCGATGAGATTTTCTCCTATGCCATGATGTATTTAAAAACAGTAAGCTGGTTTTTCCTCCCGCTTGCCATGATCTTTTTATACCGCAATGCCTTACAGGGATTAGGCGAAGGACTTGTTCCAATGTTGAGTGGCGTGATCGAGCTGGTATGCCGCTTTGTTGCGATCGCACTCCTGCAGAAACCACTCGGTTATCAGGGGATCTGCCTTGCTGATCCTGCTGCCTGGGTGGGCGCCGGTATTCCTCTGATGATCACTTATATCATTTGGAAAAGCAAAAAGATACGGCAGCACAGCAATTCTCCAGCCTAAACAGCGTGAAATTTTTCTGTCTGCAAAGGACTTTTAATTTCTATAGGTAAAAATCGCCTGAGATCCGAATTATCTCTTGTAATTCAGATTTCAGGCGATTGCTTTATCTGGCTTTTCTCTCTGTTCTCTTTTATTTTTCTATTACGCTTCCAGCTCTGGAATCTTTCTTGAACATGCCACTGCTAACGCTCCCGGTCCGATATGGCAGGAAATGCTAAGTGAAAGCGGATCCATACGGATCTCCATCCCCGGAAATGCCTCCTGCACTTCTTTCTTGAAGTTTTCTGCCGCTTCTAAATCATGCGTATATGCCATCTCAAGATACATATGCTCTCCGTTCGGATCGTTAAACCGGTTGGCAAAATCATTCTTCATTGCCTCAATCATGATACTCTTTGCCTGTTTTACCGTTCTTGCCTTGGCAAATGCATCTAATTTTTCACCCTGAATCTGAAGCACCGGTTTTAATTTTAACAGTGTTCCAAGCGCGGCAGCAGCTGGTGTGATCCTGCCGCCTTTTTTCAGATAATACAGCGTGTCCACCATAATGTAAATCGATGATTCAAATTTATCACGCTCTAAAATTGTCTTGATCTCAGATGCAGTTCTTCCCTGTTTTGCAAGCGCAAGTGCATCTAAAACAGACTGGCGCTGTGTAACAGAAATTCTCTGATTGTTCACCACCTGCACCTTTCCATCATAATCCCGGGAAAGCATCATGGCTGTCTCACAGGAACCACTAAGTCCGGACGACATTGGGATATGTACGATCTCATCGTACTCTTTTAACAATTCATCCCAGGTATCTGTCACATTTCCTACAAGCGGCATGGATGTATGGATGTCTGTCTTCTCGGAAAGCATCTGGTAAAACTCTTCCTGTGACAGATCGATATCTTCATACAGTGTCTTATCTCCCACAAAAAAAGGCATCGGCATTACAGTAACTCCAAGTTCCTTTGCCATACTCTGCGTGATTCCGCTGTTGCTGTCTGATACGATTGCTACTTTGCTCATGAAAAATGTTCCCCCTTATAATGTCTCTGAGCGTTTTTTGATGTTTTCTTTGAAGTTGATCACCTCATGCTCATACTCTTCATTCATATATTCAGATCTGATCATAAAGTCTGCCGATGCCTTATTGTTTGCGATCGGGATATCATATACCTGTGCAATACGAAGCAGTGCCTTTACATCAGGATCATGAGGCTGTGCAGTCAATGGATCAGAAAAGAAAATGACAAAGTCTACTTTTCCCTCAACGATCTTTGCACCGATCTGCTGGTCTCCACCAAGAGGGCCGCTGTTATATCCACGAACCGGAAGTCCGGTCTGGTCTGTAATCATACGTGCCGTGGTCCCTGTTCCACAAAGGAAATGATTTTTCAGGATCTCTTTATTTGTTTCGCACCATGCGATCAGCTCTGCTTTTTTATTATCATGCGCGATCAGTGCAATATTTTTCTGTTTTCCAATGGTAAGTGTTACATAATTTTCATTCATATGCGCCATCCTCCGTCATTTATCTGTGCCTTTATCTATTGCATATCAGATCAGTTTTTCTGCAATACATATTGTTAAGTATAACATATTTTTTGTCGTTCTTCCACAAAAAAATAATAGAATGCGCGCTCCGCGGACATTCTATTATTTTATGTACCGGATTTCTTCTTTGCCTTTTTATTCCGGCAATTTTACTTTTCCATCCAGAATCATCTTCACAAATGCAGTGTCACGAATGATCCACGGATCCTTTTCTATGCGTATATTGGTATTGTATACAGTCTCCGGCTGCTCCCACTTAAGATAATACCCCTTTGCCACTTCACTGGGTGTCAGATGAAGTTTCTCCCGTTTTTCCCCTACCTTACAGTAATAAAAGTAAGAATGACAGATATATTTACAGGACGGATCAAATATATCGCGGCGCATCTCAAGGATCTCCCCTAGTTCACACACAGACTCTTTTAAAACGGTAAGCCCTGTCTCTTCACGGATCTCACGCACAAGGGTTTCTAAAAAACTCTCTCCCTTTTCCATCCCGCCGCCGGGCATCTTATATTCGCCATCCGTACTACACTGCATGGCAATCTTTCCATCCCGGAAAATTACACCACGCACATTATATTTTTCATATACTTTTGTTGTGTCGTCATAATTCTTCTCGTCAAAAACAGCAAGCACTTCCATCTGTTTTGTCTCCATATTCTGCAGCTTAAGGCCATATTTTTATCATATATCAAAATGTCTGATATTGTGTGCAAGCATATCCGCCATATTACGCAGATTTTCGGTAGAATCCTTGATATTCTGAAAACTGTCCGTAATCTCTGTGATGGATGAACTTGTCTGCGTGGTTCCTTCCACATTCTGCTGTGCAATCTCTGACAAAGAATCAATGACATCTATGATCTCTGTTCTTGCACTCTCTAATTTCTTTGTACGTGTTTCAATCTGGCGAATTCGTTCAATAGATGCGTCGATCTCACCCATAACACCATTTACCATCTGCTCCGTACTCTCGATATGCATATTCTGTTTTTCAATGATCTCCTGTGTCTTGCCCATTGTCTCAACCACACGCTGGGAGTTTCCGATCAGTGTATTTACGATTTCGCCGATATTGCCACTCGCCGTATCAGACTGTTCTGCAAGCTTCTGTATCTCAGATGCCACAACCGCAAAACCCTTTCCCGCCTCACCTGCACGTGCGGCTTCAATGCTGGCATTTAAAGAAAGAAGATTCGTCTGGGATGCAATTTCAGAAATAAACTGCGATGCCTTCTGAATACTCTGTGCTGAAATATTTGTCTGTTTCGTCTGTTCCGCGATCGTTGCAACAGCTGTCTTTACTTCTTCGCTGATTCGTTTTAGTTCATCGATCGTAACAACAGCCGCATCACTGGACTGTTTCATCTGATCTGCACTTTCATTCAGCTCATCTGCTGCCCTGCCGGTCTCAATGATCAGATTTCCCATATATTTTACATTGTCAGAAGCTTTTTTTGCATCCTCTGCCTGTAAATTTGCCCCGGTTGTAATAGAATCTACCGTTGCCTCCACCTCACGCATTCCATCGTAAGTCTGATGGGATGTATCCTCTAAAGTATTGGATGCTTCCATCAGCATATCGGTACTTTCCTTGATTCCCTTAATGATCTTTTCCAGTTCTTTCTGTAAATGCTGTATCGCTTTGGTCAGATCTCCGACTTCATCTTTCCGCCCTAAGATCTTCTTGTCAAACTCTACGTCAAGATGACCGGCAGACACTTCCTGCACATTTGCAATTCCTTTCTTTAATGCACGTGTGATCGAGGTTGCACTGATCTCCACGATAATGATACAGATAACAAGTACCACAAGCACGATGGCTACGATCGTATTAATGATCTGTATCACGCTGTGGGAGATTTCCTGTTTCTCCGCCCCTGCAAACACCATACCGATCGGAGTACCGCTGTCGCCTTTCTGATATACCGGAACATAATAGCCATAGTATATGGTGCCATCCATGGATACATTATCACTGAAATATTCCTCACCACCATTTAATACCTTTTCAACAACCTTGTCACCCGCCGGACTTCCCAGAATCCTGTCACCATTTTTGTCGACTGCAGAAGTCATGATTCTCTGTGATCCATAGAAAAATGTCACATCCATCCCAGACTCCTGTTTGATGGTATCCACCAGATTCTCTGACTGTGAAATGTTATAACTTCCTTTCCAGATATCACCATTTTCCGTCTGCAAATAGGTACCTGCATTCTGGTCATAAGCTGCCTGCGTCGCGATTGCAGTTCCTTTTAATGAATTTTCCACCTGATCGATAATTGCACCCTTTACGATCGTGGACGCGATCAGAAGGATAATTCCTCCTAACAGAAGCAGCGGTATCAAAGAACAGAATAAAACTTTTTTTCGAATCGTCAATTTCATCATCTCATTCTCCCCCTAGTCCACAATCACAACGTTTTTATAATACCAGTCAATGCCGCCGGTAATCATTGCATCATCTAAGGTTCCATTCTCTGTTCCAACCGTCTCCCCTGTATTTGTCTCCATCACTCCGTCAAAAACATTATTGCTGCCACTTAAAATTTCTGCAGTCGCTTCATCCACCTTCTCCTGCGTACCCTCTGCCGCAAAAGATGCCAGATTCGTCAGCTGTACCAGCCCCTCTGCCATACCTCCATAATAGTTTGATCCATCCCAGGTTCCATTGATAATACTCTTAACTGCCGAAGTATAGTATGCACTCCAGTTCCAGATAACACTCGTCAGACAGGCATCCGGTGTTTCCTTGCTCATATCTGAGTTATAGCCGATACCATATACACCACGTTCCTGTGCGAGTGTCTGCGGATACGGCGTATCACAATGCTGTGCCATCACATCACAGCCCATATCCAACAGCTGTTCCGATGCTGCTTTTTCCTTATCCGGATCATCCCAGCTGTTTGTGACTGCCACATAGATCTTTGCCTCCGGGTTAACAGCTGCAACACCGATCGCAAATGCATCAATTCCACCTGTCACCTCCGAATTGGAAGAATCCTGCGCTGCAACATAGCCGACCTTATCCGACTTTGTATTCATGCCAGCCACGATACCGCTTAAATACCTTACCTGGTAAATACGACCAAAATAATTGTTGAAGTTCTTTCCATTTGACATATAACCGGTTCCATGGGAAAAGTAAATATCCGGATATTTTTCAGCCATCTCTGCTGTTGTTTCCATATACCCCCAGCTGGTTGTAAAAATAATATTGCACCCATCCGAAATACATGCTTCGATTGCTTCCTCCGTCGCCTTTGCGTCAGAGTCATCCACGATCTTTCTCTCAATCTGATCATCGCTTAAACCCAGATTTTCCTGCATTCCCACAATTCCCAGATCATGCGTGTAAGAATATCCGCTTCCCTCATCCGGATCTGAAATATAAAGCACGCCGACTTTTATATTTTCTTTCGAAATTCCTGCCGTGCCCGATGTGGTATCCGACTGTGCACCGCCTGTACTGTTCCCGGCGGTTTCCGTTGTAATATAGCCATCGTTTGTCGCATAATCATCCGGCGTAGTACCTGTTTTTCCACCACACCCGGCGAGCATTCCCGCCACGGCAAACAGTGCAATTATCTTTCCAGCTGTTTTTCCTTTCATCTTTTGTTCTCCTCATCATAAATTTTCACAACATCTTTGTTTCATTATACAAAACCGGAGAACATTTGTAAATAAATATTATTTTTATGACAATAATCTGATACTTATGACCTATTTTTCTGAAAATATTCTTTTTGCACGCAGATAAGACAGATTAAATGTCCGGAGCGTCACAGGCTGGTTCATCCTGTCATTTTCCTGCATATATTCCCACTTCCAGTTATATATTCCATCCCCGTAATAACTCTTGTCCGGATGTTCTTTTAAGTACTCAGCGATCACTGGTGCCGCATCCGTTGATAAACAGGAGAGATAACTGTAATCTCCCGCAGTATTTCCATTTTCGATCTGCGCCAGATCATAGGCGGCAATCCCCGCATCTACATGTGCAAAGGCAAACAGGACATAACTGACGCACACAACCGCCATTCCATACTGAAACAACGGGAACCTGCGGTTCCAGATATAACAGATCGTCCCTGCCATCAGAAGCGTGATCACTGCCAGTGCCACAAGTACCACAACACGCAAAAATGTGAGCTGGTATGCCCGGATATACAGGATCATTCTCCACCCGCTCGATGCTGTCATAATGATCGTACATACAGAGATCACCGTCAGAACGGCATCGACCGCCCTGTTCCTCTGAAAGAAATGCTCCATTGTAAGAACCGCCCCCAGATTTAAAATACACACCACAAGGAGCTGGAAAAATCCCTGCCTTGCATATTCGGCATAGGTCACTCCTGCCGGCAGCTCCCCGCCACCGCCAAACAGATATATGATCTGTATACCACAGAATATCACATATAATACCGCCACTAAGACCGAAACCGTAAACATTGCTGTCGTCTCTGTAAGAATTTTTACTTCCCTGTCCTGCCGGTCTTTTCTGTATGCTGTATATCTGACTCCACAGTAAGATGAAATAAAACCAAAACATAACATGAAACAAATCCCTGCCAGGTTTGCCGGTATCCTGATTCCTTCGAAAACTTTTGCAATCATATTTGAAAATACCAGATCCGCCGACATTAACAATCCACCGATCAGAAGAACCACCGGTATCGCTACTGCAATTCCGATCAGGATCTCACGCTCTTTGCCATTTTCTTTTTTCTCCCGCAAACGTGCAAAATCGTTTCCATCGCCAAATGGTCTTGCAATGCTGCCAATTGCTCCAAATACAGCATTTACTCCACCGCACAGGTAATCCCAGAAATTCCATTCGTTTTCATCTGCCATATTTCGTATCAGGAAACACACCGTGAATGCAAATATCCAGCAATAATTCATCCAGATGATCCACTCATTTCCGGTTGTAAATGTACTGACCGCAAGGATCAGCATATACACAGCAAAAATTATTGTTGTTTTAAAAACTTTTCTTTCCTTTACCGTTTTAACGATGTAACAGATATATCCGATCGTTGCCACCACCCACAGAAGTACTGCGGCACCTGTCATATTTTTGTAAATACAGACTGTATAGATCAGTGCGTAAATGAGGCTTGCCGGCGCAAGTTTTTTAAAAATCCCCGCATTTTCTTTCTGCTGCTGTTTTTTTCTTTCCTGCCACTGCGCTTTCTGCTCCTCGTAACTGACTGTAAGATTCTGATCCATTTTCATGCTCCCTTCCTTTTCCAATAAGCTGTCCTGTTCCTGCTTCAGTTTTTCATAAACTGTCATATTCCTGCTTCATTCCGTACAATATATTAAATTTCATCATCCGATGGAACATATTCTAAAATATCTCCCGGCTGGCAGTCCAACGCCCGGCAGATCTTGTTTAATGTGTCTACTTTGATTGCTTTTGCCTTTCCATTTTTTAGTATGGAAATATTTGCCATTGTAATACCTACTTTTTCCGAGAGTTCAGTTACACTCATTTTTCGCTTTGCAAGCATTACATCTATATTTATGATAATCGCCATTTGTCTCTCCTTATATCGTAAGTTCATTTTCCTGTTTTAATTCGTAGGCTTTCAGGACCAGATGTGATAATGCCGCTGCCAAAACAGATATCATGACCGAAAGCAAAACTGCGGTGATCATAAAAATACTGATTCCGGGCTGCCTGACCGCTAAGATTGCCAGAAAAACAATTCCCGCAAACCACACAACTGAGAGCAGCAATGCGAAGTGACTGATATTTCGAAAACATTTTGCATTTTCTTTTGAGAATGAATTGTCTTTTCCGATCTGCACACATACTTTCCAGAACTGGTACAGGATCGCATAACAGATCACCGCAATGCACCAGCCGTACAACAGCCCCGGCATAAAAAGATACGCCAGTGATTCATCCGCGTCCCTCCATGACATTGCAAGTACCGGCATAATATATAGAAAGAACACCGCCCCCATCAGCGCCAGTACAATCGTGATTGCTTTTAGCCACCGTGAAATTTCTTTTTGCTGCATAAATGATTCTCCTCCTGATCTGATTCACTTTTCTTTGAGTTTGTTTTTGATTCCAGATTTTTCTTTCTGGTTTTATTGTTTTCCTTTATTATACACATATATCTTGCTTTTGCAATATATTTTTATTGTTTTACAATAAATTTTTATTGGTAAATAGTAATAATAAAATCCTCTGCAAACAGTCAGGTGCTATTTGCCACCTGTTTTTCTGTTTACAGAGGATTTTATTATTTACTGTTCATTTCATTATTTTTTTATATAGTTTTATCAACAGTTTCCGTAATCTTTTTAAAATATTTATTGTCTGTTCGATTGTAAATATTGTTCTATTTCCAATGGCGATTTTCCAGTTACTTCTGCAATTTTTTCTATTGGGAAATCCAGCTTAATCATATTATGGATCATTCTCTCTTCTGCGATCTCGATTCCGTCACTTTTGCCAGCCTCATACTCTGCCTTTCGGAGTTTCTTCTCTTCCCACTCTTTATCATATTCCAAAATACTCACCATCTTTACCTCCGAACGATTCTTCCGAAGAAATTCCACCAGGATTCCTTCTTTGATACATTCATCGATTGCCCGTGCAACTGCATCGTTTAAGTTCATTTCTGATGTATATTTGCGGACTCTCGCTACATAAATGGCATATTCCTTCAATGTCTGACACTGCTCCATCAGCTCTTTGTTATGTCCTTCATTGACGTTTAACATCAGGGCTTTTAACTCCAGGTCCGGCTCGCCAGCCAGATGCTCATAAGCGTTTGACAGTCGAAGTTCCACCCGGTCATCCACTGCATCCGTTCCATTATAAAATACCATAAATTTCGGTGCCGGTATCTTCTGCAGGCGGGACGAATACAAGGACTTATCATCAACATACTGCTGATATTCGATTCCTATGTAAATCAGATCCCGCAGCGGTATGTTGGGATTTAACGTGGACTGGTGCTCGTAGAGATAAATATTCGTCTCTAACATAAATGCCAGGTCGTTTTTCATCCCATGTAGATCGCATTTTCCAGCGTGACGATTTTCAGATCATCTGCGTTCTGATAAGCATTCCCGGTTACTGCATTGTACAAAGATAAAAGGTTCTCTTTTCTTCATATTCAGTTCCTCCTATGTGCAGGAGGCTCATCCAGATCTCCTGCTTTTCATTTTTGTGAATAAAAAGCATAGATTTCTGAAATGTTTTTGAAATGTAGACGGATGTGTCATCCTTATGGTCATGTAAAGCAAATGCAACTGTCTGAATAACGCTATTCACATGGTAGAAATATGCTTTGATTTATCTTAGCATACGTCATTCTTCGTATGCAACTGATTTGAAATTTCTTGTGCAGTCTGCACAAAAAAGAAGTCCGATTTTTAAAGAAAGACAGTGTCCGACTTGAACACCGCCTCTTTTTTACACTGCTGTACACACCTGTTGTGTGACCGGCAACATTACACCATGCACGCCCGTGCATTATAATTTCCCGATATTTCCGGCAGCTCCGACATCACAGACAGTTCTAAAATATCTCCCGACGCCCACACAAGGATCGTTTCTCCAGAAATCGAAGCCATCCCGGTTTTTGAAACATTCATGGAATATTCTTTGACGACTTCCATGGAAGATCTCATAGAATGCTCCATAGAATATTGGTTTCCACCCTGACTATTGCCCACGTTCCGACTTTCAGGCGGCATTTCAACATTTATCCCAAGTCCCGAACGCCCCTTCTGTAGCCGCTCCGCCGGTTCATTGGACAGTCTTATTTCCGGCATGACCTGCATATCCTGCACATTCTGTACGGACTGCACAGACCGCCCCCCGGATACCGCCGGTTCTTTTGGCCTATGCTCATCACAGGTTTTTGCGACAGGTTCATTTTGCTTTTCCATCACGTTGCAATTTTTCGGATCCGGCTCTTTTTTTCTCCGCTTCACCCGCACAACCCGCGGCGCCCTGACTGACTCAATGTAGAGGACATCCTCTTTCCGCTGCATTTTGTCTAAGAGGATTTCAAGGAAGATCGTTCCATAATAATTTCTACGGTATTTTTCCTGTTTTCTGAATTCGGACTGTACCCAGCCTGTCTTTGCCGTCTGCTTTATTTTGATCGATTCTTCACCGTAAAACTGATCTGTCATTATGCCTTACTGTTATAATAGCTATTGTTATAATAACTGCTGTTATAACTCTGTGAATTATTCACGTAGCGTGCATAACGGTTATAATTACTGCTCGCCTGCGCACTTGATTTCTCGAGTTCCGTCACCTTTTCTTTTGCATATTTGCCGATCTGGCCTGACAGATTCGACACCTTTTTGGCAAATCCATCTTCACCGGTAAACAGTTTCTTTACCTGGCTGATATCGGCTGCCTTTAATTTGTTTTCGTCCAGTTCTAATGTCCCGTCACCTTTTATCGTAATTCCGATCTCACGGAGTTCCTTGTTTTCCGCATTTGCATAATTTTTCAGTTTTTTGGCATAATTTGAATCAACAATATCGCCGGACTGTGCGAGACGCTTCATCAGATAATTATAGTCATTCACAAACGACTCTATATGATCCGCCACATTTTCCTTCAGCTTTGTCTCATCTTCCTCGTCAAATACGGAAGTACCATCCGTTTTTAAAAACTTTCCCAACCGTTTTTCCACACGTTCCGCAGCCGTCTCCATACCACTGTACAAAAGCGTCTGCGTCCGGTTTGCAAGTAACTGCTCCGCAGATGACGTCTTTCCACTGTTTGCATTTAATTTTGAAAGAAGCTGACTGATCGACTGTCCGGAACTCCCGGAAGTGCTCTTTTGTGTTCTCTGCCGTTTTGTCGTAAATGTCTTCGTCTTTGCAATACGTTTCATCCGCGCACGCACAATGGTGCTGTTTAGTCTGTTTCCAACTCTCATACTCATTTTCCCCATTTCACAACTCATTTTATGACAACAGTTAAGTTCTTCCCGTTATACAGCTGATTTTTCATCCATATAACAAAATGGCGCCTGTTTTTCCGGGTATTTCATTCCTTGAAAATCAGACGCCATCCTTAGCTTTCTCCTGTTATGTAATTTATATCGTCATAAAATCAGAATACTTTACAAAAAAATCTCTTGACACTTTTCTTGTATTATTGTATTATTTCACTAGTACAAAGAAACGAGGTGATACAATGGCATGGAACCTTAATTCCGACCGTCCTATTTTTATACAGATCGTCGAACGGATCGAAATGGATATCATTTCGGGCAAATATAAACCCGGAGACAAACTGCCTTCTGTCCGTGACCTTGCCGCCGAGGCAGCGGTAAATCCAAACACGATGCAGAAAGCTTTCACAGAACTTGAACGAACCGGTCTTGTTTTCTCACAGCGGACAACCGGACGATTTATTACGGAGGACACTTCCATGATCGATGAATTAAAATCAACACTTGCAAAAGATAAAATTACAGAACTGCTCTCATTTATGCAGCAGCTCGGCTTTCAGGAAAATGAGATTCTGGCTATGATCGGTCAGACCATGAAAGGAGAAAAATGATGGGCACATTACTTGAATGCAAAGATCTCACCAAAAGTTTCAGTGGAAAAACAGCGATCGACCACATTGATCTTTCGATTGAGAGCGGACATATCATTGGTCTGCTCGGTCCAAACGGCAGCGGAAAGACAACACTGATCAAAATGATCAACGGACTTTTAACCCCGACCTCCGGCACCCTTTATTACAAAGAAAATCCGATCGGTGTCGAGAGCAAACGCCACATTTCCTATCTGCCAGATCATAGTTATCTGAATATGAACCAGCGTGTGAAAGAGATCATCGCCTTCTTTCAGGACTTTTATGAAGATTTCGACAGCGAACGCGCCTATGATATGCTGCAAAAACTAAATATCAATCCAAATGATTCTCTAAAAAGCATGTCAAAGGGAACGAAAGAAAAAGTGCAGCTTATCCTCGTCATGAGCCGCAAAGCAGAATTATATATTTTAGATGAGCCGATCGCAGGTGTCGATCCCGCTGCGAGAGATTACATTTTAGACGTGATCTTAACCAATTACGATCCGTCCGCTTCCATCCTGATTTCAACGCACCTGATTGCAGATATCGAAAACATTTTAGACCAGGTTATTTTTATTCAGAACGGACAGATCCGTCTCTCATCCTCTGTGGACGATATCCGCGCCGAGGAGGGGAAATCCGTCGATGCACTGTTCCGGGAGGTATTCAGATGTTAGGAAAATTATTTAAATACGAATTTAAAAACACATACAAGTTAATGTTCATCATCTATGGCGTTATGGCGTTTGTTACCATCCTTGGCTGTATTGCCATGTACGGTGACAGTGATCCTGCCGGCACAGAAAACCAGTTACAGGAGATCTTCTTTACAGCAGCTATGGTATTTTATGTACTCGGCGTATTTGCACTTTTCGTGGTAAGCTATGTATATATGTGTGTACATTTTTATAAGACAATGTATTCTGATCAGGGATACCTGACACACACACTGCCGGTTGGCCAGATGTCAATTTTTAATGTAAAACTGCTCGTTTCCCTATGCTGGCTGATGCTCTCCCTGATCATTATGTTTGTATCGATCTTCGCCCTGGGCTGTGCGGCAAACAGAGGATTTTCCTTTGATGCAGATTTTGATATGCTCATGGTAGATTTCCAGAATCTGTTTGGCATGTCTCTCCATACGTTTAGCATTTATATGATTTTTGCCATGATCTTATCCTGCCTACAGTACCTTTTGATGGTATTTGCAAGCGGTTCTATCGGTCAGCTCTTTACAAAACATAAAGTAGGAGCTTCCATCGGTGCCGGAATCGTCTTTTACATGTCAGGTCAGATTGTATCCTCGATCATCCTGGTACTTACCGGATATTTTGGTGTCATGAACAACGTCAATGTTGTAACTTATAATGCCACTGAAAACGTTACATTCAGCACAACTGTTTCCTCTATGCTGTTTTCCGGATCGCTCTTTTCGATCATCGAATGTGTTGTTTTCTATATCGTGTGCATGGTTATCATCAAAAAACACCTTAATCTGGAATAACTGCAACATTTCATTTTCACAAAAATTGATTGCTAAACAGCCGCTCTGCTTTAAAAACGGAGCGGCTGTTTTTTTATCCGGTTTTTATCCTTACCGAATACCTGTCCTCTTTCATGCTGTTGCCTGATGTATTTTCTTTTTTAACACTAAAAGACTTTCCCGCATCCACTCCACAAATTTCGACAGATACCGCAGAATGGACTCCGCTGCAACCGTAAATACCGCAGTCAGCATCATACACTGCCCTGAGATATCCCTGATTGCAAATAAGTGGCTGACAAATATCATGCAGAACAGCCAGCCGGCGACCATTCCAACCATCAGTACCCGGTGTCCGGCCGTCATCGGTTTTGCGATCTGATATAAGATCATAAATCCAACAATAGCAACAAGTATCGTACAGGATGTCGAAATGTCCTCTTCGTTCACACCAAATACCTGACAAAACAATACCAGACTGCTGACAGCAAAAAAATCGGTAAGTCCGGCAGGCAATGCCTTCAACAACACATTTGTCATAAAATGTCCCTGTATGCGGTCTTTGTTTGGCTCTAATGCAAGCACAAAAGACGGAATTCCAATCGTAAACATACTGATCAATGAAATCTGTGACGGTTCCAGTGGATAATTGATCATAGAGATCATGGAAAATACTGCAAGCAGCATGGAAAAAATATTTTTGACCAGATATAAGCTTGCCGAGCGCTGGATATTGTTTACCACTCTACGCCCTTCCATCACCACCGACGGCATCCTTGAAAAATCATTGTCCAAAAGAACAAGCTGTGCCACCTGCGATGCTGCCTCGCTTCCCGATGCCATTGCGATACTGCAGTCCGCATCTTTTAATGCCAGCACATCATTGACACCGTCACCCGTCATGGCAACCGTTCTTCCCTGTGCTTTCAGCGCTTCCACAAACTTTAACTTCTGATCAGGTGTCACCCTGCCAAAAATCTGATATTTTGCTACAGCCTGTGCGATACTCTCATCTGTTGTCAACGTGGATGCATCCACATAGTTATCTGCGCCACAGATTCCCGCTTTTTCCGCAATTTCAGCAACAGTCTTAGGGTTATCCCCGGAGATAACCTTGATCTCCACACCACGCTCTGTAAAATAGGAAAAGGTTTCCTTTGCTCCTTCCCGTATCGCATTTGTCAGCATGATAAACGCGATCGGCAATACTTTTTCCGTAAGCTGCTGTCCGTCTAAAATTCCCTCATATCTGCCATACACAAGGACACGATACCCTTTCTCACTATACGCTTCTATTCGGTCTTTGTACTCTGCATAATCCTCCCGAAGCACAAATTCAGGTGCCCCGATCACATAACTTTTTCCCTCTGAAATGATTCCACTGTACTTTGTCTTTGATGAAAATGCAAATACCTTTTCTGCTTTCTTTATCTTTGTTAAAGTATCCGGCTTAAAATATGTCTTTAATGCCTCCATTGTTGCATTATCGGCATCCATGTCTGCCGCAAACTCACCGATCATGCCCTTTATCTGCGCATGTTTTTGTTCCTGTTCCTCACCGCACTTTACATCGACATATACTTTCGTATCACCGTCTTTCTCATAAACTCTTTTCGTCAGGTCTTCTGCAAGAATAAACTGATCCACTTCCATCTCCGGCACTGTAATTGTTCCTGTCTTGTCCACACAAAGTACATCTACGCGGGCTAACGTTTCAATACATTTCATATCATGGATCAAAACCTGCTGCTTTGCCAGACGCATGGCACTTACTGCCATGGCAACGCTCGCTAACAGATAAAGTCCCTCCGGTATCATTCCAATGATCGCTGCGACCATACTTGTCACACTGTCCCGCAAAGGGGTTCCCGCATATACAAACTGCTGTACAAAAAGAATGATACCAATGGGAATGATCACAATACCGACTGCCTGCACCAGACGGTTCAGGGATCGGATCATCTCTGACTGTTCTCCCTCTTTCGTCTGTGTTGCACGGTGGGTAAGTTTTGATATATAAGACTCTTCCCCAACCTTTGTCAGTCGTGCCAGACAGCTTCCGGACACCACAAAGCTGCCGGATAACAGCTCATCGCCGCTTTTCTTTACGATTTCATCCGCTTCTCCGGTAAGAAGCGATTCATTCACATTTAACTGCCCTTCTAACACAACTGCATCCGCCGGTATCTGTCCGCCCGCAGAAAGCTCCACGATATCATCCATCACCAGTTCTTCTGCCGGTATTTCTTTTTTACTGCCCTCCCGGATTACCCGTGTTTTCGGACTGTTTAAGATAGACAGATCATCCAGAACCTTTTTCGAGCGGATCTCCTGCACGATTCCGATCAATGTATTTGCAACAATAATAGGAAGAAACGTCAGATCCCGAAAGGCCCCCACACCAATCAGCAATAATGCGATTACCAAAAATATCAGGTTGAAATATGTAAACACATTTGATTTTATAATTTCTTTTGTCGTCTTCGTCGCCGACTCTGCCTTTTTGTTCCAGAGTCCCTTTTCTTTCCGCTCCTCCACCTGCTGTGCGGTCAGTCCCCGGATCGTTTCTGTCTGTTCCAAGTTTGCATTTTCTGCCACTTCTTTTCCCGTCTGATTCTGTTTTTCGTTTTCTGCCACTTCTTTTCCCGTCTGATTCTGTTTTTCGTTTTCTTCCACTTCTTTTCCCGTCTGATTCTGTTTTTCGTTTTCTGCCATTTCTTTCTCTGTCTGGTTCACATTTTCCTCCATATAGCTATACCTCTTAGTATTCATCACTGTCACTCTGACTCATTTAAAATTCATCATAACTTTGCTTACAAGTATAACCAATATTTTTGAAAAAAAGTAGGTTTTGGATAAGATTTAAGGAATATTTTAGATGTGTTAAGAAATTTTTATAAAAAAAGTTTTTAAGAAAAAATGCCGGACATCAGCAGTTTCCACTGACTCCGGCATTTTTACCATCACTGGTCTATTATTTATTGCTCAGATATTCATCGATTCCCTTTGCGGCAGCTTTTCCTGCACCCATGGCAAGAATTACAGTTGCAGCTCCGGTTACGGCATCACCACCGGCAAATACACCGGCTTTTGAGGTAGCACCGTTTTCTTCCTCTGCGATGATACATTTTCTGCGGTTGATCTCAAGTCCCTTTGTAGTGGAAGAGATCAGCGGGTTCGGGGAAGTTCCAAGTGACATGATCACGGTATCTGCCTCGATCTCATACTCAGATCCCGGAATCTCTACCGGGCTTCTTCTTCCGGATGCATCTGGTTCACCGAGTTCCATCTTAATGACTTTCGCGCCTTTTACCCAGCCATTCTCATCTACAAGAATTTCTGTCGGGTTCTGGAGCAGATCAAAGATCACGCCCTCTTCTTTTGCATGATGTACTTCCTCCACACGCGCCGGAAGCTCTTCCTCGCCACGGCGGTATACGATATGTACCTCCGCGCCAAGTCTCTTTGCAGTTCTCGCAGCATCCATAGCAACGTTACCGCCGCCGACAACGATAACTTTCTTGCCTGCTTTGATCGGTGTATCATACTCATCTTTAAATGCCTTCATCAGGTTGTTTCTGGTCAGGAACTCATTTGCAGAAAATACACCCATTGCCTGCTCGCCAGGAATACCCATAAATCTTGGAAGTCCGGCACCGGAACCGATAAATACGGCCTCAAATCCCTCGTTTTCCATTAATTCATCGATTGTAACAGATTTTCCGATAACAACGTTTGTCTCGATCTTAACACCGAGTGCTTTTACATTTTCCACCTCAGCAGCAACAACCTTCTGTTTCGGAAGACGGAACTCCGGGATACCGTAAATCAGTACGCCGCCTGCCTCATGAAGTGCCTCAAAGATTGTCACATCATAGCCAAGTTTTGCCAGATCTCCGGCACAGGTTAAACCTGCAGGGCCAGAACCGATGACTGCAACCTTATGTCCGTTTAATTTCTCTGCTTTTTTCGGTTTAATATCATTTTCTCTTGCCCAGTCGGCAACAAAACGCTCTAATTTACCGATTGCAACCGGTTCACCCTTGATTCCGCGGATACATTTTCCTTCACACTGGCTCTCCTGTGGGCAGACACGTCCGCAGACTGCCGGAAGTGCGGAAGACTGACTGATAATGTGATATGCCTCCTCAAAGTTTCCTTCCTTTACCTGTGCGATAAATGCCGGGATATTGATAGATACCGGACAGCCCTTCATACACTGCGCATTTTTACAGTTTAAGCAGCGTGCTGCCTCAGCTTTTGCCTCTTCCTCGTTATATCCTAAACATACCTCTTCAAAGTTAGCCGCACGAACCTGTGGTTCCTGCTCGCGAACCGGTACTCTATTTAATACGTCCATTCTCTCTATCTCCTTTTCAAACGCTCAACCCTACTGACAGTTGCCACAGCCGCCGTGATGTGTATCACCTTCCTGCAGTTTTAACATCGCTCTTCCCTCTTCTGTCTTGTACTGTGCCTGACGTTTCATCGCCTGGTCAAAATCAACCTGATGCCCGTCAAACTCCGGTCCGTCCACGCAGGCAAATTTTACTTCCCCGCCTACTATCAGACGACATGCACCGCACATTCCGGTTCCGTCTACCATGATCGGGTTCATGGAAACAACGGTCGGGATTCCAAGCTCTTTTGTCAGCTTACATACGAATTTCATCATGATCATCGGTCCGATCGCTACACAGTGATCATAGCGTTTTCCTGCATCCCAGAGTTCCTGTAACTGATTAGTTCCCATACCGTGGAATCCATAAGAACCATCATCGGTCGTCACATAGAGATTTGTCGCAACTTCTTTCATCTGGTCTACTAAGATCAACAGATCTTTTGTCTTAGATCCCATGATCACATCACAGTCCACACCGTGCTCATGCAGCCATTTTACCTGCGGATATACCGGTGCTGTACCAACACCTCCGGCAACGAAAAGGATCTTCTTTTTCTTTAATTCTTCAATATCTTCGTCAATCAGGTCAGATGCACATCCAAGCGGGCCTACAAAATCCTGGAATGCATCTCCTTCCTGTAAATATGCCATACGCTCTGTAGATGCTCCGACAGTCTGGAATACGATCGTGATCGTACCTGCTTCCCTGTCATAATCACAAATGGTAAGCGGAATACGCTCGCCCTCCTCATCAATCTTTACAATTACAAACTGCCCCGGCTCACAGTACTGTGCCACACGAGGTGCTTTGACATCCATAAGATAAATCTTATCTGCCAGTTTTTCTCTTCTTACGATTGGATACATGGTCTCCTCCTAACATTTTTATATACATCAACATGCCCGTCAAAGTATTTATTTTCATACTTTAACATAATAAAGGAAAACACGTTAAATTTCAACGGCTTTCCTCTATTTTTTCTCAATTAGTTCTGTTTTTTCTCAAATTATTACTGCCAGATCCTGCAAAAAATCCTATTTTTCCCTTATTCTGCCTGTGAAAACAGGATCCTGTCGTTGACTAACCATCATTCCGCCTGCGAAAACAGGATCCTGTCATTGTCCAAACGCTTTCCGGCACAGACCGCAAACTGCTCTAACAGATCCTCCACCGTCATGCCCGCACGTTTTTCTCCGCTCACATCTAAGATGATATTTCCGGAATCCATCATCAGGGTACGGTTTCCAAGTTCTAATGCCTGGTGCATATTGTGGGTTACCATAAGGCAGGTGATCTTTCTCTCTGCAACGATCTGTCTGGTCAGGTCGAGCACTTTTTTTGCGGTTGCCGGATCCAATGCCGCCGTATGCTCATCTAACAGCAGGATCTTTGGTGTGACCATCGTCGCCATAAGAAGCGTCAGTGCCTGGCGCTGTCCTCCGGAAAGAAGTCCTACCGGCTGCTTCATGCGATCCTCTAACCCCATATCAAGCAGTGCAAGGTGCTCCCTGAATTTTGCTTTATCCGCCGCATTGATACGGCTGAAGTAGGCATTTTTTGAAGTTTTTGCACGCAGATACGCAAGTGCCATATTTTCTTCGATTGTCATGTGCGGTGCAGTTCCTTTTAAAGGATCCTGGAACAGATGACCAATCACCTTGCTCCGCACATGTTCTTTCTGGTAAGTAATATCCTCCCCATCTAACACAATCAGTCCCCGGTCGATAAAAAATGCTCCGGTGATCGCATTAAATAATGTAGATTTACCTGCTCCATTGCTTCCGATAATTGTTGCAAAGTCGCCATCCTTCAATTCCAGATTCAGATTTTTTAATGCGCATTTTTCATTGACAGTTCCCGGATTGAAGGTCTTGCTGACATTTTTCATAATTAACATCACGGTTCCTCCTTCTTCTGGTTCTGTTTCTGGATCTGCTGCATATATAACTGGTTTTCAGCCTTTGCCTGGCGGCGTTGTTTCACAAACGCAGCCTGCTTCTTAAGATAAGGCAATGCGATCGCAAACGCAACGATGAGTGATGATACCAGTTTTAAACATTCTGCCGGAACATTTAATCTTAACGCGATCGCTACGATAAAACGATACAGACAGCTTCCTAACACTACACCGACCACACGCTTTAACACTCCGCCTTTTCCAATGATCGATTCTCCGATGATCAGGCTCGCAAGAGCGATCGTCACCATTCCTGTTCCAAGATTGATATCGCAGGATTTCTGATACTGTGCAAGCAGTCCGCCGGAGAGTCCTGTCATGGCATTTGCCACACAAAGACCGATCGTGATCATAAGTCCGGTATTGATACTTGATGCCCTTACCATATCCGGGTTATCACCGGTCGCACGGATGGAAAGTCCCAGTCTCGTATTTAAAAACCATGCCAGTATCACGCCTACAATCATAACAAATACTGCTGCGACAATGAGTTTATACCAGGTTCCTCCGATGTGGTCTTTCGCCCATGAAAATACCGTATCGCAGGAAAAAAGATTGAGATTGGATGCAAACCCCATGACTGCAATATTGATCGTATACAGTCCGGTATTTACAATAATTCCGGCTAAGATTGACTGAATGCCCATTCTGGTCTGTAAAAATGCGGTAACAAATCCAGACAGCACACCTGCTGCGGCTGCCGCAAACAATCCTAACACCGGATGTCCGGCAAGCGTCACTGTCGCACAGACCGCACAGCCCAACGTGAAACAGCCGTCTGTTGACAGATCCGCAATATCCAATATGGAAAATGATACAAATAATGCCAATGCAACAAGTGCATAGATAAAACCAAGTTCCAACGCACTCTGTACAATGGAAAGTGTAATGATTGAACCCATAATCCCCTCCGGCTCATTTTTTCTTATATTCCGCTTTTATTCAAATTCTTCTGCAGTCGTAACTTCTTTTAATTCCTCACACATATCTTTGAACACGCCATCATCAATACCAACGGCTGCCGCTGTCTCTGTATTGACAGTCACAATACCGCTGTCTAAGGTACGGACTGCTGTTGTTGCAGGATCCGCACCATTTACAAGAACATCTGCTGCCATATCTGCTGTTGCAGTTCCAAGTTCTGTGTAGTTAACTCCATAGCCTAAGAATGCACCGTTTAATGCAAAAGAATCTGCTCCTGTATAATGAGGAATCTTTGCATCTGCAAATTTTTCAAAAATCGCAAGTTCTGCTGTCATGATCGTATTATCGGTTGGAGTAAATACTGCATCCACTCCTTCTGCCACAAGTGCATCTGCCGCTGCGGATACTTCTGCATTGGTGGTTCCTGTCTTTTCAATGTACTCAATACCATTTTCCTCACAGAAAGAAATCGCATCTGCAACCGGTACCTTAGAAGAATCCTGGCTCTTATCATATAACAGTCCGATCTTTTTAACATCCGGGTTGGCTGCCATGATCAGCTTCATGACTGCCGTGGTGTCAAGTGCATCGGATGTACCTGTGATATTTGCTCCCGGTGCCTCTAAGTCTGCAACAAGCCCTGCACTGACCGGATCTGATACTGCGGAAAATACAACCGGGATCTGGTTATCCTCTGTTGCGTTCTGCATGATCATGGCTGCCGGGGTTGCAATCGGAATGATCACATCCACTTTCTCTGCCACAAGATCTGTTGCGATCTGATTTAATGTGGAAGAATCTGCCTGACCGTTATAGGTATAATCTGCATAATCGAATGTCACACCAAGTTCTGCACCTTTTGCATCAAGCTCTGCCTCAATTGCTTTCTCAATCTGATTTAAAGATGCATCATCTACATACTGGACGATACCTACTTTATAAACTGTTCCATCTGCATTTGCAGCTTCTGTCACATTTCCGTCCGCATCCTCTTTTATCTCTGCAGTATCTGCATTATTCTGTGCATTTCCATCTGCATTTGCATTACTTCCTGCGTTATTTCCGCATCCACCAAGCACACCTGCTGTCATTGCCATCATTAATACTACTGCCATCATTTTTCTTTTCATTATTTTTTCCTCCAGATTTTAAATTTGGAAAATCCGTTTTGAGAGGTGGAATTCGTCATGCAGCGTAACAAAAAATACTTTTTTATTACACAAAAAACCGCCTCAGGTTCTTGCCTGAGACGGTAATAGTATCTATTATCGCGGTACCACTCATATTGACTGAAAAGTCCACTCGCTTCATGTACAACCATACATGCCGGATGGGTAACGGGTCCGGTTCCCGGCGACGCCTACTGTATCTGTTCAGGCCGCCCTCAAAAGTCCATTCAGCAAATCCATCCATACTGCAATCCCACCGCCTGCAGCTCTCTGTGATATCAAAAATCGCTTACTACTCTTTCTCAACGGTTTTTCTTTATGGGTATACTTTAATACATTAAAGCGGCTTTGTCAATATGTTATTTTCTTTTTTATTTTCTTTTTTATTTCTTTTTTCTGTCACGGATTCATGCTATAATGTGCGTAAGCAATGAACAGTGCACTGCACCCTGAAGTATTATACTATAATAACAACGGAGGATTCTATCATGTACAAATTTACAGATGACTGCCTGATCGGCATTGAAGAAATAGACAACGAGCACCGCAGATTATTCCACATGATCAATGAAGCGATCGATCTTTCTAAAGAAAATATGGATGTATCTGCCATTACCAAAAATCTGCTTCCTGGCTTAAAGGATTACGCAGCAACGCATTTTGCCCATGAAGAGGCTTATATGGAACGTATTCATGATCCGGAACTTCCGATTCAGAAAAAAGAACATGAAGATTTTACGAAAACCGTCAACAGTTTCTCCCTGGACACTTCCTCACCGGAAGCAACAAAAAAATCTTTCGACGAACTGCTTACCTATCTGGTACGCTGGCTGTACCGCCATATTTTAAGCAGCGATATCATGATCGGTAAGATGTCTTCTATTTCTGCAAATGAGGAAGATCCATTTGCTTTTACAGAAAAATACCATACCGGTATTGATTTAGTTGATAATGAACATCGCCGCCTGTTTGAGATCATCCATGATACCAATGATCTGATCCACGCAGAACTTCTGCATGACAAGTATGACGAGATCATGCGTCTGCTTGCTGAATTAAAGGATTATACCGAAATTCATTTTCATGATGAAGAAGCTCTGATGGAACGTATACAGTATCCGGAGCTTGATGCCCAGAAGCGTGCACATACTGCTTTTGTGGAACGTCTTGTAGAAATTGATCTGACCGAGTTAGACGATATGGATGACAACCAGCAGGAATATCTGATCGATCTGATCCAGTTTTTAGCCGGATGGCTCATTAATCACATTTTAGGTTCCGACAAAAAAATTGGCGAATACATGAGAGAACATGGCATCAAAGAAGAATAGCTGCAAATACCAGCAGTTGATCTTACGATTTTCTAAAAACATAAGGACAGGTATTGGAAACGAAATGATCATCCAATACCTGTCCTTATTAAAATATACACATTAATATTGCATAGGTTACATTTAAAGTTCTATCTTATACATCACATCGCACCTATTCAATGCATCTTCAGTTTACGAGAAATAAACCAGCTCATCTTCCGGTTTTTCTGCCGGTTCAATCGATACCGGATAAAGCACCGGTCCTTTTCCTTTGTATTCCCTCGCAAATTCCACATGCACTTCCGCTGTGATATTGATCCAGGATTTGTGCGGAATCTTGTCCTCATCCGCATATTTACACTTAAATCCGATAAATGTCACATCCTCAATGCAGCATGTCATTGCAAAACGCCCCGGTACAAACACACCTTTTTTGAGTTTTTCCGGATTATATACCAGAGCAAGAAAAGATACTTTTTTGCCTTCATATTTCTTAGGGTTGTCCATGCAGTCCATGTACCAGATTGCATAATCTGCATCTGTAACTTCGATAACATCCGCGGAAAGATCAAACGGAAGTTCCTCCGGGCGCTCATCCAAGCTGCCATCCTCACGCTCGAAAACAAGCTGTGCCTTACGATTCTGTGCCTTAACATTACGACGGCATTTTCCTTTATCCGTACTGTCATCACAACGGTTAAAGATCACAACATCCGCCTGGAATAACTGTTCCATTACCATAGTACGCATATTTGCAAGATACATATCAAATGTTGTTGCATCCACGGTTGCTAACTGCTGTACAATCACCCAGTGTTTCGGAAGCTCCATATCCATCAGCGTTCCCATGCCCCAGGTACCGTTGTATTCGATAAACACCTGCTCCGGCAGATATTCCGCCTGAACCTTGTTTAAAAATTCTTCTGTAAAATCTTCTTCGTTTTCTACCATGACGAGTCTTGCATTGATCTTTTTTAACTCTGCCTCATCATATTCGATATCTCCGTCCTCGCAGCAGATCACGACGCTTCTTCCGCCCTCGGTAAATCCATCATCAAACAGCGTCTCTTTTACAAGAGTCGTCTTTCCACTGTCCATAAAACCGGTAAATAAATATACTGGTATTTCGTTCATATAAATCTCCATTCTTTCGCTGCCATCCAGCGCATCTCAAGTTTGTGCATAAGCACAAATCTTGCGTGTGAAAAATGTTATTTTTCACACTAGTCTCCGATCTTCCGCTTTTACGCGATTCCAAACAGCTCCTCTAATCTGTGTTCGTCAATATGTGTACCGATCACACAGAGTCTTCCGGTATAATCCGGCTCTCCCTCACGGATCTCATACTCACCCGGAACCATATCAAAGTAGATCCAGGAACCATTTACATCTGCAACCATACCTTTTGCACGGAGGATCTCACCGTAATCGTCTGTCTCACAAAGCGTCTTTAATACTTCCTCGATCTGCTCTTTTGTAAATTTATGAGGAGTCTCTTTGCCCCAGCTTGTAAATATCTCATCTGCATGATGATGGTGATGGTGTTCATGGTCATGACAGCCACAGGTGCAGTTCTCATCATGTTCGTGATGATGCTCATGCTCGTCGTGATCATGGTCATGATGGTGTTCATGTTCGTCATGATCATGGTCATGATGGTGTTCGTCCTCTTCATGATCATGGTCGTGATCGTGGTGATGTTCATGCTCGTCATGATCATGGTCATGATGGTGCTCATGCTCATGTTCCTCTGCTTCTTCCTTTGCATGCTGCTCTGCAAGAAGTTTTACTTCCAGAGAATCCTGTCCCTCTACTACTTTTAAGATCTGCTCACCTTTGATCTCATCCCATGGAGTAGTGATAACAGCAGCTTTTGGATTCAATGCCTGAATCTGTTTTACACAAAGCTCTAACTGCTCTGGTGTTGCCTTCTGGCTTCTGCTTAAAACAACAGTCGTCGCATATTCGATCTGGTTATTAAAGAACTCGCCAAATGCTTTCATCTGCTTGCTTGCCTTTAATGCATTGACAACTGTGATCAGTCCGTTTAATTTGACATCCTCATCTTTTTCCACGTCGATCACAGATTTCATAACATCAGATAATTTACCGACACCGGACGGCTCGATCAAAATACGGTCCGGATGGAACTTCTCGATAACTTCATGTAAATTCTTACCGAAATCACCTACTAAAGAACAACAGATACAACCGGAGTTCATCTCTGTAATCTCAATTCCGGCATCCTTTAAAAATCCTCCGTCGATACCGACTTCACCAAACTCATTCTCAATCAGAACGATCTTCTCGCCCTTAAAAACTTCCTCGATCATTTTTTTAATAAATGTTGTTTTTCCGGCTCCAAGGAAACCAGATATAATATCAATCTTTGTCATTGTCTTATCTCTCCCTTCACAAACACTACTATTTTACTCTAGTTTTTCTTCTTTTGCAATTTTTTGCACAGATTTCATGAAACTTTTATATTTGGCACGGTGATCCCTGTCTTTCACTGATCCATAGTTCCGGATAACCTGTTGCAATAACCCTTACTTATGAAACTGCATCTGATACAGTTTCTCATACACTCCACCTTTTGCCAGCAATTCTTCATGTGTTCCTTCCTCGGCAATCCCCTCTTCCGTCAAAACAAGTATACGCTGTGCATTTTTAATTGTTGAAAGTCTGTGTGCGATCACAAATGTTGTCCGGTTTTTCGCCAGTTTCTCTAAAGAATCCTGTACAACTTTCTCACTCTCATTATCAAGAGCGCTCGTTGCTTCATCAAAAATCAGGATCGGCGGATTTTTCAAAAATACTCTTGCAATGGAAAGACGCTGTTTCTGTCCACCGGAAAGTTTGATTCCCCTCTGCCCTATATCGGTATCATACCCATTCGGCAGCGACATGATAAAATCATGTGCATTGGCATTTTTTGCTGCTTCAATGACTTCCTCACGTGTCGCATCCGGCTTTCCATAGCGGATATTGTCAAAAACTGTTCCAACAAACAGATATACGTCCTGCTGTACGATACCGATCTGGTCACGCAGGCTCTTTAATCTGATATCCCTGACATCACATCCATCGATCTTTACTGCCCCTGCCGTCACGTCATAAAATCTTGGGATCAAAGAACACAGCGTACTCTTTCCAGCCCCCGATGATCCCACAAGCGCCATATACGCCCCTGACGGAACATTCAGATTAATATGGTTTAATACACATTCTGTATTTTCCTCATACTTAAAAGAAACATCCTCAAAACTGATATTTCCTTTTACATTGACCAGTTCTTTTGCATCCGGTTTATCTGCAATATCGGGTTTGACCGCCATAATTTCCTGAAAACGCTCAAAACCGGTATAACCATTCTGAAACTGTTCCGTAAAATCGATCAGGGTTCTCACCGGGTCTGTAAACACACTGATATAAAGTAAAAATGTAACCAGATCACTGATATCCACGCTTCCCTTTGCGATCAGAATCACACCTGCAAGTATAACATTGACCTGGATCAGGGTAGTAAAAGTGCCAAGTCCCGCTGAAAAACTTCCCATATAATAATAGCTGTTCTTTTTTGCACGTAAAAACCCTTCATTTCCCTGACGGAATTTTTCTTTTTCAATATCCTCATTGGCAAAAGACTTTACCACACGGATACCGGATAAGTTATCCTCGATCTGTGCATTGATATCTGCAATCCGTTCACGATTACTGCGAAACGCACGACGCATTTTTCCATTCATGTAATAGGCAAACAGAAACATAAACGGCAGCACCGCAAACGCAGCAAGTGCCAGCGCCGGTTTAATACTCATTAAAATTATAAATGCACCGATAATCTTTATCAGGGACAGAATAATATTTTCCGGTCCATGATGCATCAGCTCCGTGATATCAAAAAGATCCGTCGTAATACGGGACATCAGCTGTCCGACTTTCTGGTCATCGTAAAAGGAAAATGACAGTTTCTGAAAATGCGCAAAAATTTCTGCCCGCATATCATATTCGATCTTAGCGCCCATCACATGCCCCTGGTTTGCAATAAAAAAACGGCTGTAACAGTCTATCGCTACAAGTGCAAACAGCATAACAGCGATCCACCGGATCTGTCCTAATATCTCCTGCGGCTTTAAATAGATCAATGTGGAAGTCACATAGCGGATCACAAGCGGGATCACAAGGGCAACCGCTGCAGATACCGTAGCAAAAAACATATCTGCCCAGAATACTCCAAGATATGGTTTATAATATGAAATCATCTTTTTCAGATTTTCACTCATAAAGTTCCTCCATTTCAGTCTCTTTTCATTCGTAATGATTCATTATTTACGGAACACATATTCTTTTATTTTATCTATCCTGTCCCAAAAGTCAAGAATATGTGCTATACTAAAAGAAGCACACAGTGACAATGAATTTATCGCAATAACTGCCAATGTCCGGCTGAAATATATCCATTGTCAAATATGATAAAAAGGAGTACATGTATGGATACAATCAAAAGTAAATACCACGAAACACTTGCTGCAACAATCATCAAAAATCTTGAAAAACGCCAGATGGAAGGTTACTACTGTCCAACTGTGGAAGATGCGGAAAAACTTGCATTTTCTTTCTTAAAAGACGGACAGAGTGTATCTTTCGGCGGCTCCATGACTTTAGAGGAAACTGGAATGTTAACGGCTCTCCGCCACGATCCATCAATCCATTTAATCGACCGTTCTACTGCAAAAACACCTGAGGAAACAAAAAAAATGTATCATGATGCACTTTCCAGTGATGTTTATTTCATGAGTACCAATGCGATCACAGCAAACGGTGAACTTGTGAATATCGATGGAACCGGAAACCGTGTTGCTGCACTGATCTATGGTCCGGAAACCGTTATTATTTTGACCGGCATGAATAAGGTGGCTGCTAATGTAGAAGAAGCCTTAAGCCGTATTCATAATGTTGCCACACCACAGAACTGCATCCGTCTTAATAAAAAGACACCTTGTTCCACGACAGGTACATGTGCCGACTGCCTTTCACCTGACTGTATCTGCAACCAGGTTGTTATCACCAGAAGAAGCGGTATCAAAGGGCGTATCAAAGTACTGCTGATCGGAGATACTTTCGGCTATTAAATACCTGATCTAAATAATAGAATATATCATGTGCAAAATCAGCACATGATCGTGATCTACACTCGCTTCGCTCGGCAGTCTTATTATATCATGAACTAAAAAAGGAGCTGTGAAAATATGAAAGTTGAGCTATTACTTTTTAATATTTCACAGTTCCTTTTTTCATCTCTGTCATTTCTTTTTTGCAACCATTTTGCAACCATACTCTTCGGTCTCCGGATTGCTGTTCTGCTTACGAACCACTTTATACTCATAACGCATTCCTGAATCAGTTACATCCATATAAAGCTGTAGCTGCATTCCAACGTCCAGACAGCCGGAAATTCCTTTAAACAGTACACCATTTGCGCTCATATTTTTGATGGTAACCGGTATCGGCTTATGGAGCGTTATCATGTTATTTTTTATCCTGACACCTTCGATCTTGCCAGATGCTTCAATCTCATAACGCTCAAATTTTCTGCCTTTTTTCTGTTCTTCATCGTATAGCGCAATCGACATTTCGTTTGCGATCACCGCCCCCTGTACGGTACCTAAATAAGAATATATTTTGTTCTCCAGAAAAACAAGCAGTCCCACTGGTTCTTTCGGGCGATATGCCATCGCACTCGCCCGCACTTTGATGATATTTGTCAGCAGATTATGACCAAGAATTACCGTGTCTGCAAGTACACTGTTTTTTTTCTGTTCACGGATAATTACCCGGCAGTTTTTTAAATTAATCATAAAATATCATCTCCATTCTACTCATTTCGTATATTCTGTCTCTATCTTAAATTCGTATTTCATACATCTTTTCTCATATTATAAACATATTTATGCATTTCTGCAATACCATGCCCTTTGCTCCACGATATTTCTAAAGATTATCCACCTTACGAATAGACTTATTATCGCAATAAAATATATCTGGTAAATAACCTCACTCAGAGAAAAAAAAGACTACCACACATGCGGTAGTCTTTTTGCACTACAACTAATTATTAGTTGTATTTTCTTTTTCTAGCTGCTTCAGATTTTTTCTTACGTTTTACGCTTGGTTTCTCGTAGTGTTCTCTTTTACGAATCTCCTGCTGGATACCTGCTTTTGCGCAGTTTCTCTTGAAACGACGTAAAGCGCTATCTAAAGTCTCGTTTTCTTTTACAATTACACTAGACATTATCTCACACCTAACCTCCCTCCAGTTGCGTATTGTGCATATTCAACTGTTTGGGTAATATTTATTGCACTATATAGCATTATAACATATTTTCCCGGTTCGTCAACCTATTTTTGAAATAATTTCAGATTTTTATTTGAAATTATTTTACGGTAATCTGAACTTTAACAGTTTTCCCATTCGCTGTGACAAGAATGGTTGTCTTTCCTTTCCGAATGCCCCGGACAACACCTTTACTGTTTACTGTAGCGACTTTCTTGTTCTTAGACTGATATGTTATTTTTGTTTTTGGCATTGCAGTGGCTTTGATCGTCGCTTTTTTACCCTTTTTTATAGTAAGCGATGTCTTAGTCACATCCAATGTTTTTCCTGAGAATGAAACAACTGCAGGTGTATATTCCTTTTCTGATCTGTTAAGATAATACCAGCAACCACTGTTTTTTCCATTCTCATAATTTTGCTTTACAACTGATTTCTTATCTACAGTAAGTGTCACATCATCAACATAAATACTTCCCTTATATGCCTTATTAAAACCAGAGATGAACAGATGTCCATACACACTTCCCTTTGATGCAGAAATCCTGTCACAGTTATCCAATGGTATTTTCACATTGACAACATAAAAATCACCATATTTTTTTACTTCTTTCGAATTCTTATCATAAGAATATCCTTCTTTCGAAGACTGTGCCATTCCGGCATATGTATCGCCATTTTTGCCTGTAAAAAAATTAACTGCAGGTTTTACCCATATTCTTCCAGTTTTCATATAAACGGCTGGCACATAAATTTTTGTCTGAAATACATAAGTCTTTCCAAAAGTAATTTTTTTATTGGAAATCAGGCTCTTTACATATATCCCGCTGTCATCTCCACTTGCTGCATTCCTGGCAAAATCAACATTTATCTCTAATGCTTTTGTTTTCGCAGCAGCGATTACTTCACTGCTTTCACCTGCAAAAATAAACGTAAACATCATTGCAAATGCCATAACCACAGCAATCATCTTTTCCTTTATTTTCATCTGCATTTTCTCTCCTCTGTATTAAACAAACATTTAACGCAGTTTAAAACGCTCTACAAGGCCCTCTAAGGAATCTGCTTCTGCAGAAAGTTCTTCACTGGTAGCAGATGTTTCTTCCGATGCTGCAGAGTTGCTCTGGATTGCGTCGCTGATTTGTTTCGTGCTGTCTTCGATCTCTTTTACAAAGGCTGCCTCACGATCAGATGCCGTACGGATCGTTGCTACCTCACCCACAATAGCATCCAGTTCGTTCAGAACATCCGTCAGAGATTCTGCCGTCTGCTGTGTCACCTGATTACCGTGTTCTACTTCATTCTGGTTCTCTGTCAAAAGCTGTTTTGACGTATCTGCAGAATTTGCACTGCTCTCAGCAAGCATACGGATCTGCTCTGCAACAACTGCAAATCCTTTTCCTGCCTCACCGGCTCTTGCTGCCTCAATAGATGCATTTAAGGACAACAGATTTGTCTGTGATGCAATACTCTCAATTTCTTCGATAACCTGTCCGATTTCCTTGGATGTCACGGAAATACGCTCCATTGCCTCTGTCAGTTCTGTCATCTTCTGCTGGCTTACCGCTGCTGTTGTTCCAACGTCTTTCGCTTTATCATGTACAATATCAATCGACTTACTTGTTCCAAGAATCTGTTCTGTGATTTCTGAAACGCTCTGTGCTAAAGAATCAACGGCCACTGCCTGATCCGTTGCATTTTTGGCAAGATCCTGTGCGCTGACTGCAAGCTGGTCGGATCCCTGTGCCACCTGATTCGAAGATTCACGGATTGATTTTAAAGCATCACTAACATGTTCTGTTGTTGCAATCAGTTTTGCATGCACCGTATCAAATTCTCCCACATAAGCATCCCTGCATCCGGATTTTACCGTATAATCACCTTTTGCAAATGCATCCAGAATATGATTAAGATCTCCTATAATCCGTTGCAGCGTAGTTGCTGTTTTGCGAAAATCTTCTGCAAGTTCTCCGATCTCATCCTCCGACTGATAAGCAATTTCAATATCAAGTTCTCCACCAGAGATTTTTTCTGCCACACTGCTTAGTTCCCTGACCGGTTCTACAATATAGTGTATCAGCATCTTAGCCCGTTTCAATGTTGCCAGAATACTGCAGACCGTTATAATCGCAAGCACAACAATACCTCCGGCAAGCACAAAATACTCTGTTGCAGACGGAACAATTTTTACTGCAAACATTAAAAATACTGCAAACGCCACGCTGACCACATATAAAACTATGATCATTTCAAAGCTTCCGTTTACCTTTTCTTTAATACTCTTATTTTTAAATTCCATTTCTTTATCCATCTTTTGCCTCCATAGCTAAAAAGCTGTCATCTTCCGTGATTCTTCAGTTGCGGGACAATCATGCTAAACAGCTTTTAGGAAAGCTGTGCCTCAAGTGCTGTTTTTGCCTCTGCGATCGCCTCCAAAATACCAGCCGGATTTTTGCCTCCCGCCTGTGCCATATTCGGACGTCCGCCGCCGCCACCGCCGACTTTGCCGGCAATGCTCTTGATCAGATTTCCTGCATGCGCTCCCTGTTTCATTGCTGCATCAGTTGCCATAACGATCAGATTTACTTTTCCTTCACAGGAAGAAGCAAGTACGATCACACCTTCACCAAGCTGTTCTTTTAACTGGTCTCCAAGATCACGCAGACCGTTCATATCTACACCGTCTACGGCAGAAGCAAGTAATTTCACACCTTTTACTTCCACAATCTGATCCATGACATCTCCAAGCGCCTCTTTTGCTGCTTTGCTCTTTAAGGACTCGTTTTCGCTGGTCAGTGCTTTGATCTCTGCCTGCATATGCTCGATTTTCTCTGTTAATGTCGCCGGTGTTGCCTTTGCCGCTTTCGCTGCCTCTAAAAGTTCTTTCTCTAAATTGCGATAGTAAGCAAATACGTTGTCTCCGGTCAGTGCCTCGATTCTGCGGACGCCTGCTGCAACACCATTTTCAGAGATGATCTTGAATGCTGCTATTTCGGATGTATTCTTTACATGAGTACCACCACAGAATTCTTTGGAAAAATCTCCCATGGATACCACACGGACAGTCTCACCGTATTTTTCGCCAAATAACGCCATGGCTCCTGTCTTTTTCGCCTCATCTACAGTCATCACATCTGTGCGTACCGGAATTGCCTCTGCGATCTTATCATTGACGATCTTTTCTACTTTTTCAAGTTCCTCCGGTGTCATGGCTGCAAAATGACTGAAATCGAAACGGGTACGCTCGCCATCCTGATAGGAACCTGCCTGCTCTACGTGGGTTCCTAATACTTCACGCAATGCTTTCTGCAGTAAATGTGTTGCGGAATGGTTCTTACAGATCTTTGCACGGAGTGCTGCATCTACCGAAAGATCTGCCTCATCTCCTGTTTTCATCATACCGGAGATCATCTTTCCGACATGTCCTACTTTTCCGCCAAGTAATTTGATCGTATCCTCTACCTGGAATTCTCCGGTTGCAGTGCGGATGATACCCTTATCTCCCTGCTGTCCACCCATGGTAGCATAGAATGGAGTCTGTTCTACGATCACGGTTCCAACCTCTCCATCAGATAATGCCTCAACGATCTCCGTCTCTGTGGTAAGTACGGTAATTTTTGACTTGCAGTTTAAGGAATCATAGCCTACAAACTCTGTGGTAACAGAAGGATCGACAGACTCATATACTGTCTCATCAGCGCCCATGTAGTTTGTCACTTTGCGGGCTTTTCTCGCTGTGGTACGCTGTACTTCCATCGCCTTTTTGAATCCCTCTTCATCGACAGAAAATCCTTTTTCTTCAAGGATCTCCTGTGTCAGATCCATCGGGAATCCATAAGTATCATAAAGTTTAAATGCATTCTCACCGGAAAGAACCTTTACGCCGTCTGCTTCCATCTGTTTTTCCATATCAGAAAGGATGGAAAGTCCCTGATCGATTGTTTTTCCAAATTTTTCTTCTTCCTGAGATAATACTTTAAAGATAAAATCTTTTTTCTCTTCAAGTTCCGGATAACCATCCTTACTCTCATTGATTACGGTAGCAGCCAGTTTTGCCATAAAGATGCCATCTATACCAAGCATTCTTCCGTGTCTTGCTGCACGGCGGATGATACGGCGCAGTACATATCCACGTCCCTCATTTGAAGGCATGATACCATCGGAAACCATAAACGTTGCAGAACGGATATGATCAGTGATCAGACGGATGGATACATCGTCTAATGCATCTACCTGATATTTTTTACCGGACAGCTCACATACCTTGTCGCGGATTGCTTTCATGGTATCAATATCGAATACAGAATCTACATCCTGCATAACAACAGCTAAACGCTCCAATCCCATACCGGTATCAATATTTTTCTGTGCAAGTTCTGTGTAACCGCCCTTACCGTCACCCTCAAACTGGGTGAATACGTTGTTCCATACTTCCATGAAACGGTCGCAGTCGCATCCTACTTTACAGTCCGGTTTGCCACAGCCGTATTTTTCTCCACGATCATAATAGATCTCAGAACAAGGACCGCAAGGACCAGCGCCATGCTCCCAGAAGTTATCACATTCTCCGGTTTCCGGATCACGGTAAAATCTGGTGATCTTCTCTGCCGGAACACCCACTTCTTTGTTCCAGATTTCGAATGCCTCATCATCTTCCCCGTAAATAGACGGATAAAGTCTGTCCTCCTCAAGCCCAAGAACCTGGGTTAAAAACTCCCATGACCAGTGTATCGCTTCATGTTTAAAGTAATCACCAAATGAGAAATTGCCAAGCATCTCAAAAAATGTCAGGTGACGTGCTGTCTTACCGACATTCTCAATATCGCCGGTACGGATACACTTCTGACAAGTGGTCACTCTTCTCCTCGGCGGTATCTCCTGACCTGTGAAATATGGCTTAAGCGGTGCCATACCCGCATTGATCAAAAGTAAGCTGTTATCATTGTGTGGTACCAATGAAAAACTCTTCATTGCAAGATGTCCCTTGCTCTCAAAAAACTCAAGATACATTCTGCGCAATTCATTTTCTCCGTAAAACTTCTTCACGACAAGTTCCTCCAACGTTGTATAAATTATTTCATACCCTGCTCTTTTGCCGGGTCACGACGGTGTTATTCTTTTCCGGTATTTCCGGATGCTGCAGCATCTTTTTTTGTCTTGCTTTTCTCTGCCCATTTTCTGCCGGCAAATACTCCTGCGACTGCAACTGCTGCAAGAATTACCATGATTAACACATAATGTACAAACCATCCAAATACTGCCATAGATACCCCTGCCTTTCTATCTTCTATAACTTATTCAGTATAACGCACTTTTTTCCTATGCGTCAAGCGTTAACACTACTTTTCCTCAATCAGGAAAACCTGATTTTCATGTGTGATTTCCACCACACGCTCCGCCATCCCCGGATTCCATATTTTATTCTTATAAACCGGGATGTGGGAATAATCCTGCCACATATGCATCGGGAACACATATTCCGCGGATGTAGTCTCCAAAAAATAATCCATTCCGAGTTCCTGATCTGCGCCCTGTCGCGGATCCATCGGAACAAATGCAAGATTGATTGGTTTTCCCGCCAGTTTTTTGATCTGTGTCCGGTATTCCCTGCGCATCCTGCCGTTGATCAGATCTCCCGCCCCTTCCCATGTCCAGTCATTCAAATCTCCTGCATGGAAAAAAGTTGCCCCTCGTGTTTCCAAATAAAATGCAACACCTGCATCCGTTGACCGCAGTGTCTCGATCTTCACATCATCCACCTGATATTTTTCGCCTGCCGAAACATAAGTGATCTTCTCTCTGATATCATCCGGGAATCCATGTTTCTGTAAAAAATGCGGGCTCATTTTACAGTCTTTTGAAAGTATATAGTGGATATTTTTATATTTTTCTGCCCAGTGCAGCACATCCATATCAAAATGATCCTGATGTTTATGACTTGCAAACACATAGACTGGTGTGTCCGGCTCGTATTCCGGAATCACACCGCAAAATGTGTATCCTTTGATGCGGTCTCCTGCAAACCAGTCAAAGATCAGCACCTTCTCATCCACTTCCACCAGAAAACAGCTGTGATGTATAAATATTACCTGCATAATTCTCCTTCTGTTATTTCATACGGCGGATGATCTCATTTGCACGGCGGTAAATATCTGCCGGATCAAATCCGATGTCAAATTTCTGGTCTTCATATAAAACTTTTCCATTTACCATAGTCAGTTTTACATTCTGCTTGCTTCCGCTGTATACAAGATTTTTCACGATATTATTTTCCGGCTGCATGTTCGGCTGGTTCAGATCGATCATGACAAGGTCTGCTTTTTTGCCAACCGCAAGACTGTCACAGTCAAATAACTGTATAGCATGTGCACCGCCTGTGGTTGCCATATATAAGATCTCATCGGCGCTGACGCACTCCGCATCCATTTCACGCACCTTTGCAAGTGCAGAAGTCAAAAACATCTCACGGAACATATCCAAGCAGTTGTTGCTTGCCGGGCCATCGGTTCCGATCGCCATGGAGATTCCCTCATCCACAAAACGTTTGGTCGGACAGATACCGGAAGCAAGTTTTAAGTTGGAAGCCGGGTTTGTCACTGCTGTCAGTTTTTTCTTCTTGTAAATTTCAAAATCAGCATCCTCAAACCATACACAGTGGTAACCGCCGCCGCCGTACTCGTACATACCAAGTGCATTCGTAAGCTGTGTCGGTGTCATACCCCAGCGCTCTTTGCACTCTGCCACTTCCAGTTTTGTTTCGGAATTGTGCAGCCATACCGGGGATTTTAATTTCTGTGCCAGTTTTGCCACACCCTCCATCAGTTCTTTTGATGTCGTGTATTCTGCATGAAATCCCACGATAAAGCTTGTCAGGTCACTCATCTCATTGACAATGTGATAATTTTCCTCCATCAACTCTACCGTGCCGCCAAAGTTGTTTAATCCGCTGGTCTGAACGGTACGGAATCCGGTATCTACCGATGCCTTTGCATCGACCGGCGGGAAGAAGTACATATCAAAGTTGGACGTAATACCGCTGGTTAAATATTCCATAATTCCAAGGATGTTAAGCCAGTATACATCATCTTCGGTAAGCTGTCCTTCTTTTGGGAATACCTGTTTGTTCAGCCAGTCCTGCAGTGGAAGGTCGTCCGCATAGGAACGCAAAAATGTCATTGCCGTGTGGGTGTGCGCATCTTTAAATCCCGGCATTAAAAGGTTGCCTTTTGCGTCAATCTCGCGCTCCCATACCAAAACTTCACCGTTTTTGCAGACAGCATCCACGCCCGTCTTACCGTCCCCGATGTAGCAGATTTCTTTTCCTTTTACCCAGAGTTCGCCTTCGGTGATCTGGAATTTGTGGTTTTCTGCCGGAACTAATATTTTTGCGTTGTAGAAACGTATGTTCATTGTTTTTCCTCTTTTCTTTTTGTGTTTTTCGTTCAGTGGATCAAAAAGTGTGACCGCCGTTTTTGATCTACTGAGTTGTAGTAACTTTAATTCTGCTGTGCTCCGATCGCTTTGATCGTTTCAGTTACGAGCGCCTTAAATTTCGGGGCAACGGCGTCAGCCGTCTCCTGAACTTCTGCGTGTGAGAGCGGAATTGATGAGATGCCGCTCGCAAGGTTTGAGATACAGGAGATTCCAAGCACTTTCATTCCCATGTGTTTTGCAGCGATCGCCTCACAGGCAGTACTCATGCCGACGGCGTCAGCACCTAAAGTGCGGCACATGGCGACTTCATGCGGTGTCTCAAACTGCGGTCCGGAGAGTTGGATGTAAGTGCCCTCTTTGATGCGGATCTCAAGTGCTGATGCTGCACGTTTTACAATATCCTGCAGATCTAAGTCATAGATCTGGCTCATATCCGGGAAACGCACACCAAGTTCCTCAATGTTGGCTCCACGGAGCGGTGATGGCACAAAACTTGCAATCTGGTCTTTGATCAGCATGAAATCCCCGGCATGCATGCCAAGCTGGATGCCACCTGCTGCATTGGTGAGAAACAGAACTTCTGCGCCCATCATTTTCATCAGCCTCGTCGGCAAAACAACATCGCTCATCTCATATCCCTCATAATAATGCACACGCCCCTGCATGCACACGACCGGGACATCATCCACATATCCGAAGATAAATCTGCCCTTATGTCCCGGAACCGTCGACACTGGAAATCCTTCAATGTCATGGTAATCTAACGTATCCACCACGCGGATATCATCCGCATAGTCGCCAAGACCAGAGCCTAAAATCAATGCCACCTTAGGAGTAAAATCAATCTTTGCTTTATAGCTGTCATAGCATTTTAATAATTTTTCGTATGCCGGATTCATAATCATCCTCCATTCTTCTCCTTGTCCTATATTCTGTCAATTCCGGCTTCTCCGGAACTTCTCCCTTCTTGTCTTTCAAAAACAGCTGATGCTTCCTTACTTCATTTTTTCATAATTGAAAATTCTTTACAACACTGTCATTTTCGATTATAACAGAAGAAATCATAAAATCCAATCTCCATCCTAAACAAAAGCTGATTTTCCCCGATATATTTTGTAAGAATACATCACAGGCTATACTTTTCATATGCACGGAAACACAGTGCAGGAATGGAGAATTTTATGACTCAGTTCAATCTTTCCAGTTTAAAAAAGATTTTAAACCCATCTTCCGGCAAAAGGAATGTGGTCGATCAGATTACAGACCGTTTATCCAAATCTTCCATCGGTCTTTCTTCCGGTGATGATACTTTAAATGCAGTCAGTTTTTCCGGCATGGATGCCTTTGACCTGACGCAGAACATCTCCGAGCTTTTAAGCCCCGCCTGCGGTATGACCGAAGAAGAAAAGCAGGCAGAATTAGCCAGAATCCAGGCAAAATTAAAAAGTGGGAAAAAACTGACCGAAGAAGAAATGCGTTTTCTTCAGGCAGTAGATCCCCAGCTCTATATGCAGGCAGCCAGAATCCAGGCGATGCGCGACTCTCTCGAACAGCAGTTAGAACACTGCAAAAGCAAGGAAGAAGCTGCCAAAGTATTTTCGGACACCATGTCGATGGTAAGCGACAAAGATCCCATGAAAGAATACATTGTCGCTGCTTATCAGGATGCCTACAACGAATTTCAAAAAAGCGGGAAATACCAGCATCTCCCGCAAAAATCATCAGATGATGATAAATCTGATTCTTTAGTCGCACTCGATAAAACGACCGATTTTCTCACCGACAGCACCGATCACCGGTCCGAGCGTAAATCCCATCAGGATCGTTACGATTCCGATCTTGCCACCGAATAAAAATGCGATCACAATAACGGTAAAATCAAATGCCATACGGATCAGACGGAACGGTACCTTCGGCATCCATTTTGCAATGATAAATGCAATCGCGTCATAAGGTGCTGTTCCTAATTTCACATCCATATATACGGCCGCTGATACAACAAATATCGCCAGTGCCGGGATCAGCACCAGAATACGCACTGCCATCGAATCAAACAGTCCTGCCGGTAAGATCTTATCCCATACCCAGGAAAAAAACTGCAGTGAATATCCAACTAAAAACATATTGGCAAGTGTTCCAAATCCGATATTTTCCCTGCCAAGCAAAATGACAAAGACAAATATGATCGTATTGAGCAGTGCCTGCCAGTTTCCGATTCCCATTCCAAGTTTTTCTGAAATAGCAAGATTCATGCTGGTACAGGGATCTGTTCCAAGATCCACAAGCACCAGCAACGACAGTGCAAATCCCATCACAATTACGGACAGGATCACAGCAGTCAGCCTTACCCCAAAATTCTTTTTCTGATACATTCCCTGAATAAATTTTTTCATCTGTTTTTCTCTTTTCTTTTTAAGGTTACTTATTTTTGATTTTACGTTTGTTTTCGCAATACTACCGCATCAAATGATAATGCATACCATACCACCAGTATTATCATTTACAATTTTCTGCATTGTATCCTGCAATTTCATCTGACATTCATCATCCATCATTGCGATCTTGTTACGGATTCCATCCTCCATCAGTTCTCCAACCGATTTGCCGAAAATATTTGTTTCCCATGCACCCTCTTCGCTCTGCTGTCCCTGTTTGATGTAAGAGATCAGATCATTTGCCTGCTCCTCGCTGCCGACAATTGGAGCGATCTCGGTCTCAATATTTGCACGGATCATATGGATCGACGGCGATACCGCTTTCATTTTGACGCCAAATTTATTGCCATGCCGGATCAGCACCGGCTCTTCCATTTTGATATCGGAAAGTCCCGGACTCACAACGCCATAACCTTTTACCTGAACCGCTTCAAAAGCATCTGACACTTTTTCATAAGCCTCTTTCTGCCCTGCCATCTCTTTTATCATGGAGATCAGCTCATATTCACCTGCGATCGGCACACCAGTCAGTTCACTTATATTTTCATAATAATATTTATCGTCTAAATCCATCCGCACCACCACGCGCCCGGTCGCAAGATCCGTCTCTTCGATCTTGATCTGCGAAACATACTGCTCCGGTGTAAAGGAAAGTGCTCTTACATCTCCCGTTTTATGCATACTGTCTAAAATCCCGGATGCAGTTTTAATGATTTCCGCTTTCATCGGATGCTCCGGCTTTAGCATTTCCGTCCATTTTGGAATAAAAAATTCGACACGCGTCACTGGAAATTCACAGAGGATATTCTCTAAAATGCGGACAATATCATCTTTCCGCAGCTGCTCACAGTTGACCGGCAAAACGGCAGTCTGATATTTTTCTTTCAGTTCGGCTGCAAGTTCCATCGTCTCATCACTGTACGGTTTTTGTGAATTTAACAGAATGACATATGGTTTTGCGATCGCATTCAGTTCCTCCACCGTCTGTTCTTCCGCTTTTACATATGCATTTCGCGGCAGTTCCCCGATCGTGCCATCGGTCGTCACAACGATTCCGATCGTTGCATGATCCCGGATCACTTTCTGAGTACCGATCGACGCAGCTGTCGTAAATGGAATTTCCTGCTCCGACCATGGTGTTTTTACCATGCGGCTTTCATTTCCTTCCATATGACCGGATGCTCCCTCCACCATAAACCCGACACAATCGATCAGACGCACCTTTATCTTCGGCTGTGCGGCAGATCCCTGTATTGCAGTCCCCGGCAGTACAGACTGCGAAAGTGCCGGCTGTGGCATGCCGGCACTGCTCCCCGGCAGTTCCGGCAAAATGATCTCTGCCGCCTCCTGCGGGATAAATTTCGGTTCCGTTGTCATGATCGTTTTCCCAGCCGCGGATTGTGGCAACTCGTCTATAGTGCGCTCCCGCGCATGCTCATCCTCCATAAACGGAAGCACCATAAGATCCATAAACCGTTTAATAAATGTGGACTTTCCGGTTCTCACCGGCCCCACAACTCCTATGTAGATCTCTCCATTGGTACGGGTATTGATATCCCGGTATAAGTCAAATTCCCTGTTATCACTGAAATGTTCCATCAGATATTCTCCTCCATATGTTGTAACATTTTATGAAGAAGAACGCCTGTTTATGACGGCAGTGTCCGCAATTTCATTATTTTAACACGCGAAGTTTTCCCGGCAGACAGTAGAAATGAACTTCCGTCACTTCCCCACAGTACTCCCCGTCTGCATGGACAACCATCGGACGGCTTAAACGGATCGTACAGTCTTTGGCATCCGTCACAGAAAATCCATGGATAGACGTATGCTTTGCTGCCACTAAAAACGGCAGACATAGAAATGTTCTCCACTTCGGGATCCCCGTTGCTTCACAGAATGATAATTCCCCGTCACAGGCGGATGCTGCCGGAGCCATCGGCACACCGCCTCCCTCAGCTTTAAAATTCATCGCAGCCGTAAAGATCATTCTTTTTTTCTGTAAACCTTCCTCCCGGTCAAAAAAGATCTCTGCATCCGCGGTCTGCATCGTAAATAATGACTGCACGGTCAGTACCAGATACGTCAGTTTTCCAAGCCGGATTTTATTCAGGATATCTTTGATCGTTGATTTTAATGCTTTTTTACAGACTAACGCATCCAGTCCAATCCCCGCGCTGATGGCAAACAGTCTTTTTTTCTCCCCAAAGTTCACCTCTCCCAAATCCATACACCAGGTATCCTCACGCGATTTTTTCATCGCATTTAAAATATGTATGGCACCGTTTTTCGGATCCTTCGAGAGTGACAATCCTCTGGCAAGATCATTGCCGGAACCGGTCGGGATCACGCCGAAACGTACCTTTTCAAAATCCGTGATCCCATTGATCACCTCATTTGCCGTTCCATCCCCACCGACTGCGACCAGGCAGATATCATTGTCATCCATGGCACAGATCTCTGCAGCGAGTTTACCGGCATGTCCACGGTACTCCGATACAAATGCCTGATAGGAAACGTTTCTCACCTTAAGCACTTCCTCGATCTCTTTCCAGATCTGCTTTGCGTTCCCACTTTTTGACTTTTCATTGACAATAAAATATAGCATGTATCCCCCCATATAAGCTTTCGATTATTTGTTATTTTAAAACATTTTCCGACAAAAAGGAACCCATAATATAAAAAGGAGGATTCTAACCTGTGACCGGTCAGAATCCCCCCTCTAAACTTCTGTTTTTCATGCCATCAGACCTGTATGCGGTCTGTTATTTTTCCTCTGCGGATACTTTCTTCTCCTCCGCTTCGGTTTCTTCTTCCTCTTCCTGATCTTTGTTTAAACGTCCATACATCTCCATATATTTATAGAGACGTTTTGCAAGTTTTCCGGTGATCTGGTCTGAAGTTGCTCTCCACTCCCAGTTGCCGCCAAGTGTGGATGGTGTATTCATACGTCCCTCGGATCCGATTCCGATCAGATCCTGCATCGGAACGATCGCCATATCTCCGACTGATGCCCATGCAGCGCGCATCATACCCCAGTTAAACCCTTCTTCTTCCGTGAGATTCAAGTACTCTTTTGCAAATTTGACACTTGCCTTCGGAGCCGTCTTCATCCAACCCATCAACGTATCATTGTCATGTGTTCCGGTATAAACAACACAGTGTTTCTCATAATTGTGCGGCAGATAGTCGCTGCCCTCTCTCGAGTCAAATGCAAACTGGATGACTTTCATTCCCGGGAATCCGGAATCTTTTACCAGTTTTAAAACGGAAGGTGTAAGGAAACCAAGATCCTCCACGATGATATTTAACTTTCCGAGTTTTTTCTCCATCGTACGGAACAGATCCATGCCAGGACCTTTTCTCCACTCACCATTTCTCGCCGTATCATCTTTTGCCGGGATCGCATAGTAAGAATCGAAACCGCGGAAATGATCGATACGGACGATATCGTATAATTTTGACATCGCTTTTACACGCTTCGTCCACCAGCTGTAACCGTCTTTTTTCATAGCATCCCAGCGGAATAACGGATTGCCCCAGAGCTGTCCGTCTGCCGAGAATGCATCCGGCGGGCAGCCTGCTACATCGATCGGATTTAACTCCTCATCGAGATAAAACTGTCCCGGATTTGCCCAGACATCAGCACTGTCTCCGGCAACATAGATCGGCACGTCACCGATGATCTCAATGCCAAGATCATTGACATACGCTTTTAAATCCCACCACTGTTTAAAGAACAGATACTGTAACATTTTATAAAACGCAATATCTTCTGCATAGGTAACCCGCGCTTCTTTTAAGGCTTCCGTTTTTCTGGTTTTTAAGTCTTTTTCCCACTCAAACCATGCAACACCGCCGTTAGCATCTTTTAATGCCATAAAAAGTGCATATTCATCCAGCCACTCTGCTTCATCCTTGCAGAATGCTGCAAAATCTTCCGGCTCATTTTTCCTGAACCTGTCATATGCTTTCTTTAACAAAGGATAACGTGAGACATACATCTGACCATAATCCACATACTGCGGATTGGTTCCCCACGAAAATGATTCACATTCTTTTTTTGTCAGTAATTTTTCTTTGCAAAGATATTCTAAATCAATAAAATAAGGATTACCTGCAAAGCTGGAAAAAGACTGATACGGGGAATCTCCGTAGCTGGTCGGACAGATTGGCAGAATCTGCCAGTATTTCTGACCTGCCTTTTTCAAAAAATCTGCAAATTTTCTTGCTTCTTTTCCCATAGTACCGATTCCGTAAGGAGACGGCAGGGAAGATATGTGCATCAGCACACCGCTGGTCCTCATAATATTTGTTCCTCCTACTATCTGTATGTGTTACCTGATTTTTTGAATACTCTCTCCACTCGCCAGTTCAAACGGGACGATCTCATGGATCTGACTCCTTTTTAACTCAATCTGTCCAAACAGGATCTCAACACTTCTGGTTGCAAGTGTCTGATACTGCTGTTTGATCGTTGCAAGTTTTGGATTGTAATATTCTGCCAGTGCAGTTCCGTCAAATCCGATAACCGACACATCCTCCGGCACACGGTATTCTAAATCCCGCAATGCACGGATCGCACCGATCGCCATGACATCTGACATAGCAAACACCGCTGTGATATCCGGGCATCGTGCGATCAGACGTTTCATCGCACGATATGCACTGTCATAGGAAAATCGTGCTTTTTCGTAACTTTTCTCTGGCACAAACACCATATCATGCTCAAGAAAGCTCTGCTGACAGCCAATAAACCGCTGATGACTGGTGTATGATTTTTCAATATCACCACCTAAAATACCGATTTTTGTATGCCCTGCATCAAATAACGCATCCACTGCACATTTTGCAGCGGCAATATCGTCTGTCGCAACAGAAGAAAGGTTTGGAAAATCCATCTGGTCTGCAAGGTTTGTCACAAGCACACACGGCACATCGACCTGCGCAAATTCTTTTTTGAAATACTCCGGATTACCTCCTAAAAAGAGCAGTCCAAGCGGCTTTCTCTCCCTGCAGAGGAGAACTGCCTGCTCCACCTCATCTGCATCCTCATCTAAATAGGATACGATCAGCGTATAGTCTGTATTTTCAATCATACACTGGATTTCTTCCACGATGCTGGCAAAAAGCATATTTTGGATACCTTTTACCAGCACACCAATGGATTTGGAATTACTCTGTTTTAGATGTTTCGCATTATTGTTTGGCACAAAATTATACGCTGCGACTACTTTTTCGATTTTCTTTTTTGCATCCGGACTGACATCATTTCTGTGATTCAGCACACGCGACACGGTACTGACGGAATATCCTGATTCCCTGGCTATGTCTTTTATCGTAACCATATTTTTCATTCCTGTCTACTATTTTTTCGTATTTTTTCGTGAAATTTGAATTTTTGTCAAATTTCAACAAAAAATATACATTTCTTAATAAGATATCAGCCTTTTACCGCTCCTGCAACTACTCCTTCAATAATATATTTCTGACAGATTCCATAAAAAATGATGATCGGGATGATTGCGAGTACCAGCATCGCCATCATGGTACCCCAGTCTACCGCACCGTAACCGCCTTTTAAATACTGGATTACAATCGGGATTGTCTTATATTTTTTCAGGTCAAGTACCAGATACGGCAGCAGATAATCATTCCAGATCCACATTGCCTGTAAGATTGCAACCGTGATAACCGTCGGTTTCATGATTGGGAATACGACCTGGAAGAAGGTCTGGATTGGTGTACAGCCATCGATCATGGCGGCCTCCTCGATCTCTAACGGAATGCTCTTTACAAATCCACAGAACATAAATACCGCAAGTCCTGCTCCAAATCCCAGATATACTAATATAATACCGATCGGGTTGCTCAAATGCATCATGTTTGCCAGCTTAGATAACGGGAACATTACCATCTGGAACGGCACGATCATGGAGAAAAGACATAACATGTAAAGTGCCATGGTAAATTTATTATGTACTCTGGTGATAAACCATGCACACATGGATGTGCAGAATATGATCACTGCCACGGAACCTACTGTGATAATGACTGAGTTTCCAAATGCTGCAAAGAAATTCGTCTTCTCAATTCCCTTTACAAAGTTTGTCATACCGAAGAAAGAACGCTCATCCGGAAGTGCAAAAGGACTTTTCATAATAAATCCTTTTTTCTTTAACGAGTTGATCAGCACCAAAAAAATCGGATACAGATAAAATACAGCTAAAATACTGAAAAACAGTGTCAGTATCCATCCGTGTTTTGCACGCCTTACTGCACTTACCTGATTGTCTGTCTGTTTTGCCATTACTGCTGTACCTCCTTACTTCTGGTCAGACGGTTCTGTGCCAGTGCGATGACTGCCACTATGATAAAGAAGATCACCGCTTTCGCCTGTCCGACACCTTCCCATCCATTTCTTCCATAAAATGTATCAAAGATATTTAACGCAAGCATCTGTGAATTATTTGACGGCTCTCCTGCTGTCAATGCAAGGTTCTGGTCGAACAGCTTAAAGGAGTTCGTCAGTGTCAGGAATGTACAGATTGTGATGGATGGCATAACCATCGGAATCGTTACTTTCTTTAACAGCTGCCAGCTGTTTGCACCATCCATCTTTGCCGCCTCGATCAGTTCACCCGGAATGTTCTGGATACCCGCAATATAAATGATCATCATATAACCGATCTGCTGCCAGTTCATCAAAACGATCAGTCCCCAGAAACCATATGAGGAAGAATAGGTCAATGTTTTTCCGAAGTTTGCCAGAATTCCGTTTAAAAGGATCTGCCAGATATATCCTAAAACGATACCTCCGATCAGGTTTGGCATAAAAAATACGGTCCGGAACACATTTGTTCCCCTAATTCCCTTTGTTAAAAGCATCGCTATGGTAAATGCAAATACATTGATCGTAAGCACTGATACCACTGTAAATAATGCGGTATACCACAGCGCATGTACAAATGTTGGATCGGTAAATACACGCAGGTAATTTTTCAGTCCAACAAAGGACGCATCCGTTACTGTGGTAAATTCACAAAATGATAAATAGATACCCATAAGAAAAGGAACTATAAAACCTATGGTAAATGCCACTAAAGTCGGGAGCGCAAAAATTGGAAAATATTTTTTTATTGATTTCTCCATAGTCTTTAACCTCTCATAAATCCGTTCAATCTCTAAATACAGTTCTTTCAGAAAATTTCCGTTATATATGGTTTGTGCGGTATCGGCACAGATACCGCACAAATTTACTATTTTCTAAAAGAGAAATTATTATTTTACTGTCCGTTTGCTGCTGCATACTCAGTTGCCCAGCCGTCTACGAATGCGCTTACAACTGCATCCCAGTCACCGGTACCCTGTGCATACTCAAGTAATGCGGAGCCAACGCCATCTTTCCATGTCTCAGAAGGAATGGTTGAGAAGTTCCATGAAACAGGAGTCTTGCCATCTGCAATATACTGGTTTGCATCCTGAATGAATACGTTGTCAGCTACATAGTCACCGGTAAATGTTAAGAATGGTGTTGTGAATCCCATTGCATGCGCCATGGAGTCACGTCCTTCATCCGAATTAATTACCCAGCTTAAGAAATCAAGTGTTGCCTGGATATCTTCCTCCGAAGCCTGTTTGTTTACACACCAGTAGTTTTCGGAACCTGTGCAGAGTCCCTGATTTTCTTCACCAGGAGCACCAATGTAAATCGGCATCATGCCCATATCATCTGCTGTTACTAAATATCCATTATCCTCGTTTGTCAGATTGCCGTACTCCCATGTACCATTCTGATAGAATACTGCTTCTTCCATACCGAACTCTGACTCAGCTTCATCACCTGTCTTGCTGGAGAGGACACCTGGTTCACAGGTAGAATCTGTGATGTATAAATCCCAGATTTGTTTATAATTGTCAAGGTATGTTCCCTCAATCGCATCTGTGCTTGTGATGCCTTTGTCTTTGTATTCATAGTAAATTGGAAGATTTGCAAGATGTGTCTTAAATCTCCAGTCAGAAGATCCATCCATACCTGCAGATGTAAATGCACCCTGAAGATCGTATCCGAACTGGCTGTTGATCTCATCTTTTCTCGCCTGAATATCATCTGCCACTGCTTTTAATTTATCAAAGCTGTTGATCTCATCCGGAGAAGAAATCACTGCGTTATCCATGGTACAGTAATCATTTAAAATCTTCTTATTGTAAATGATACCGTATGTCTCGAGCACATATGCGACACCGGAAACCTCACCAGCGTCATTCTTTAATGCAAAATCTTCACTGGAAAGCTGTTTGCAGATCTCGCTGTCGGATAAGTCATAGCAGTAATCTTTCCAGTTTGCAAGTCCTACCGGTCCATTTACCTGAAATAATGTAGGAGCTTCGCTCTTTGCCATTTCAGATTTTAATGTCTGCTCATATGTACCGTCTGCTGCAGTAATAACTGTTACCGGCACACCCGTCTGCTCTGTATAGATACCTGCTAAATCCTGCCATGCTTGATCCTGCTCCGGTTTGAAGTTCAGATAATATACAGAACCGCTTCTTGATGCACTGTCTGCAGTCTTTTCTGCATCAGATGCCTCGGTTGTCTTTGCAGCCTCTTCTGTCTTTGCAGCCTCTTCTGTCTTGTTTCCTGCATTTGCTGTTCCGGAAGTATTCCCCGCATTTCCGTTACCACATCCTGCAAACATGGTTGCTAACATAGCGGATGCTAACATCACTGATAAAACTTTTCTTTTCATATTTTTTACCCTCCTGAAATTGTGTATGGTATCTTATGGAACGTTTCCGGTATTGTTTACGGTAATGCTACCGGTAACGTTTTCATTTGATGGTTAAATTATAAGACACTCTTTGCAAAAGCGCAAGACTCTTTTGACATTTTCAATGTTTTATCCAAATATTGCATCCGTTTTTTGTGCACATTGCACTTGTTACTGATTTATATTGTAAAAAAAGCTGGAAAATGCTAAGATTTTGTTAGAAATTTAAACTTATAAGTTTATGAAAATGGAGTTTACAGATATGAAAGAAATCATCAGACATAAAATAAAACACAATTTAAAACGCATTGAAACTTCTATTAAATGGGTTCTGTTTGCAATTATCTCCGGTGTTGTTGCCGGAGGCGCCGGAACATTATTTTATTTTGGCATGACGTTAGTCACACTGATCCGCACCAAACATCCATGGCTGATCTTTCTGCTTCCTTTTGGCGGTCTTGTGATCGTCGGCTGTTACCGTCTGCTTCACGACGAGCATGACACCGGTACCAATCTCGTGATTTCTGCGATCCATTCCGACGATAATCTGCCGCTAAAAATGGCACCACTGATCTTTATTTCCACACTGATCACCCATTTGTTTGGCGGATCTGCAGGCCGTGAGGGTGCTGCTTTGCAGCTTGGCGGAAGCATCGGTAACGGAATTGGTAAACTGTTTCATTTTGACGACAAGGACAAGCATATTATGATCATGTGCGGCATGAGTGCCTGTTTCTCCGCATTGTTTGGCACACCTATGGCTGCTGCTATTTTCTCCATGGAAGTTGTAAGTGTCGGCATCATGTATTACGCTGCACTGGTTCCATGCGTAATCTCTTCCCTTGTTGCGCATGGGATTGCCGTTTCTTTCGGAATTTCGCAGGAACTTTTTCTCATTGATTCGATTCCCTCCTTCGGAATCGGCAACGCCGTCCGCATCTCCGTGCTGGCAATTCTCTGCGCCGGTATCAGTATCCTGTTCTGCGTGATGCTGCACCAGTCCGAAGTGCTTTATAAACATTTTTTCAAGAATCCCTATGTAAGGGTTTTCGTCGGCGGATGTATCGTGATCGTGCTGACACTGCTTGTCGGTAACCAGAATTACAACGGAACAGGCGTCAATATCATCGCACAGTGCATCGACGGCACCGTGCGCCCGGAAGCATTTTTACTGAAAATGATCTTTACAGCTGCCACGCTTGGCGCTGGCTACAAAGGCGGCGAGATCGTGCCTTCGTTTTTCACGGGTGCAGCGTTTGGATGTCTGTTCGGAAACCTGCTCGGCTTTTCGCCTGCACTCTGCACCGCTGTCGGCATGGCTGCTGTATTCTGCGGTGTAACTAACTGTCCGATCACTTCTCTTTTGATCAGTTTTGAGCTGTTCGGTTATGACGGAATGCCATACTTTTTACTGGCAGTTGCTTTCAGCTACATGCTTTCCGGTTATTTCGGACTCTACCACAGCCAGAAGATCATTTACTCAAAGTATAAGACGAATTATATTAACAAGAAAACGGAATAAAATATTGATTTCCCTTGTCAGGCATATTTTTCATACTGTCTATCCAGAAAAGAATCCTGTTAAGCAAAAGACTTCAGCATACTTATGCTGAAGTCTCTATACTGGTACTATTATACTGTTTCCAGATCTGATTCTAAAGTTCTTTAAGAAAATTTAAGATTTTTCTGGCATTTTCGAGCCATTCTTCATAACTGCACAATCCCTGCTGATACCATCTGCATCGTCCACAGCTTTTTAAAAAGTTTTCCTTATCAATCTTTTTTTCTGCACACTGCAGCAGTTCCCTGTAAGAATAAAGCTGATTTTCTTTTAATCCGAACAGTTCTAACAGCTCCAGATCTTTTGATTTTACATGATTTTTATCATCCACACAGGTATCATCCGGTGTCCGGTTCGGACAGCGCGCACAGATCATATCCGGGTCTGTCACGAGCATGAGCGGTTCTTCCGGGTCTGCCTTCAGTTCCCGCACCTTCTGTGTCATATTGTCACAGAAGGTGCCACTGTATCCCTCTCCCCGGTAAAGGACGGTACACAAAATATGGTGCACACGAAATTTTTTCATAGATATGCCACCTTTAAGCTGCCTTTGCATCCTGTAAAATATTTCCTGCATAAAGCGCCTTACGGACAGCAATGGCAGCCAGATAAGCACCAACCACTGAAATCACATCTTTTACAATATAAGGCAGTGACACTGCCACTAAAGATGCTCCAATAGTAATATGCGCCAAAACTGCATACTGAACAGCACCAAGCAGATGACAGATCAAAAGACCGATTACTCCAAGGATGATCTTTACCGCCGGATTTTTTCTGCGGACAGAAATGCCACATAACAATGTCAGAAAAATAAATCCAAAAATAAATCCACCGGTATAGCCAAACAGCACTCCCGGTCCTGCACTCATTCCCGCAAAAATCGGTACACCAACAGTTCCAAGTACAATATAAAGTAATGTTGCTGCCACTCCAGACTGCCATCCTAACACATAACCGCACAATGCCATTGCAAAAGTCTGCAGGGTGATCGGCACACCGGTCGGCATCGGAATCTGAAGAATGGAAAGAACTGCGAGGACTGCAGTAAACATCCCAACGGTAACGATTGTTTTTGTAGAAATTTTCATTTTCTCCTCTTTTCTGCGAAAAAAATGTTTCCGCATTTGTTTTTTTACAGTCTAGTCCGATTCTTTCCTATTGTCAACCGGATATTTCACTTTTGTTTACAATCTGTTTTAACATTTTCTGTTTTTTCCAAAAATCACATCATAATTAATGCTGCGGTAGAAAATGTCCTCCACATCTATGCTGTGCAGATCAAAATTTCCAAGCATCCACATTGTCTTTGCGATGACCGATTCAAGTGTCATATCATAAGATTCTAAGAAACGACAGTACTTTTTCATATCGTGCCCGACCTCATATACGGTCATATCACTACCCTCGTGTGCCACCTGTGTTGCCATGACTACCAGTTTGTCCGGGTACTGTCTGCACAGACGGTAAAACTCATCCGCTATGGATTTTGGAATACCGCCCACACCAAAACTTTCCACTATAATACAGTCATAATTTTCAAAAATACTCTGTAACACCCGCGGACGGATACCGGGGATCAGCTTCATCAGGAAAATGTTCTCGTCAAGTTCCTCATAGAACCGTACTTCATCCTCATATGGGAGCATCGGCAGATAACGCATGATATTGCCATCCTGAATCACTGCCAGTGACGGAAAATCAATGCTGGAAAAAGCATTATAGCTTTTCGATCTTACTTTTTTTGCACGCGTTCCCGCAATGACTTTGCCATCAAAAACAATCTGCACGCCCTGTGATTTTTCATCTGCCGCATATAAAAAACTGTCGATCAGATTTGATTTCGCATCCGTAATTTCAAGGTCGATCGGTTTTTGTGCTCCCGTGATCACGATCGGCTTTGTTGAATTCTGGACCATATAAGAAAGTGCAGCAGCTGTATATGCCATTGTATCCGTGCCATGTGCAATGACAAATCCATCATAAGCATCATAATATTCCCGGATTGCATGTACAATTTTTTTCCAATGTTCCGGTTCCATATTAGAACTGTCGAGATTCAAAAGCTGTATTGCAGATACCTCACAAAATTCTTTTACCTGCGGAATATACTCTAACAGTTCTTCCGGTGTGATCTGTGGCTTTAATCCATTTTCAGACTTTTTGGAAGCAATGGTGCCCCCTGTTGCGAGTAATAATATTTTTTTCTTTGCCGACATACCGGTAATCTCCATTTCTATATGATTGCTCTTATGTCTGCAAGAAGTGCTTCAACATTTTCTTCTTTTGTTGCCCAGCAGGTACAGAAACGCACTGCACTGTGTGTTTCATCCACCCTTGCCTGATATGCAAAGCTGTATTTTTCCCGCAGCTTGTCTAATACATCATCCGGCAAAATCGGGAACTGCTGGTTTGTCGGGGAATTGATATAGAACGAAATGTTCATTTTTGTTAATTCATCTTTTAATTTTTCTGCAAGTCGTGCTGCATGTGCTGATATTTCAAAATAACGGTTCTCCTCAAATAAAGTCAGAAACTGAATTCCTAACAATCTTCCTTTTGCCAGCATACCGCCACGCTGCTTGATGCTATAACGGAAATCTTTTTTCAGTTCAGGATTGGTGATCACGACTGCCTCACCAAACAAAGCACCTACCTTGGTTCCTCCGATATAAAAAACATCCGTATTCGCAGCAATATCTGCCATCGTCAGATCATTTTCCCGGCATGCAAGTCCATATCCAAGTCTCGCTCCGTCTAAAAACAGATACAGATCGTTTTCCCTGCAAATCCGGTATAACGCCTCAAGTTCTGCCTTTTTATAGATGGTTCCAAGTTCCGTCGGATTGGAAATATACACGAGTTTCGGCTGTACCATATGTTCAAAACTCTCATCTGCAAAATGTGCTTTTGTATATTTTTCAACCTGCTCTGCCGTCAGCTTTCCATTCGGCGTATCGATCGTCAGGCATTTATATCCGCACGCCTCAAGTGCTCCGGTCTCGTGCACATTGATATGTCCGGTCGTCGCCGTGATGGCTCCCTGATAGGGTCTTAATGCAGATGCGATCACTGTGACATTGGTCTGTGTTCCCCCAACCAGAAAATGTACATTGGCATCCGGTGCTTCGCAGACAGCTTTTATCCGTTCTGCCGCCTCCCTGCAATATTCATCCTCTCCATATCCCGCCGTCTGTTCCATGTTTGTCTCTTCGAGTCTTCTTAAAATTGCCGGATGGCATCCTTCCGTATAATCGCTGTTAAATCGTATCATTATTTTCTCCATTCCTGCACTTTTCGTGCTTTTCTATGAATTTGAAACTCTGACTAATTCCTCAAGTTTTTTCATTGCTTTTCCGGAGTCGATGGTTTCTGCCGCTAATTTTACACCAGATTCTATGGATTCTGCAACCCCTCCGATATAAAGAGTTGCTCCGGCATTCAAAAGAACAATCTCACGTTTTGCTCCTGTTTCTTTTCCGCTTAAAATAGCTTTCGTTATCTCGGCATTCTGTGCACCGTCTCCACCGCGCAATTCCTCTAAGGAAGCTCTCTTTAATCCAAACTGCTCCGGTGTTACCTCATAGGTTTTTACATTTTCCCCATCAATCTCTGATACTGTGGTCGTTCCGCTTAACGTAAATTCATCCATATTATCATTTCCACTGATGACAAATCCGCGCTCCACCCCAAGTCTGCCCATAGCTTTTGCTATTTTCTCCGTCAATGCCGGACTGTATACACCAACGACCATATTTTTTGCACGGGACGGATTTGCAAGAGGTCCTAAGATGTTAAATACCGTACGGATTCCCAGCTCTTTTCTCACCTGGCCAACGTATTTCATGGATTTATTGAAAAGCTGTGCAAACATAAAACCTATTCCGGTCTCATCAACACATTTCTGTACCAGTGCCGGTTCTGCCATAATGTTGACTCCAAGTGCCTCTAACACATCACCCGCACCGGATTTTGAGGAGATGGAACGGTTGCCATGCTTTGCAACCGGAAGTCCTGCCGCTGCGACCACAAACGCAGATGTGGTTGAAATATTGAATGTATAGGTACAGTCTCCACCGGTTCCGACCAGATCCACATAGTTTTCAGATTTCGGTGTGATTGTCTCCGCCTTATCGCGCAGCACCGATGCCAGACCGATGAGTTCCTCTAACGTTTCTCCTTTCATGCGCATTGCCGTTAAAAATGCTGCGATCTGTGCCTGCGTTGCCTCTCCGCTTAACATGATCTCCATTGCTTTTTTTGCTTCTTCCTGTGTTAAATCTTTTCCATCTACTGCTTTTGCTATGTATTCTTTCATGATTTTCCTCCCTATTTTTATTTAAAGTTAATTTAATTCTTTCTTAAATGTACTGCAATACTCTGCTGCCACTTTTGTGCTGTAATCATTTTCTTCCATCAGACGGATGAAATGGCTTCCCACGATTGCACCGTCGATCGTATCTTTCATCGGTTTTACATCCTCCGCTGTGCGGATACCAAATCCCATCATGACCGGAATCTTTGCGACAGCCTTCACGCTCTTCAGATAACTTAAAACTTCTTTGTGGAAATCTGCTCCCTGCCCGGTTACACCCATAGAAGATACGCAGTATACAAACCCTTTTGCACCATCTAATATCTTTGGAATACGGTCACCGGAAACCGGTGAAACAAGCTGAATCAGAATAGTTGTTTCATCCTGATTTAAGTATTTTGTGATTTCTTCCTGTTCCTCAAGCGGCAGATCCGGGATGATAAGACCATCCACACCGACCTCGTTACATTTTTTCACAAATGCTTCTACCCCATAATGAAGTATGGTGTTGTAATACATCATAAAGACGATTGGAAGCTCTGAACCTTCTTTTCTCAACTCCTCTACTGTCACAAAGACTTTTTTTAAATTGATACCGTTACAGATTGCTTTGTAGGATGCATCCTGAATGACCGGACCATCTGCAACAGGATCAGAAAACGGGATCCCAAGTTCCACAACGTCAAGTCCGGCCTCCTCCTGCGCCTTTAGCAGTTTCTTTGTTCCCTCAAGATCCGGAAGTCCTGCTGTAATATAAGTGATAAATGCTTTTTCGCCTTTTTCCTGTAAGGCTTTCATTTTTGCTTCAATACGATTCATATCTGTCTTTCCCTTCTTTTCGTTTATTAAATCATGTTTATATTATTTTAATTTATTTTTCTGAATCAGTTCAGGTAGCCTTTTCCTGCCAGATAATCCGCAATCGTATTGACATCCTTATCTCCACGTCCTGACAGACAGATGATCATTGTCTTATCCTTTGCTTCCGCTGCACCAAGTTTTTCGGTAAGTTCTTTCGCATATTTGCTCGCATAAGCTACTGCATGTGCACTCTCAATCGCAGGAATGATTCCTTCTAATTTACAGAGTTCCATCAGCGCATCCATTGCCTCTGTATCGGTCACGGAAACATATGTGGCTCTTCCGCTGTCTCTGAGATAGGCGTGCTCCGGTCCGACCCCCGGATAATCCAGTCCTGCGGAAATAGAGTGTGCCAGTTTTACATTTCCATCTTCATCCTGCAGCAGATAGGAACGCATGCCATGTAAGACTCCCGGCTCACCAAGTGCCATCGCCGACGCATGCTCACCTGTCTCGATTCCCTTTCCGGCCGCCTCAACGCCGATCAGTTTTACCGAAGGTTCCTCTATAAAATCTGCAAACATTCCAATGGAGTTCGAGCCGCCGCCCACGCATGCCATCACGGCATCCGGCAGCTTGTGTTCCACTTCTAAGAACTGTTTTTTAGCTTCTCTGCTGATCACGCTCTGAAATTCCCTGACCATCTTTGGATAAGGATATGGACCTACCGCAGAACCTATGATATAAAAGGTATCTTCCGCTGTCTTTGCCCAGGTACGGATTGCCTCGTTGGTGGCATCCTTTAATGTATTACTGCCGGAACGGACACTTACGACTTTTGCCCCTAACATCTCCATTCTCATAACATTCAGTGCCTGTCGCCTGATATCTTCCTCGCCCATGTAAACGGTACATTCCATGTCAAACAAAGCTGCACCTGTCGCAGTTGCCACGCCGTGCTGTCCGGCACCGGTCTCCGCAATAACTTTCTTTTTTCCCATACGCTTTGCAAGGAGGATCTGACCAATTACATTATTGATCTTATGTGCTCCGGTATGGTTTAAATCCTCACGTTTTAAATAAATCTTTGTGCCATACTTTTCACTGAGACGTTCCGCAAAGTAAAGAGGTGTCTCGCGTCCCACATACTGTTTTAAATAGTAATGGTACTGCTCCATAAATTCCGGATCATGGATTGCCTCCTCAAATGCTTTGTCTAATTCCTCTAATGTATTCATCAGAGATTCCGCTACATACTGTCCTCCAAATTCTCCGTAATATGCTTTCTGGTTCATAATTTTCGTGTTCCTTTCTTAAGTTTAAAATTAACTTATATCTCTTTTACTTTATTTATCACTTTCTATAACAAAATACTGTCATATTTCTGATTTTCCGCCGTCTAAACAATAGAATGCATGTTCCTCACAAATTTCTGTATTTTTTCCCTGTCTTTTCCGGTTCCCTGTCCAGGTTCTTTTTCCACACCCGAACTGACATCCACAACATCCGGCAAAAAAATATCTATCCCCCGGCTGACGTTATCCGGGGTAAGACCTCCTGCAAGTACAAACTGGATTTGTTCTTTCTCAAGTATCTGTCGTAACTGCCTTAGCATTTCTTTGCCCTCGTCTCTCTCATATGAATCCCATCCAAAGGTTTTTCCGCTTCCAAACTCTTTGGCATCCATGAGAAGTGCCGTGATTTTTTCATCTATGGATAAATCTCTATATTCCCTCACTAGTTCCTCAAATATATTCGCATTCGTAAGATTGACCGCCCGCCAGACCGGGATCTCTGTCACTGCGAGGACTTCCTCTGTCAGATTGCCATGCACCTGCAGGATATCAAACCCCGCATCCATAACTTGTTTTACCATCGTCACATCCGGGTTTACTGCGACAGCTACCTTTTTTATATTGTCATTTAATTTTTCAAACAATTCTTGTGTTTTACTGATTGGAATGTAACGGCAGCTTTTTTCATATAAAACAAATCCTGCATAGGAAACATCCGCTTCATTCAGCCATTGTATTTCCTCATCCTGCGTGATCCCACAGATTTTGATCTGTGGAACTTTCTGTTTTATGCTTTCCACCTCTTTGCAACCTCCTTCGGATGCTCCGCTTCCATCAGTGCCCTGCCGATCAGGAATGCATCCACACCACATTCCTTTAAAAGTTCCACATCCGCATCCTGTAAGATACCACTCTCCGCAACCAAAACTTTGTCTTCCGGTACCAGTTTCGAAAGCTGTACCGTCGTATCGAGACTGATTGTAAAATCTTTGAGGTTGCGGTTGTTGACTCCAATGATATCTGCATCGATCTTCATTGCCCGCTCCAGTTCTTTCTCATCGTGTACTTCCACCAGTGCATCCAGCTCTAATTCTTTCGATAACTGATAAAAATCTTTCATCTGTGCATCATCTAAAATTGCTGCGATCAAAAGTACTGCATCTGCCCCAATCGCCTTTGCCTCATAAAACTGGTAGGGATCGATCATAAAATCTTTTCTTAAGATTGGGAGCTCCGTGATCGTCCTTATCTTTTTCAGATAGTCCACATTTCCATCAAAATGATCTTCCTCGGTCAGGCAGGAAATTGCGTCTACCGATTCGTTGTATTCATCAATTCTGTTCAATAAATTTATTTTACTTTTAATTTTCCCAAGACTTGGGGAAGCATTTTTAAATTCTCCGATAATGGAAATACCACTTTTACTTAATGCCTGATAAAAACCGTGTTTTTTGCCTTTATACTTCTCTGCCAGTTCACGCATTTTTATTTCACTGATATTCTTTTTATGTTCCGGCAGACGCTTCTTTTTATCCTCTACAATGACATCGAGTATCATAACTACCTCCTAATTGATTCCATTGATAAAATTTTCCACCATTCGTTTTCCATGTTCTGTATAGATAGATTCCGGATGAAACTGTAAACCGATCACCGGATATTCTTTATGCTGCATTGCCATGATCTCTCCGTCTTTGGTCTGTGCCATAACCGTCAGACATTCCGGCAGATCATCCATCTGCACTGCCAGCGAGTGATATCTTGCCACCTTGACCGGTGAGGTAATTCCTGCGAACATTCCAGTTCCGGTATGTGTGATCTCTGACTGTTTTCCATGGAACAATGCTTTTGCGTATGTCACGGTTCCCCCAAATGCCTCACCGATACACTGATGTCCAAGGCAGATGCCAAGGATTGGAATCCCTCTGTAAAATTCCTTTACCACATCCATACAGATTCCTGCTTCCTTCGGACTTTTCGGTCCTGGGGAAAGAACAATTTTATCCGGATGTAACTCTCTTATCTCCCCGATCGTAATCTTATCATTGCGGACAACCTTTATATCCTGCGTAAAAGTTCCAATATATTGGTACAGATTAAATGTAAATGAATCGTAGTTATCCGATCAGCAATATCATAAGTTTTCCTCCTCCACAAGGGTTTTTGCCAGAGCCATGACCTTGTTACAACATTCTTTGTATTCATTTTCCGGAACAGAATCTGCAACGATTCCGGCTCCTGCCTGTAAATAAACGTTTTTTCCTTTTTTGATCATCGTACGGATCGTGATACAGAAATCCATATCGCCGGAAAAATCCACATATCCGGTTGCACCACCGTAAAGGCCTCTTCTCACACTCTCCAGTTCTTCGATAATCTCCATCGCCCTGATCTTTGGTGCTCCGCTCAAAGTTCCTGCCGGGAGGAAGGATGCCAGCAGATCAAACGGGTGAAAACTGCCTTTCTTGCGTCCCTCGACCATCGAGACGATATGCATGACATGTGAATAATTTTTTACGCTCATAAAGTCTGTAACTTTTACCGTACCAAACTCTGTGATGCGTCCCATATCATTGCGGGCCAGATCAACTAACATGACATGTTCGGCACGTTCTTTTTCATCGGCAAGCAATTCCCTGTGCAGTCTGTCATCTTCTTCCTTTGTCTTTCCCCTTGGTCTTGTTCCGGCGATCGGGCAGGTAAATACCCTATTCCCCTGTTGTTTGACCAGCATCTCCGGGGAACTTCCAATCACTTCAAAATCTCCAAAATTAAAATAATAAAGATATGGAGATGGGTTTAGCTCACGGAGTTCGCAGTACAGATCAAATCCATCCTGTCCCGTCGCGATCGTCCAGCGCTGTGATAACACGGTCTGGAAAATATGCCCGTCGCGGATATACTGTTTGATCTTATTTACCTTTTCACTGTATTCCTCTAAAGTATCTGACTTTTTCGTGATCACTCCATCCGGAAACAGTCTTACTTCTGATTCTTTCTGTTCCTGCATGGCAGTTTTGACCAATTCTGCTGCTTTTTTCGCTGCCGTTTCTTTTCCTGTCTCATCATCGGATTCTAAGATCACCGCGGTCAGTGTTTCTGCCACATGATCAACCACAATGAATTCTTTCATCAGCATAAGCTGAACCGTCTCAATCCCGATCTCATCCGGGTTTTCTTCCGGCAGCACCTCACTGTATCTCACGAAGTCATAACCAACACTTCCCACAAGACCTCCCGAAAAATTCAGTTCCTCATTGTCCTTCCGGATTTCAAATTCGTTATAATATTCTTTTAATAATGTAAGCGGATTTCCCTCCCTGACATCCTCGGTACCATCTTTTTTTGTAATCACCAGTGACTGTCCCTTCGAGGAAATGATCTCTTCCGGTTCTACGCCGAAAAATGTATAGCGGTCATAATTTTTGTCATAACTCTCTAACAAAAATCCTTTTTTCTTTCCCACCAGATTCCGGTACATCCCGGTTGCTGTCTCATTTACAATACTGACTGTCTTTTTGTAAACTCTGTAAATTCTTTTCATCCCAATCTCCATTCTCGAATCACCTGTTGCAAAACCATGTTATCAAAACAATAAAGTTCACACTCTGCGCGAATTTTATTGTTAAAAAACGCCCCTGACCGGAATTTTTTTCCAGTCAGGGGCGTTTTCACGCGGTGCCACCCTGTTTCGCCAGACATTATGATTCCATGCAGGACAAAGAGTCGCTTGCGACTCTTTCGCGCCCGAGCGGTGCTGTTTACAGCAAACTTCTTCTCCGCGAAGTGCGCATCCCGCCCGGAGGGCTTTTTCATTCATAGGACGTAATTTCCTATGAATGAAAAAAACGGATATTTCCAAAAACTGGAAATATCCGCCACCAATCATGTCTGACCTCATCCGACACACAAACAGCTATCTTTCTTTACTGTCCGATATCTTACCTCTGTAACGTGAGGACACGGCATCCGCTACTGACCATACCATCTGGTACGCTGTTCGCTTTGCTCTCGCAAACCCATTCCTTTCATATTCATCTGTCCGTTTCCACCAGCCACAGACTCTCTGTGAGATATCCTATGAAGTACTCTCTTTGCTCAACGATTTAACGTTTCTTTGTTTTTAAGTTGTTTCGATTTTAGCATGGTAAAGCGGTAGTGTCAAGAACTTTTTATAAAATATCTCCGCTCCGTCTCCATCCCCGGAAACTGCTGTCCGATCTTTTTTTCATAGACCGCCATCAGTACATCCAAATCCGTACGCGTCAAAAGATGCGCTCCGTCGCAGTCTAATGCTTCCTTTACGCACTCTGGTCTGTGGCACACTTCATCCACACTTCCTCCGACTGCGTGAAGTCCCATGACGATCACAACTTTATTGCTCTGTGCATACACCGCCGGCTCCCATGCTTCCGGCGCTTTTGCCGCCTTATGTGCAGCGCCGTCCGCCTCGATCAGGACAACATCTGCCTCTTTGCATACTGCTGTAAGCTGTTTAATGCTTAAAGTTTTAAACTTCTCCGGTTCCATCTTCTGCTGTTCTTCAACAGCATCGTTTCCGGCACATTTTCCAACCGCATAAATCTCTGTTTTTTTATTATCACTTAAAATTGTGCCACACACACAGATCCCGTTTTTTTTCAAAATCCCGGCTACTTCCTCTCGCAGCTTCTCACAACTTTTCTCCCTGCCATCAATGAACACCCGGTCTTTTGGCACATACATATGTGTTGTAGTTGTGATCATGACTTTTTTCCCCTCGTTTACAAACGCTGCAGCATCCTGATAAATGCTGCTGGTCTTTCCGCCGGCTCCGACGTAGGATATGATATAAGACATTTTTTCCCCTTATATTTTTTTATTCAAGCTGATTTACACCACTTTTTGCCAAAATCTTTCTCCGCAGCAACGTATACGGGATCATCATCGCAATTCCCGTCACAACCCACGAAATCGGGTAAATGATCATCAGCACCCAGAATTCGTGCACTCTCTTACATACCGCAGCGATCAGGCTGTAAAGCGGGTGCTCACTGTCCCCGATGCTCCTTAAGATCGACGAACCAAAATCATAGAGCATGATCTTCGAAAACCTCTTCCATAAAATACATCCGCGCCCCGAAATCCTGAAAATATCTCACATTCTCATTATATCCATTGCCGGAAAATGTCGGTTTCAACTTCACGCCGCCATACATCAGGGTATCCCCGTATGCCGTAATATTCTCCTTTTCCCCGTCCATTTTCACAAACTTTGCAACCAGATTGTGCGCAATGGAGTCCTGTCTGATATGGATCGGTGATACGGTGTTAACCAGATCCCCGAACTCTTTGACATTATATTTTAAAGAACGGTTATAAAAATGATACTTCTTTTCCTCACAGAGTCCCTGTGGTTTATAGTACCCGAACTGCGTGTTTGGCACGACAAGCTTTTGCATGACGAAGCCGACCGCCTTCGACTGATCCGGCGAGACGCACGTCCATTCCGTCACATTGCTGTCATCATTCCAGAGGACACTGTTTTTTCCAAACGCATTTCCTCTGCCGTTCCCTGTAAAACTCCTGCCACGGTAAAAAATTCCCTGTTGCAGCACACTGCGCCATTTTTTGTAAAGAATGATCTGCGCTTTGATGGCTTCTGACTCTTCTTTTTTCAGATCACAGAAATTGCACTCATATCCGAGCAGTCCAAACGCCGCTACCGCAAAACGTGTTTCAAGCGGTGTCGTGCGCAGTGTCTGATGATTTGGGCAGCCGGAGACATGTGCGCTTATCACGGACATCGGGTAGCCGTAGCTGTACCCGGTCTGGATCTCGGCACGGCAGAGCGCATCTGTATCATCGCTCGCCCAGATCTGTGGGAAATAACAGAGCATACCAAGGTCAAAACGGTTTCCACCCGCAGCACAGCCCTCAAACAGGATGTCCGGGAATCTCTTTGTCAGCTCCCTCATGCAGCGGTAAAGTCCCATCACATACCGGTGTGCCACCTCCCCCTGCCTTTCAGGACGGATACTCTGTGAAAAATAATCCGAAAATGTGCGGTTCATATCCCATTTTACATAGGAAATGTCCGCGGAGGAAAATACTCTGCCCATCTCCTCAATGATATGATCCTGCACGTCCTTTCTGGTCAGATCAAGGATCCTCTGATTGCGCCCTTCCGAGTGCGCCTTTCCCGGAATCTCGATCACCCAGTCCGGATGGCTGCGGTAGAGATTACTGTCCACATTGACCATCTCAGGCTCCACCCAGATTCCAAAATCCATGCCAATCGCCCTGATCTTATCTGCAATCCCCTTTAAACCGCCCGGCAGTTTCTTTGGATTTGGCTGCCAGTCTCCTAACGATCTCGTATCATTATCACGTTTTGCAAACCAGCCGTCATCCATGACGAAAAGCTCAATGCCCGCCTCTTTTCCCGCTTTTGCAAGTGAGAGCAGTTTTCTTTCATTAATGTCAAAATAGGCTGCCTCCCAGCTGTTTAAGAGCACCGGGCGTTCCTTTTTCTTCCAGGTTCCCCTCACAATGTGCTCCCGCACAAAACGGTGCATATTCTGGCTCATGGCATTATATCCGTCTGATGCGTAGGTCATTACCGCCTCCGGCGCCTCAAAACTCTCCCCTGACTCAAGTGTAAAACAGAACGACTGCGGATTGATCCCGGATACGATTCTTACTTTTCCAAAACTGCCGACCTCCGCCGCCTCATAGTGATTGCCGCTGTAGATCAGATTAAATCCAAAACATTCCCCCGCATCCTCCGTGGTATGTTCTTTTCCAAGCATCACAAACGGATTGTCACGGCTCGACGACGTTCCCGTGTAAGAGGCGTTTACATATTTTCCCGGCACCAGCCGTACGTCCGTGCGCCCCATTTCACGTGCCCAAGCCCCGTGAAATGTTGTAAACACATAGTCGGACGGTTCTAAATCAAGCTGCAGGCTCATCAGGCGGTTTAACTTTACCACATCCCCGCTCTCATTGATGAGTTTTGCGCTCCTTGTGATCACATCACAGTCCTCATAGACATAATAATGGAGTTCTAATATGACTCCGCTGTTTTTATCGCGCAGTGTCACACCAAGCCACTCCACCTCACCGGACTCATCATACGATCCCGGAAGTGTCTCAAATTCTTCCTTTCCGGTTCCCTGTTCAAATTTTTCAAACAGGAAATCAGACGTTTCGCTTCCATCGGAAAGTGTCAGTTCCACAAAAGGCTCCCTGATATCGCCTTTCCCGAAAGAGGACATCTCAAGACATGCGTCCTCTAAGGAAAACTGCAGATGTTCACTGTCATAAATATTGGTATTGCCCGGCGCAAATGCATGCTGTTCCATCAATCCGTCTATGGCTGGATGAATTTTTCTTCCATAATATAAGTGCTCCAAATGTCCGGTTTCCATGACACGGAACAGATAAGAAGTATGTCTGGTATGCAGGGAAAATAACTGGTTTTCGACTGTGATCATGCTTTTTTCATCTCCTTGATCTCTTTTGCGATTTCTTCCACTTTCTGCTCACTTAAAATATATTTTTTGCGGAAATAAAATACCGCAACAAGCAGTCCTGCGATCGGGAATACTGTCATGGTCAGGCGCAGTCCTGCGACCGAACTTCCCGCTGCCGCAACTGCTGCTCCGTCCGTATTCTGGCTTAAATTGCAGACGGTCAGGCAGATCGATGCCACAAGCGCAGCCACACCGGAAGCAAGTTTTACAACGAAAGTCTGCATGGAAAAGATCACGCTCTCATCCCTTCTGTGATTCTTCCACTCTCCGTAATCGACCGTATTCGCAAGGAATACCGTTGTGAGAACGGATAACATTCCATTTGCTGAAAAGATAAAAAATGCAGGAACAAACAGCAGATACAGGTTTGACATATTGACAAACATTAAAATCAGAAGAACCGCATATCCTAAAATCGCCATCACAAAACTGGTATAAAACACCTGGATCGTTCCCAGAAATTTGCGCAGGATCGGGAAAAACAGCATCATGGCAAGAATCTGCATTGCTCCACCAAACGTATTAAATAAGGTATAGGCATTGTACCAGCTATCACCGCCAAAGTCATACTTGAAAAAATAAATGACGAGATTGGATGTAATGTAAATCGAGCAGTTGATCAAAACGATTGTCACAACGACCGTCATCGCCTGATCGTTCTGTAACAGGGAACGGAACATCTGTCCAACCGAAGGTGCCTCCACATCCACGGTAGATTTTTCTTTGATATTTAAACAGGTGATTAAAATAAATACAAAAAACAGAATTGCAACCACCAGCGCAAACCATTTGAAACCGACTCGCTCATTTCCCTGCCCTAACATATAGACACATTTCATTGTGATGATCGTCACGATCGCAGAACCGACTCCGGCGCAGGAGCGCGCGAGTGTGGAAAGTCCTTCTCTCTCTTTTCCGCCCTCCGTAAAAGCCGGGATCATCGACCAGTATGGGATATCCATCATGGTATAGGTAACACCCCACAAAATGTAAGTCACTGCCGCATATGCCACCAGTCCGTTTCCGTCGAGTTTTGGCGGTGCCGCAAACATCAGATACAAAATCACTGCATTTGTCAGTGTCCCGATAAACAGCCACGGGCGGAATTTGCCCCATTTTGTACGCGTCTTTGCAACGACCACACCCATGATCGGATCGTTAAATGCATCAAACACACGCGCCGCCATCAGAATGATTCCCATTGCGATCGCGCTGACTCCTAAAATATCCTGATAATAATATAAAACATAACTTGCCGAAAACATATAAACCATATCTTTTCCGACCGCCCCAAGTCCGTATGAGACTTTCTCTTTTCCTGTTAATTTCATAAATCCTCCTTGTTTTCCGGAGAAAAATGCGAGTCCTCTGACGAGCAGAGGATTTTCCTCCCTTGTTTTCCGAAGGAAAATGCGAGTCCTCTGGCGAGCAGAGGATTTTTTTCCTTCCTAAAATTTTTTCTGCTTCATCGAAAATGCAAGTTCCACGACCTTATACGCCCCGTCGTAGATTCCGGCTTCTTTATTTTTTACAATGTTGTCGCACATATCGCAGAGCAGTGTTTTTTCTTCCAGAAACAGTTTCATCATCTGAAGCGTGTGCGGGATATCCCTGCACTCTAATGTGCCATCACCGATCTCCGCGGAATGGATTGCTCCCCACTGCTCGTGTCCTCCAACACGTCTGATAAATAGTTTCGGCACCGGATAAAATGAAAGTTCACTCGGCTTTGTGACGAGCACATCGCAGCTTCGCATCAGAAGATTCGTGCAGTATACCGCTTCAAAAATATTTTCATGCCAGAAGCCGTGGATTCCGATGACATCTTTGTTAAGCGCATCCTCCGCAAATTTTTTCGTATCCTCCCAGTCGTTAAAATGTTCTTTCGCATAATGTCCCATCTCCGGGATTTCCTTTAAAAGTTCCTCCCAGACATTGCGGTAATCACCGACATTGACATAAAGCGCCGCTTTCTTTTCTTTGATCTGTGGCAGCAAAAAACGGATGATCTCTGCAAAAATTTCTTTCTGTGCACCGGCACCGCCGATCGTCAGGAGAAAACGCATCGGTTTTCCCTCTTCTTTTCTCTGTTTTCTCGCTGCGCAGTCCGTCTCGATATTGCTGACAAGCTCATGGTCGACGTAATGTCCGGTATAAAAAAGAGCATCTTCCGGCATCGGATTCAACACATCATTTCCCTGCATTCCATTTAAAATGCGGTATCCCTGGTATGCATAATGCGTCTGTACCGTGTGAATGCTGCCTTCCGCTAAATGAAGTGCCATCTGCCAGTTGTCCGGAATCGCATTGACCACATATTTCATTCCGGCATGAAGTGCAGCCTGTGCCGGCCATACATGTGTTGCGACGACCGGGATATCCTTTGGGATATTCGCATACACCGGAGCCATCAGTTCTGCATTTTTCTGATCCGCTGCATTGTAGGTCAGTTTGCGGAATCCCTCATAGTTCATCGGCTCCCATACCAGACGGTTAAACAGTCTGCTCTTCTGTGACAGGCGGGAACCCATGGAGTAAAGATCATTCTGTGCACCGATCACTTTGGTACAGGTGGTCTGTCCGTAAGAATTCAGATCCATCCAGTACGGTTCATAGCCCAGCGCATGCGCCGCGGAAGCGATTGCCATAGAAATGCGGTAATGGCCAAATCCCATACGGATATTTCCGACGATGATTCCTTTCTCCGTATGAAAGTCCGCAGCTCCTTCTTCTCCCACGCGGATATCAGAGACACCAAGTTCCGGTCCGATATACGGGTTTGCCTTGATCGAGGTCGGATAATTTTTTGTGCTGTCATCCCCGAATTTACGAATAAATTTCTGCTTTGACCGGACTGCTTTTTTATAGGCACCCGATGCTATGTTGTTTCCAAAAATCTGTTTTGATCGTTCTGTCATCTTACACTTCATCCTTCCTTATTTTGTATTTATTAAAATTCTTTTCGAAATTTCTTTTCACATTGTAAAACACAGTGACTGTTTATTTTCTGTCATTTTTCACTTCAAACAGTATTCTCTGCTCTTCCATCTGTGCCGCTTTTATCTTTAAAATCCCGACGCCTTCTTCCCCGGTCGTTCTGACATAAGTGCCGCCCATGCCTCCCTGCAGGGAAATGATTTCAGGTCCAATGATGGCGATTGGTCCCTCCGTCGACAGTACAATCGGTTCCTGGTAAAAGCTTACGATATTATTATTCTGATCCAGGGCACGGATACGGATTTCCGCAGCTTCATAAGTATGTCGTTCTGTCAGGTTTTGATGGTCCGGTTCCGCGGATAAATGCATGGAAGTGATCGGCTCTTTTCTGACCACTTTTACCACTTTTCCATTCTTTACTGCCTCAAACCGGTAGCTTGTCGAAGTACCTCCCCAGTCACCGATATAACGGTTGTACAAAGCCACTGCATCCGTCGGCTTCATGTGATACATGAGTATCAGCTTCAATGCCGCCAAATACACGCCTTTCGGAAGATCGGAAAGTCCATACCGCGCCGCCGCATTCAGGATATACTTCACTTTCCTTGCCTGCTCCGGTTTAAAATCTTCCTCTTTTTCAATGGCATCCCCGATAAAGTCATCCACTGCGATTGGTCCGTGTGAAAGATTTTTATACGGCGAATCTGATGCGGTATACTCCTTTAAAAACCGGTCATTTTTGTACATCCGTACACTGTCCGCATTGGTAAAAATCCAGATCGTTCCGCGGTTACAGCCCGGATGTTCCCCGATATCCATGGACGAACTGATTTCAAGTACCGGCTCCTTTTCCTGCTGACACGCGTAGACCGCAGCCGCAAGTTTCGGATTTCGGAACATGTCCATCACACCGTGATAACAGATACGGTCGCCGCTGCCAAAATCCTTATGTGTATTGTAGTCAAACATGCACCAGCCAAAACTTCCTGCGATATCCGCTTCCCCGGCAACTGCATCTAATACATTTACATGTCGCATGGCATGCCACACACGGTGTTCCTCCCAGTCGTAACTTTTCGTTGGATACATATGTCCGTTATATTCGCTGATGAGATACGGTTTGCTGTTATCAGACGTAACAGCACTTTTTTTCTCACATCCGTGGTTTGTCCCATTGTGGCTGAAATCATTGTAGGTATAGACATCCTCTAAAAGGCTGCTCTTTTTATGTGCCCGGACACCCCCAGTCTGTCTTGTTGGATCCAGTTCATGTGCCACGCGGTTTGTTTCCCGGTAAAATGCGTCATCATCCCCGGATTCGTTGATCCGCACACCCCACAGGATCACAGACGGATGATTCCGATACTGCTCTACCATGTCTTTTACGTTTTCGACCGCCTGTTTTTTCCAGATTTCATCCCCGATGTGCTGCCAGCCCGGTATTTCCGTAAAGACCAGAAGTCCCAGTTCATCACACCGCTCCACAAAATGCCGGCTCTGCGGATAATGGGATGTCCTCACCGCATTTACGCCCAGTTCATTTTTCAAAATGTCTGCATCCCGTTTCTGCATGGATTCCGGCATTGCATAGCCGACATATGGATAACTCTGATGGCGGTTCAATCCTCGCAGCTTTACTTTTTTGCCATTTAAATAGAAGCCGTCCTGCAAAAAAACTGCAGTCCGGAATCCAAACAGCGTAATATTTTCATCCAGCACATTTCCATTTTGCAAAAGTTCTGTTTTGACTTCATAGAGCACCGGATTCTCCAGATCCCAGAGTTTTACATCCGGCACCGGAAAAAAAAGCTTACGATCTGATGCCACCCGGCTCTCACCGATCTGTCTGTAGTTTTCTGTGCCGCGCTCTCTGATACTCTGCCGGATGAGAAATTCCTTTTTTTCATCGGTTTTGCCACTGTTTTTAATTTCTATTTCAGAGATCAGCTTTGCGTCTGGCTTTTGACCTTCCGGTATTTCGCTGTGCAGAAATATATCCGCGAGATAAGTCTCATTTTTCAGATCCACATAGGCTTCCCGGTAAATTCCGCCGTAAGTCATATAATCGATCACATACCCGAACGGCGGGATGTTTAAGTTCTCCCTGCTATCCACCCGCACTGTAAGCACATTTTCTGCCCCGATTCGCAGTTTTTTGCTGATATCGATGGAAAATGCCGTGTAGCCACAGTGATGCTCCCCGATCCTTTCCCCGTTCAAAAACACCTGTGCTTCATGCGCGATGCCTTCAAACGTCACGATCACGGTCTGATCTTTCCATTCTTCCAGTGCAAAAAAATGTTTTCTATAGCAGCACACCATCTGGTAACTGCTCTCATCAAAATAATGAAACGGTGTCTCCTTGCAAGTGTGCGGCAGTCTGACATCCTCCCATGCGTCATCCTGATAAGCCGTCTCTCTCATTTGATTTTCGTATGTTTCCTTAAATTTCCACCCGTCATTCCAGTAAATGCGTTTTTGCATCATCCTCACTTCCCTTCCGCAACGATTCCCTGCACTAAGATCGTGACTACTTCATCCAGACCATCCTGATAGGATATCCCGTTAGAGATCAGGATATCTCTCTGGAAAAATTGCTCTAATGCCGCCTCCAGCATCATTTTTACGATTGGGATCTTAACCGGCCGGATCACGCCCTCTTTCATTCCCTGCTCTAATAAGGAAATCGTTGTCTCCCAGCCGGTTTCTAACCGTTCCTCCACATGTTTGTAGATGTTCGGATACTTTTCCCGCAACAGATAGAGCTGTCTGAAATCAACTTCCCGGTAACTCTCCGGCAAAACACCTAAAACCGCCCGGATTTTTTCAAGTGTGGATAATTTTTCATTCTCTAACACCTGTCTTTCGCTCTCTTTGATTGAATCGAACAGATAATCTACCATCGCTAAGAAAAGTGATTCCTTATCACGGAACACGGTATAAATCGTTTTCTTACTCATGCCAAGGATTCCAGCCAGATCATCCATGGTAAATTTTAACCCTTTCTGGTTAAATGCCTTTAAGGTTCCCTCTAAAATACTCTCCCTTAATTCCATCATGTTCTCCGTTTCTTCTTTATTACATGGAAACTATTTTTGTTATTTGAGTTTCCTATATTGTATCATCTTGTTTTCGTACCCGCAAGAAACTAATTTACCAAAAATAGTTTCCATTTTTTATCTATTTCTTCCAAAACCCAGAGAATCGTGTGCATTTTATTTTTGCAAATAAGGTGGGATGTGAGTATAATAGGCAGTGAATTGCAATGAAGGAGAAATTAGTGTGAAAAATAAGCTCGATAGCTTATTTTTCGCACGGCTATTTGTTTCTGAGCAAAAACAAATAGCTTCTATGACAAGGCATAAAAAAGCATGCCTACGAGAATTTGAGATTCTCGTCGCCTCTTCGCAACAAGTTGCTCAGAAATGAGGATTACTATGGAAAATGATCATATCAAACATATATTAGAACAGTTAGAATCGGGGCAGCTTACTGCTTCCGATGCTTATGACCAGTTAAAGCTGGCACCTTTTGAGGATCTTGGATATGCCAAGGTGGATCATCACCGTGAAGTCAGACAGGGTGCGCCGGAGGTGATCTACGGTGCATCTAAGACAAAAGAACAGATGGAGGGCATTATAAACAGCCTGCTCTCCCACTGCAAAGAAAATATCCTGATCACAAGACTTTCGACAGAATCCGCGGCGTACCTGTCCGAACGTTTTGATCTTTTTTACGATGAGCTGTCAAAAATCGGCATCGTAAACCGCACCGAGCATTATTCCGCTGACGGCACGATCGTTGTCGCCACCGGAGGGACAAGCGATATCCCGGTTGCAGAGGAGGCTGCGCTGACTGCAGAGGTACTCGGCAATCATGTCATCCGTCTCTACGATGTCGGCGTTGCCGGGCTCCACCGTCTGCTCTCAAATATGGAACTTTTATCAAAGGCAAATGCGATCATTGCAGTCGCCGGGATGGAAGGCGCGCTTGCGAGCGTCATCGGCGGCCTGACCGACTGTCCTGTCATCGGCGTCCCGACGAGCGTTGGTTACGGCGCAAGTTTTGGTGGTATCTCAGCACTTTTATCGATGCTTAATTCCTGCGCCAGCGGTGTTTCCGTCGTAAACATCGACAACGGTTTTGGTGCAGGTTACCTTGCCAGCATGATCAATCATCAGGCAGCCCCTAAAACAGATGACAGACCATCATCCTGCCATAAAAACACGGACAAACTGTAAATCTTCATATTAAAAAATATCAAATTCAGCACCAGGGAGGATTATTTATGAAAACACTTTATATAGAATGTAATATGGGTGTTGCCGGCGATATGTTAATGGGCGCCCTCTATGAACTCTGTGATCAGAAAGAAAAATTTTTATCGGACATGAATCAGGCTTTTGCACCTTACGGTGTGACACTTTCTGTGGAACCGGCAGTAAAATGCGGGATCAGCGGCACACACATGAGGGTAGCTGTACACGGTGAGGAAGAACATTCCCATGATGTTCTGCCTGAGCACATTCATGAAGATGGGCACATGACAATCCATGCACAGGAAGAATCCCCTACACACGATCATGGTACACAATGCTGCCATGAACACGTTCATGATGAAGATACACTCATGCATTCACATGAACACACTCATGATGAAGATACACTCATGCATTCACATGAGCACACTCATGATGAAGATTCACTCATGCATGTTCACGATCATATTCATGACGAAAATGAGCACACACATACTCACGACAACAACTCGCACCATGAACACCACCACACGCATGCCCACACCAGTTACACCCAGATCTTAGAACAGATCCACACACTTCCATTCCCATCATCGGTAAAAGACTCCGTAGCCGCAGTCTACCGTCTGATCGGGGAAGCAGAATCAAAAGTGCACCACTCCACCTTAGACCAGATCCATTTCCACGAAGTCGGATCGATTGACGCGCTTGTGGATGTGACCGGATGTGCCTATCTGTTATCACTGCTTGAACCGGAAACCATTCTCTGCTCTCCGGTTCATGTCGGAAATGGCTTTGTACACTGTGCCCACGGCACACTCCCGGTTCCGGCGCCTGCCACCGCAGAACTTTTAAAAGGGATTCCTTTTTACAGTAGAAATATTCAGGGCGAACTCTGTACGCCAACGGGGGCTGCTGTTTTAAAACATTTTGTGACCTCTTTCGAAGCCATGCCGCCTATGAATGTAACAGAGATCGGCTATGGTATGGGAACAAAGGATTTTGCTGCCGCCAACTGTGTGCGTGTTTTCCTCGGCGAATCTTCTCCCGGTTCCAACACAGCTCCATCCTTTGATGACTCCGTGCTGTCCATCTCCTGCAATCTCGATGATATGACAGGCGAAGCGGTCGGATTTGCAACTGAACTGCTCTTACAGGCGGGCGCTTTGGACGTATACACAATACCGATTCAGATGAAAAAGAACCGTCCGGGTATTCTTTTAACCTGTATCTGTGAGCCAAAAGACCGTGAACGTCTGACTTCCCTTTTCTTTTTACACACCACAACACGCGGTGTGCGCTATCAGATGTTTGACCGCGCCAAACTTACCTCTGAAATCGAAACCTGCCATTCCGCATACGGCGATATACGGATCAAAAAAAGCTGCGGGTACGGTGTCGAAAAAGAGAAAGCAGAGTTTGAAGATTTAAAAGCCATTTCTGCCGGCCATAACTATGAGGTGTCACTCGACCAGATCCGGGATACGATCGTGAGATAATTTTAAACAGATGACAGGGCGAAAATCCGATTTTTTCAGACATTTTCGCCCTCTTTCTTCCTCATTTCAGCGTTTCCACAGGCATTTTGGGGGAATCTTCTTCATTTCTGCTGTTTTTCGCCCTGACTTTTTGATTTCCGTGGGCTATTGAAATGAATTCCATCACTTTTCGCCCATTCTCTTTTATATCTGATAAATTTCTATTATAAATCGGGCGAACCACTTTTATTTTCCTCATATTTCACCCATTTTTTATCTTCACCCCCAATCCAGCTAATACAATACTTTGACATCTCATCCGTGACCTCATACACCGGAAGAAACATGGTTTCCGTGCCACGGGAACGGGATCTGTAACTGCTCTGCTGCCAGGGGGGAAAGCTTCATAGGTGTGCTCAACAAAAAATCTTATACACAAAATAGCTGCGTATAAACTTCGTAACCATCTAAAATTTCTTCTTTTTCAGACAATTCATGCAGATAAAGACTCACCATATTTTCCAATACATGATGTTGTATAAATAAAGTTGACACCTTATTCTCAAGGAATTCATGTATAATAAAAGAGAATAAGGAGGAACTCTCAATGTCACGAACCCAACGTAAATACGACCAGGAATATAAGATCCAGGCTGTCAAACTTGCCAAAGAAATCGGCGGTGCTAAGGCAGCCAAAGAATTAGGTATCCCAGAAGGAACCATCCACACATGGCTGAAAGCAGTTAGAGCAGGCACATTGGATATTGGCGACGGTGCACATACTCCGGAAAGCGCGATGAGTCTTGCTGAGGAGCTTGCCATGCTCCGCAAACGCGTTAAAGATCAGGACAAAGAAATCCGGCGTCTGAAAGAGGAAAATGAATTTCTCGAGGAAGCAAGCGCTTTTTTCGCAGCCAGCCGTCGGAAGTCAGCAAGAACCAAAGAATGATGTTCATTGCCATAAAAACGAAAGACGGCGTGATTAAGGGAAAACTCTCATTCTATTGCCGGATGCTTGGCGTCAGCCGCCAGGGTTTCTACAAATATCTTGCTATTAAAGATCGCCCTTGGAAATATCAGGATCTTGCTGATGCCATGAGAGTGATCCATGCTGAGGATGAATGCAATGATACCTATGGACGTATTCGCATGTACCAAGCACTGCTCCTTAAGAATCCGACGGGAATCAAGATCCCCAGTGAACGAACCGTTTACAGGGTTATGGATGAAATAGGACTTGTCCATCGGCCAAAGCGCAAGCCAAATGGCATTACCAAGGCTGATCGGGAAGCACGTAAGTCAGATGATCTTCTGAAGAGAGAGTTCAAGGCTGATAAGCCACTTGAAAAATGCGTAACTGATATCACAGAAATCAAGGCAAAAGATGGAAAACTGTATGTTTCAGCCATCTTCGACTGCTTTGATTCCAGCGTTCTGGGACTGGCAATGGAAACAAACATGAAGGCAACTCTGTGTGAGCATACACTGGATAATGCCTATCTGGCGCATCCTGATCTGCGAGGTGCCATTGTGCACTCCGACAGAGGAAGACAATATACCAGTGAAACCTACCGTCAGGCGCTTTCTAAATATGGCATTATACAAAGCATGAACAGTGATGGTGGCAGGTGCCACGATAATGCTCGATGTGAAAGCATGTGGGCCAGAATGAAAAGCGAGCTTCTCTATGACCGCTACAATACGGAAAGCCTGACCACGGATGAGCTGAGAGTTCTTATTTGGAGATATTTCATCAGTTACTGGAACAACAGGAGGATCTGCTCTGCCAACGGTGGGCTTCCTCCTATGATTAAGCGTCAGAGATACTACCAATCTCTGGGCCTGGCTGCATAGGAAATGATATCTTTGAGATAAATGTGTCAACCAATATTGACAATATCATAATTTTAAATGCCTTTATATGAACACTTAAAGTGCAGAAAAACAAGCAATTTCATAAATGTTATTATTTTGAGCGCAAATGTAAAGCAATGTTGATAGAAAAAATTGTTTATTTTATTTAAAATTGCTCTTAAAGGAGGACACAAAATGGAAATTGGAAATAAAATCAACCAATTAAGGAAACTTTCGGGAATGACACAAGAACAATTAGCAGAAAAACTTAACGTATCCAGACAGACTATTTCCAAATGGGAGTCAGATAGCACTTCCCCTGATTTAGAAAGTATCGTTAAAATAAGCAGAATTTTTCATGTGTCATTAGATGATTTGCTAAAGGAAGGAGAAGCAGGTGTGGCAAACAAAACTGATGAGCAAATAACTTTAGAAGATTTGATGAAAATAAATCTTCAAAACAGAAAAATGACGCTGTTGCTAATTAGTGGTCTGATTTTTATTATGGTTAGCATATTAAATTTCGCCTATGTAATTGCGCTACAAAGCACAACACTTAGTACCCAGTATATGCTATACCGATATATCGTTACAGGACAATACGAAAATGCCCCTATTGATTATATGCGGTTAATGATACCGTCTATTATTGCGGCAGCAATCGGAGTGATATTGTTCATAAGTTATACCATTGAAAGAAGAAAAAAAGGAGACTGAAAATATGTATAAAGCAAAGAAGTTTATTTCATATATGGCTTTATGTGTGTTAATCTTTTCTTTATGTGCATGTGGAGAAAAAGGTAGTGAAAACGCTGCTATTTATGGAGAAACCGTCGGAGGATTGGAAGATAATGAGCTTTTTGCAATTATTGATACAAATGCTTCTTTACCTGTTTTACTTGTTACCTCACAAGTATATAATGACGGTTTGGGAAATCAGGCAGCACTTAATTGTGATGTATATTATTTGATAGATAAAGAAGTTAAAAACATAGGAACAATAGAAAGTATGGGAACAGCATATCCTATCGCCTATGATGAAACAGGTATTTATGCTGCTTCCGGTCACGATATGCAGCGTTTTGAAATTGAAAAATCCGGTTCGCTCAGACTGGCAGAGGGGATTTATGAGCAATTTGACGAAAGTGGAAATGCTGCTTATACCATGAAAAAAGGAGAGGAAACAGATGTAATTACAGAAGAAGAATACTATGCAGCTTTTGAAAAATACAGCAATGCTACCATAGTAAATTTCTCTTATGGTGCATCGGACGCTGGCAAGGCAGAAGTGGTAACTAACAATGAGCTGGAACCCCGTCAAGGAAATATAGCAGAAGATGTCAATGTACTAGAAATTGTACAAGAGACAGCCTCGGAATTTGCAGTCAAAAAAATGGAAACTTCTTATTTTTGAAAGGCAGGACAATGAAATTTTTTATGCCGCTACTTTGGTAGAAAATGATTGTGCGCCGGAGATGATATTTTTACAAACGACTTACAGACAACACTTAAAGAATAGCAAACCCAGTCGAGCCAGTCAACGGCAAGATGAACGGCTCTTGCAGAGCCGCCGTTGACAGCCCCGCCCGGTTTTGCAGTTAGGCAGTCAAGGAGCGACAGCCTAAAGTGCTGCCGCCCCTTACTTTTATGATACAGCATCAACTTTGGAAGTATATCCTGATGCTGTATCAGAGGAACACAGTACACAAGTGAGTTATATCGTAAAGCAATCAGCAAATATGGCATTCTCCAAAGCATGAACAGTGCTGGCGGCAGATGCCACGACAATGCCAGATGCGAAAGCATGTGGGCAAGATTCAAAGAAGAATTACTTTATGGACGTTATGATACCACTTCAATGACAGTAGAACAGTTAAAAACACTCATCTGGAGATATTTCATCAGCTATTGGAATAACCGAAGAATCTGCTCTGCTAATGGTGGCTTACCTCCGATGATTAAGCGTCAACAATACTACGATTCATTACAGGAGGCAGCATAGGTCGAACATCCTTGAGAAAAAAGTGTAAACCAATATTGACAATATCAACACTTTCTTTTCCAGCGTCAATTATTTCATCTTTAATCTCCTGCAAACACATATGAATCTCCCATTTTTCATTTTCTACAATATATATTCCATCTGTCTCTCTTTGGTTTTTAATCCCATTTTTTCATAGAATTTTTCCGCGGAGGTATTTCCTGCCCAGACATTTAATGTCACTTCATAACAGCCTAACCGTTTCGCTTCGCCCTTTACATATTCAAACAGGCTCTCACCTACATGCTGTCCTCTGGTTTTTGCATCGACGCACAGATCATCGATAAAAAGCGATGTAAACGGCACCATATTATTGGAGAATGGCTGCTGTTTCAACTGGCAGAAAGCATATCCTAAGCATACGTCATTCTCATCTGCAGCTACATAAACAGGCTTTGTATCATCTTTTAACATTTCTTTCAGTTCATCCTCTGTGTACTTTGTCGTCCCCGGAATAAAAATATCCGGTCTTATATCTGCATGGATTTGAAGCACCTGCTCTAATAATTCAATCAGTCTTGGGATATCTTTTTCGTTTGCTCTTCGAATATTCATTTCACTTGCCTCCATATTTTTCATTATATCTGTAGTTTGAGTTTCAGGAATTTATTTTGATCCCCGCTTCCATTTATACATTTTCAGACACTGCGGATGCTCAAAATACTCCTGATCAAAGATCCATGCAATGTCAGTATCCGATAATTCTTCTGCCTTAAATCTCCGATATTTGCTGTTCAGCTATACACTTCCCACTATCTGGGCGTGTTCGGGACTTGCACCCGTTAGAGTGCGCCCATGGCGCGCAAACTAAAAAAGGCTCCGCCAACAATAGCAGAGCCTACGACATTTTCTTTAAAAACCCACGGTATCCAGCCGGATCGTGGTAAATGATAATCCAAAATTTTTGATTTCTATCTTACTCTTCTAAACTTTCCTTCATTCTGCCAAGCATACCTGATTTTTTCAACGGCAGAGTAATAATAATGGCAATGATCGTTCCTCCACAGGTGCTGATCAGAAACGGAACAACAAATGTGAATAACGCCGCTGCTTTATTACCCATGACAAGATATGCCACCGGATAAGAGAGCATTCCACCAATGATTCCGGTTCCAACTACTTCGCCAATATAGGCAAATGGAAGTTTTTTCCCATACTTATAGAGAAGTCCGCCAAGCAATGCACCACACATGCTTCCCGGGAATGCCAGAGGGCTTCCCAGTCCTAACAGATTACGGATCAGCGCCGCAATAAATGCCTGTGCCAGTGCCCACCACGGTCCTACGGTAACTGCGCATAAAATATTTACCAGATGCTGTACCGGTGCACATTTTGAACCGAATACCGGGAAGGAAAATAAACTTCCCACCACCGCTACTGCTGCTAAGATTGCTGTAACTGTCAATTTCTTTAAATTAAATTTTTTCATTTTGTCCTCTTTTCCCAGAATCTGCCACATACCACATTCTAAAAAAAGAATGATAAGACTGCAACAGTTCCTATTTTGATTTTACTGCCCCTGCAGCTTTTTCCACAATCAGGCAGAGAATGACTGTGACCACCATATCCGGCAGCGTATTTCCAACCGGCGTATCCACCTGCATCAATATGCGGTAAATCACAAATCCGGCAAGCCATACGATCAGATTACGCCACTGAAATGCAGATTTTCCGGCATCTGCTTTCTTTAAAATGAAGTAATCTGCGATCTGCACTGCGATCATCGGAGCAAAAACAGAACCGATCAGATATAAAAAGTTTGTAATGTTATCCATCGGATAAACGATTGCTGCGACAGTTCCAATCACAGTAACAACAATTGCCGCCCATTTTTCCTGAATCTTTGAGGAAATGGAAACACTAGAAACTCCTGCGGAATAGGCATCCAGGAAGGTTGTTGTAACCGTGGAAAATACAATAATGAGAAGTCCGACAACGCCGAAACCGGTTTTTAACATAATCTGCGCAATGTCATATTCACCGGTAAAAATAGCCGCTCCCATACCGATCATGTACATAAAAATGCTGACCAGACTGTAGACAATCACACTTGCGAGTGTTGCTGCAAACGGTTTTTCTGCTTCTCTTGTATAATCACTGATCAGCGGCAGCCAGGAAAGCGGCATTGCCACCGCAAGCTCTACGGCAGCTCCGAATGTCAAACTTCCGTCATCCACGATCGGCGTCATGCTGCCGCTGCCAAAGAAGATCACTTTAAAAAGTACCAGTGATAAAATAAAAAGTGCTGTCATGGCAACCGTATTTAATTTGCCAAGATTGGTCAGTCCAATGAAAATCCACACAATGATCAAAGCACCAATGATGACTGCCCACACCCAGTTTCCGGTATGTAAAACGTCGTCTGCCGCAAGTGCGCCATCATAGATCATGATCGCAGTCCATCCAACAAGCTGTAATACATTTAATACGGCAAAAAGAAGGCTTCCCTTCTCGCCAAAGCTCATTTTTACAGTTTCCATGGCACTTTTGCGCTCTTTCGCTCCGATCATTCCTGCCGCAAACATCATAAGTCCGCCGATCAGATGACCGAGCAGAATCGCTGCCATTGCTCTTCCAAAGCCAAGCGGTGCAAAGTATGTACCTGTCAGTATTTCGGCTAAAGATACGCCCGCACCAAACCAGATTAATCCGTTTGAAAAAACGGAAGTTCTCTTTTCATTCATCCTTCGTACTCTCCTTCGATCGCAAATGCATGGTTCATAGGTCCGCTTCCTTTTCCAAGGTCAAGCATGGCGGCAAGTGCGCCGGAAATATAATTTTTCGCATACCTGACGGAAGTTTCTAAATCCCTTCCTTTTGCAAGATTCGATGCGATTGCGGAAGAAAGCGTGCAGCCTGTTCCATGGGTATTTGGATTGTCAATTCTCTTTCCATGAAACCACACCGGCTCTTTTCCTTTCTGGAAAAGAAGGTCGTTGGCATCATTTAACTGATGTCCACCCTTCAATAAAACCGCACAGCCTAAAGTGTTACAAATGACTTCTGCTGCTTTTTCCATATCTGCTTCTGTTTTGATCTCCATTTCGGAAAGCACTTCTGCTTCCGGGATATTCGGAGTAATAACAGTTGCAAGAGGCAATAATTTACTTTTCAATGTGCTGATGGCGTCCCCGCTGATCAGTCTTGCCCCGCTGGTTGCCACCATGACAGGATCCACCACAATATTTTTTGCATGATACTCTGTCAGTTTTTCCGCAATTGTCTCGATCAGTTCACTCGACGAGACCATTCCGGTTTTGATCGCATCCGGATGAATATCCGTAAAAATACTATCCAGCTGCTCTGCCAAAAATTTCGGAGTTACCTCCATAATATCTGTTACGCCGGTCGTATTCTGGGCAGTCAGAGCCGTGATCGCACTCATCGCGTATACGCGGTTTGCGGTCATTGTCTTAATATCTGCCTGGATGCCGGCGCCTCCACTGGAATCACTTCCAGCGATTGTTAATGCTGTGTACATAGAATCCTCCTTGTTTTCTGAAGGAAAATGCGAGCCCATTGGTGAGCAGAGGATTTTCCTCCCTTGTTTTTTCTGCATTAATTTTGTATAGCGACCTAAGGTGGTGCCCCCAATCTGCCGCTGTAATATATCATTTATCTTCATGCAGCCTTATCGGCGCAATCGACCAAAAACAAAAAGTGCAGGAACCCAACCAAAGATTCCTGCACAAAAACCACTTGTGATTCATTATCTCCCTACGTTGGCATTATCCAAATCAGGTTCCGGGTTAAAGCGTCCGCTTACTCTCAGCCCGCCTGTGCGAGCACCCCATTTTTTGTTTTCGACATCACTTTTGTGATGATCTGTTTTTTTATAACAGCTTTATTATACACGCCTGTTCTCAAAATGCAAGTTTTTTATCCTGTGACATATAAAGTTCCGCAAAATATGGATCTGACTTCATCAGTTTCTCAAAAGTCCCCTGGCAGAATCACGAACTGGGCAGGAAAGATTCACCTTTTCCAGTGCCATCATGATCTCATCGTCCGGGACATTTCTGTCAAATAAAATATTTTCTCTGATCGTCCCATCAAAAATCTGAAAATCCTGGGATAAATAAACAATTATTTTCTGAAAATAATCTGCCTTATAGTTCAATAGAAAAGAATTAAATACCCCAGGCACAAGATAACCAGATGTAACTAATAAATTATGATCGATCACAGTGGTAATATTACATCAAAAACCGTTCCTCCAGACGGATTTGATCTGACTGTAATACTGCCATCATGCACTCTCACGATTTCACGGACAAGTGCAAGTCCAAGTCCTACACCGCCAAGTTCCCGGCTTCTGGATTTATCCACACGAAAGAATGGTTCAAACACGCGTTCCCTGAGTTCCTCAGGGATTCCGTTTCCCGTATCCTCCACGGACAGATAAACATGTTTTTCCTTCCGGTATGCAGTTACTGTAACCTGTCCGCCTGAATGATTATATTTTATGGCATTCTCAACAAGATTGTATACCATCCTGTAAATAAGAATGTCACTTCCAACCATCGTTATATTTTTACATTTTCCAGTAAGTTTTATGTTTTTTTCCTGTGCAAGAGGATCCAGATCTGCTAACACTTCATCAACAAGCGCGTCAACCATAATTTTATCATCCTGTCCCACAGTCTGAAGTTCACTCATATCAAGGAGCGTTTTTACCATTTTACTGAGTCTTCCATTCTGCTCGGTAACCATCTTTATTGTCTGCAATGTGTCAGCATCATTATCCGGATGCCGTGTAGAATTATAAAGATCAAGCTGTACCTGCATCAAAGATAATGGTGTCCGCAGTTCATGTGCTGCATTTGCGGTAAATTGCCTCTGTATCTCAAATGCGTCCGAGAGACGTTCAAGCATCTTATTATACGAAACACTAAGCTGGTTCAATTCTTTAACTTTATTTTCTTCTATTCGTGAAGCTGCCAGATTTTGCGCCTGTACTTCTTCAATTTTATCAGAAAATTCACGGATTGGTCTGAGTGCATGCCCACTTATAAAATATGTAACTACCCCGCCAATAAATGCTAATATGGCTGATATCAGCAGACTGTTTTTTTTGTAATCTTCCTTATTATTATATGCCTGGATAGAAAAATCATTGGCAAACTCATCCCACTTATCATCTGGAATGCTGATATATATTTCATCCGTATCCTCCCCGTTATCCTCTCCCTGGGCATCCACAGTCTCCTGCAGGGAATCGATATAATACACGCCATTTTTATAGACAAACATCGTCAGACATCCACATATAACTGCAATATATACTGTAATGATACAGGTAAGCCTCCACTGCAGTGACATTCTTTTCATCGTTCAGACTCCTCCCATATTTTATATCCTTCTCCCACCTTGTTTAAAATCGGATCATATCCAAGCTCAGCCTTAAGCTTTTTCCTAAGCGAAGACATGTGTACTCTGATGGCACCACTAAAGCTATCCACGGATGCATCCCAGACATGTTCCATCAATTCCTCCTGACTTACCGGTCTTCCAGGATTCAGAAGTAAATATTCCAAAATGCCATTTTCTTTTCTTGTCAGGGAAATCATTTTCCCTTTTGCATATGCCTCACGTCTTACCGTATCGAACTTTATCCCACCACTTTCCAGACACACATCTTTCTGCACAAATTTTCTTCTTGTCAGACTTCTGATACGCGCCTCAAGTTCCTGCAGATGAAATGGTTTTTCCATATAGTCATTTGCCCCTGCATCCAGTCCTTCAACCTTATCCGCAATCTGCCCTCTTGCAGATAATATAAGAACCTTTGTCTCCTCATTTCTCTGTCTGAGTTCCTTTAAAATCTCCATTCCATCCATACCGGGCAGATTCAGATCCAGAACAATCAGATCATAATTTTCCGTCAGGACACTTTCAAAAGCCTCTTCCCCATCATAACAGGTATCCACCTCGTACCCTGCATCATACAGCCGTTTTGCAACCATGTCACACATTTGTTTCTCATCTTCAACTATCAATAATCTCAAAATTCATTCACCCGCTTCTTAACACAAATTTTACAACAGCTATTGTATAATACTAACATCAGCTGGTCAATAAATACAACAAATGAAAGGAGTAAAATATCTTGAAGTGCAAAAAAATCTATCAGTCGATCCTGCTCATCTCAGGTATCACCATGATAAGCTACGGTGCGGTCAGAGGAGAAGCAGCTGTCGTGCTCGGTAAAGCAATAAAATTATGTCTGGAGTGTGTCGGAATTGGATAAAAAAAAGACTTTTCTATCAAAAAATATAGCTGTACTACGCGGATGGATACAGGCAGCTACCACGCTGCTTACGAATATCCATATTCCTAATTTATGGAAAGGTAAAATATATCAGGGCAGCGTAAAAAACGTATGTGTACCAGGATTAAATTGTTACTCCTGTCCTGCGGCAACCGGAGCATGCCCAATTGGAGCTTTTCAGGCGGTTGTTGGTTCATCAGGATTTAAATTTTCATACTACATAACCGGATTTTTTATTTTACTCGGTGTAACACTCGGAAGATTTATATGTGGTTTTCTGTGTCCGTTTGGATGGTTTCAGGATTTACTTCATAAAATACCCGGGAAAAAATTTTCTACAGCCCGGCTCAAACCGCTGCGCTATTTAAAATATATCATCCTGATCATTTTTGTTATACTTCTTCCGATGCTGGTAACGAACTCTATCGGAATGGGAGATCCTTTCTTCTGTAAATATATTTGTCCTCAGGGTGTCCTGGAAGGAGCTATCCCTCTCGCACTTGGAAATGCCGCTATACGTTCTGCACTGGGAAAACTTTTTTCTTTTAAATGCCTTATTTTAATCACAGTTATTGTGTTAAGTATTTTGTTTTACAGACCATTCTGTAAATGGATCTGTCCTCTTGGAGCAATCTACTCATTATTTAATAAAGTCAGCTTTCTTTCTATTAAAATTGAGAACAGCAGCTGCATCGGATGCGGGCAATGCCAAAAGGCATGTAAAATGGATGTGGATGTGTGTAAAACTCCAGATCATCCGGAATGCATACGATGCGGAGCCTGTATAAAAGCCTGTCCTAAAGATGCGATCCACTACCAGTTTATGGGGAAATCATGTAAAAAAAAGAACAACAGTAACCAGCAGTCATAAACCAGTAACTATCAATCTTATTACAATTAAAAAAAGGAGCAATTATCCATGAAAACAAAAATTACATTTATTTCAGTTGTCACACTCAGCATCGCACTGCTGCTTACATCCTGCAGCGGAAAAGGAACTGTAAGCACCACAGAACCACAGAATACCACGGCTGAAGACAGCACGGCATCTGCGGACAATTCCAACACGAAATTGGATGATTTATATCAGCAGGAGAACCGGATCTTTGCAGAGCATAAAGATATATGGGACAAATTATTTGGTCTGATGAATAAAAACACTGCAGATTCAAACGGAAATTATGCTGATCATCTGGCTGATACCGCTGAATCAAACAAAGATTCTTTTACTGATGACGAATTCAAAACACTTACTGATGATATTGAAACCATACGAAAAATCGAAGAACAGATCGCAGAAGTTGAAAAAGAAACTACAGAATCCGATAACAATGGGCAAAATACTAATTCTGAAGATGCATCACCATTCAAAAATTTCTCAGGTCAGGATTTCGATGGTAATTCTGTTGACGAAAGTCTTTTTTCCGAAAATGCAGTAACTGTCATCAATTTCTGGTTTACCGGCTGCAAACCTTGTGTTGCTGAGTTATCCAAACTGAATGAATTAAATGATGCAGTCAGGGCAATGGGAGGAGAAGTAGTCGGCATCAACACAGAAACCTTCGATGGAAATGAATCGGCTATCAAAGAAGCTGCCGCTGTTCTTGAAAGCCAGGGTGCTAAATACCGCAATCTTTCTATTGATTCATCTTCAGATGCAGGCAAATATGCCTCCAATATCATGGCATTTCCTACCACAATACTCGTCGACAGAAATGGTAACATCGTGGGTGATCCGATGCTCGGCGGAATCGATAATCAGGATAACTATGATACTCTGATGAAACAGATCCAATCTGTAATCGATGCAGACAGCTCAAATAAATAACCCTTTTATGATACTCTTTTGTACATAACCGGCACATCATACCCAACGGTTCTATTTGCATTCACTCCCGGACTTTCAGATACCTCCCGGCAGGTATCTGAAAGTCTCTCCCATTACCGGTATAACTTTCTTTTATCTGCATTCTCCTTATGCTTTCTTAAGTCGTCCTCTTTAACGTTCCAATATAATCTCCATTATGATAAACAAATGGTCCGGGTTCTCCCTCTTCTCCAAAATATTCCGGTCTTAAGGACAAGATATCGAGCAGTTCATCAATTGTCTGCACCCTGGTTGCCTGATATGGCTGTTCAAATGCAATCTTTTCTACAAACAAATAATAATCACTATACTTTATCAGGATACCTGTATGACCTACAAAAACAGCATCCGAATATGGATCATATATTACGATACTAAGAAGTGATATTCTGTCATTGTCTATTTGAAATCCATATTCTTTCCAGCTGTCGCAAAATGCAGATTCCGGATGTCTGTCATCCGTAACACTCTTTTCACCATAAAGTGTGGTAAACATGTCTTTGTTCTCTTTTAGGATTTCATATCTGTCCACATTATCTATCGCTTCTGTGTCAAACATCAGATAGGTTCCCTCATAATGATCTTCCGTTAATTCTGAATGGATCACCCCATCTAACAGGAGAAAAGCTGTCATTCTACAGTCCGCATCTGAATAATCATGATTCTGTTCCCAGCCATCCATACATTTACCGATATCCGCTTTCATTTTCCCAGGATCTGACCATGTATCTTCCAGCTTCGCATTTTTTCCTGCGGAATCTGCAAAATCAACCGCCCATTCCCGAAATATATCTACATGAGCAGCTCCCGCAGAGTCAAGTTCTTTACAGATCTCAGTAATCGTATTGTTCCCTCCCATATATGTTGCACCAGGTATCTTTTGTTTCTGCACTGTTTCTGTGCAGGCTGCCAGCATCATAAATGCAGACACAATCATAGCAATAACAGACAGCTTCATGGCTGTTTTGGTTTGTTTTTTCAACAGATATTACCTCTTCTCCCCTAAATGATCATGACGTAAAAATCGTTCCTGTCAATTCTTTTCATCCTCGATCGTGAGTGTTCCGGGTCTTACATTCAAATAGATACTGCCCTTGTCCACTTTATACATATCAAGCAGCATTACCCAGAGACGGTGTATTGCATCAAGTAATACATTCGATACCTCTATGCTGTATGGCAGCAGCGCATGAATATCAAAAAAACGCATCCCAAGTGGTGGTAAAAATACCATATTGCTGGATTTTACTTTCTGCTCTCCTGTGCTGCTGTTTGCAGTCTTTAACATTTCATAAGTGATCAGACAGAAATCTTTTCCTTTGTATTTGCAATAATAAGAAACATAACACTCATCAATCGTCCAATCCAATCCATCTTCATGCTCAACGGGTTTTTCTTCTACCGGATTTGCCTCCGTAGTCTGAACCTCTACACTCCAGCGGATTCTTCCCTCTTTTGTCTCTCCCATCATATCCTGGATCTCATGGAAAATTTCTTCCTGTTTTTTCATATTAATCTCCATTTCTAAGCAGCTAATGATATTATTTTTTTCATAAAAGTTATATATTTTGCCCGGAAACAAATAGCCGTACTAGTCCCTCACATAAATATCCGAAAGGTTCTCAAGAATCGCTCCTGCAACATCCGGTTTGTTCATCGTATAAATATGTACATGGTTGACACCGTTTGCGATCAGATCGATGATCTGGTCTGTCGCATAGGCGATACCTGCCTGTTTCATAGCAGCCGGGTCACTGCCAAAGCGGTCGACGATTGCAAGGAAACGGCGTGGCACCAAACTTCCCGACAATGCAATGCTACGTTTTACCTGATTTGCGTTAGTGATCGGCATGATTCCTGCCACAACCGGAACATCGATTCCATGTTTTAGTGCTTTGTACATAAAGTTATAAAGAATATTATTGTCAAAAAACATCTGTGTTGTGAGGAACTCACATCCGGCATCCACTTTTTCTTTCAGATGGATCAGATCTTCCTCTAATGTCTGTGACTCAGGATGTCCTTCCGGATAGCAGGCTCCGCCGATACAGAAATCTCCCTGTGATTTGATATCATAGATCAGCTCACTTGCATGTTTATACTGATTTGGCAGCGGGAAATCCGCATTCTGCGGGATATCTCCGCGCAGTGCAAGTACATTTTCAATCTGCTTTTCTTTTAACTCCTGAATCACAGAGGCAACTTTCTCCTTAGTCGAAGATGCACAGGTGAGATGTGCCAGTGCCGGAATATGATTCACATTTCTCACTTCATTTGCAAGTTCTACCGTATAATCAGAAGTTCCGCCGGTTGCACCATAAGTAACACTCATATATGCCGGTTTCAATGCTGCCATATCACCGACAATCTTTTTGTAGTTGTCTAACTGTGCACCCTGTTTCGGCGGGAACAGTTCACAGGAAATCGTTACATTCTCTGTATTTAATAATTCTGTAAGTCTCATAAATCCCTCTTTCTGCTAAAAGCTTCGTAATTTATCGGAACCGTCATCCACGGTATTCTCGATCTTTCGTATCACAACATAATAGGAATAATTCTCATTGACAGCCACTTCCACGCGGTCACCGACCTTATGTCCAAGCAATGCCTTTCCAAGCGGTGACTCATTGCTGATCAGATTCTTTAAAGAATTACCGCGGACGGTGGTCACAAGTTTATAAACTTCTTCCTCATCGTCCTCCTCAAAATAAACCGTCACCGTATTATTCATACCAACTTCATCCTCCGCAGAATCCGTTGAAATCACTTTTGCGGTTTTGATCATTCTCTCTAAATAGCGGATACGGCTCTCATTCTGGTTCTTATCTTTCTTTGCCGCATGGTACTCGAAATTCTCACTTAAGTCTCCCTGCGCTCTTGCCTCCTTCACTGCCTCTAAGGCCTCTTTGCGCACCACAAGTTTCCGGTACTCAATCTCCTCTTCCATCTTTTTTATATCCTGTTCGGTCAATTCGTCGTACATGAATCTTCCTCCTTACTTGTCATTTCAGCGATTATTATAAATTCTTTCCAGTTTTCCGTCAAATAAATTTCTGTGTAAACATCTCTTTACTGATCCATTGAATTTCGCATTTTGTACATTTTTTCGCACATACTGACAATATATATCCACTTGCGGGATCATAGCTTTGCAGATACCATTCTCCCGTCTGCCCCGCTTTTAAAAATTTAACCTGATCCTGCAGTACACAAAACGATGCAAGATCCAATGCCATCCCTTTTCCAACCGCTTTGATATAACTTTCTTTTCTTGTCCATAACTCTGTAAAATAACAGTCTGCTTTTTTCATTTTTCCCTTTTGTAATGCCAGATATTCCTCCGGACAGAAAAAACGTTCTGCCACTTTCATCTGTCCTTTCCGGATCTGTTCCACATCAATTCCCACTTCTTCATCTGAAAAAACACCTGCCACATATCTTCCCGAATGTGACAGGTTAAAATGTATACCGGTTTTTCCATTTAATACCGGTTTTCCTTTCTCTCCGAATCTAAGATACATCTGCTGCATTTTCCCTGGTAACAGACTGATTCCATATTCCCTTAGGGCATACTCTAACAATAATCCTGCTGCTAAAGATCTGCACCGGTCTTCTTTTTTTTTCAATTGCATTATTTTATTTTTCCGGTCTTCCGTGATAAAAGGCAGCATCTGTGCAAATATCTTTTCATCCCCAAATGGAATAATATCCGTCATATAAATCTTCACGCGTCTTATTCTCCCTCGATCCGGATAATGCTTCTAAGATGTTCTCTTTCCCTGGACAATTCCTCATATACCGGCATCAGTCCATCATTTATTCCGGCACGAAGCGGCTCTACAATTTTTTCGACCGTATCAAACATCGGTGTGATTCCCCTATTGGCAAAGACACCTTTTAAAGTATGTGCACAGTCAAAGGCCTTTTTTCTCTCATCTTCTGCAAGTGCCTCTTTTAATCCATCAAAAGACTCGTCCTCCGCCACCATCGGAAGGCAGCTTTTATATAATTCCTCATCTCCTAAAAAACGCTCTAAAGCTCCATCTAAATCGCATCCCCATGCTCTTAATTTTTCCAATACCTCACACATTTTTCTATCATTCCTCCGATTGTTCTTTTTCCTGTTCCATCTCCCTGTCTTTCGTTTTTCCGGATAATAACAGCCTGTATTTTTCTAATTCCCATTCCAGTTGTTTTGGTTCTGTCACATTTAAGAAAACACCATATATGATATGTTTATTTCCTACAATTCCTACATCATACAGCTTTAATGATATAAAAATTTCTTCTCCTGCTTCATTCTTCCTGGAAAATTCACATTGTGTTTCACGTCCTTTATCTGCTGTATAAAAAAAGGCATCCAGAATACGTTTATGATATCGTTTTGGAATTCCCTGAAAAATATCTTTTTTCTGACTGATATCCTGATATCCAAACACCTCATAATACGCATTATTTACGCGTATTATCTCAATCTGTTCTTTGCCGTACTCATAGACAGCCACACCCTGTTTCGCATTTAAAAAGAGTGACTCCAGCTGGGAGGCCGGCGTCCACAGGCTATCTATGTCAACTAAGCGTTCTGTCTCTTTCTTTCTCTCCGCATGCGGTCTGTCAAACTGCAGTTTTTCGTATTCTTCCACAGGCATCGGCTTTGCAAAATAATATCCCTGTACATATTCACAGCCAATACTCCGCAAAAATTCCACCTGTTCGATCCGTTCCACGCCTTCCGCAACAACCGGCATATTGAGCCATTTTGCCATACGGATCACTGCCGCCATGATATTTTCTCCGCGTCCTTCCCTGTCATCACCGGCAAAAAACTTCATGTCCATCTTTAAAACATCAACCACAATATCCTTTAAAACATTTAAAGAAGAATAACCACTTCCAAAATCGTCCATCAGAATGTAAAATCCCTCTTCGCGCAAACGCTGCATCATATCCTGCACTGCTTTGGGATTTGTATTGTATGCGCTCTCTGTCAGTTCTACCTGAAACAGTCTGCGTGGAATCCGGTAACTGTCCACCAGATTGCAGATCACATTCACGATATCTTTGTTGTAAAGGCTGACACTCGAAAGATTGACGGATATCGGAAGCGGATTCTTTCCTTCATCCATCCACTTTCTAAGCTGGATGCAGGTCTGCTCCCACACATAATAATCCAGCTTTGTGATAAATCCATTCCGTTCAAATACCGGTATAAACTCTCCCGGTGAAATCATTCCCCGTTCCGGATGTTTCCAGCGAACCAGCGCCTCCGCTCCTGCGATCTGATTATCGCTGAGCCCGTATTTGGGCTGATAGAATACAACAAATTCATGATTTTCCAGTGCACTTTTCATGCTGTTTACGATCCGCTGTTCCTTCTCGATCTCCTGGCTCATCTGCCGTGTATAAAATGCATAGTTACGGATATAATTGCCTTTGCAGTGCTTTGCCGCAAGGTTGGCACGATCGTACATGTGATCCGGTGTTATTTTCTTTCCAGCGATCAGGTAAACACCAAATATCGGTACGATATCAAAATCAAGCGGGTATCTGCTTAAGATATCACGCATTTTATCAAAACTTTCGACCAGTTCTTTTGTATTTTCATAGGATACGCAGAAGCAGAATATATCCGCATCCATCCTGCCAAAGGTAACGTCACTGCGGTTTCTGACTGCACATATCAAAAGGTCTGCAATATATTTCAGCAGCATGTCCCCTGCACTCATTCCAAAGAAAGAATTGATCAGCTGGAACTTTTCAATATCCATCCGCACAAAAGCAAAATGCCGGTCCGGATATCGCTCTAACATAGCAGATGTCGCCTGAAACATATTGGTCTTATTATAGATGCCGGTAAGGATATCATATTCTGCACGGTACTTTAATGCTTTGCTGATGTTTTTACTGCTGCTGCCGATCACGTTCTTCAAACGAAACCTGACAACATCCACATCATACGGTTTCCGGATAAAATCCCATGCTCCCATGCCCAGGCATTTAATCTCTGTCTCAATGTCAATCTCCATCGTAAGTACAATGACAGGTATTGCCTGATACATCTGCGCTTTATGATACCGTTCCAGAAAATAATACCCGTCATACTCCGGCATAACGATATCTAAAAGTACCGCCGTTATCTCCGTGCTTCGTTCATAAAGAATCTCAAATGCTTCCTTGCCATTTTCTGCCTCTATCACCTCGTACGTACCGCTCAAAATTCTTTTCATCATGACACGTTCGACCTGTTTATCATCTACGACTAATACCTTGCTCTTTTCAGACATATTCTCACCTATCCGCCCCCCAAAAAATCCCATAAAAAAAACCTGACTTTATCATAGCAAAGTCAGAGTTTCTTTTCAATAGTCATCATTTAACCTTCTGCAAAAAAAAGGTCTATTTTTCCACAAAGGCAGATATCTGTCGAAGATGCGCCAACCTGAATTTCATACGTTCCATTTACCGGAACCGGCATCTTTTTGTCTGTGTCATAACGGGAAAAATCTCTTTCCTCCAAAATAACACAGATCCTCTTTGTTTCCCCGGCATCAAGCCTGACTTTTTCAAACGCTTTCAGTTCATGAACCGGTCTGTCTTTTTTCTGTTCCGGTGCCACATAAATCTGAACGGTCTCTTTCCCTGCATGTTCTCCTGTATTGGTTACCGAACAGGAAACTTTCACGGTCTGTCTGCCATTTTCCTGCTGCCGTATAATTTCAAGATCATTATAGGTAAATGCCGTATAGGAAAGTCCATGACCAAACGGGAACAGGACATCTGTTTTTTTTGTGTCATAATAACGGTAACCGACCATCACACCTTCCCTGTACTCCACACGGTCTTTCTTTCCAAATGTTCCGATCGTATGTGCCGGACACTGCGACGCATCACGGATAAATGTTTCTGCCAGCTTTCCGGATGGATTTACTTTTCCAGACAAGATCTCTGCCAGGGCTGTTCCCCCTTCCATACCGGCATAGTAGCTCCAGAGGATTGCTTTTGCCTTTTCTGCCCACGGCATCTCAACCGGTGCACCTGCATACATGCAGACCACCGTATCCGGCACGGCCTTTAGCAGAGCATCGATTACTTCATCCTGCCCGTATGGCAGTTTCATGTTCACGCGGTCAAGTCCCTCCACATCAAAATCGTGGTTCAGTCCGCCCACAAAAATAACAATGTCACTTGCTTTTGCCAGCGCAACTGCTTCCGCTAAGGCTTCCTGCTGTTTTTCATCCAGTGTTCTTCCACTTACAGTGCTTTTCTTTTCGGTATTCTCTGCAGTCTCCGTGCTCGCCGCCTGCCAGTTGATCTCAGATGCCTCTTTCTTATCCGGAATCACATAGCCCGGTGCGTAGGAAACTTTCACATTTCCACCAAGTAACTTTTTGATTCCCATAAGCGGTGATATCTCATACAGTGCCTTGATTTCTGCACTTCCTCCCCCGTTCGAATGGACCGCAGCGGCATTTGCGCCGATCACGGCAACCTTACAGCCGGATTCTGCCTGAAGCGGCAATACCTGATCTTCATTTTTCAGTAAAATCATGGACTCGCGCGCCACATCGAGCACTGCCCTGCGGTGTTCCTCCGTATTGTATGCGCCTGTCTTACGATGTTTTCTCTCCGGTCCGATCATTTTTAAACGCAGCATCATGCGGAGGATATTGCGCACTTTCTCATCCACCAGCGATTCTTCGATTTCTCCATCCTTCACTGCTTTTAACAGAGGCTCTGCCATGTACTGTTCGTCGAACTGATACTTGACATCCATCTCAAGATCCAGCCCGGACTCTGCAGCCAGTTTCGTATCATGCACAGCACCCCAGTCGGAGATTACCACGCCGTCAAATGCCCAGTCTTTCCGCAGTTTTTCATTGAGCAGGGATTTACTCATACAGCAGTGCTCACCGTTTAACAGATTATAGGCTCCCATCAGAGCAAGGGTGTGTCCCTTTTCTACCGCCGCTTGAAATCCCGGAAAATAAATTTCTTCCAGTGCTGCCTCATCGATGATTGTATCCACCCAGAGTCTTTCAGTTTCCTGTGAGTTTGCCGCAAAATGCTTCACGCATGCCGCGACATCGTTTTCCTGGATTCCCTCGATCATCGGTACAACCAGTTCTTCGATGAGTCCTGGATCTTCGCTCATATATTCAAAATTCCTGCCACAGAGCGGACTTCGTTTGATGTTGATGCCCGGAGCTAAGATCACATCTTTGCCCCTGCCTCTTGCCTCCTCACCCAGCACTTTTCCGGCTTTCTTTGCCAGATCACGGTTCCAGGTGGATGCAATGGCGCTGTTGCACGGAAGATAAGTCACATAATCTTCCGTTGTCCCGACATTCCGCCATTCATTGTCCGCAAATTCTGCTCGCACTCCCATCGGTCCATCCGACATATAGAGCGGTGGGATGGAAAGCCGCTCCACTCCTTCGGTGCGGAATAAACCCGCACCGTGGATCATACCGATTTTTTCTTCTAAAGTCAGCTTTTTTAAAATTTCTTCAATGTATGTTTCCTGCATTAAAATACAACCTCAGCCTTGCCGTCCCCGTTGAACTCTACGATGACATTTTCTCCATCCTGTGTATAGGATGCACCATTTACCTGCTTTGGAACACCGGCATTCATCAATGCCACTTTGGATGCCTTATTACTCTCTACCGCGATCTGATAAGAAGATCCGTTCTTTACAACATTTGCAGATGCTTCTTTTTCATTTTCCGTTCCATATACGACAGTTTCTGCCTTGATGCCATCTTTTAATGCATATGCACGGAATGTCACACCATCTGCATAGTCATAAACTGCATTATCATTTCTTGCTCCCATAGCCACAATACTGCCCTCTTTGACATAAAGAGGAATACTTAAGTAACCATGTTTCTCTTTGTACCACTTACCTCCCTCTTTGACTTCTCCGGTCAGTAAGGATGTCCATGTTCCCTCCGGCAGGTAATATTCTGCGATACTGTCCTCGCGGAAGATCGGTGCAACGAGCAGGGAATCACCTAACATGTACTGTGTTGCTAAATATGCACAGTTTTTATCTTCGGTAAATTCAAGTACCATGCTGCGCATCATAGGAATACCTGTTTTGGACGTCTCGATCGCATTGCGGTACAGATATGGCATCAAAGATGCCTTAAGCTGTGCAAAGCAGCGTACCACATCCACTGCTTCTTCATCATATGCCCACGGCACACGGTAAGAAGTAGATCCATGCAGTCTTGAATGGGAAGAAAGAAGTCCGAAAGCACACCATCTCTTATAGACGTCCGGTGTGGATGTACTCTCAAATCCTCCGATATCATGGCTCCAGTATCCAAAACCGGAACTTGTCAGTGACAGGCCTCCGCGAAGGCTCTCCTCCATGGATTCATAATCAGACCAGCAGTCACCGCCCCAGTGAACCGGGAACTTCTGTCCGCCTGCAGTTGCAGAACGTGCAAAAAGAACAGCCTCTTTTTCACCTTTTTTCTTCTTTAATACGTTAAATACCACCTTATTGTAAAGGTATGTATAGTAGTTGTGCATCTTGACCGGATCAGAACCGTCGTAATATACCGCATCTGTCGGGATTCTCTCACCAAAGTCGGTCTTGAAGCAGTCAACACCCATATCGAGCAGTGCCTCTAACTTTTTGCTGTACCACTCGCAGGCTGCAGGGTTAGTAAAGTCCACAATGGCAAGTCCCGGCTGCCACATATCCCACTGCCATACATCGCCATTTGGACGTTTTAAGAAGTAACCGCCCTCGACACCCTCTTTGAACATGGATGACTCCTGTCCCACATAGCTGTTGATCCAGACACAGATCTTTAATCCTTTTGCTTTCAGACGTTTTAACATGCCCTCCGGGTCCGGGAATACTCTTGAATCCCAGGTAAAATCACACCAGTTGAAATCTTTCATCCAGAAGCAGTCAAAATGGAATACGGATAACGGGATCTTGCGGTCAAACATTCCATCGACAAAACTGTTGACTGTCTTTTCATCATAGTTTGTCGTAAAGGATGTAGACAGCCAGAGACCGAATGTCCACGGTGCCGGAAGTGACGGTTTTCCAGTGATATCTGTATAGCGCATCAGCACTTCTTTCATCGTCGGCCCGTTGATCAGGAAATAGTCAAGGTTTTCACCCGGTACGGAAAATTCAACCTTGGTTACCATCTCTGTTGCAACTTCAAAGGACACGCGCTCCGGATGGTTTACAAACACACCGTATCCTTTATTGGAAATATAAAACGGGATATTTTTATAAGACTGCTCTGTGGAAGTACCGCCGTCCTCGTTCCAGATATCCACGCTCTGTCCATTTTTTACAAATGCAGAGAAACGCTCGCCAAGTCCATAGATCAGCTCGCCTACGGAAAGAGATAACTGCTCTCTCATATAAGCATCTTCCGGTCCTTTATCGTATGCAAAACCTTTCCAGTCGGTCTTCATATATGCAAGATCTCTCCATCCGCTTGCAGTGATCTTCTCCTCACCGCGGTAGAATGTGAGTGCTCCGTTCTCTTTCTGCACTTCCAGACGCAGTGTCCCGCTTGAAATGATAAGTTTGTCCTCAGTCTCTTCTGCTTTTAAATGTCTGCTCTCTGCCGGTGCGATTTCAAATGACGGTGCCTTTTTCTGCACGCCCATGTGATGATAGGTCTGAACCCGCAGCACTTCCTCATACGGTGCTGAGATCACGATCGTGAGGTTAATTCCTCCAAGCGTATCCCCTCGCTGTGTGATCTTGCTCGTCGGTGCACAGATCGTCACCTGATCTTTCTCGATTTTTGAAAAATATACCTCTGCCGGAGAAAAGCACTCGCAGCGTTCTTTCTGCAGCCAGCATCCATTACTGAATTTCATATGATAATCCTCCCTGTTTTCCGGAGAAAAATGCATGCTATGTTTTTTATAGCATTTGCCTCTTGCAGGCGCAGAGGATTTTCCTCCCTGTAATTATCTCATTTTGTCTCATCTTACTATACCCACCCTGCAAAAAATACCCTCTAAATTGTACATAAAACACTCGATAAATTTGACAAACAAAACGTTCGCATTTATACTTACGTTTAGTGCTTTTATCATTGGAACAGGAAGGTTATTTTTATGTATCGCGTTTTAATTGCAGATGATGAATCCATTATCCGGGAAGGTATCAAATGTCTGTTCGACTGGGAATCTCTCGGCTATACGATCGCCGGAGAAGCTGCAAACGGTGAGACCGCCTATCAGCAGATTCTTGCCTTACAGCCGGATATCGTTCTCTTAGACATCCGCATGCCGGGAATGTCAGGGCTTGACGTTATCCGGGAGGCAAGAGCACAGGGTTTTACCGGAAAAGTCATTATCTTAAGCGGTTACTCTGATTTCAAATATGCGCAGGAAGCCATCCGTTACGGAGTGCAGTATTATCTGACAAAGCCGATCGACGAGGATGAACTTGAGGAGATTCTTCGTTCGATCAAAGAAAACTTAGACAAGGATGCTGCAACTGCAAATACCCGGGAACATTACCGTGAAAAGGCAAGAGAGACCATCATCCGCGATCTTTTAACGAATGATATCGATCTTTCCCACATAAATACAACAGATCTCCATCTGACAGCAGACACCTATCAGGTTGTGATCTATGAGAAATACAGTCACAATACTGCAGATGCCTCCTATCGTTTTTCGGATCTTCTGCGCGTGACGAATCAGGATAATAACTCCTACGATAACATTACGCTGCAGTATCATGAGGTTATTTTGCTGAAAGGCACTTTTGCCATTCAAAAGTTTAACGATTTTCTGGAGCGTTACCAGAGAGAACGGCGTCCACAGGAGAATTCTCCTCTTGACAGTCTCTTTATTACATATGGTGCGCGTGTGTCAGACCTGTCGGAAGTCTATATTTCCTATATTCAGGCGAAACAGCTCTTAGAACGCCGTTTCTTCTGCGAGCAGGAACAGCACACGATCGGTTATGCCGAACTGCCGGACCCGGACAGTTTAAAATCCATCTTAAACGACGCTTTTTTAAACCGTTACGCTACCAGCCTGTTTGAATATCTTCAGGCATTCAACCGCAATATGTTAGCGGAGACTTTGACACAGCTTACCAATGAACTTTACCATGCTGCAGATTCGATTGATTCCATACGGCTTTTCCTGACAGACCTTTATCTGCAGATCAAGGAACAGGCAAACCGGCTTTACAATGGTACAAATATCCCGTTTCCGAGCAATGCGGATATCATCCGTCTGATCGAAGAAAAATATTATCTCTACGAGATCATCCTGTACTTTACGGAACAGTTTGAGATGATCATGTCCTCGATCGGTAACTCTTCCCGTGAAAGCGTGCTGGATGATATTCTGCACTACATCAACCACAACTATGCAAGCAATATCACATTAGAAAATATTGCACCGCTGTTTGGTTACAACAGCTCCTATCTCGGAAAGATTTTCCGCAAAAAGATGGGTGAAAACTTCAACTCATACGTCGACCATGTCCGCATCAAACACTCGATGGAGCTTCTCTGTTCCTCAGAGTTAAAAATTTATGCGATCGCAGAAAAAGTCGGTTACCGGAATGTCGATTATTTCCATATCAAATTCAAAAAATATGTTGGAAAAAGTCCGGCAGAATACCGGAAAGAACATAAAAATGAATAAATTTTCATAAAAACTGCCGCCCTACGGGTGAATAGATGTCCCCCTTTCTCTGTAAGTTCAGAAAAAGGGGGGCATATCACCGTGAGGCGGCAGTTTTTATTTTTAAGATCCGAGTGTCAAACGCTGGCTTTAAGTTTTTCGATTGGCAAATGGCACCGCATTGCCTGTCATTTTAAGAAATCATACTGTGACATATAAAGTTTATAATACTCACCCTTCTGTTCCATCAGTTCGTCATGATTTCCACGCTCTAAAATATCGCCTTTATCCACATATAAGATGCAGTCTGCATTTTTGATCGTAGAAAGTCTGTGTGCAATGATAAAAGAAGTCCGTCCCTTCAAAAGTTCGTTCAATCCTTTCTGCAAAAGCAGTTCCGTCTCGGTATCAATGCTCGAAGTCGCCTCATCTAAGATCAGGATCTTCGGATCTGCAAGCAGTGCCCTTGCAAAGGAAATAAGCTGTCGCTGACCGGCAGAAAGCCTGCTTCCTCTTTCATTCACTTCTGTCTCATAACCGTTTTCCATCTCCATGATAAAATCATGTGCACAGACTGTTTTTGCTGCCCGGATCACTTCCTCATCCGTTGCACTGCGGTTGCCATAGCGGATATTATCCATGATCGTTCCTGCAAAAATAAAGCTGTCCTGCATCATGATCCCCATCTGGGTTCTTAAGGAGTGCAATGTCACCTTCGAGATATCAATGCCATCGATCGTGATCACTCCGGAATCTACATTATAAAAACGGCTGATGAGGTTCACGATCGTGGATTTTCCTGCCCCGGTCGGACCGACGATCGCATAAGTTTCACCCGGTTCTGCCGTAAAATTAATATCTTCCAGAATCTTCTGCCCCGGTTCATACCCAAAAGACACATGGGAAAATTTCACTTCTCCCACCACTTCCGGCATCGGAATTGCATCCGGTGCATCCTTGACACCAACCGGCTCATCGATCGTCTCAAAAATCCTCTCCAGATAAGAGATTGCTGTCAAAAGTGAATTATAAAATCCTGCCAGCGTGTTGATCGGTGCCCAGAAACGCCCGATATATGCGGTAAATGCGATCAGCACACCGACCGTCAGTGTCATATCCGGTGCTAAGATCCATCGGACACCCAGCACATAGATCAGTGCCGTCGTAAATGTAGAGATAATATCAACACTCGGTCCCATTGTAAAATTAAACATTACCGCACGCATCCAGGATTTCCGGTAATTTTTACTTAAGTTGTTGAAGATACCTGTATTTTCATTTTCCCTCACAAAAGACTGTGTCACACGGATTCCGTTGATGCTTTCCGCAATATAAGCATTCAGGTTTGACTGTTTATTGCTCTGGATCTGCCATGCCCTGCGCTGTTTTTTCTTGATCAGGATGATCACAAATACAAGCACCGGCAGTCCGCACAGGCAGACTAATGTCAGCCGTACATCTAATGCAAACATGAAGATCAGAATGAAGATCAGATTGCACAGATCTGTAAATGTATTGACAATACCATTGCTTAAAAGATCACTTAAACTGTTCACGTAATTAACCACACGCACCTGTATCTTTCCGTGTGGTCTGTCATCATAATAGGAAAACGGGAGTTCCTGCAGATGACAGAAAATATCGTAACGGATATCATGCACAATGTCCTGTCCGATCACACTCATGGTCTTAATCTTGATCCGCAGGGAAAGACCGGAATAAAGTGCGATCAGCAATGTTGCAGCGCTGTAAAAGATAATGGAGCTCATATCTTTCTGCGGAATACTGTTATCCATGACATTCTGAAAAAAGATCGGGATTGCCATGGTAAGCGCCGAGGAAGAAAGCATTAAAAGTATAACGCCTGCCATCTTCTTTTTGTATGGGGCAATATAGCCTGCCAGACGTTTGAGCTGGTTTACATCAAAGCTGTCCTCTAATATTTCATCCATATCATATCTGTTTCTTGCCATCTCATTTTTCCCCCTTTCCGCTTAAAATCTCCTGTGGGATCTCACCATACTGGTTATGGAAAGCTGTCGCATAATAACCGCCTGCTGCCACCAATTCCTCATGGGTTCCCTGTTCAATGATACGTCCGTTATCCATGACAAGGATCAGATCTGCATCTTTGATGGAAGAAATACGGTATGCTATGACAAAGATCGTGCATTTGTTATCCAGTTTTTTCAACTGGCTCTGGATATAACTCTCCGTCTCCATATCCACCGCTGACGTCGTATCATCCAGGATCAGAATTGACGGATCTTTTAACAACGCCCTTGCAAGCGAAATACGCTGTTTCTGTCCGCCGGAAAGTCCGACACCACGCTCACCTACAATTGTTTCATAACCATCCGGAAGTGCCCCGATAAAATGATTGGCATCCGCCATGATTGCAGCCTGTTTTACCTCATCAAAGGAGCAGGATGGTCTTCCGTATGCAATATTCCCTTCGATCGTGTCCGAAAAAAGGAATACATCCTGCATTGCCATACCGATATTATCCCGCAGGTTATAAAGATCCATGTCGCGGACATTCACACCATCCACAAGTACCTCTCCCGAAGTCGTGTCATAAAACCGGCAGAGCAGATTCATGATCGTTGATTTTCCGGCTCCGGTAGAACCGATAATACCGACGGTCTGCCCCGGTTTTACCTTAAAATTGACATCCATGACAATGTCTTCATCATCTGCACGGTAAGATACATTTTTAAACTCGATCTCACCTTTCAAATGCTTCTTTACCACTCCGGATACCGGTGTTTTTACATGCGGTTCCTCACTGTAGGTCGCATAGATTTTCTCCACGGAAGTTGTGAAATTGCTGATATCATTGACCAGCCATCCTGCCTGACGCAGCGGGTTGTTTAACATCCATAAATATCCGTTTACGGTAACAAGCTGCCCTAACGTGATTTCTCCCTGAATCACCATATAGCCGCCATATAGGATCAGAATGATCGTCAGTGCATACGAAAGCACCTCAAATACCGGCACATATTTCATCCAGATCTTTGACGCATCAATCTGTGCCGCACGGAATTTATCATTTTCCTTATTAAATTTTTCAATCTCAAAATCCTCTTTTGCAAATGCTTTTACCACGCGGTTTCCACTGACATTTTCCTGCACAAACGCATTGAGTGAAGAAAAACAGTCACGGTTGCGCTTGAATGCCGGACGTACCTCTTTTGTCTGACGATAAGTTGCAAATGCAGTAAACGGCAGTACCACAAGCATGGCAAGTGCCAGTTTTGTATTGACGGTAAAGATCATAAGCAGCGCAAACACAAACATCAGCACACTCTGATAAACCATGTAGACCACATACGCCACAAAATGACGGATCGCATCCATATCTCCGGTCTGCCGGCTCATCAGATCCCCGGTACGCTTCTTGTTATAAAATGCAAAATCCTCTTCCAAAAGTTTTCGGTAAACCTTATCCCTCATATCGTACAAAACACCCTGCGACGCTGTCTCAAATGCTACCTGAAACAGAAAACGTAAGATCCCCATCACGACCGTAACGCCGATCAGACAGCCGATAAACGGCATCAGCTTATCATATCTGCCCCCGCTTATGACCTGATCCACGATCTGCCCGGATATGTACGGATTGACCACCGATAACACAGATACCGCTGTGGTCAGTAAAATACCAATTATCATCAGTCCCCGGTACTTTTTCAGAAATGAAAAGAACCATTTCATTGGTGTCATAATAACCCTCCTACTCCCTTTTTGTTTTTCCTTTCGGATTTTCAGTATAGTACTTTTGGGGTAAAAAGGAATGTAATATCTTGCACCGTTCATGTTATTTTTTGCACCGGAAGGGATGGTTTCTGGTGGAGAATATGTTATACTGTGATGTGGATCACAAAAAGTGTATTTAGACTTTGAAACTGGAAATTTGCGCGAAGCTGGTTTTCATTTTGTTCCATTGTCCGAAAATAAGAAAAACTAAGTATGCCTGCTTTATGCTCTTTCAAAGTGACGTGTACGTCTTAAACGTGCCCTCCATGGCACGTTAAGACTTGCGCTGCCATCCGTGGCAGCACAACACTGTGTATTTACAGGCATACTAAGATTTTCTAATTTTCTCCCAAGTCACAAAAAGATCTCCAGCTTCGCGCAAATTCCCATATTTCACATTTTGACACACTTTTTATGATCCACATCGCATTGTATTTTAAATATAGACAATAAGTTTTTATCGGCGATAAAATGAAGAAATGGAGACCTTACTATGTGCTGTGACAACCGGGAACAACTGCTTGACCAACTGAATCCAACTTTTCTATTTACCTGGAAAGGCACACGTTTGAAAGATGAAGAACTCTATCACAGCCATGATTTTATCGAGATGGCATTTATTTTGTCCGGCCACGGCAAATACAAGATTGCGGACAGGCTCTATGATGTGTCCGAAGGAGATATCATTATTTTAAATCCGGGGCAGAAGCATCAGGCACTCTGCACAGACCCTTCCAATCCGGCTACGGAATTTTTTGTTGGATTATGTGACGTCCGTTTTGGGGATTTCCCGGAAAATTATCTGCCGCTGCATTTAAAAGATCTGACATCCGATCCAGCCACACAGTCTCCTATTTTACATACCTCCGGTGAACTGCGCCAGAAGCTGTTTAAGATCTGCACAGCCATGAGCGCAGAAAATGACGTCTGCCGCAGCGGACGTTATATCATGTTGAAAAGTTATCTGATGCAGATGCTGATCCTGCTGCTGCGGGAACAGAGTGAACCGGTAAAAATCAATACCGGCTGCTCTTTTGAATCTACCAGCAAAAAATATGTAGTTGACCAGATCGTAAATTATTTTGAGGATCATTACAGTGAAAAGATTTCTTTAGATCAGATTGCAGAAAATATGTACTTAAGTCCTTTTTATATCTCACGTATTTTTAAAAGTGAGACAGGCGATACACCGATCCGCCACCTGATCAATATCCGCCTTGAAAAAGCAAAAGAATTGTTGGAAAACGGCTTTGACGGCAGCATCCAGGAAGTTGCAGCCGAAGTCGGCTATGATGATGTCTATCATTTCAGCAAGCTGTTTAAAAAACGGTTTGGGATGCCGCCGTCAAAGATCCGCAGATTATTATGATTCATTTAAAATTTTTTTCCAGAAATCTTTCGAGCCTGCGAATTCCAGTTCCTTGCCATTCTGGAATCTTTTACTGATAATGCCATCCTCTCCAAAACTTGGTGTGTATGTCAGATTTTTATATATTCATCGTCATATATGGGGGAATGCATATAATTCCATCTTTTACAAT
>OGZM01000110.1_pt1 | contig 110753 bp, 92 predicted proteins | sample 1576821 | NCBI WGS metagenome assembly OGZM01 (sample SAMEA3541491, study PRJEB24748) | human gut metagenome | biome: human gut; feature: human-associated habitat; material: faeces | place: China | collected 2012
GGCCGCCGCGAGCGGCTCGGCCCCTTGCGCGGGCTGCATGAGGATGAGGTTCGCAAGCGGCTCGAGGCCTGCGTCGCGCGCCTTGGACGCGCGGGTGGCACGCTTCTTGCGGAAGGGTTTGTAGAGATCCTCAACGCGCTGGAGGGTGGGCGCCTCTTCGATGCTCTCGCGAAGCTCCTCGGTGAGCTTGCCCTGGCCGTCGATCACCGCGATGACGTCGGACTTGCGCTGCTCGAGGTTGCGCAGGTAGGACAGGCGGTCGGCGAGCGCGCGGAGCGCGACGTCGTCCATGCCGCCCGTGGCCTCCTTGCGGTAGCGGGCGATGAACGGAATCGTGGCGCCCTCGTCGATGAGGGCGATGACGGACTCGACGCGCGCGGCGGGCTGGCCCAACTCGGCGGCGAGCGCAGCCACGATGCGCTTGTGGCGCGCGGCGAGCTCCTCGGCGGAGGGCTCGACGCGACGCGAGGCCGCGGGGGCGTCCGCCACGTCGTCCGCCGTGAGCGAGCCCGCGGAGCCCAACGGCGTCGAGGGGACGGGGCGCACCGCCGAGGAGGTCGCGGCCGCATACTCGGCCTTGGCCCTTTCCAGCTCTGCCGAGACCCCGGACTCGGCGGGCACGTCCTTGCGCACGCCGCTGCCCTCCGGGCTCAGCGCAGCGACCATATTCATGATGGCGGCAACGTCGACGTTGTTCGTTTCAGCCATGCAGGCACTCTCCCATCAAAATCGGTTAGGCATTACATCCTACCCGACCGGCCGGACGCCACATGCAATCACTACGCATCGCCCAGACAACGGCGAGGTCGGTGCTCTCCCCTCCCGCACATCGCAGGATGGCAGATTGCATGTCAACGCGTGCCATGCTCCCCAACCCCACTCTGCTATGCTGTGCCGGGATATCACTCGCTCGAAAGGTCTGTGCGGAATGCATCGCATCCTGTTGTCTGCCATGGGAGCATCTGCCGTTCCACCATGGCACAATTCGCGTTCGAGGAGCTCGTGCGGCGCGCGGGGCTCCAGGATGACTTCACCGTCGACTCCGCCGCCACCTCGCGCGAGGAGATCGGCAACCCGCCACATCGCGGCACCGTGGGAAAGCTGCGGGAAGTCGGGGTCCCCGTGGGATCTCACCGCGCGCGCCAGGTGCGCCGTGCGGAGTATGGCGAGTGGGACCACATCATCTATATGGACGCCGAGAACGCACGCGGACTGCATCGCATCTTTGGCGAAGACCCCGACGGCAAGATCACGCGCCTGCTCGATTGGGCCGCGCGCCCCGGCGATGTGGCCGACCCGTGGTACACCGGCGACTTCGACGCCACGTACCGCGACGTCATCGAGGGCTGCACGGCCCTCTTCGAACGCCTGACCGGGATCCGCGCGCCGGAGCTGCCGGACGCGGGCGCGCGCTAGGGGCGCCCCATGATCGGACTCGGCACCCTCATCTGGGGAAAGACGTTCCGCGTGGCGAACATGCTGCCGGCGGTACTTGCAGCCATGGCCGATGCCTACTTCGTATAGGGCCACGTCGCCCTCAACGTGCCCATTGCCAAAAAACGACGGGCCGCCGATCTCCCCCGGCAGCCCGTCTTGCCTAGAACTCCACGTTGCCGAACTCGGAAAGCTTGAGCTCCTTGTTGTGGTCGGTGGCCCAATCGATGTTCCACGGGCTCGTGAACAGCAGCAGCTTGCCGCCGCGCATGTCCTCGACGCGCAGGGTGTCGCGCGTGAGCGAGAGCCCGGGAATGTCGATGGTGCCCGGCTCGTTGACAATCCAGCGGATGTCGGTGTAGGGCAGGGGCTGACGGCGCACCTCGACGTGGTACTCGCTCTTGAGGCGCTGCTCGAGCACCTCGAACTGCAGGGTGCCCACCACGCCCACGATGACCGACTCCATGCCGGCGCCGAGCTCGCGGAAAATCTGGATGGCGCCCTCCTGTGCGAGCTGCTCCATGCCCTTGACGAACTGCTTGCGCTTCAAGGTGTCCACCTGCGTGACGCGCGCGAAGAGCTCGGGCGCGAACGTGGGGATGCCAGCGAACTGCACCGGCTTCTTGCCCGTGCAGATGGTGTCGCCGATGGAGAAGATGCCGGGGTCGAACAGGCCGACGATGTCGCCCGCGTACGCCTCGTCCACGATGGCGCGGTCGTCGGCCATCATGGTCGTGCCCGTGGCCAGCTTGATCTTGCGGCCGCCCTGCACGTGCATGGCCTCCATGCCACGCTCGAACTTGCCCGAGCAGATGCGCACAAAGGCGATGCGGTCGCGATGGTTCTTGTCCATGTTCGCCTGAATCTTGAAGACGAAGCCGGAGAAGTCCTCCCGCGTGGGCTCCACGGGCTCGCCGGTGAGCGCGTCGGTGTGCGCACCGGGGCCGGGAGCCAGGCGCAGGAAGTCCTTGAGGAAGGGCTCCACGCCGAAGTTGGTGAGTGCCGAGCCGAAGAACACGGGCGAGAGCTTGCCGGTGAGCACCGCATCGAGATCGAACTCGGAGTCGGCGCCGTCGAGTAGCTCGATATCGTCCATCAGGTTGTTGTGGTTGTGCTCGCCGATGAGCTCGGTCAGCGCGGCGTCGCCGAGCGTGGCCTCGACCTCGTCCACCTTCTTAGTGCCGTTGGCGCGACCGTCGCCCTCGAAGGCAAGGACATGGCGGCTCGCGCGGTCGAACACGCCGCGGAAATCGCGGCCGTTGCCGATGGGCCAGTTCATGGGGTACGTGCGGATGCCGAGCACGTTCTCGACCTCCTCCATGAGGTCGAACGGGTCGCGCGTCTCGCGGTCCATCTTGTTCACGAACGTGAAGATCGGGATGCCGCGCATGGCGCAGACGCGGAAGAGCTTCTTGGTCTGGGCCTCGACGCCCTTGGCGCCGTCGATGACCATGACCGCGGCGTCGGCGGCCATGAGCGTACGATACGTGTCCTCGGAGAAGTCCTGGTGGCCGGGAGTGTCGAGGATGTTCACGCAGCAGCCGCCATAGGTGAACTGCAGCACCGAGGAGGTGACGGAGATGCCGCGCTGCTTCTCGATGTCCATCCAGTCGGAGACGGCATGACGGGAATTCTGCTTGCCCTTGACCGAGCCGGCACTCTGAACCTGGCCGGTGTAGAGCAGGAGCTTCTCGGTGAGGGTGGTCTTGCCGGCGTCGGGGTGCGAGATGATCGCGAACGTGCGACGGGAGGAAATCTGCGGGGCGTAAGATGCCATGGGCGCGTGCGTCCTTTTCTGACGTGGCGACGCGTTTGAGACGCGCCGTTCGATATGACGTGATTTGAACCGCTCGTATTGTAGCGGCATACGAGGGCGATCCGGGTCGTCGTGGGCGTCATGGAGCATTATGCAGCGGATTTCCACTGCAAGGCGTTCGCCTAGGCCCCCATGGTGCATTTTATGGTGCATTTTGCACCCGTCCCCAATTGCACCAATTTGCATGTTAAGAGTTGGGTGCAGTGCTCTCCCGCGCACTCCATCATGCTAAAGTGTCCGCACGAAGACAACAGACACCCATATGATGAGAGAGGGACGGTATGGCAACGACACCGCGCGGATTCAGAGATATCCTGCCCGACGAGGCGGAGATGCGCGAGCATATCGTCGCGACGGTGAAGGCCCGCCTCGCGCACCATGGCTACCGCCCCATCGAAACGCCCCTCATCGAATCGGCGAGCGTCGGCGAAGCCAACGCCTGGAGTTCCGATGCACCGTTCAATCTCTTCGACGACAACGGCGCCCTACTCGCCGTGCGACCGGACAACACGACCTCGGTGGTCCGCGCCATCGCCGCGCGCATGAGCGAGCGTGACCTGCCGCTGCGCCTGCGCTACGAGGCCCCCGTCGTGCGTCAGCAGCCCCGCGGCACCGCACGGGCGCGCCAATTCACCCAACTCGGGTATGAACTCGTAGGCGAGGGCGGGGACGCCGCGGACGCCGAGATGACCCTCATCGCCGCCGAAGCACTCGATGACCTGGGGCTCAATTCTTGGCAGCTCGTCTGCGGCAGCGTCGTTCCCTATCAGGCCCTCCTCGAGCTCGGCGTCGATGAGGCACTCGCCAACGAGGCGCTCGCGCTCGTCCACGCCAACAACTACATCGACCTTGACGAGCTCGCCGCCACGAGCGACCTACCCGTCGCGCTCCAGTGCGCCATGCGCGAGCTGCCCCGCATCACGGGTGGCCCCGAGGCGCTCGACCGTGTTGACGCCCTATTGCGCGCCGCCGGCTCCACCACCTCCACGACGACGGAGCTGCGATCGCTCGTCCAGCGCCTGACCTCGCGCAACGCCGAGCTGGCGAGCCACCTCTCCTTCGATTTCTCCCTCATGAGCTCGTTTGGCTACTACACCGGGCTGGTGCTCAAAGCCTACGCAGGCGACCTCGCCGATCCCGTGGGGTCGGGTGGCCGTTACGACGCGGTGCTCGACGCCGCCCTTGAGCAGGGTGCGGCAGCCGCTGGCTTCGCGTTCTCACTCGAACGCCTCACCGAGGTGTTGGAGTCACAAGCCGAGCAGGCGCCGTGCAGCGATATCCGCGTGGGTGGATCGGCAGACGCCGCGCGCCCCGACTCTGCCGCCACCACGGGTCCCAACGCATCCGAGACGGCCGACGAGCAGGCGCCCCTGCGCATCGCCGTGCCCAAGGGCTCGTTGAAGGACGACACCATCGCCGCACTCGAAGCCGTCGGCATCGACGCGAGCGGGCTGCGCAACCCCGGACGTCACCTGATCATACGCACGCGCGATACGCGCGAGGGCGAGGGCGCGATCGGCCCGGTCGAGCTCGTCATCGTGCGTGCCACGGACGCCCCCGCCTTCGTCGCGCTCGGAGGGACCGACTGCGGCATCTGCGGACGCGACTCGCTCATCGAGGCGGACCTCGACCTGCTGCAACTCGTCGATTTGGCGTATGGAGCCTGCCGATTCATCGAAGCCGAACCAGCGGGACGCGCCGAAGCGACCAAGCGCTCCTATGCCCGGCGCGGATGCCTACGCGTGGCAACCAAGTACCCGCGCATCGCGAGCGCCTGGTACGAGGAGCGCGGCGTGAATGCCGAGGTGGTGGCCTTGCACGGTAATATCGAGTTCGGTCCCATCGTGGGGCTCGCCGATCGTATCGTCGACATCACCGCCACCGGTACGACCCTGCGCGAGAACGACCTCGTGATCACCGGCGAACTCATGACCTGCACCGCACGCTTCTTCGCGAATCCCGGCCGCGCACGACTCGACCCGCGTGTGCGTGAGCTCGCCCGGCGTCTCGCTGCCTGGCGCGACGAGAGCGCCTGCGACGACGCGCATTAAGGCCGTCAACACGCTCGATACGCACGCTGAGTTCCCACCCCTCCCCCATCGACTCGGAGCATCGGCCCATCGGACCCCTCCGCGCTCCAGCCCCAGAAAGGCCCGCATATGAACACCGTCATTCTGCTCCCCGGCGAGCGTCTCACCGTATCCAACCTTGGGCGCGAGGGCGCCGTCTCGGCAAAGATCACCCAAGCTGCCGCGAATATCATCGACACTGTGCATGCGGAGGGCGACGCCGCCCTGCGTCGGTACGCCGCCGAGTTCGATGGTGTCGACCTCACCGACTTCCGCGTGCCGCAGGAACGCATCGACGCCGCCCTCGAGCAGGTGGATGCATCCCTCATCGCCGCCCTCGAGAAGGCCGCCGCGCAGATCCGCGACTTCCACCAGCGCCAGGTCCGCCAGTCATGGTTCACCACGCGCGCGGACGGCACGCTGCTCGGCGTGCAGGTGACGCCCGTGCGCGCCGCCGGCATCTACGTCCCCGGCGGACGCGCCCAGTACCCCTCGACCGTGCTGATGAACGCCATTCCCGCCAAGGTCGCCGGCGTGGAACGCGTCGTGATGGTCACGCCTCCCCAGCGCGACGGAGGGATCTCGCCCGCCACGCTCGCCGCGGCCGAAGTCGCCGGCGTCGACGAGATTTACCTGGTGGGCGGAGCCCAGGCCGTCGCCGCCCTCGCCTACGGCACCGAGAGCATCCCGCGCGTGGAGAAGATCACGGGGCCGGGCAACGCCTACGTGGCAGCCGCGAAACGCCTCGTCTCGGGCGATGTGGGCATCGACATGATCGCGGGCCCCTCCGAGGTCTGCGTGCTCGCCGACGCGAGCGCCGAGGCGGCCGTGGTTGCCGCCGATCTCATGGCCCAGGCCGAGCACGATCCGCTGGCGGCGTGCTACCTCGTAACTGAGAGCCCCGAACTCGTGCGCGGTGTCGAGGCGGCGCTCGAGGTCCTTCTCGCCCAAAGCCCACGCGCCGAAATCACCCGCACCTCCCTCACCGACCAGGGGACCATCGTAATCGCGCCCGATCTCGCGACCGCGATTGACGCCGTGAATACCATCGCCCCCGAGCACCTCGAACTCCACTGCGCCGATGCCCTCGGACTCGTCGGCTCCATCCGCAACGCGGGCGCGATCTTTGTGGGCGCCTGGAGTTCCGAGCCGCTGGGCGACTACGTGGCAGGGCCCAACCACACCCTGCCCACCGGCGGCACCGCGCAGTTCTCCAGCCCGCTGTCCGTCGACGACTTCGTCACGAGCTCGTCGGTCATCTGCTACACGCCGCAGGGCTTACTCGCCGACGCCCCCGCCACCCAGACCATGGCGCAGGCCGAGGGCCTGTGGGCGCACGCGCTCTCCGCGGGACTGCGCCGCCGCCTTATCGATGAGGGTGCCCCTGCCGTGGCGACCAAAGTCCTCGCCGAGGCGGACCTCACCGTCATCGCCTGGCCCGACGACGATGCCGCAACGGTGGCGTACGGCGTCGGACGCCCCGCCGCTCAGGGGGAGGTGAGGTAGCCGTGGCAGCGCTCTCCGCGCGCGCCCAGCGCCTCATGCAGCCGCACCTGCGCTCCATCGAGCCGTACGACCCGAACTTCACGGCCACACGCATCAACCTCTCCGCAAACGAGAACACCAACCCCCTGCCGGCGAGCGTCCGCGAGGCCGTGGACGAGGTGCTCGCCGCGACCCCGCTCAATCGCTACCCCGACCCCATGTCGGATGCGCTACGTGACGAGATTGCCGCCGCGAACGACGTCACGCGCGCCCAGGTCTGCGTGGGCAACGGCGGCGACGAGCTTCTCTATAACTTCCTGCTCGCTTTCGGCGGCCGGAATCGCTCCGTCCTCATCTGCCCGCCATGCTTCTCGGAGTACGCGTTCTTCGCCCAGATCACCGAGACGAATGTCCGCACTGCGGGCCGCGATCCACGCACGCTCACCTTGGACGAGGAGGCGCTGCTCGCCTGCGCGCGCACCTGTGACCTCGTGATTGTCACCTCGCCCAACAACCCCACCGGCGACCTGGCCGACCTCGGCCTCATCCAGCGCGTCTGCCACGCGTGCCACGGTCTGGTGATGGTGGATGAGGCGTATATCGAGTTCGCCGGTGAGGATGCCTCGGCCCTGCCTCTCCTCGCGCACCTCGACAACCTCGCCATCCTGCGCACGCTCTCCAAGGCCTACGGTGCGGCCGGGACGCGATGCGGCTACGTAATGGCCGCCGCGGACATCATCGACGCGCTCTCCGCCGTTCGCCAAATCTACTCCGTCAACGTCCTCACACAAGCAGCCGCGCTCGCCCTCGTGCGCCAGCGCGGCGCCCTCGAGCCGCTCACCGCCTCCATCGTTGCCGAGCGCGAACGGCTGCAACGCGCCCTCGCGGGGCTTCCCGGCGTCACCGTATGGCCGAGCAGCGCGAACTTCCTGCTGGTTCGCATGGCCGACGCCACCGCCATCCGCAACCGCCTACGCGACGAGCACTCAATCCTCGTGCGCGACTTCAGCTCCGCGGCCGGTCTTGAGGACTGCCTGCGCATCACCGTGGGGACGCCCGAGGAAAACGACGCCGTCATCGCGGCGCTGACCGAACTTCTGCCTTAAGGAGGACCGATCGCCATGACCGATTCCGCCAACCGCCGCGCCGTCGTCACGCGCGTCACCGGGGAAACCGACATCACCGCCGAGCTCGACCTTGACGGCACCGGCACCTGCCTAATCGATACCGGTGTGCCGTTCTTCGACCACATGCTCAACGCCTTCGGGCGCCATGGTCTGTTCGACCTTACCGTCCGCGCCATAGGGGACGTCGAGGTCGACGCCCACCACACCGTCGAGGACACCGGCATCGTGCTCGGCCAGGCATTCACCCAGGCGCTCGGAGACAAAGCGGGCATCACGCGCTTTTCCGACGTGTGTATACCCATGGACGAGACGCTCGTCCAGGCGGCCGTCGATATCTCGGGGCGCGGGCAGGCGTACTGTGACCTTCCCGTTCCCACCGAGCGCGTGGGCGCCTTCGACACCGAGCTCGCCGTCGAGTTCTTCTACGCCTTCGCCCGCGACGCGCGCGTGACGCTGCACGTACGCGAGCTTGCCGGAGCGAACTCGCACCACATCATCGAGGCCGCGTTCAAGGCGGCAGGCCGCGCGATGCGCTACGCCTGCGAACTCGACCCGCGCGTGAGCGGTGTGCCCTCCACCAAGGGCTCGCTGTAAGGGAGGCGCTCGTGAGCGAACCGAACATCGTGGTGGTCGACTGCCACAAAGGCAACCTGTCGAGCGTCGTGCGCGGACTCACGCGCGCGGGGGCGCATGCCTTCGCATCCGATGACCCCGACGTCATCGCGCGTGCCGACGGCATCGTCCTGCCGGGCGTCGGCTCGTTTTACGACGCGATCGCGTACATGGCCGAACGTGGCCAGGACCGCGCCGTGATCGAAGCCACACGCGGCGGTGAGGGCACGCCGTTTTTAGGCATATGCCTGGGGCTGCAGCTCCTTTTCGAACGCGGTGACGAGGGCGTTCCCGCAGACGCGCCAACCGTCCTCGCACCCGACCCCCGCGGCACGGGCCTCGACGCCGGGTCGATTTTCGAGGCCGACGGGACGCACTGGGTGCGCGGGCTCGCCGTGCTTCCCGGCAGCTGCACGCGGCTCGAATCGGCACGTCTCAAGGTTCCCCATGTGGGCTGGGATCAGGTGCACCTGACCGGGCACGGACGCCCGTGCCCCTTGCTGGAGGGGCTCGCCGAGGGGTCGAATGTCTACTTCACCCACTCCTATGCCCTCGGGGCCGACGTCGATGAGGACGACGTGGCGGGCGTCACGCACTATGCGCGCAACTTCGCCTCCGTTGTGGCGCACGGCAGCGTCTTCGGCTGCCAGTTCCACCCCGAGAAGTCCTCCGCGCATGGGCACGCGATTCTTCGCAACTTCGTGCGCCTGTGCTCCTAGGAGCTCAACGTGCGCCCCGGGAGCTGCGCCTCTTCGCAGCGTCCACGTCGCATTTCCCCGCTCCGCACCCACGCTGCGCCGCACCATCAACCCCCTACCGAGGAGGCCCCTCGTGATCATCTTTCCCGCCATCGACCTGATTGACGGTAAGGTCGTGCGCCTCGAACGAGGCGACCGCAACCGCATGAAGGTCTATTCCGACGACCCCGTTGCCATCGCACGCGAATTCTCGCAAGCGGGCGCGCAGTGGATCCACGTCGTCGATCTTTCCGCGGCATTCGGCGAAGACGACGACGCGTGCGCCGCCAACATGCGCGCGATTCGCTCGATTTGTTCCATAGAGGGGCTATCGATCGACGTCGGCGGCGGCGTCCGCTCCCTCGCGCGCATCGACCAACTCGCCGCGGCGGGTGCCAAGCGCATCGCCCTCGGCACCGTCTTGGTCACTGAACCCGGGTTTGCCGAGGTCGCAGCGCGTGGATTTGGAGAGCTGCTCGTTGCAGACGTCGCTGCCCGCGACGGGCAGGTCAAGGTCAACGGCTGGCGCGATGGCGTTGGACGCAACTGCGACGAGGTCGTGTCCGAACTCGCCTCGCTGGGATTCAAGCACCTCGTGTTCACCGACATCGCCCGCGACGGCATGCAGACGGGCATCGATGTCGATGCGTATCGCGCGGTCGCCCGTGTCGCCGGATTCCCCGTGGTCGCCTCGGGCGGCATCTCGACGCTCGACGACATTCGCGCCCTCGCCGCCGCCGGACCGGAGGTCATCGAGGGTGCCATCACCGGACGTGCCCTGTACGAGGCCTCCTTCACGCTCGAGCAGGCGCTCGATGCGGCGGCTGGGAGGTAGACCATGCTCACCAAACGTGTTATTCCCTGTCTCGATGTGCGCGATGGGCGTGTGGTCAAGGGCGTGAACTTCGTTGACTTGCGCGACGCCGGCGATCCCATCGAACTCGCCGCCGCCTACGATCGCGAGGGTGCCGACGAGGTGGTTTTCCTCGACATCACCGCCACGAGCGATAACCGTGCCACGACTATCGACATGGCGGCCCACGCCGCCGCCGAACTCGCCATCCCCTACACCGTGGGCGGAGGATTCCGCGACCTTCCCGGCATGCGCACCATGGTTGCCGCCGGCGCCGACAAGGTCTCGGTTAATTCGGCTGCGGTGCGCGACCCCGATCTCATCACGCAAGCCGCGGCCGCATTCGGTAGCCAAGCCGTTGTGGTGGCGATCGATGCCAAACGCGTGGGTAAGCCCGGAGCGCCGGGTGCCGATCGATGGGAGGTCTACCTTGCCGGCGGGCGCACCCCCACCGGCATCGACGCCGTTGCCTGGGCAGAGGAAGCGGCTCGCCGCGGGGCTGGTGAGATCTTGCTCACCAGCATGGACCGCGACGGCACAAAAGCCGGATTCGACCTAGCGCTCACCCGTACCGTGGCACGCGCGGTGTCCATTCCTGTCATCGCCTCAGGCGGCGTGGGCACGCTCGAGCACTTCGCCGAGGGCGTACTGGAGGGCGAGGCCGATGCCGTACTCGCCGCAAGCGTCTTCCACTTTGGCACCTACTCGATCCGCCAGGTGAAGGAATACATGGCCGCCCAGGGCATTCCCGTGAGATTGGACTTCTGATGAACATCAATGACCTGCAATTTGACGACCGTGGCCTCATCACCTGCGTAGTGCAGCAGCACGATACGGGCGAGGTGCTCATGGTCGCCTGGATGAGCCGAGAGTCGGTGCGCCTCACGCTCGAGACGGGCACCACCTGGTTTTGGAGCCGCAGCCGGCAGGAGCTCTGGAACAAGGGCGCCACCAGCGGCAACATGCAGCGTGTGATCGAGCTGCGCGCCGACTGCGACGCCGACACGCTGCTCGCGCTCGTCGACTCGCCCGGCCCCGCGTGCCATACCGGCAACCGCACCTGTTTCTTCAACACGGTCGGGGCGGAATAACGCCGTCGCCGCCCCGCGCCGTCGGCGCCCCGCGTTCGCACCGGCACATCATCGAACAGGAGACCAACATGGGAGTTAGAACCGCCAACGTGCAACCCGGTAACATCGGCGAGACCCTCGAGGGGCTGGCCGCCACCATCCACGCGCGCCGCGACGCCTCTCCTCAGGAGAGCTATACGGCGCGTCTACTCACGGATGTCGAGGACGAGCTGCTCAAAAAGCTCGCCGAGGAGGCCAGCGAAATCATCATGGCCTGCAAGGATCGCGATCACGATCACATCCGCTATGAGGCGGGTGACCTGGTATATCACCTGCTCGTGACCCTCGAACGCTACGGCATCTCGCTCGACGAACTCGCCGGCGAGCTCAATGCCCGGATGAAGTAGCCCCGTCATTCGCCCGCAGGCGTTCAGGCGTCAGCACAGTCAAAAAAAGGGCCTCGGCGCGCAGCCGAGGCCCAAGGGCAATGCAGCGAAGATTACTTGCAGAGCGACAGGGCCGCGTCGTCGGCGATGACCACGCAGTTGGGGTGCAGCTGCAGGATAGAAGCCGGGCAGGAAGGCTGGATGGGGCCAAAGCACATGTCGTGCACGGCCTGGGCCTTCTTCTCGCCATTGGCGATTACGAGCACCATGTAGGCGTTCATGATGGTGTGGATGCCCATGGTGTACGCCTGACGAGGAACGTCCTCGATGTTGTCGAACAGGCGGCTGTTGGCCTCGATGGTGCTCTCGGTGAGGTCGACGCAGTGCGTGCCCTTGGAGAAGCAGGTGTCGGGCTCATTGAAACCAATGTGGCCATTGTTGCCAATGCCCAGGAGCTGCAGGTCGGGATAGCCGGCCTCCTCGACGATACGGTCGTACTCGGCGCACGTGGCCTCGGCATCGGGGTTGGAGCCGTCCGGCACATGGGTGTTGGCCTGATCGATGTTGATGTGATCGAACAGGTTCTCCTTCATGAAATAATGGTAGCTCTGGGGATCGTCGTGGGACAAACCGCGATACTCGTCCAGGTTGTAGGTGCTCACCTGGGAAAAGTCCAGATCGCCCGCCTCATAGGCCTTGATGAGGTTCTGATAGGTGCCGATGGGCGTGGAACCGGTGGCAAGACCCAAGACGCAGCAGGGATCCATGACAACCTGAGCGGCGATGAGATTTGCCGCCTTTCGGCTCATATCCTCATAGTCGGCGGCGTGAACGATACGCATGACGCGCTCCTTTCCTCCGGGACATCCAGTCCCGGCACATGCGGCCCCGTCGGCCGCAACCAACGTGAGACGCGCACCGTCCAGGGCGAGGGCGCGTATGTCAAAATCCCCACCGTGTCGAGGCCCCTGCCCGTCCACGGCGACTCGGACGCGTTCGCCCCAGCACTTCTATTGTGAAGGTTGCGCGAGGAAATGCAAGTATGGCCTCGCAAGCCCTCAAGCTAAGGGAAACCCGCCAAGAGAAACTCCTGGCGGGTTTGTCATTCCAATTGCCCCATCGGGCCCCGTTACCGCGAACGAACGGTGATGAGCTGGTCAAGCTCCTCGACATCCGCTCCTTCCGATCCCTTAATGCTGGCATATTCCGCAGAATTGCAGATAAGGATCGGCACCGTGACGTCATAGCCCTCGGCTGCGATGGCCTCTCCGTCAAACTCTATGAGCACGTCACCGCGATGCACTGCATCTCCCACGGACGCGTTCACCTTGAAATGCTTGCCATCGAGCCTAACCGTCTCCAGGCCAACGTGGATGAGTACGTCGAGGCCTTCTGCGGTATGGATCGCCACCGCATGCCCCGTGGGGAAGATCGCCTCGATCTTACCATCGGACGGGGCCACCACGCGATTGCCCGTGGGCCGGATGGCCACGCCCTGACCAAGCAAGCCCTTGGCGAACATCTGGTCAGAGACTTCCGAAAGCGGGATAACATGGCCCGCCAGGGGCGAGGTCAGTACGCTCGTGCGAGCGTTCACGTTAAGCGACTTGAGAAATCTGTCGAACATCTAACTCCTTTGAGGTCCCCCATGTCTCTCCATTCTACCGAACTGTGAGACCGAAAACCAATCCCGGAAACCAGGGCTCGCTTAGGGGAGCTCGCGCTGGACCACGGCAACGATCGAGTCGACGGCGGCCTGTGCCGCCTCCTGCGTCTCTGCCTCGGCCATCACGCGCACAAGCGGCTCGGTACCGGAGGTGCGAACGAGGATGCGACCACGCTCGCCCAGCTCCTCCTCTGCCGCGCGAACGGCGTCCCACACGGGCTTGCACTCATCGAGCTCGGCCTTGCGCTCGCTGCGCACGTTGACGAGCACCTGCGGGAAGATCTTGACCGGGGCGCACAGCTCGGAGAGCTTCATGCGCTCGGCTCGGATGACCTCCATGATGCGCAGGGACGTCATGATGCCGTCTCCCGTAGTCTCGATATCGCCAAAGATGACATGGCCCGACTGCTCGCCGCCAAGGCTATAGCCCTTTTCGCGCATACAGGCGGTGACGTACTTGTCGCCCACCGGCGTAGTCTCGTACTTGAGGTTGGCACGGTCGAGCGCGCGGAACAGACCGAGATTGCTCATGACCGTGGGAACCACGGTGCCGGCGGTGAGACGGCCGTGCTTGTGCAGGTAAGTGCCGCACACATACAGGATCAGGTCACCGTCGACCACGTTACCGCGATCATCGACCGCCAGGCAGCGGTCGGCATCGCCATCATAGGCAAAGCCCACATCAAGGCCCTGCTCGACCACATGACGGCGCAGACGCTCAATATGCGTGGAGCCGCAGTCGACGTTGATGTTGAAGCCGTCGGGCGCATTGTTGATGATACGGACATCGGCGCCAAGGGCGTCGAACACGGGTTTTGCCACCGAGGAGGCGGAGCCATTCGCGCAGTCCAGGCCGACCTTCACGCCCTGCAGAGAGAAATTCGCGCTGGCGATCAGATGCGCGATGTAGCGGTTGCGGCCCTGCATGTAATCGACCGTGCAGCCAATCTCATCGCCCGAGGCGAACGGGATCTCGCTCTTGCCGTCGATGTAGTCCTCGATGAGCTCAAGGACTTCCTCGTCCATCTTGCAGCCTTCGCTGTTCATGAGCTTGATGCCGTTATCGGTATAGGGGTTGTGGCTCGCCGAGATCATGATGCCGCAGTCGAAGCAGCCGTCGATGGTTTCGTACGCAACGCCCGGCGTGGGGATGACGTGGAGCATGTACGCATCGGCACCGGAAGCGACCAATCCAGAAACGAGACCGGACTCGAACATGTAGCTCGAGCGGCGCGTATCCTTGCCCACAATGACGCGGGCCTTGCGGTTCTGGCGCGCGCCGTAGTACCAACCTACGTAGCGACCAATCTTATACGCGTGCTCGACCGTGAGGGTCGTGCCCGCCTCGCCGCGGAAGCCGTCGGTTCCGAAGTACTTCATTCGCATTCCTTCCATACGCCCAGCGCCCATACGACGCCGGTCTGATGTGGGGCGGACATTGTTGAGAACGAAAATTCCGCACCGTCGTAATGGTACAAAAAAAGGGCCCACCGAAAAACTCGGTAGGCCCATTTCCATACGGGAAACGTCTTCGCAAACGCCTTAGCGCTTGGAGAACTGGGGAGCGCGGCGGGCCTTCTTGAGGCCGTACTTCTTGCGCTCGACGACGCGGGCGTCACGGGTGAGGAAGCCGGCGCGCTTGAGGTCGGCACGATAGTCGCCCGCCTCGAGAAGGGCGCGGGCGATGCCCAGGCGCAGGGCGCCGGACTGACCGGTGATGCCACCGCCATCGCACAGGGCGATGACGTCAAAGGAACCGAGGGTGTCGGTCACCTTGAAGGGGGCGAGGGCGTCCTCAACGAGCTGGTGACGGCCGAAGTACTCCTCGGCATCGCGCTTGTTGATGGTCACCTTACCGGTGCCAGGGACGATACGGACACGAGCAACGGCGTTCTTGCGACGGCCGGTGCCGTAGTAAACAACGGTGTTCTCAGCCATCTTTTAGCCCTCCAGCTCGATCTTGACGGGGTTCTGAGCAGCGTGCGGATGCTCGGCGCCAGCGTAGACCTTGAGCTTGGTCAGCTGCTTGCGGCCGAGAGTGGTCTTGGGGAGCATGCCGCGGACAGCGCGCTCGATGACCTTCTCCGGGTGCTTCTCCATAGCCTGACGGAAGGACTCCGCCTTGAGGCCGCCATTGTAGCCGGAGTGACGGTAGTAGGTCTTGTGGTCGGCCTTGTTGCCGGTAAGCTGGACCTTATCGGCGTTGATGACAACCACGAAGTCACCACAGTCGGAGTTGGGCGTGAACTGGGGCTTGTTCTTGCCGCGCAGGATCTTGGCAACCTGGGCAGCAAGACGGCCCAGCGTGGCGCCCTCGGCGTCGATGAGGACCCAGTTACGGGCAACCTCACCCTGCTTGGCGTAGTGAGTCGACTTAAGAATCACTTTTCCTCCATGTACAGTACGTGTGTCTTAACAGAGTTTCACGGGGCTCTGGAAAGTAACTTGTCAATAATACCGCCCTGTGCTGCGAAGTCAACGTATTTCCGCCATACGTGCAGAACTTCTGCACAGGCGGGTAAGTATGGGGATAGGCATATGACGAGGCCCTGGATGTTCCTCCGGTGCTTGGCAAGAAGGAACCCGGGGGCCTTACGCCCGCCCGGGTTCCCGACCTCTCCGCCCTCTGATGGGGCTTCTCTGAGTATCTCAGTGGAGAGGACCCTTTGCTCACTCTTCTTATACCACGAAGTGCCAGCAGGTAGTCTTACTGGTATGAGAAATCGAGACCAACCGGTAAGCGGTCGATATTCAGCCGCCAACGGAATGCGCGGTATCGACGTCACGCCTCCGTCCAGCCCCTATTTGCCCACGAACTCCCGTATCTCATCAATATGGGCAACCGCCTCTTGGCGGCCCTGAATATACAGATCGAGCAACTTCGCCGCATCGTGTTCGACATGCCCCACCTCAACGGGGCGCGGCGGCGCCAGCACAAATGCCCGGCCCTCACGCTCATATTCCCAAATGTGCTCGCGCTGCTCGTTGTAGCGCACGTGACGATTCTCCATTGCCTCCAGCAAATACGGATATGCGGCGTATGCGCGCTGAGCAGCCGGCATGAGCCCATAAGTGCCCTTGACGTAATCGCGATCCTGCGTGAGCACCACAATCGCCCGGTCAAAACCCGCATCTTCGAGCGCATGCTCAACCGGTACGGAATCGGCGGTGCCACCGTCCAGATACAGGTGCCCATCGATCTCGACAGGCTGCGTAACCAGCGGCAAGGACGTGGAGGCGCGCACGGCGTCGATGTCGAGCGTTGCATTGCGAACCGGCAGGTACGCGGCAGTTCCGAACATCACATCCGTGGCGCATGCATACATTTCCATGGGATTCGCCAAATAGGCGTCATTATCGAAGGGGTCAAGGCGATCCTGTACGTCGTTGAGCATGAAATCGTAGCCGACCATGCTGCCGGTGGTAATGAGCGACTGAGCGCCCATGTAGCGCGGATCATTGCAAAATGCCAGGTTCACGCGGTTTGCACGACCGATCTGACGGCTCTTGTAATTCAGGCCGTTGAGCGCACCCGCAGAGGTTCCGTAACACGCCGCGACCTCAACGCGGTGCTCCATGAGAACGTCGAGCACGCCCGCGGTGAACTGGCCACGAAAGCTGCCGCCCTCCAAAACAATCGCAACCTTACCCGCGTTTTTCGCCTTGTCTTCCATCTGAGCTCCTCTCGTCTGTATGACTTGTACCCCAATGAGTCGTGAAGATGAACAGATGTCCGCAAATCATGGGGCTTCTTCTCCCGCTGTGCGTCACATGAGTGCCCTGAAGACGCTCGAGACGCGAACGTGGTACACTGTTCGCTTACGGATTGCGGCACGTTCGCAGTTCGGGTACTTTGACAGGTCGTCGCCGCTCATGCGGCACCACGACCCTCACATGAGGGGCCGACTGGTTTCGACACGATAGTTCTGAGAGAGGAAGCAGGCCGTGGTCTCCTCGCCCACGTTAAACAGGGGTACCGTCAAAATGAATTGACAAGAATTCTTCTTTTGAGCCCCAGCTGGCTCTCGCTGCTTAATTTATAGCGGCGCGTCAACCCGGTGATTTCCCCGACACCGGCGCGACGTCATTTGAGGGGAATGCTCCCGCGCACGTAATCGGTATGGCGCGGGCTAAGACCGAACCGGTTGGGACGCCGAGAGCGTGTCGCTCCGCGCGAGGCGTCCGAGACTAAATGAGTGACTGAGCCTGGAGATGCCGATCAGGGAGCTGTCGTGGACCGGAGTTCGATTCTCCGCGGCTCCACCATAAGAGAATTACGCGAACTGTCAACCACGGTTGACAGTTCGCCTTTTTGCTATCTTCGCCACCATCCACCAGCCGCGATGCCGCTCGGCGGACATAAGTCGCCGGAGGTTTTTCCTTGGCTTGCCATCATCTCTTCTCGGCGCGGGCCACGGCGCGTTTGACGCCCAGCAGGATGAGTACAATGCTCACACCCAAAACGATATGGCCCAACCCGGCGATGCCGGAGATCGCCGCGTCCATGCCGCGGGAAAGATCGATACCCAGAACCTGGGGCACGCCGCGAGCCACGAGCATGAGGGCGGTAACGTTGAGACCTACGTGGTAGGCAACCACCGCACGGGACACGGAGCGGTCGGCGATGTGCAGGGTCTTCTCAAGCACGAGGAGCAGCAAGAACATGATCATGCCCAGGGCAAAGTAATGCGTGTGCACGAACGCCAGGGTGGTCGCGCCGTCAAACGAAAAGAACTTGGTGAACTCGCGGAAGAACACGCCGCCGATCATGGCCAGGATCGCATAGAACAGAGCGCTGTTCGCATATTTCTTCATGAGGCACGTTCCTTTCCCACGCCTTGCGCCTCCTGGCGCCTCGGCTCATATCTTGCCCATGGCCTTAGGGTACCCTCGCAAGCGTTCTATTGCTAGATTTTTTGCACCATTAACCCCTCCCCTCGATGAACGCTCTACGCCGATGTTCAGCGGAGTCATCGCGCTCATCCAGGGCGACGTCGCGCTCCTCCCCCGCCGCATTGGCCGCCTCGTCGGCGGCATCGAGTATCTCGGCCACCTGGTCGAGCGCCAAGTCCTGAATCTCCTCCGCGCGGCGTTTGAACGCCCGCTCGCGGCTCGATTCGCGATTGCGACGCTTGATGTCCTCGATGCGGACGGACGTCTCCCATGCGTGCACGTCCTGCGCGAGCGCGCGGCGCAATATCTCAAGGCAGCTGGCACGGCCCTCCTCGTCACCAAGCGTCGACGGCGGGAAGAACCTGTGATTTGCCCCGTCGCCCAGAATGTCGAAATGCGGGTGCCCGGCGTACACGCGCAACGCATCGCCATAGCATTGCAAGTCATTGGGTTCGAGACGGTCGTTGAAAGCCTGCATAGCCGAGCAGTCCCTCGTAAAGTAGACCGTCGCATTCGGGCCGATTTGCTCGGATACCTCGCTCGGGTCAACGAGCAGGTCGCCGGACCGCGTTGGGCTCACCACGATCGCCGGGACCTCCCTCAGGAAGCGGGCGAGATGGTTGTAGACGGCATCGACGTCTTCCCCGCCGAACTCTATGGGCCCCAATGTGAGGGGGCGCTCCTCCACGCTGCAGGAGAGCATGGTGTTCCCCAAGATGCTCGCGATGATCAACGGGATGTTGGGGGACGGCTCGGGCTGGAGAGGTCCCAGTTAGCCGGGCATGTCGCCGTACGTCGTTATGATCGAGACCGACCCGGAGTTGATCGTCTTGCCCTCAAAGCCCACCTCGGTGATCCGCCGCCGCGGCGCGTATCCTGAAGCACGCGGGTCTTCCCGGACAGATACCAATGCTCCACCTTTAGCCGTCTGAAACTCATAAACCTACCGTTCATGTTCCAAATTAATACGCCTGCCGATTCCACGAGGGGGGGGGTTGGGCACCCAGGCAAACTTGTTCCGATTGAGTGCATCCTGCACCGATCGTAGCCGGATGCACCACCAGTACCTGCCAGCACCGGCTGGCAGCACGTGATGGGAGGAATATGCAGCGTAAAAACCTCGCGCGGTTTGCCATCGTGGCCGGTTTGTGCTCATCGCTCGCACTGCCCACGGCGGTGTTCGCGGATCAATGGATCACCGATGAGAGCCTCAACGGCGTTGCCACCGCACAGCCCCAAAAGGACGACATCGTCCCCAACAAGGGTCAATACAAATACGCCAAGGAGGAGCTCGCGGCGTTCTGCCACTTTGGGCCCAACACCTTCTCGGGCGTCGAGTGGGGCACCGACTACGGCACCAAGATGCCCTCGGCGGTCACCTATATGAACAACCTCGAGACCTTCGATGCCGAGGGCTACGTCAAGATGATCAAGGAGGCCGGCTTCAAGCGCCTGGTCGTCACCGCCAAGCACCATGACGGCTTCTGCATCTGGAACAGCGAGTCGACCGACTACGACATGGGCAGCACCACGAGCCGGATCGACATCCTGGCGGAGCTTTCCAAGGCGTGCTCCACATATGACCTCGACATGGGCCTGTACCTCTCCCCCTGGGATATCCATGAGCCGAGCTACGGCAACAAGGACGGAAAGCCCGACAACTACAACGACTTCTACGACGGGCAGTTGCGCGAGATCCTCGGCGATCCCAAGTACGGCAACAAAGGCAAGTTTGTCGAGGTGTGGATGGACGGCGCAAAGGGCACCGGCGCCGATGCGCAGAACTACAACTTCGAGCGCTTTGCCAAAACCATCAAGGAGCTCGAGGGCGACGAGTGCGTCCTCTTCCAGTGCGGCCTGCAGTCCGAGGTCCGTTGGGTGGGCAACGAGAACGGCCTTGCCGGAGACACCGCCTGGAACCGCGTCGAGATGAACCCCAACTGGGATTCGAGCTCCGCCGAGGTCCCCTGGAACAAGAACATCCAAAACGACCCCACGGTGGGCGCGGAGGTCAGCGTTGGCTCCCCAACAGGAGGCAAGTGGATCATGCCCGAGGCGGACGCCCGCATCACCGCCGGCTGGTTCTGGCACAACAACATGAAGACTCCCAAGACCCTCACCGAGCTCAGCAACATGTACTTCAACTCGGTCGGTCACGGCGCCCCGTTGCTGCTCAACGTGCCGCCCAACGATACGGGCACGGTCGACCCCGAGATCAAGCAGCGCACGCTCGATTTTGGCGACAACGTTGAGAAGACCTTCGCCCAGGACCTCACGCGCGAGGGCGAGGGGCGTACGGCGGCGACCGCCAAGGCCAGCAGCGCCTGGGAGAACGACCCCGCGTACGGCCCCGGCAAGGTGCTCGACGGCAAGGACGAGACCTACTGGAGCGCCAAGGACGCCACGGGCACCCAGTCGCTCCTCATCGAGTTTCCCGAGGAGCGCACCTTCAACGTGGTCTCCTTTGAGGAGGCCATCCAGAACGGCCAGCACATCAAGAACTTCGCCGTCTCGTACCGCGACGCCGGCGGCCAGTGGGTGGAGTACGGCAAGGGCGGCACCGTGGGCGCCAAGCGCCTCGTGCGCGGCTCGAACGTGACCGCCAGCGCCATCAAGATCGACCTCAGCACCCTTGACGGCAAGGTCGCCCAGATCTCCGAGGTCGGCGTCTTCAAGACCACCAAAGCCTTCGAGAAGCCCATGCCCGTCCCCGAGGGCATGGAAATCCTCGACAACGCCAAGATGCAGACCAGCAGCGGGTGGAACCAGGAGAAAAACGCCAGCTTCATCGACGGCACCAGCATGTGGACCGGCCAGGCCGGCGCAACCGCGACCTTCCAGTTCGATGGCACCAAGTTCATGCTCATGGGCACGGTCGACCCCAACCATGGCCACGCCAAGATCACGATCGACGGCAAAGAGCCGATCGAGATCAACACCCGTGCCAGCAAGCGCGCCACGAGCGTCCCGCTCTTCACCTCCGACACCCTCGAGGCGGGCACCCACACCGTCAAAATCGAGGTCGTGGGCGGTGACAAGGGAGCCGTTGGCATCGACGCCGCCGCCTACCTGAACAACAACGGCGCGGGCATGATCGACTTCGACGTGACCGAGATCACCATGGACGAGAATTCCGTTTACGAGCTCGGCGTCACGCGCAGCGGCGGCTCCACCGGCAGCGCCGAGGTGGTCGTGAACTTTGAGCCCGGCTCCGCCGTTCAGGGCGACTTCGACACCGATTCCAAACACGTAGTCTTCAACGAGGGCGAGACACACAAGACCGTCCAGGTCCGCACCAAGCGCGTCGTGAGCTCCAGCACCATCGGCAACGGCCAGTTCTACGTGACCATGGCTCCGGTCTCCCCCGAGGGCCTCGTGATCGGCTCCAACGACGACGTGACGGTGACCATCATCGACCGCGAGTCCAACTACACCCTTGAGAAGCTCAAGGATGCCATCCAGAACGCCGAGGCGGCGGCCAACGCCGGACAGTACACGGCCGAGAGCGTCCGAGTCCTCGACAAGGCGCTTGTCACCGCACACGCCGTGGTAGCCAAGGACAATCCTTCCGCCGATGCCATCTTCGAGGCCATGAAGGTCCTCCAGGCTGCACAGTCGGGTCTCGAGATCCGCAAGGCCTACTCCGAGGATGAGCCATTCGCGTTCCCGAGCATCGTTGGCACCACCTCGACCATCGAGTTCGAGCTCGGCGTGCTGCATAACGACACCACGGGTGACAACAACTGGCCCATGGCGATCAAGGATCGCGACGGCGCGAGCCTGGGCAAGCTCGTCGACTCCGTGGGCGAGAACGACACGATCGCCATTCCGTTCACCGTCGAGCGCGCAGGCACCTACAACGTCAAGCTGCGCTACATGAGCGGCTCCAGCAACAACAAGGTCGTGTGGACCGACGCCAACGCCGATGACCCCATCATCGCGAAGGGTGAGCATGCGGCCGGGCACACCAATGCGGATGCATATCAGACCGTCGACTTTACCTTCACGGTGAACAAACCCGGCACCTCCCAGCTCGTGTTCAAGGGGCCCAAGGAAAAGTCCCCACGCCTGGACAAGCTTGACATCACCCTCGCCGTGGACAGCCTCACCAGCTTTGGCGCCGTGGGCCGCGCCGGCGTGGGCGGCACCGTGACGCCCGAGGGATTTGTCGCCCTCAAGGACGGCAAGACGACCTTCACCGTGACCCCCGACGAGGGCTACCGCATCGCATCCGTCACCAAGAACGGGACGCCGGTCGATGTTGCAGGCCCCACCTCCACGACGTCCGTCGAGGTCACCGAAGTCGACACCGAGAGCGGCGATGCCGTTGTCGAGGCCGTCTTCGAGAAGATCCCCGCGCCTTCCCCCGAGCCTGAGCCGGAACCCGACCCGCATCCGCAGCCCGACCCGCAGCCGGAACCCGAGCCGCAGCCGCAGCCCGACCCCAAGCCCGAGACCGGCAACAAGCCGAACAAGAAGCCCGCAGGCACGAACGGCCCGCTCCCCCAGACTGGTGACATCGCCGCTATCGCCACGCCCGTCGCCCTGAGCGCCTCCGCGCTCATTGGCGCCGCAACGGCCCTAAGAAAGAAGCGCCGCTAGTCTGTCTGCACACTCGCAGGGATGCAAAGGTGGAAGACGCACGCCGTCTTCCACCTTTTTCTTTTCGTTTTGGCGGTTGTGGTCAAAAGGGACTGTGGACGAAAAGTTGGACACCTTGACGGTGTCTGGTCTGGAGGTTCGCATGCACACCAAAGAGGAGGTCGGGCTGTTCCTGCTCGCGCGAGAGGATGGCATGTCCGTCGCCGAGGCCGCGGCGTTCGTCGGCGTCGGGGGAGGGGCCGCCAGAAGCTGGGACGCGGGGATGCTGCCGCACAGCTACACCGGCAGGCCCTGGGACTCGGGTAGAATCGGGGGCGGCGACGCCCGCACGACCCGAGGGGAGCCCGAGTGGGGAAGATCGAGATCAAGGGGCCGTACGAGCCGCCCGAGACGGGCCCGCTCGCCGAGATGACTCCCGACCAGATAGAGAAGCTGCTGCTCAGGGCGGTGTCGGACGACCTAAAAGAGGGAGGCTCGCACCCCCTTCGACCCCGATGCGGAGCAGGTGCGGGCTCGCCGGGAGATTGAGGGGGCCACCGGTCTTCCGACGTCGACGATTACCCGCTTCCTTGACATCCCCAGGAGCACCTACTACCACCACCTCTCGCGGGCACTTGGCTGGAGGACGCCCGACGAGACCGCCTTGCGCTGGGCTACGCGGTGTAGGATTGTCTAAGAAAATGTCCGCATCCCCATCCGCAATGAACGCTCTACACGTTCGTTCAGTTCCTTTGCCACGAGGCCCCAACGATGCGTCGGCGCCGCTTTCCGCAACACTCCCCATACGCCTTGCCCGAGCCACATGGGCACGGGTCTGCGTCGCTCACGCGGATCTCGCTTCCGTCCGGCGCGTAAAACACCTTGCGACCCGTCAGGCGCTCCATGTGCTCTCGTCTTGACCAGCCGTTATCATCCCACGAGGGCAGCGCCTGGTAGAAATTGATGACGAGGCGAATGAGCTTCACCGTGGAAGGCGCTTCGTGCGGATATCCATAGAGCTTCAACGCGCGCATGGCAGATCCGAGCGAGCCCGTGGCAACCACGGAGGTCATCAGGTCCTCAACCATGCGATCGGCGAAGAAATATTCGTTCTCCCCATCCGGCACGATGCCATCGAGGAAATTCCTAAGTGCTATGGCCTCCGGCAGCGAACAGGCAAAATCGAGCCATCCGTCTTTGACCAGATCGGAGCTGAGCGGACAACGCGGGGTGGCACGGTGCTCTTGGATAAGCTGGTCGATATACTCGTTGGTTTGGCTCTCAAAACGATCATAGGCAGCCTGGATGCGAGCCGCCGTCGTGTCGTTGGCGGGACGTGCGGCGAGCTGCTCGCGCAACGCATAAAAGAGCTCATCGACCGTCGCACCGCCCTCTTCCATAGCGGCGAGAAGACCGAGAAGCGCCCCGTCCCCGCACTCCTTGACCGCATCGTGCACGAGGCAGGGAACGCTCAGCACGCGATTGGCTACGTACTCGGTACCATGGCGGAAGACTAGCCCCGTGCGGCACAGACTCCAATACCTGCCTGATGCGACACCCCTGAATTCTTCGATCGAGATGGGCGTGAGCGTCATTTCCGCATACAGGCGGTACGCCTCTGCCAATTCGATCACACCGTACAAGTACGTACACGATTCAATCACTCGAACGGCCTGATCCAACGGGAATCCGATAGCTTCGAGCTCACCACAGTCCTGCGTAGGCGTGGATTCCCCCTGCCCCTGGGGTTTTACTTGGCAATCAGCCACCCCCTCTCCCTCAAGCGACTCAAGCAGCGCTACGGCCTCTTGCTCAACGAGCTCAGCGCGCTTTTCTTCGGGAAGGCCATAGAGCACGCCGCGATGGAAGCCCTCGCTGGGCTCGTCCTCGTGCTCGGCATCATTAAGCAAGTAATCGATCTTGTTTTGGAGGGCGCGCGTCTTCTCGGCGCGCGCGGTGAGTCTGAACGTCCGCGCATCCGAGATGGGAGGGCATTCCACAGACGCAGCGTACGCATTCGCTTCCTCTTTTGACAGAGGGGGCAGCCCATGCACGCGCATGGGCTCTTGCATCACGATGACATCGCCGAAAGGAAGCAAAGCGCCCTCAACGCAAACGGGAAGCACCGGAAATCCGAGCTCCAGGGTCTCCCCAAAGCCACTCACCCTGAACAAGATGCCATCGCCCACGAGCAAGGCAGTACCGTCTTGCACTTCGAGCACGATGTATATGCCAAACAGGGCATCTTTCCAGCTCCGGACCAGATTCAGCTCAGAAGCCGACAAGCGATAGACTTCCTCTTGCGCAAAGTCATCAATTACGTCGGGCGTGTGCCACAGCTCCTGCAACACGAGCAGGCATTTTTCCTCAAGTTCAGGTTCAATGGGCCAAGCTGGACTGAATACATCGAAAACCGGCACAACGCCCAAGCGTTCGTTGGCGTACGTCATGAGCTCGCGAAGGAGCCCGTAGTATTCCCTTTGTTGCGCCTCATCCATGCGCATGGTCTTCCCTTCGACGCCACATCGCGCGGACCTTTTTAATAAACGGATGTTCATTATTTTGTCCGACTTGCTATTTGATGGTGCACGTTTACCACCTCCGACGCCCTCGCTGCAACGAATCAACCCGTTTGAAGCCACCGCCGTGGGCATCTACCCCGAGAACCGGGCAACAGCGGCAAGAGACTGGGTATTGAACACCTTTTCAACCGCAACCTCATACTCATTGATCTTCCGGACCTTCCGCACCGTGCGATGCACCGCCATGGGGTCGGCAAAGGCGCACTTGGCGTAGAACCACCACTCCTTCATGCGGAAGACCGCGTTGCCGCCGATCTCGTCGACGTATGCATGGAACAGCTTGTCGTGGAACTGTCTGAGTTCGTCCGCGCTCGCAGCCAGGCCGCCGGCGAGCATGCGCGCGAGGGCCGGATTGGCGAGCAACCCGCGTCCGAGCATCACATGACGGGTCCGCGGGTGCGCTTCCGCGAGCGCATCCATGTCCCCCGTGCCAAAGATGTCGCCGTTGTAGGCCACCGGGAAGGGCGCGCGCTCGAGCGTTTTGCCATACGGCTCCCAGCGAGGTTTGCCCTGGTAGCGGTCCTTCTGCACACGCGGATGCACGATGAGTTCCGCGAGCGGCAGGGTGCAATACAGCTCGAGGATGCGCCCGTACTCGGAGTCGTCCTCGAGTCCAAGGCGCGTCTTGACCGAGACGGGCAGGGCCGAGCGCTCGCACACGTCGCGCAGGAACGCCTCGAGCGCGTCCGGGTCGCGCAGGAAGCCGGAGCCCTTGCCCTTGGAGACGACCGTGCCGGACGGGCAACCGAGGTTGAGGTTAACCTCGCCATACCCCAGCTCGGCCAGCTCGCGTGCGGCCCACACAAACTCGTCGGCGTTCTTGGTGAGCAGCTGCGGGACGACGTTCAGGCCCTGGTTGTTGACCGGGTCGATCTCCTTGAGGTTCTTGCCGCCGAAGGGGGACCCCACGCGCGGCGGTGGGAGGAAGGGCGTGTAGTAGCGGTCGAGCGCGCCGAAGCACTCAGCGTGCACGCGGCGGAATGTGTGCCCCGTGATCCCCTCCATGGGGGCGAGTGAGTACAGCATCTATCGATCCTCCCAGGGCGTGATGACCAGCTTGAGGCAGCCGTCCTCGTGCGCCTCGAACGCGCGGTACGCCTCCACGATGTCGTTGAGCGGGTAGCGGCCGGAAATGAGGCAGCCCGTGTCGATGCGGCCCTCCTGCACCAGGCGCATGGTCTCGCGCAAGTTGCAGGCGTCGACGCCGCCGGTCTTGAAGACGAGGTTCTTGCCGTACATCTCGTGCAGCGGCAGGGTCTGGGCGCCCTCGTACATGGCGGAGAGCACCACCACGCCGTGCGGGCGGGCGATGCGCCAGGCCATCTCGAAGGTGTTGGAGCCGCCGGCGGCCTCGATCACGCTGTCGGCGCCGCGGCTGTGGGAGAGCTCGCGCACAGCGGCCTCCACGGCGGCAAGGTCCATGGTGCTCGCGTCGATCACGGCGTCCGCAAGGCCGCGCTCACGGGCGAGGGCGAGGCGGGCGGGGTCGATGTCGATCGCGACGATGCGGGCGGGGTCGAACAGGCGGGCGCACATCATGGTGGTGAGGCCGACCGGGCCGGCGCCGATCACGGCGACCGTGAAGCCGGGCTCGATCTCGGCGATCTTTGCGCCCCAATGGCCCGTCGCCACGATGTCGCCCAGGAAGAGGGCATCCTCGTCGGTCACATCCGCGGGGATGACGGCGCAGGTGCGGTCCGCATGTGGCACGCGCACGAGCTCGGCCTGGCAACCGTCCTCGCAGCAACCGAGCTCCCAGCCGCCCTCCACGCAGTTGTTCACCCAGCCGCGCTCGCAGTAGAAGCACTCGCCGCAGAAGGTCTCGCAGCTCACGGCCACGCGGTCACCCGGCTTGAGGTTGCGCACGCCCTCCCCCACCTGCTCAATCACGCCCACGAACTCGTGACCGAGCACCGTGGTGGGCGTGGCGCGCGGGACGGCTCCATGGATGATGTGCAGGTCGCTCGTGCAGATGGTCGAGCATGTCACGCGGATGACGGCGTCGGTAGGCGCCTGCAGTTGCGGCTCGGAGCGATCCTCGAGCGCAATGCGTCCGCTGCCGTCGTGTACCAGGGCTTTCATGAGGGTCTCCTTATCGCTTGTCTACCAGCAATGATAGGCGATTGGAGAGGCGCTGGGCTCGGTGTAACGCACGTCATAAGGTTACGGCTTTCACCTCGTTCTGCCCAATCTAAACGTTATCGAAATGCGTCCCGAGCCTCACTCCAATGAGATAATGCAGGCGTAGAGACAGCAGCTGAAAGGACGCCACCATAAACGCTTGGATGATTCGCGCGGGGCGCGGAGGAACGTTCGCAACCGATTGGGTCGAGAACAACATCATCGGCATTGGTTGGGACTTCAACGGCCTGGACATCGCCAACATGGACCGCGACCAAATCAGGGCCGTATACGCTGCGGCGCACCCCGCCGAAAGCAAGCAGAAGGTCGCGACCAGCGTTGGACAGGTATTCCGTTTTGCCCATTCCATGGAGCAGGGGTCGACCGTCGTCATGTACGACCCCGCCGAACGCCTCTACCATATCGGCGTCATCTCCGGCCCCTGCTCACCCGTGCCAGAGCCCGAAGGCATAACCTACACGCGTGCCGTCACCTGGAACAAAACCGCGCCACGCGACGTGCTCTCCCAGTCTTCCAAGAACTCGCTTGGCGGCATTCAGACCATTTTCGCCATCTCCGCCATTTCCAACATGTTTGACGAGGATATCTGGAACACAGTGAACTAGCAACGCGGACTCATACCACGATTTCACGCTCGCAAAGAGCACGTGCATCGCCCCTTGGAAAAGAAGTTGAGGTTTTTCGTACTCGATTCCGGTTTTGCCGAGTAGAGAGCAAACCCACGCACACAAAACCCCAGATAACGGAATTGAAGTGAGGCTGTATACTCGGCAAATTCGAAAACTAATACGAAAAACCTCAACTTCATAGCTTCGGGGAGTCAACTCGGGTCAACCAGGCACTGGCTCATGCGGTAAACAGGGTATCCAGAGGCGAATCTCAGCTCGCTCACCGCGCCGACAGCCCCGCCCCAGGGGCCGTTGCGACATTCCTTCGCCATACGAACCCCTGTTCGATGGATTTAGCTTGGACGGTACCGCATACGACCCGCGCTATGTTACGGTATTCATTTACATGGCTGCAAAGACGCACAAGGGAACCACCGAGAGAGCGAGCATGGCAAAGAACACCGCAAACTATGGCAACGACAGCATCCGTCAGCTCAAGGACGAGGAGCGCGTACGCCTGCGCCCCGCCGTCATCTTCGGCTCGGACGGGCTCGACGGCTGCGCGCACGCCGCCTTTGAGATCCTGTCCAACGCCGTCGACGAGGCGCGCCAGGGCTACGGCAAGCTCATCACCCTCACCGCCTTCCGCGACGGCTCCATCCAGGTCGAGGACAACGGCCGCGGCTGCCCGCTCGATTGGAACCCCTCCGAGAAGCGCTTCAACTGGGAGCTCGTCTTCTGCGAGCTCTACGCCGGCGGCAAGTACAGCAACAACGAGGGCGGCGACTACGACTTCTCCCTGGGTACCAACGGCCTGGGCTCCTGCGCGACCCAGTACGCCTCCGAGTACATGGACGTCACGGTTTGGCGCGACGGCAACAAGTACTCCCTCCACTTCAAGAAGGGCAAGGTCGTGGGCGCCAAGAAGAAGGCACTCGAGATCGAGCCCGCCGATGGCGACCGCACCGGCACCACCATCAAGTGGCGCCCGGACCTGGAGGTCTTCACCTCGATCAGCATTCCCCACGATTGGTATCGCGAGACTATGCGCCGCCAGGCCGTGGTCAACGCCAACGTGACCTTCCGCCTGCGCATCGAGGGCGACGACGGCGAGTTCATCGAAGAGGACTTCTGCTACCCCAAGGGCATCGAGGACTACGTGCTCGAGAAGGTGGGCGCCGACTACCTCACCGAGCCCTTCTTCATCGAGGCCGATCGCCGCGGCCGCGACCGCGAGGACCTGCCCGATTACAACGTCAAGATCACGGCGTGCCTGTGCTTCTCCCGCACCTTCCAGATGCAGGAGTACTACCACAACTCGTCGTGGCTCGAAAACGGCGGCTCGCCCGAGAAGGCCGCCCGCAGCGCGCTCACCAGCGCGATCGACGCCTACATCAAGCAACAGGGCAAGTACAACAAAAACGAGAGCTCCATCAAGTGGCAGGACGTCCAGGACTGCCTGGTGCTGGTGACCAACTGCTTCTCCACCCAGACCTCGTACGAGAACCAGACCAAGAAGGCCATCAACAACCGCTTCATCCAGCAGGCCATGACGGCGTTCTTCAAGGAGCGCCTGGCGACCTACCTGATCGAGAACAAAGACGCCGCCAACAAGATCATGGATCAGGTGCTCATCAACAAGCGCTCGCGCGAGAACGCCGAGAAGACCCGCCAGAGCATCAAGACCAACCTGCAGCAGAAGACCGACATGGCCAACCGCGTGCAGAAGTTCATCGACTGCCGCTCCAAGGACAAAACCCGCCGCGAGGTCTACATCGTGGAGGGCGACTCGGCGGCGGGCGCCATCCGCACCTCGCGCGACGCCGAGTTCCAGGGCGTCATGCCCGTCCGCGGCAAGATCCTCAACTGCCTGAAGGAGGATTACCCGCGCATCTTCAAGTCCGACGTCATCATGGACCTCATGCGCGTGCTGGGCTGCGGCGTGGAGATCAAGGACAAGCGCATCAAGAACCTGGGCGCCTTCGACCTGGACAACCTCAACTGGAGCAAGGTCATCATCTGTACGGACGCCGACGTCGACGGCTATCACATCCGCACGCTCATCCTGACGATGCTCTACCGCCTGGTGCCCACGCTCATCGACGAGGGCTACGTCTACATCGCCGAGTCGCCGCTCTACGAGATCAACTGCAAGGAGAAGACCTACTTCGCCTACACCGAGCTCGAGAAGAACGGCATCTTGGCCGAGATCGGCGACCAGAAATGCTCCATCAACCGCTCCAAGGGTCTTGGTGAGAACGACCCGGACATGATGTGGCTCACCACCATGAACCCCGAGACGCGCCGCCTGATCAAGGTGGAACCCGAGGACGTGGCCAAGATGGAGTCCATGTTCAACCTACTGCTGGGCAACGACGAGGCAGGCCGCAAGCGCCATATCGCCGAGCACGGCAAGGAGTATCTCGACCAGCTGGACCTGCAGTAAGAGCGGCCCCAAAGAAAGCATCAAGAGGACATCGTGGCAAAGAAGAAAACCAGCACCCCAAGCAAGAAGAAGCAGGTCAACACCGATAACGTCATCGGCCTGCATTCGGAGGTAACGGCGCAGCCCATCACGGAGACGCTCGAGACCAACTACATGCCGTATGCCATGAGCACCAACGTCTCGCGCGCGTTCCCCGAGATCGACGGCTTCAAGCCCTCGCACCGCAAGCTGCTGTACACCATGTACAAGATGGGCCTGCTCAAGGGCGAGCGCCAGAAGAGCGCCAACATCGTGGGCCAGACCATGAAGCTCAACCCGCACGGCGACGCCGCCATCTACGAGACGATGGTGCGCCTCGCCACGGGCAACGAGGCGCTGCTCGCGCCGTTCGTGGAGTCCAAGGGCAACTTCGGCAAGTACTACTCGGGCGACCTGACCTACGCCGCCTCGCGTTACACCGAGGCCAAGCTCTCGCCCATCTGCGCCGAGATCTTCAAGGACATCGACAAGGACCCGGTCGACTTCGTCGACAGCTACGACGGCGCCATGAAGGAGCCGCGCCTGCTGCCCACCACGTTCCCCAACATCCTTGTCTCGGCCAACAAGGGCATCGGCGTGGCCATGGCGTCCGATATCTGCGGCTTCAACCTCAACGAGGTCTGTACCGCCACCATGCACTATCTTGAGGACCCCAGCTGCGACCTGCTCGAGTACATGCCCATGCCCGACTTCTCCACCGGCGGCGAGATCATCTACCGCCGCGAGGAGATGGAGCGCATCATCGAGACGGGCCTGGGCAGCTTCCAGATCCGCTCGCGCTGGCGCTGGGTCCCCGAAGAGCGCATCATCGAGGTCTACGAGATCCCCTACACCACCAAAACCGACGTGATCATCGACCGCATCGTCAAGCTCTCCAAGGAAGGCAAGGTGCGCGAGATCGCCGACATCCGCGACGAGACCGACCTATCCGGCCTGCGCATCGCCATCGACCTCAAGCGCGGTGTGGACCCCGAGAAGCTCATGGCCAAGCTCTACCGCACCACCACGCTGCAGGACTCGTTCTCCTGCAACTTCAACGTCCTGGTGGAAGGCTACCCGCGCGTCATGGGCGTGCGCCAGATCCTGCACGAGTGGGTTGCGTGGCGCATCCAGTCCACGCGCCGCCGCGTGAGCTTCGATTTGGGCAAGAAGTCCGAGCGCCTGCACCTGCTGCACGGCCTCGAGGCCATCCTGCTCGATATCGACAAGGCCATCGCCATCATCCGCGGTACCAAACTCGAGGCCGAGGTCGTCCCCAACCTGATGAGCGGCTTCGACATCGACGAGACCCAGGCGGAGTTCGTCGCCGAGCTCAAGCTGCGCAACATCAACGAGGAGTACATCCTCAACCGCACCAAGGACATCGCGAAACTCGAGAGTGAGATCGCCGCGCTCGAGGAGATTCTCTCGAGCGAGGAAAACATCAAGAAGGTCATTCGCGACGAGCTGGCCGCGGTCAACAAGAAGTACGTCATGCCGCGCCGCACGGGCCGCATCGAGCCCTCCGACGTCATCGAGGTGAGCCTGGAGCCCGAGGTCGAGGAGTACCCGGTCACCATCATGCTCTCGCGCGAGGGTTACCTCAAGAAGATGACGGACCGCGTTCTACGGAAGGCCGCGGAGCTCAAGTACAAGGACGGCGACGAGCCCTTCATCGAGTTCCCGTCCGCCAACACGCACGAGCTGCTGGTCTTCACCAACAAGAGCCAGGTGTATAAGTGCAAGGTCGCGGCGTTCGAGGACACCAAGTCCGCGCAGCTGGGGTCGTATCTGGCCACGGACCTCGAGATGGACCCCGACGAGAGCGTGATCTGGGTCATCGACCCCGAGGACTACAAGGCCGACGTGCTGTTCGTCTTTGAGAACGGGCGCGCGGTGCGCGTGTCGCTGGCCGGGTACGTCACCAAGACCAACCGCAAGCGCCTCAAGAACGCCATCTACGGCGGGTCCAAGCTGCTGTACGCCCAGGTGCTCAAGGAGGATCGCGACATCGCTCTGGTCTCGAGCGACTACCGCCTGATGAACTTCAACACGGCGCTCCTCAAGACCAAGACGACCACCAACACGCAGGGCGTCCAGGCCTTCACGGCCAAGAAGGGCCGCGCCATCACCACCGTGAGCACAGCCGAGGAGGTGCTGGGCGCCGGCGTCTCCGCCGAGAAGTTCACCGCCCAGAGCCTGCCGTGCGCCGGCGCGCTCATGAAGGACGACGACATGCCGAGCTTGTTCGACTAGGGGCGACGCTGGGCATGAAATGCTTGCGGCGCACGGGCGCACGGGAATACGCTACACCCTGCGGTACCGCGTCCCCCTGCCAGCGCCCTCCCTCGTAACGAGGCCGCGCGACGCGAGGGCGTTCAGAATGCGTGTGGTCTTGTCTTTGCTGAAGCCGCTCCGGAGACCGATCTCCGCGCGGGTCATCAGGATACTCCGGCTCATTTCGTCCATGAGCTTGCGCTCATCAAGGGTCACCCCCTCAGGTCGCGCTGCCTCGAAGGGCAAGGTCACCGCGATGGAGTTCTCGCGGATGTCGAAGGCGGGCTTAACCGCCAGTTCTTCATACGCCTCGTTGATGCGCGCGATGCCTGTCCCAAACTGCTCGATGTAATCGAGTCGGAAGAATATGTTGGCCACGACGGGATTCCTCGGGATCGAGACGCCACCCCCTAGATACTCCTCCTCGGTCACGCCGCTGGGGAGGCCGCCCGGCGAAACAACGGTAACCCGGTCGTCGTAGATTGAGACGGTGACGTTGGCAGGGACATCCCATGCGCGATGGACGAGCGCGTTCGCCACCGTCTCTCGAAACGCCTCGAACGGGACGCGCTCCACCCTTTCCCTGGCAGCGCTCGAAACCGTCTCGTACACGAGGTAACGCTCGTACATCTCAAGTGCCGCGTCGTATTGCTCGAGAGCCGAGCGGCCCTCGACGGCCTTGCGGTCGAGCAGCTCGCTAATGCCCGAGCCGAACTTCACGGCATCAATGCCCGGGAGGCCGTTGTCATCGGCGAGGATCTCCCCGGCAATGGTGTACGCCCCGTCTATCCCGAGGAGCCCGAGAGTCCGAAGGGAGTTGTCATCGAAGGCGGTCAGCCCGAGATGCCTCATGAAGCGCTCCGCCAAAAGCGAGAACGACAAATCGGTGCGGGAGGACCGGAGTTCGTCAAAACTGAGGTTCTGCCCCGCGAGGACCAGCCTGCCGAGCTCGATTCTATCAACCTCGATAGTCGCTGAATCCGCCCTTCGGTAGGCCCTCCGGTTGCAGTAGTACGGCTTCGACTTCCCCTCGTTCACGGTTAGGCAGATGGCCTTGTTGGCCTCATCGATGTTAAGGGTGTAGCGCGGAACGGGGTCGAGCGAGTCGTTGATCATGTTCTCGATTCGAAGCGCATCCGCCGACGGATCTGCGAGGCCGACCGTCGCACCCGAGTCGTCAACCCCAAACAAGATGCGACCTGTGCCGTAGTTTGCGAAGGCGCTTACGGTCTTGAGGAACGTCTTGGTGACCGATTCTTTGAATTCAAGGGTCCTGGTTTCTCGCATGGGCTCTCCCCTTCGCCTGAATGATAATGCATCGAAGCTGTTTTCGTTGCATATTATAATGCAACGATACACTATTCGTTGCATTATGACTTACACCGACCCTGGCCCATTCATTTCTTTTGGCGAACTGAAGGGAGCGCGCGAGAATTCTTACCTCCTTTTTCAGGCCCAGCGCCTACAAAGATTGCCCAGAGGTTGCCAGAAAAGAAAACCCCCGACCTCTCCGCAGGTCAGGGGTTTGGACGGTGCTGTTTCTCGCTACTCCCACTCAGTAACAGGAGCCACTGGTCAAAAGCTCATTAACTTCAACACGAGTTCTCGGCCTGCCGATTCCAAGTGAATCAATGGTCCTCTTTTAATTCACGTCACTCATGTACCGAGAAGCAAAGAAATCCGGCCGCCGCTCAAATTAGGTCGCCATTATCTTTCATAAACGACACCATGTTAAGATGTCTGACGCCATCTCTCTCCTGCAGCAGGGGATCAAGCGTGAAAAGGTATCGCGGATACCCGTCCCTGATGTAGCCGAATGGCCTGTACTCACGCTCTTCCACGTTCCTATCGGCAATTGTCATCGAAACCTGGATGTAGGCATAGGCGTTGCGCCTGCGGGCGATGAAGTCGCACTCCAGCTTCCCGATGCGGCCTACGGATAGCTTATATCCCCTCGAGCGGAGATAGATGTACAAGGCGTTTTCCAACGAGGGCCCGTAATTCAACCGGACATCGATGTTGCGCGCAAAATAGATACCCGGATCCGCAAGGTAGTACTTCTCCTCGCCACGCAACGATTTGCGGGACTTAAGGTCGAATCTCTCGCATCTGTAGAGCACCTTGGCGTCAACGAGCATCTGGATGTAGGAGGCGATCGTCCGCCGCTCGACGGCAATGCGCTCCGTCTTAGTGAAATAGTCATGAAGGTTGGTGAGGCTCGTTGGCGCACCATAGTTGTTGATGACGTAGGTCATGACACGGTTGAACGTATCAATGTTCCGGATCTTGTTGCGAGACCTGATGTCCTTGTCGACGATCTGCCCAACGACATCCTCGATGTAGCGAGCCTTTGCCTCGGGATCTTCGTATTCCAGAGACCGAGGAAACCCGCCATAGCGTAGATATTCGTCAAATTCGATTCGCGCGTCACCGACCGCCTTGCCCATGAACCTCTTCATATCGAGGAACTCGGAAAAGGACAGGGTGAACATCTCGAACTCCACGTATCGGCCCGTGAGCTTGGTCATCAGCTCGCCAGACAGCAGATACGAGTTGGAGCCTGTGATGAATATCGAGAAGCCGCCATCCGAGTTGTAGGCGTTCACGACCTCCTCGTAGTCTCGGACGTTCTGCACCTCATCGATGAAGAGGTATTTGAAGTCGTTGTCAGCCAGAAGCGACTCGATTTTTTTCTCCAGCTGCTCAGGCGTCTTAATCGAGCGGTTTCCGCGCTTATCAAGATCGAGGTAGATGATGTCCTTATCTTCGACGCCGCGATTTCTTAGTTCTTCGGCAATCGTTGCCATGAGGCACGATTTGCCGCAGCGACGAATACCTGTGATTACCTTGATTAGATCGTCATCGTAGAACGGTCGAATCTTTTTCAGATATTGCTCGCGATGGTACAGTTTCATGTAAACCGCCTCCTCTGCCTAGTTTATCAGAGGAGGCGATAATCGTCAGTTAAGACACTAATATTTTTGATTTTTCAGAAGTTGGTTCCTTAAACCTTATTCCCACTCGGTGGTTATAGTTTTGCCGTCTCGTCACTCCAGTTGCACCCAGTTTTCGGCGGCATCTCGAAGTGAGTGCCGCTGAATGACGCGACGTCGCGTTTCATCGGCTTCGGGGACAAAAGCTGGGACAACTTCAAAAACCATTTTCAAACTCAGAGTATTGAGTTTTTATTTTTGTCCCAAGGGGCACGGAGAGCCGCCTTTGGAGGCTCGATATCGCCGAAAAACGCCCGTTTTGAAACTCAACCGCCTTTGAGCCTGCAAACCACCAGCTTCAACAGTAAGTGAGTCGACGCGGGTGGCTTACGAGCCGTTCACAAAACCGCAGGCCACAGGTCTTTGTCAACGATAAGCAAAGTGAATAGTCTCAGGTGGCTTGCCCATGAGTTGGCGTAAGCCTGTTTAGCAAAAGGCTAATCGGACACGACAGGCCGCCCGCATGGCGACGGCGTTTCCCGTGCGGGCACAAACAGCCCTGCGTGCCCTGTCGCGCGATATCCCAATGCGACGTTCAGAACCCTACCCGCCAAGCAGCCACCTCGCGAAATTCAGCACGAGCACGCCCTCCCGGGTATGGGGCTCATGCCTCGTGCGAGTGATGAGAATCTTCGGGAATGCATCCCCGATGGATAGAATCGGCGCAATCTCCCTCTCGAGCGTCGAATCGGCGCCGATATCGTCGCTCACATACACTTTCCTTCCCGGTTTCGAAACTTGGAAGGCAGTATGCGCAAGGATGCGTCGAGGTGCGATCCCAGTCGTACCATGCCAGCAGAGATGTCGAGGCACATTCGTTCATGCTGCAATGCGGGCATCGGAGATGAAAAACAGCCCGTCGGGTAGTCATGGGCGTGCGGGAGCCCGCATCAGTAACCTGCCTCCTCGGTTGTCCCTTCTTTGCATGGTCGTCTACATAAAGGAGGAACCAGCCATGCAGATCAGCATGCTTGCCCTTCTTGGGTCACGGACCGGGGAGGCGAGGGCCTCCGTCGGGACCGCCCCGAGCAACCGGCATATCCAAGGAATGACAAGGCTCGATCGCTGTGCTGGTCAGGATGCCGAAGCGGGCCGTCCGCCAATCGGAATGCGGGTCAGGATGCTGCAACGTGATTCCAGCTGCAGGATACGGCTCCTTTGCGGTTGCCGCAAAACCTGCTGGCAACATTCTTACTATCCGAATGATGTACGCATCCCTTGGGATCGTTTCGCCTGACCAGGGCCATCTTCAGCGCCTCATCGGCCAGCTCGGCAGGCGCCTCTTCCACGCGTAATAGCCCTGGCGGGTCACCTATGCAACCAAAGATACAAAAGGAATCGAATGGCCAGAGAGGATTGCCCTTTCCGATGGTCGATTCTTGACAGGCAAACTCAAGCCTCGTTAATATTACATGGTTTGCCAGACCGAATTAACAAAGGAGGGGTGTCGTGGTTGGTCTTTTCCGCACGTGGATGAGCGCCTAGAAAGCGGCGCTGTTGTGGCGTCGCGCTGTTTTTCTGCACGCCATTTCACGATTGGACATAACCATGATATTTGAAACCTCTCGGGGCAGGTCTGCTCTGCTGTGCCATTCATGGCAATTCAAGCTTTGTTTCGTATGGGGCGGGGAGCTCGTTTCGACATTGACGAGTTCGATTCTCCAGATGGGTCTTATTTGGCATCTCGCCCTCACGACAGGGTCGTCTTCTCTCCTCTCCTTAGCATCGCTGGCAGGCTTTCTGCCGATTGATTTGTTCGGAATCCTTGCGGGCGCCGTTGTCGACAGACTGCCTTTGAAACGTGTCCTCATCGGCGCCGACCTCTTCATTGCCGCGGTGGGTGCCGCCTTGGCGATTGCCTCGTTGGCCGGCAGCTTACCTGCATGGCTAATTCTCATCGCCTTGTTTCTCCGTGCAGTTGGTACTTCGTTCTACACGCCAGCCTCCCAATCTCTCACGCCCCATCTCGCCCCACCGGAGCATCTCGTTCGCCTATCGGGGGTGACTCAGGCGATTCAGTCCGGCGGATACATTCTTGGCGCCGCGCTTGCAGCAGTGATTTATCCCGTGGCGGGCATTACCGCTATGATTGTCCTCGACGTGCTGGGAGCGCTTTTCGCTTCTTTAGCCGTCCTCGCCGCACAGATAGACGCAGGGGGCCTCGACGAAGCCGACCGCAGCTTGTCCTTTTCCAATAAGGTTCGAGAGCTCTTCTCTGAGATTTCGGACGGCTACAAGCTGATTAGGGGGTACAGGGGGCTGTTCGCCCTTCTTTGGTGCGGGTTCGTCTTCGCTTTCGCGTTCTCTCCGCTCGCGGCATTGTTCCCAATAATGACCTTGGGGCATTTTGGCGGTAGCACGGGGGATGCCGCTTTGGTGGAAATCCTTTTTTCTGCAGGCATGCTGGCTGGGTCCGGTATCTTGGCGGTTACGGGAGGGTTCCGCAATAGGTCGTTCACCATGGTCGCCGCGATTGCCGGCTTCGGCATTGCCGCAATCGTATCCGGATCGCTCGGCCCGTCATTGTTCGCTGCTTTCCTGCCGGTGAGCTTTCTTATGGGCGCATGCTCCCCGTTGTACGCGGGAACCCAGACTGCCCTTATGCAGGAGCAGATACCTCCTGAGTACCTAGGCCGCGTTTTCGGCCTCTACGGAACCATCATGGCTTGGGCCATGCCCATGGGCCTCGCAGCTCCCTCCGTTTTTGCGGATCTGCTTGGAGCTCCGTTATGGTTCGTCGGCTCTGGAGCGACCATGGTACTGCTTGCGATGGCTATGCTGCTTGCTCCGAGCGTCCGAAGCGCGGGGAAAAGAGATACCGGGCAGATTCAATAGCCCAAGTATTCGAAAAAAAAGAGGCAGCAGCCATCGGTTCAAGCGTCAGCCTTCAAGCCCTTGCGACGACGAGGTATTGCACTGACATCCCACATCGCGCTCCTTATTCGTCGCCAACTATCATTTTCGGATTTGCCGGCTTGCGCAAGGTCAAAACGCTCGCGCCGGCAATTGGGCAAAGGCGAAAAATCGACGTGAGCAATCTTTTTTGGCATGGCTGCGTTTCCAGTAAAACGCTAATACACAAAAGGCGGTTCAACCTATGGAACTCATAGTCAAAGCTAAAGACATCTTTTTGGAATATGCCGGCCGCGATATCCTAGATATCGAAGAGTTGGAAATCTACTCCTACGATCGCATCGGCTTGGTGGGGGACAATGGCGCAGGCAAAACCAGCCTGCTTAAAATTCTGAGCGGCAATCTTACCATTGCGGACGCCGACGTCAGGCGTTTCGGCAGCATTGCCCTCATCGGCCAACTCGATGAACTCGACCTTGATGCGGCTCAGGGCAGTGGTGAGATGCTCTCCCGTCTCAACGTCGCCGGAGTGGCGCAGGAGACGATGAGCGGCGGAGAGGAGACACGCGCCAAGATTGCCTCTGCGCTCTCCCAGCATGCAAGCGCGATCTTTGCTGATGAGCCTACGAGCCACCTCGACCAAGACGGCATCAGCCTTCTCGTCGGACAACTCAAGGCATTTGATGGAGCCCTGCTCATTGTGAGCCATGACCGTTATTTTCTCGACCAGGTGGTAGACAAGATCTGGGAGCTCAAAGACGGTGGTATTTCCGAATTCTGGGGTGACTACTCCGACTATCTGCGACAGAAAGAAGAAGAACGCAAAGTTCAGGCGGCTCGATACGAAGAGGCGATGCGCGAGCGCGAGCGCCTTGAAGCCGCCATCGAAAAACAACGGAAAAAAGCACGGCAGGTCGACGCCAAGCAGAAGGGCGCAAAGAAAAGCAACGAGAATGCAGGTCGATTGGGACATCAGAAAGCAACCGGCACCAAACAGAAGAGGATGTACCAGGCGGCTAAGAACATGGAGAAGCGCCTCGAAGCGCTCGAAGGGATTGAGGCCCCTGACAGCATTCGCACCGTGCGGTTCCGCCAGAGCAAGGCCCTGGAACTGCATAGTAAATTTCCCATCTCGGCAGACGATTTCAGCTTGAGCTTCGGCAACTGCATGCTCTATGACCACGCGAAATTCGAGATACCGCTCGGTGCCAAAGTGGCCATCACCGGTGGCAACGGTACAGGAAAGACCAGCCTGCTGAAGGCAATCGCTCGACGCGCCGACGGTATCAACATCTCTCCCAAGGCAGAGATCGGTTACTTCGAGCAAACAGGCTACAAGTTCGACGCCCGTCAGTCTGCGATCTCGTTCATGCAGGATGGTTGCGAGTACAGCATGACCGAAATCCGAAGCATCCTCGCCTCTATGGGAATCGGACCGCGTGACCTGGCAAAGGACGTTGGCGTTCTCTCGGGAGGCGAAGTCATCAAGCTGCTGCTCGCGAAGATGCTGCTGGGCAGATACAACATCTTGCTCATGGACGAGCCTGGAAATTACCTGGACATCAAGAGCGCCGAAGCCCTCGAGCAGATGATGAGCGCCTATGCCGGAACGATAGTGTTCGTCTCCCACGATAAGAGGCTGGTCGAGAACGTCGCAGACATTATTTACGAAATAAAGGACACCAAGCTAGTCAAAATCTTTCAGCGCGAATAGCCCTAAATGAGCAAGAAATAATCCCCGAACGGAGACAAGGGAGTAAAACGGCAAAGAAAGAGCCTCCGTCCCAACGCAGGGAACGGAGGCTCTTTAATCGCTTTTACTCATCTCCGTCGCTGGTGGCTTTGTCATGACTCTCGTACGAAACGAAACTCAGCGGCATAGTGCGGCACTCAAAATCGCAGGTCAGAACCCTGTCGTCCTACTCCCACTCGATTGTCGCGGGCGGCTTGGACGTGATGTCGTAGCACACGCGGTTGGCACCGGGAACCTCGGCCACGATGCGGCCGGAGATGCGGGCCAGGACGTCGTAGGGCAGCTTGGCCCAGTCGGCGGTCATGGCGTCACTGGACTCGACGGCACGCAGGATGATCGGACGCTGATAGGTGCGCTCGTCGCCCATAACGCCGACGGACTTGATGTCGGGCAGGACGGCGAAGTACTGCCAGCAGGAGTGCTCACTGTTGCGCTCGCCGGTCTGCTCGAACAGGCGCGCGTTGTACTCGTCCAGCTCCTCGCGCACGATGGCGTCGGCGTTCTTCAGGATCTCGAGCTTCTCGGGGCTCACCGCGCCGATGATGCGAATCGCCAGGCCGGGGCCCGGGAACGGCTGACGGTGCACGATGTGCTCGGGCAGGCCCAGCGCCAGGCCCAGTTCGCGCACCTCGTCCTTGAAAAAGTGGTCGAGCGGCTCGATGAGATCGAAGTGCACGCCCTCGGGGAACGGGATGAGGTTGTGGTGGCTCTTGATGGTGGCCGTCTTGCCGCCGGTCTTGCGGGCGCCGCTCTCGATGATGTCGGGGTAGATGGTGCCCTGCGCCAGGTACTTCACCGGGCGGCCGTCGGTCTCCAGATCCTTCGCCACGGCGAAGAACTCGTTCCAGAACTGCGTGCCGATGATGCGACGCTTCTCCTCGGGATCGGTCACGCCATCGAGCAGCGCGGCGTAGCGCGCCTCCGCGTGCACGTGCACGAAGTCGACGTCGAACTGCTTGGTGAAGACCTCCTCCACCTGCTCCGGCTCGCCCTTGCGCAGCAGACCATGGTTGATGAACACGCAGGTCATCTGGCGGCCGACGGCGCGGGCGCCCAAGGCCGCGACCACGGAGGAGTCGACGCCGCCGGACAGCGCCAGGATCACGCGGTCCTCGCCAACGGCGGCGCGGAACTCGCCCACCATGGTCTCGACCAGGTTGTCCATGGTCCAGCTGGCCTCAAGCCCGCAGATGTCGAACAGGAAGTTACGGAGCAGCTGCTGGCCGTGCTCGGTGTGCTTGACCTCGGGGTGGAACTGCGTGGTGTAGATGCGGCGCTCGGCGTCCTCCATGGCGGCAACCGGGCACACGGAGGTGCTCGCGGTCACGGCGAACCCCTCGGGCACGCGGGAGACGGCGTCGCGGTGGCTCATCCACACGGTCTGCTCAAGCGGCGTGGCGTTGAAGAGCTTGCTCTCGCGGTCGCGCTCGATGGTGGCGGGGCCGTACTCGCCGATCTCGGAGTGGCCTACCTCGCCGCCGAGCGTGACGGCGGTCACCTGGTGGCCGTAGCAGAAGCCCAGAATGGGCAGGCCGAGGTCATAGATTGCGGGATCGACCGTGGGCGCGTCCTCCGCGTACACGGACGCGGGGCCGCCAGACAGAATCAGCGCCGCGGGCGCCATCTCGCGCACCTCTTCGGCCGTGATGTCGCACGGGACGATCTCGGAATATACATGCAGGTCGCGTACGCGACGGGCGATGAGCTGCGCATACTGCGCGCCGAAGTCGAAGACCAGCACCTTCTGCGCGGCCCGCTCGGATGCATTCTGGGTCATGAACCCTCCCAACCGTGCCGCCATAATCGACGGCGAGACGTGTTAGCCAATTGGTACATCATACTCGCCAAGCTGCGCGTGCGCAGAATCCTTACATGGTTTTTAGCCACATTGTGCCGATACGACTCGTAAAACCTCCTCGCGTCATCCGCGAACGCATCTCTCGCAGCAGTCGGCATCCACTACAATGTCTGAGTCGTCGTAACCCGCCATGTTGAGGAGGCCCACGCGTGAAACGCATTCTTTTGATTGCCACGGGCGGCACGATCGCCTCGGCCGAGGAAGGCAATGGCCTCTCCCCCGCTCTCTCTGGCGAAGAACTCGCACGCAGCGTGCCCCAAATCGAAGGCCTCTACGAGCTTGACATCGTGCAGCCCATGAACATCGACAGCACCAACATGCGACCCGCCGACTGGCTACGCATCGCCGAGGTCATCCGCGAGGGCTACGACGCCCACGATGGGTTCGTAGTCATGCACGGCACCGACACCATGGCATATACCGCCGCGGCGCTCTCCTACCTTATCCAAGGCAGTCCCAAACCCATCATACTCACCGGCTCCCAGCAGCCCATGGGCAATCCCTTCACCGACGCCAAGATTAACCTCTACCAAAGCCTGGTTTACGCCGCCGACGACCGCTCACGCGACGTCTCCATCGTCTTTGGCGGCTACGCCATCGCCGGAACGCGCGCACGCAAGCAACGCACCATGAGCTTCAACGCGTTCGCCAGCGTCAACTATCCCGTCCTCGCCTACCTGCGGCAAGGCAAGATTATCCGCAGCGGTTCCGTTGCCGTGGCCGCAGATCTTGCCGAAGGCGAAGTCGCCGCATCCATGGGCACCGCCTCCGTGGGTGCCGGCGCCCCAATTGACCAGCGCCTCACAAGCGAAGATGGCCCCCGCTTCTACACTCACGTTGACAACCGCGTGTGCGTCCTCAAGCTCACTCCGGGTCTCACCCCGCACATGTTTGAGCTGCTCAAACCCGATTACAACGCCATCATCCTCGAAACTTTCGGCATGGGGGGCGTGCCCGAACTCGGCGCCGACAACTCATCGTTCCAAGAGGCGATCTTTGACTGGGTCGACTCGGGGCGCACCATCGTCATGACGACCCAAGTGCCCGAAGAAGGCCTTGACCTTGGTGTATACGAGGTCGGTCGCGCATATGCCGAACACCCCGGGGTCCTCAAGGGCGGAGACATGACCACCGAGGCACTTGTGGCAAAAACCATGTGGGCCCTTGGACAAACGCGCGAGCCCAAAGAGCTGCAGCGCCTGTTCTACACCCCCATCAACCACGATCGTGTGGACGAGTGGTAGGCACTCTGCAATTCGAGACCAACGTGCACGCTGCATCAATCGCCCGCACAAGGCCGTCGGCCTCGCGTGCGGAAAACCTGAGACCGGCAACTGCCAAAGCGTCATAACCTGCCCCCTCCAGGGCAATGGGGGCACCCGCTGCCATGAGCAGGTCGCGATCGATGGGGCTGGTACCGACTGCCACCACGTCTTCCAAGCCCATACCCCATCCTTGAAGCACCGTCGTCAGTGCCTCCACCCGCGCCGCTCGGCGCGTCAAGGGCGGACCCGGCATAAGCCTCGAATCGCGGGGGACCGCTATGGACACTCCGTCAACCCCGTCGAACTCCTTCGCTGCTTGCCTTCCATACAGCTCGGTGAACACGACGATTTTGAACCCCGCAACAGCGGCGCGTGCGATTGCATCGCGCTCGGAGACCGTGAACCCCCTCGTGCCGGTGCCAATCGCCAGCGCTTTGGGCACGCGCACAAATTTCCCACCATGCAACACGGTCAACGACAGCTTTTGCCTCATTGGGATCTCTGCACCTCCCCTGCGCCCTCAATCAAGCCCAGACGTAAACTGTACTTTACATCTTATCCATCAGCTTCGCATCGCTTTGCGAGCGGCGCTCGACTCCAAGCACTTTAGAGATAGAATTTCCGCGACTCCACAATATGGATTCCAACCACAACAACAGGTGAGCGCCTTGAGTAACGACGACAACATGCGGCAGAAGTACATCGACAGGCATCGGCGGCGCCACGGCGATCGCCCTGCGCTGCAACGCGTCTGGAGGGGCGTGCAGAAATTCGTTTGCCGCACCTTCAATATCCGCGAAGGGCGCGCGCCCTACCATGTGATCCGCAAGCGCTTCGTCAACGGCGCCCGTCTTACGGGCACCCATTTGTGCATCCTCATCGTCGCCATGATCATTGCGTGCATTGGCTTGGACACCGACTCCGACATCGCCATCGTGGGCGCCATGCTCATCTGCCCGCTCATGGGGTCCGTGCTCGCCATCGCCTACGGTGTCGCTACGGTAGATCGGGCGCTTATGCGCGACGCCTTGGGCGGCCTCGTGCTCCAAATGGCCTTTTGCCTCATTACGTCGACCATCTATTTTGTGCTCTCGCCTGTCGCGGGCATGACCCCCGCCCTCGTTGACAACTCGGGGCCCACTGTATGGGATCTTATGCTCGCACTCGTAGGTGGCTTCGCGGGTGGCCTGGGCAACTCACGCGACCAAGAGCCAGCAACCGTCATCTCGGGCGTCGCCGTGGCCACAGCCCTCATGCCTCCACTGTGCGCGGCGGGCTACGGACTCGCCGCTGCCAATGCCGGAGTCTTCCTTGGGGCGCTGTATGAATTCGGCATCAACGTCGTCTTCATCGCACTTTCCGCCGCGGTCGTTTTGCTGTTGCTGCACACGCCGCTCAAGCGCGACCTCAACGACGACGGAGTGGTGACGGAAGCGGAGGACGAGCTCGTGCGCGCCGACTCGCACAAGATTCGTTGGCGCATCATGCTGGGGACCGCTATCTTCGCCATCCCCTGTGTGATACTTACCGGCAACATGCTCGCCACCGCCGAGAAACAGGCCGCCGAAGCCACCGACTACTACGGCGCCGCCGAGACCGCGCGCGAGCTCGCCGCGGTGTGCCCGGAGTTTAAGAACTACTCGATCGGCATGGAGGTGTCCGCTCAGGCGCAGGGCGGGGACGGGGCCGAGAGGCAAAGCGGCGCCGAGCAGCTCGTGGCTCGCGTCACGACGTTGGAGCCCCTTGCCAGCCGAGAGCGCACCATCGCGGAGGAGCTGATACGCCTGGACGCCCCCGACGTGGAGCGCGTTGAGTTCAGCGTGGGATAGGGTGTCGACACGGATGAGAAGCAACGGGCCGGTCGCTAATAGGAACACCGACTCGCAGCGGATATCATCTCCCAACGATCGACAGGACTGAAACACCCCATCCGGCCAAACGCGAGCAAAGAACAGTTTTTACAACGAACACACCAAGTGCACGGGGCGTCCTCATTCGCGTGGTAACGTCTTGGCATTAACGCCGGGGCATCGGCTCGATACGCCGACAGCCCGCTTTGCGTTGAAGCGACCACGAGGAGGTGGACCGTGGCAAACGAACTCGAGAGCAACATGGCATGCGCGCGGGAACGCGGATGCGCAGGTTCTTGCCACGCTCCGTGCGCGTCCCACGCCGCCGACGAAGTCGAGCTCGCCGCACGCGCGCTCGAATCACAGGGGCGCTTTGGCCTCACGCGCGGCTTCATCCAGCATGGAGACGTGAGCGTGCACGCCCATGTGCTCTCGGTCGCCCGCGCGAGCGTCGCCATGGCGGACTTCCTCGGCCGCGCCGGAGTCCGCGTCGACCGCGCCTCGCTCATTCGCGGCGCGCTGCTGCACGACTACTTCCTCTACGACTGGCACGACCCCGACCCATCGCACCGCCTGCACGGCTTCACGCACCCCTCGACGGCCCTCGCACGCGCCGAGGAGGACTTTGAACTCACCGCGCGCGAACGCAACATCATCGCCCGTCACATGTTCCCGCTGGTGCCCATGCCGCCGACCTGCCGCGAGGCGTGGATCGTCTGCCTCGCCGACAAGGCGTGCGCCCTTCACGAGACCATCGCGGGTCGCCTGCCCAAGCGGGCATCGGGCAAGAATCGGGCGGTGTAACGTCGATGAGCCTTGATGGATTTTTCGCCGCACTGACCGCAACCGGCGCTCCCCTGTCGGCGCTGTTCCTCTCGTTTTTGGTCTTCTCGTTCGCCGGCTGGCTTTACGAATCCACCGTCTGCGCCATGGCGAACTACGGTCACTTCGCCAACAGCGGCTTCCTCCTCGGCCCCTATTGCCCCATCTACGGCGTGGGGGCAGTCGCGTGCTGGCTGCTGTTGCGCGACATACCCGGCGTCTTCACGCAGTTCCTCGCCGCCGCCCTCGTGTGCAGCGCAATCGAGTACACCGTGGGCGCCCTGCTCGAACGGCTCACCGGCGCGCGCTTTTGGGATTACTCCAAGCTCCCCTTCAACATCAAGGGAAGGGTCTGCCTATACGGAGCCGCGCTCTTCGGGGCCGGCGCGGTGATCGTCTGCCGCGTCGCCGAACCCGCGCTCCTCGCCGCGCTGCAGCTCATCCCCTCCCTCGCGCTGAAAGTCATTGCGCTCGGGTGCGCCGCGTGCATCGCGATCGACACCGTGTTCGCCGTAGTGAGCTGGCGCCAGCTCTCCCAAAAACTCGAGTTGTTGCGCATCGAGATCGCCGACAAGTTCAACGACTCCCTCAAGGACGCATCCACCTCGCTGCTCGACAAGGTGCCCACCCCGATACTGGATTCGGCCGCCGAACTCAAGGCGCGGAGCCGGGCACTCAATTCGTGGCTCGCCGACATGTCGGACGGCACGTTCGAGGCCGTCCGCGGAAGGGTGGAGCTCCCCTCTTTCATCGCCGAGGGGACGCGCGGGGTGAGATTGGTCGCCCGCCATGCACATGGCATCGCGACGCGCGCCGAGAAAGCCGCCCCCGAGAAGCTCAAGACCATGATGACCCGGCGCGAACTGCGCTTCTTTAACGCATTCCCCGAAATCAAGCTGAAGTCCTACGAGGGCGTCATCCGTGCGACAAAGCTCAAGGAGCGTGCCCGCGAGCTGTTCCATAGGGACTGAACAGCGACGAAGCTGAACCGATGACGAGCCGTCAAGGCGCGCCCAGATGAGTATGCTAGGCGTTCTTTGCCGGCAACTTCTGCACCGCCATTAACACGGACCTCGACGATACCGGCACGCTGCGCGCCTGGACCCCTCTCCGACACGGAGCCAAAAGAGGAGTTCAACGAGTACACCTCGCCACAGATCTCCGTCTATCTGATAGCATGCGACCATTAGACGTTTTATTTTTAGACCCTCTGTCCTTGATGATTTCCCATAGCCATCTAACAGCTGTTTTATAAAACTTGTTTGTTAATAGGGAGACGTGATTATTAGAATATTGTATTGTTTGACCCTCCCCTGAAAGGAGAAGACATGAGGACCATCGTTGTTGGGGACATGCATCAGAAGCAACATCTGGTCTTGCCGATCGTGGACAACGCCATCCGGTTCCTCGGCGCGAAGCGGGTCGTGTTGCTCGGGGATTATTGCGATGACTACAGCCCCGACAGGGACGAGACCGACGCCGAAAAGCTGCTCAGAGGGCTGGAATACCAGGTGGATTGGGTCGACCGCACGCGCAACCGCGGCGTACAGGTAGACGTCTTGCTGGGAAACCACGACATGCAGTACCTCGTCGAACGTCAGGGCCCCGGCACCAACCTGAACTGCATCATCCCCGTCCGGCGCCTGCTCGCCCAGATGAACGTGCGCATGGCCGCCGCCGTCGATGGATGGCTCGCCACGCACGCGGGTCTCACCAGCCAATTCGCGGACATTGTGCTTGAAATCGATGACGAGGCCGAGTCTTTCGGCAAGCCGTCGTATTCCGCCGAGTCGCTTGCCGCACAACTCAACGCTGCATTTGACCACGCACTGACCGAGATGTTCGATCATGCTAACGATGAGGAACTCCTGCTGTTCAACCTCTACGGCCCCGGACGTGGCGGCATAAGCATCCCCGGCCCCCTGTGGGCATCGACCAGCGAACTCACGGTCCTCGGGATGCCGCACCTCGACCAGATCGTCGGCCACACGCCCGTCTATTCCGTCCACAAGCTTGAGGAGCAAGGCTTCAGTGGCGAGCGATTCATGGCCTGCGACACGTTTTCGACCGATTTCGATTTCCGCCCGCTCGGAGATGGAAGCATCCTGCTCGCCGATGACGAGACGCACGAGATGCGCGCCGTTATACCCGAGGAAGTAGACTGCGAGTGGGCGGGGACATTCTGATTCCTGCGGATATCAGGCCCACCCGTCACATAAATGAAGTAGTCACGCGGACGGAGAGAAAGAAAGACGACAAATGAGCGACAAAACGAACCTTACCGCCAGAGAATTTCTCGAAGCGATCTTCGAGCAGATCCGACCCTACGCAGCCAACCCCGAAGAGTTTACAAGCGAGTGGGAGAGGATAACGGACGAGCTCGACAGCGAGATCGAGGATTTGGAACGCGTCATGAGCGAGCGGGATGCCCTGGCTCGGCAGCTCATCTTGCTGGTGCGCAACCAGCTTGCAAACAGCTACCTGTTTGACGATCTGTGGCTCCAATACTCCCAAGGGTGCAGCGTATTGAGCGACTACGCCGAACTGTTGAGCGACCCCGAGCTTGACAGGAAGAAGGGAGGTGTCTGGGGTGGACACAAGTGCGATGCCATCCATTGGACTTGGTACGAAAAGCGCGCGATGCCGAAACCCCTGGAAGAGAAGAAACTTGTTTTCCAAGGTGGGGAAAGGAGCGGCTGGCCATACTGCAGCTGCATGGACCACGCCCTGAGCAACTTGATTTGCAAAGTCTGGGGCTTCTCCGGATACAGAAAAGGACTAAGGTCCGATGATCCCGAAACAGAATTCAAGGTTACCTTTTGGCAGGACTCGAGCATGTACCTTTCCGTACTGCTCTGCTTCGGAGTCAACATCTTGAACGACCAGATACTCCTCGAAGACCTGAAAGACACGCAGCAGATCGATATCGATATTATTCCCGAGCCAAAAGAGAAGCTGCGGGCCGTATTGAACGCGAAAAGTATTCGCCCGAAGCTCTGGGCGCGCATACAAGATCAAATAGGGAAACGCGCGAAAGAGGCTGGCGCGAAGGCTTCTCAGCAACAATAGCTCGAGCAACCCGCACGAGAGGCGGCGTCTTCACCGCGCTCTACTGGTTTGGCGTCGGGTGTCTGTTCTGCATCGCCATCGTCGGGATTCCCCTGGGCCGCCAGGCGTTCAAGATGGCGAAGCTCTCGTTGCTGCCGTTTGGCGCAACAGTTCGATAGCGCTGTCAGTTTTCCGCTCGTGTAACCGGACCAGTCACTACCAATGCCATTTAGTGGATGGGTGTCACATCATTATTTGAAGATAAATGCTATCAGCTCTCTGAGATGTCTCATTTGGTGCGCAGATAACTGACATACGTTTGTTTACCGCATCGCTCGATTCTCGTTAACGGCCCAGCCGCCCCCTTCTTTTGCCATTCGTCGGTCACACAAGCACCGTTTTTGACAATCGCAGTCGCCAGAGCGCTCGTTTTATGCCAAGACTACGTTGGCGGCACGCGCTTTCGGAGATGCGCGCCGCACTTCTTGAGGTTTTTCGTATCGAAATTAAGAACTCGCGAGTAGGCCGAAAGTGGCGGTAGGAAAAACCGCAGGTCGCCGGAGGCCGCAAATGCCACCTACTCGACGAATCCCGATTTGAATACGAAAAGCCTCATTTAGGCTTGCCAGCTTGGAACGTAAACGACAAAAAGGAGACGAGCCCGGTGATAGGCTGCCTCCCATTTCTTGGACATGAGAGAAAGAAGGCGGCTCGGGCGGCCGCCTCCTTTTTCATCGAAACTTATCCTCGGGTAAGATGCCTGGTCGAGATGCTTACTCCTCCGTGTCGCCCCTACTCGCGCGCCTCCAGTGCAGGCCGCGGCTCAGCCGATGCGCCACGCGCTCGACCTCGGCATCGCTCGTGAGATGGTGCGGCTTCATGCGGCTCGTCACCGAGTCGCGGCGGATGGTCGCGATCGGCTCCATCACGAAGCCCTTGCCCGCGCGCATGTTCTCCTTGGCGACGCTGATCATGAGCTTAATGCGGTTGAGCTGGTTGACCTCGCTCGCACCGGGGTCGTAATCCACGGCCACGATGTTGCTCTCGGGATGCTGGCGGCGCAGCTCTTTGATCACGGCCTTGCCCACCACGTGGTTGGGCAGGCACGCGAAGGGCTGCGTGCAGATGATGTTCGGCGCCCCGTGGTCGATCAGGTCGAGCATCTCGGCGGTGAGCAGCCAGCCCTCCCCCATGTTGTTGCACAGGGAGAGCACCTGGCTCGCCTTGTCGGCCATCACGGAGATGGGCTCGGGGCGCTCGAAGCGCACGCTGCGCTCGAGCAGGTCCTCGACCGGCTTGCGCATCCAATCCACCAGGCGGATGGCGGCGTCCATGCTGGCGCGCGCAGCGGCAGAGCTGCCGAGCTCGCCCTTCTGCACCTGCGCGTTGCTCATGGAGTACAGGAAGAAGTCGAGCAGGCCCGGCACCACGGCCTCGCAGCCCTCCGCCTCGATGACGTCGACCACGTGGTTGTTCGCCGTGGGATGGAACTTCACGAGGATCTCGCCGACCACGCCCACGCGCGGCTTGGTGCCCTCGCCGGTGAGGGGCAGGACATCGAACGCGTCGATCGCCTCGCGGGAGAGCTTGGTGAAGCTGCGACGCGTGAAGGTCGGCACCATGCGGCGCGCGCGGTCCATGAACTCCTCGAACAGCGCGTTCGCGGAGCCCGGCTCGGCCTCGTAGGGACGCGTGCGGTAGAGCATCTGCATCATGAGGTCGCCGAACAACACGCTGTACACGCATGCCTTGAGCATGGCGGGAGTGAGCTTGAAGCCGGGGTTCTGCTCGTCCAGCTTGACCGCGGACAGGCTGATGACCGGGATATCGGCGTGCCCGCTCTCGCGCAGGGCCTTGCGAATGAGCGCGATGTAGTTGGTGGCGCGGCAACCGCCGCCCGTCTGCGTGATCACCACGGCGGTGCGGGACAGGTCGTAGCGGCCGCTCTCGATGGCCTCCATGATCTGGCCCGTGACCAGGATGGACGGGTAGCAGATGTCGTTGTTCACGTAGCGCAGGCCGGCTTCGACGGCGCCGCGATCCGTGGAGGGCAGAAGCTCCAGGTTGTAGCCGGCCGCCTGGAAGACCTCCTTGATGAGGTCGAAGTGGATGGGCGCCATCTGCGGGCACAGGATGGTGTAGCCCGCGTCGCGCATCTCCTCGGTGAACGCGACCTTGGGGAACGCGGCGCTCTTGCTCGCGCGCTGCGCCTCGAGGGCGTACTTGTGCGTCGCGAACACCGGCGCGTCGGTGGAGGGCGCCACGGGCGAGGCCTCGCCCGGCTCGTAGGCGTCGCCCGACGCGGCGGCCTCGGCGGCGCGCTCGGCCTCCTGGTCCTTGAGCGCCGCCATGAGCGATCGGATGCGAATGCGTGCGGCGCCCAGGTTGGACACCTCGTCGATCTTGAGCACCGTGTAGATCTTGCCGGAGGCCTCCAAGATCTCCTGCACCTGGTCGGTGGTGAGGGCGTCCAGGCCGCAGCCGAAGGAGTTGAGCTGGATAAGGTCGAGGTCGTTGCGCATGGTCACGAAGCGCGCGGCCGCGTAGAGGCGGCTGTGGTACATCCACTGGTCGACCACGCGGATCGGGCGCTCCGGCTTCACCAGGTGCGCCACGGAGTCCTCGGTGAGGACCGCAAAGCCAAAGCTCGCGATGAGCTCGGGCAGCGAGTGGTTGATCTCGGGGTCGTTGTGGTAGGGACGCCCCGCCAGCACGATGCCGTGGCCGCCGTGCTCCTCGATCCAGTGCATGGCCTCCTCGCCCATGGTCTGGATGTCCTGATGAAAGCGGGCGTCGGCCTCGTAGGCGGCGTTCACGGCGTCGTCGATCTCGGTACGGGTGAGCTTGGGTCCGTGCACGCGGCCGCGTCCGGCCTCCGCATCGGCCACGCGCTCGACGGCGAGCAGCTCATACAGGCGGCGCTTGAGCTCGATCTTGTCGTGGTAGGGCACGAACGGATACATGAACTCGACGTGCTTCTCGCTGATGTCGTCGATATTCAGTCCGAGCGCCGTGGGGTAACTCATCACGATGGGGCAGTTGTAGCAGTTGCCCGCCGACGGATCCTCCTTGCGCTCCCAGCGCACGCAGGGCATCCAGATGAAATCCGGATCTTTCTCGATGAGGTTCATCACGTGGCCGTGGGAGAGCTTGGCCGGATAGCACACGCTCTCGCTCGGCATGGACTCGATGCCGCTCTCGTACGTGGCCTTACTGGAGTTGTCGGAAAGCACGACGGAGAAGCCCAGGCGCGTGAAGAACGCGTGCCAGAACGGGTAGTTCTCGTACATGTTGAGGGCGCGCGGGATGCCCACGGTGCCGCGCGGAGCCTCCTCGGGCGCCAGGGTCGGGCGGTTGAACAGAAGGTCGTTCTTGGCGGCGAACAGGTTGGGCGCCTCAGACTTCTGCTTCTTGTGGCCCGCGCCCTTCTCGCAGCGGTTGCCCGTGATGAAGCGGCGGCCGCCGCCAAAGTCGTTGATGGTGAGCTGACAGTTGTTGGAGCAGCGTCCGCAACGGGCGTGCCTCTGCTCGACCGTCAGCGCGGCGATATCGGGGGCAGAGAGCACCGTCGAGACTCCAGAGGCGCCGGCGCGGTCGCGGGCGAGCAGGGCTGCGCCGTACGCGCCCATGCAGCCGGCGATGTCGGGGCGCACGGCGTGCACGCCCGTGAGCTGCTCGAACGCACGCAGCGTGGCGTCGGACATGAAGGTGCCGCCCTGGACGATCACCTGGCTGCCGATCTCCTTGGGGTCGCGGAGCTTGATGACCTTGAACAGGGCGTTCTTGATGACGGAGTAGGACAGGCCGGCGGCGATGTCGCCCACCGTGGCACCTTCCTTTTGCGCCTGCTTCACGCGGGAGTTCATGAACACGGTGCAGCGGCTGCCCAGGTCGACGGGGCCGCGGGCGACAATCGCCTCGGCGGCGAAGGCGCGCACATCCATATCCATGGACACCGCGAAGCTCTCGATGAAGCTGCCGCATCCGCTGGAGCATGCCTCGTTCAGCATGATGTGCTCGATCACGCCGTCGCGCACGCGCAGGCACTTCATGTCCTGTCCGCCGATGTCGAGGATGAACTCGACGCCGGGCAAAAACGCGCGGGCGCCGCGCAGGTGCGCCACGGTCTCGATCTCGCCGGAATCGGCCTTGAGTGCCTCGATGAGCAGGGCCTCGCCGTAACCGGTGGTGGTCACGTGGCCGATGGTGCAACCAGCCGGGATATGCGCGTAAAAGTCGGCCATGATCGTCTTGGCCGTGCCCAGGATGTCGCCGTTGTTGTTGCCGTACCAGGTGTGGAGGAGTTGGCCATCCTCTCCCACCATGGCCGCCTTCATTGTGGTGGAACCAGCGTCCAAGCCGATGAACACGCGGCCCGTGTAGCCCTCGAGCTCGCCGCGGGGCACGACCTCCTTGGCGTGGCGCGTGCGGAACTCGGCAAGGTCGTCGTCGGTCGCAAACAGCGGCTCGAGGCGGGCGACCTCGGCGCCCTGCGTGTCGCCCAGGCCATCGATCGCCTCGACGAGCTCGTCGAGGCGCACGAGCCTGCTCGACTCATGCGCCATGGCAGCGCCGGAGGCCACGAACAGATGCGCGTTCTCGGGCACGATGATGTGCTCGTCGTCGAGGTCGAGCGTGAGGTAGAAGCGGTGGCGAAGCTCGGAGAGGTACTGCAGCGGGCCGCCGAGGAACGCCACATGGCCGCGGATGGGGCGACCGCACGCCAGACCCGAGATGGTCTGCGTCACCACGGCCTGGAAGATGGAAGCGGCCACGTCCTCGGGACGGGCGCCCTCGTTCAGCAGCGGCTGGACGTCGGTTTTGGCGAACACGCCGCAGCGGCTGGCGATGGGATAGATGTTCTCGGCGCGCTTTGCGAGCTCGTTCAGCCCCGCGGCATCCGTGTGCAGCAAGGTTGCCATCTGGTCGATGAACGCGCCGGTGCCGCCGGCGCACGTGCCGTTCATGCGCTGCTCGATGCCCGAGTCGAAATAGATGATCTTGGCGTCCTCGCCACCGAGTTCGATGGCGACGTCGGTCTGCGGAATCAGGGTCTCCACCGCGCGCTTGCTCGCGATGACCTCCTGCACAAACTCGAGGCCGAGCCACTGGGAGAGCAACAGGCCGCCCGAACCCGTGATGGCGCAGGTCATCTGCGCCTCGGGCAGCAGCGACGCCGCGCCCTCGAACAGGTCGCGCGCGCATGCGCGGACGTCGGTGTGATGGCGCTGGTACTTAGCGTATACAATCTGGCTCTCGTCGTTCAGCACGGCGAGCTTGACCGTGGTGGAGCCCACATCGATGCCCACGCGGAGATCGCCGCGGGCGTTCTCGGGGTTCCAGATGGCACCCTCCGGGGCCTGCGGCACCCCCGCGAGCTCTCCCCGTTCGGGAGAATCCGGGGCACCGCAGGCCCCAGAGCAATTCGCCTGCATGTTCTGCATATCGTCAGCCATAGTTAGTTCCCTTCCGTCGGGGAAGACGAGGTGCCGCCCGCGAGCATGGCCGTAAGGTCGGCAAGGAGGTCATTCGGGGGCATTTCGCAATTGTCTACATTCAGTCCCATGAGCTTGAGGCCATATGCGGCCACATTGACGTCGATGGGCATGCCGTAGAGGTCGCCCGGGCGCACAAAGGCGATGACCGTCATGATGCGCGCCATCGTCTCGGGCGTCTCGGCGAGGTCGCGATCGAACCAGCGCTGCACCACGCCCACCTCGGAGGCGACCACCGAGGCGAGGTAGTAGTCGAAAAAGGCACCGAGCGCGCCGGGAAAGATGCCCGTCTGCATGCGGTCCGACACTGCGGCGCAGGCCATATCGATGACTTTCTTGATAAACGCCTGGTCACCGCCGGGACCAATCAGTGCCCCGATGAGCTCGCGGTTGTCGGCGATGTAACGGAGCAGCTCAACCGAGCCGGGCGCCGGCTCAAGGTGCTCGATGCTCTCGTACAGCTCGGGCAGGGTCGCCTCGGCAATGGCGCGCACGAGCGTGCGAACCTCGGCCAAAAGCGCGTCTTCCACCTGCTCGATGAAGTCGGGAATGTCCTTATAGTGCGAGTAGAACGTTCGCCGCGTAAGACCCGCGCGCTCCGTGAGCGCGGCGACGCTGATGCGCGAGATGTCCTCCCCCGCCGTGATCTCCTCCGCGAGGGCCGACCTGAGCGCGCGCTGGGAGCGCAGGCTGCGACGATCGGACTTGCACGCGGATGTGCCCGTTGGCTGAGGCATATCGCCCCTTTCCTCGACCGAGTTCTAATTCACTCTCTGTGCATTATTGCACACGGTGTGCATCAACATGGAATCAGCACGGTAAGGGTTGTGCAAGCTTCAACGCGAAAGCGGGCGAAGGGATTACGCGATTTGAATACACTGCTGGCTGTGGAGGGTCTTGAGGATGTGCTTGGGTACCGCGTGGAACTCGCAACGGCCGATCGTCGCGCTCGCGGCGGCCTTGGCGGCATCACTGCCATTCGCCGTGGCGTAAGAATGGCGGAAGCGGCTGAGCATTGCCAGGTCGTTGCCACCGTCACCGTACACGGCGATCTCATCCTCCTCGATGCCGTAGTGGCGGCCGAGCCACGCCACCGACTCGCCCTTATTGCAGTCCCTGTCGGTAATCTCAAACATCACGGGATCGAACGGGGCGTTGACCACCGTATCCGCATGGTCGGCGAGGAACGCCTTGAGCTCGCGGTCGAGCTCCTCGGACGTCACGCGGCAATTGATCTTGCAGACCTCGTGCGAGAGGATTGACGAGAGCGGCTGGTCGAAGAACTGCTCCTCATGCGCGCCGCCGCGGGCGCGCATGCCGCGCATGATGATGCGTCGCATGAGGCCATCGCGTTTGAATCCCGCCTGATGCATTTCGTAGCTGCCGCTCGAGAACATGCCGTCGGGCGTACAGCAATCAAAGCAGATCTGCGGGAATGCGCACAGCAGCTCCTCCACGAATGCGGGGTCGACGGAAAACGTCTTGAGCACCTCGCCATTTTGCCCGCGGACAATCGACCCGTTGGCGCACACAGCGTCAATCTTGAGGCCCGTGAAACCGCGGTCGCCAATGGGCAACACCGAGCGTCCCGTAGCGGGAACAACATGCGCGCCGAGTTCACCCGCCTTCTTGATGGCGCCGCGGATCGTGCGGTCCGCCTCGTGCAGGGCATTCAGCAGGGTTCCATCCAAATCACTCGCGAACAACTTGATCATGCGCATCTCCTTAGCCGAGGCTTTCCGCGCATCATTGTACGCCGCACGGGCATACGAACCCCTCGGCACGCCCCGACTTCGGCAGAACTTCCGACCACGGCCAGCCTCGAAGCACCCCGGAGCCTACGCCTCGGCGGAATCCTGCACGTCAAGGCCTTCGCGACACGAGAGCAGGGCACGCGCCAAATCGCCCACGAGCTCACGGTTCGACTCGGAGTCCGGCATGCCGGTGAGGATCGACATGATGTAAGTCTTCCCGTCGATCTCGACGATGCCGGCATCGCTCACGCTGTTGTACGCGGGATCGGAATCGGAACACCAGCCCGCCTTGTCACGCACGGTCGCGCCCGTGCCCTCAAGTCCATCGCGGATAAAGGAGACCGCCGTCTGGCTTGTCAGGTCGCTCAGCCATTGCGCCGTGTCCGTGCCACCCGATATATAGCTGAGCATTTCCGTCCATAAGCGCGCCGAGCTACGGGCGCAATAGGTAGGGAACCAGGAGTCGGAGCGATAGACGGCGTCCATGGCGCCAAGCGCCGTGACCCATTCGTCGAACCCCTCTTGATCAAACGCGTTCCTCAACGCTCCATACGCGTTGTTGCTCGACTGCGTGATCGCTCCTTCGATGAGGCTGGAGATGGTGTAGGAGCTGCCCGCGTAAAACCCGTCAGGGCTCAGCGAGTAGTTGACCGTGCAATGCGTGTCCAGCGAGGCGTCGCCCGTCTCGATGAACTCCTCGCACACATACAGGGAGTAGAGGGCCTTGAAGGAGCTCGCACCATACGTCACCAAATCGGGCTGGTACGAGATGCCGCGGCCCGTCTCCACATCAATAAACACGACGGATGCGCTTCCCTGCTCCTCGATAGCGTCGATTGCCTGCTCGACGCTGGCAAAGTCGTCCGATGCGATCGTGGGGCTCTTCAATCCGGACAGTGAGAACAGCCGCAGTCCGTCATCGGCGGGCATTTCGTCAAACGACGCCGCAGTGAGATCGAACTGGAGGTCCTCAAGCTGTTCGGACTCTGACGCGGTCTTTACCTCGGCTTTCGTCGCGGCCTTCTCCTTGGCGGCTTCCTGCTTGGCAGCCTCAGCCGCAGCAGCGGCGTTGTGGGCAATCGCACTCGGGATGATCGCCGCCAACACCACAATGCAGGCAAGCGCGGCATACCAAGACGCAGGTACGGAGCGCAGTAGGCACACGGCTCGTTCGAGCGCCCCCTGTCCACCCGCGCCGGCATACGAGGAGCGATAACCCGATGCCCCACTCCGACGATACCCATACTGAGAGGATGAACGCGTCCCGTAGTCGTCACGCGCGTTGCCGTGCCAAGATGCGTGTGCAGGGCGATCGCCACGGTCACGCTCGTAACCATCGGTGCCTGCATGTCCCACGGATCGACGCGTTGCCCCTGCGCCGGCACTCCCACTCCGCGATGACGCCAGCTGAATGCCCGGCCTTCTTGCGGATCCATTCCCCGAGGCGCGACTTGACCCAAATCCCCCGCCGGAGGCATATCCGCCGTCGCCGTTCCAGTCGGTGGACCCGTAGGCTTCCTCATCGCGTTCCACAGGGCGCCTCGAGCGACCGCGGTCAGATGCGTACCCCATGTCTGCAACCGCCTAACGTACAAGTGACAATTTTGTCACCGCATGGTACTACACATTTGGTACCTCTCCGGTTGCAAGAATCGCCTCCATCGCTGCTTCATCGAGCACAGGCACGCCCAAACTCTCTGCCTTGGTGAGTTTTGACCCCGCCTTGGGTCCCGCCACCAGGTAGCTCGTCTTCTTGGAGACCGAGCCGGAAACCTTGGCGCCGAGCAGCTTGAGCGCCGCGCCCGCCTCGTCGCGCGTGCGGTTGACGAGCGTACCGGTGAGCACGAAAGTGAGGCCGGCGAGCGGTTGCCCGGCCGCGAGGGTGGCATCGACGCCGGTCTCTTGCGCCGCCTGCGCCACCGCGGCACCCAGGTTCTCCTCGAGTGTGAGGCCAACGTCGCGCAGGCGCTGCAGGACCTCGAGATTCTCGGGCACGGAGAGGAACTCACGCACGGACGCCGCGATCTTGGGGCCGATGCCCTCACACGCGGCAATGTCCTCCTCGGATGCGGCGGCCAGCGCGTCGATGGTGAGGAATCGCTTCGCGAGGACCTCGGCAACGGACTTGCCCACATGGCGGATGCCGAGCGCGAACAGCACGCGAGAGAGCGGCTGCTCCTTGGAGCGTATGAGCTCGTCCATGACTTTGGTTGCGATAGTGGTGCCCACCTTGATGGAGTCGCCCGCGGCAACGCCCTTCTTCTTGTCGTCCTTGGCGTAGGTGCGGCCGGTATCGAGCGCGGCGATTGCATCGACGTCGAGCAGGTAGAAATCGGCGACATCGTGCAGCAGGCCCGCCTCGATCATCTTGTCGATGAGTTCGTCGCCCACGCCGTCCACGTCCATGCAGCCGCGGCTCACCCAATGGATGAGGCGCTCCTTGAGCTGAGCGGGGCAGTCGAGTGAGATGCAGCGGTACGCGACCTCATCGCCCTCATGCACGACGGGGCTGCCGCAGGCGGGGCAGGCAACGGGCATATTCCACTCGGGCGCGTCGGCCGGGCGCTTGTCCAGCACCGGCCCCACGACCTCGGGGATCACGTCACCCGCCTTATGGACGATGATGGTGTCGCCGGGACGGACGTCCTTGCGGCGGATCTCGTCGAGGTTATGCAGGGTGGCGCGGGCGATGGTGGAGCCGGCCACCGTGACGGGGTCGAATTCGGCGACCGGGGTGAGCACGCCGGTTCGGCCTACCTGGATGCGAATCTCGCGCAGAACGGTTGTCTTCTCCTCAGGAGGGAACTTGAAGGCGATGGCCCAGCGCGGAGCACGGGCGGTGAAGCCCAGGTCGAGCTGCTGATCGAATCCGTCGACCTTCACCACCACGCCATCGATGTCGTAATCGAGGTCGGCGCGATGCGCAAGGGCGTCGGCGCAGAAGGCGTGGACTTCCGCCGGCGAAGTGCAGCGAGCGACGTTGGGGTTCACCGAAAAGCCGGCACTGCGGAGCCAGTCGAGGAACTCGTGTTGGGAGTCAACGTGCAGCGGCGCCGTGTCGGCGATGGCATACATGAAGGTAGCGAGGTTGCGCGTTGTCGTGACCTTGGGGTCCTTCTGACGCAGACTGCCCGCAGCGGCGTTGCGGGGGTTGGCGAAGGGCTCGCGGCCCTCGGCGTCGGCCTCGGCGTTCAGGCGGGCGAAGCTGCCCTTGGGCATATAGACCTCGCCGCGGACCTCGATGGGGGTCGCGCGGTCCGCGCCCATGTGCGAGAGCGCCGCCTCGGAGAGATGCATGGGCACGTCCTTGATCGTGCGAACGTTAAGCGATACGTCCTCGCCCGTGGTGCCGTCGCCGCGCGTGGCGGCGCGCACAAAGGCGCCATTTTGGTAGGTGAGGGCCACACCGAGGCCGTCAATCTTGAGCTCGCAGGTGTAGGCCACGTGCCCGGCGCCAAGCGCATCTTCCGTGCGGGCGAGCCACTCGTCGAGCTCCTCGAGGTTCATGGCATCGTCCATGGAATACATGCGCGCCATGTGCGTGACAGGCGTGAACTGCTCAGACACGTAACCGCCCACGCGCTGGGTGTAGGAATCCGGGGTGACGAGCCCGGGATAGGCTGCCTCGATCTGCTGGAGCTCGATGAGGAGCTTGTCGAACGCCGCGTCCGTAATCTCGGGAGCGTCGAGGGCGTAGTACCGATAGGCGTGGTAATCGAGCAGATGGCGCAGCTCGGCCGCACGCGCCGCCGCCTGGTCGACCGTCTGAGCATGGGCGGCGCCCTCAAGGGGGGACCGAGAGCCGGTGGATGCATCCGCGGCGGCACCGGCTGACGCGTTGGCGACCATCTGGGCACCAGTGCCCTCGCCGTCCGCAGCGACGTGCGCTGGAACCCCGGTCTCGCCCTGTCCCGTCATACCCCCGAACAAACTCTGCTGATCAGCCACGTCTGCCTCCTTGATTGATTTCAACTGTTACAGAGTACCATCGCGTCGAGAATCAAGCGCCTTCGCATGGTCGCCCCTCACAAACACACGGCCCCTCCTACGGACCGTCTAAGTTGCCCATACGGCATGTCAAAGAGTCATTGCAGCGAACGTTTGGCGTGCAAATACGCAAATGTTGCCCCAAATCACGTTAGGCCGAGTAGAGAGCTATATTGGCATCACAAAAGAGCAGGTAGAAAGGATGACATGATATTGCGTACTTCACGCATCGCGTTTTGAGGCAACATTTGTGTATTTGCAAGCCGACAGAGATGTTGCGATGGCAGCAGATGCAATCCAAGGCCTCGCGGTCATCGATCGCCAAAGAAAAAATGTGCCATTGAGGACATCATCCTCAATGGCACATCTAATGGATGCCTTGTTGGCGGAAAACGACGCTCTAACAGCGAAGTTCTCGATGGCAGCGACGCTCTAGACGTCGGCGGGTGCGACCAGATCTCGACCGCCTTGGCAATGGAAACGATGCACCCCTGGCTGCCCTGGTAGCGTCATCTCCAGGCCCGTCGGTATCGGCACCGGCGGCATCATCTCCGGACCCGGCGACCTTAGAGGAGGATCGACTAGGCCTCGTCAGCTCCGAACTCGGCGGCACTGGCATCGGCCTCCGCCTCGGCGGCAAGCGCCGCCTTGTACTCGCGCCACTCGGCGTGCTTGTGCACGCCGGCGCACACGGACAGCACGAGCGCCGCGGGAACCGCCACGAAGCCCAGGACGAGCATGGGCGCCACGGTGTAGAACACGGATTCGAACATGGCTCAAACCCCCTTACACGAACAGTCCGCCGGCGATACCGGCGACTCCGGTGAACGCCAGCGCCATGAGGGACGCGGTCACGAGCGTAATGGGCAGGCCGCGCAGGGCGGCGGGCACCAGGCGCTCGTCGATGCGGTCGCGCACGAAGGCGAACAGCACGACGGCGAGGAGCACGCCCAGGCCGGCTCCCAGCGAGCTGCCGAGGGCGGCGTCCCAGGTGAGGGTCTCAGCAGCGGCGGCATTGCCGAGCGAGACGGCCAGCACGGCGGCGTTACAGGCGATGATCGGGCACGTGCGCAGCAGGCGCTCGCGCTCCGCCACGGTCTTGCCGGCACCGAGAACCGTCGCGATGACGACGATGGCGGTCCAGCTCACGAGCACATACGCGAGCGGAGCCAGATAGGCCACGCCCCAAGGCTGCAGAACCTGCGTATACAGAGGCCAACCCAGGGCGCCCGCCACGGCAGTGGCGATGGCGATCATGACACCGAAGCGCCAAGAGTCCTGCGGGCGAGCCGCAATCAAGATCACAGACACCATGCCGATGAGCTGGGCGAACACCAGGTTGTTATCGAGAGCGGCGGTAAACAGCGCGTTCAGGAACGCCATTAGCGCTCACCTCCCTTTAGGGAAGTCGCATCGGCATCGGCGCCCTTGGCGCACATCTGCTCGATGGATTGGACGAACACGGCCACGAGCGCCAGCACCAGCAGCGAGCCGGTGGGCTTGTCAAAGGCGGCGATCGGCGAGGCGGCAAGCTCGCCCATGGTGAGGCCGAAGACTTGACCGGTGGTGAGCATGCCGTTGATGAAGCCGACGAACACCAGGGTGGCGAGCACCATAGCGGCGGCGAAGATCGCGGTCATGAGCGGCGTCTTTGCCGGGGCGACTACCAGGCCGTCGCCGGCGATCCACGCCACGACGATCGCGTTCACGGCAACGAGCGGCAGGTAGATGCCGAGCGCCTCGAACACCACAGGATCGGTGACACGGACGCCGAAGCCGAGCAGAGTCACGACGGTCACGCTCACCATGAGCATCACCGCGGTGCGCGACCACGTGCCGGTGAAGGCGCGCAAAAGGGGCGCGATCGAGGCCATGACCACAATCGCAGCGGCGGTAACCAAACCGATCATCAGGCCGTTCTCAAGCGAAGTCGCGGCAAAGAGCCCCGGCAGGGCACCGGCGACGACCAGGAACGTGGACGTGTGGACCATCTTGGAGATGCGAGCGTCCTGCTCGCGCACGATGTTCTCGTTCAGAGCCATTAGTTGCCTCCCATCTGGGCGTAGGCGGCAAAGGCGATGTTCAGGCAGTCGACCACGGCGCGCGAGGTGAACGTGGCGCCGGAGACGGCGTCGACGTGGGTCTGGCCGGCGCCGGCCTCGTCGACCGTGAGCTCACCGGCGGCAGGCGCCCCGGCAAAACCGCCGAAGTACTCCTCGGTGAACGCATTGGTGCCGATGCCGTCGGTCTCGTCCTCGGCCACGACCTGGATACCGGCCACGGTGCCGTCGGCGTTGATGCCGACCATGAGCTCGACATCGCCGTGATAACCCTGCGCGGAGGTCACGTCGAAGACCCACGCGCCGGTATCGGCCTTGTACGCAGAGTTCAGGCCCTCGACCGCGGGGGCGGACTGGGGCGCGAAGGACGTGGCATCCGGGAACAGCAGCTTGCGCTGCGCGCCGCCCTTGGCCTCGTCGAGCGCGAGGTCAGACTGCTCGAAGGCCCCCGCGAGGCCGTGGTGGACGCCGGCCGTCACGCCCGCGCACAGCAGGGCGACGACAAGGACGGCAAAGGCGGAGAAGATGGCGCCGTTGCGACGACGGGCCATCGGGCACTTGTTAGACGAGGGCATGCTTCACACCTCCAGCGGGCTGAGGACGCGTGTAGCGGTCGATCAGCGGGGTGAACATGTTCATGAACAGAATGGAGAACGCCACGCCCTCGGGGGCGGCGGCGAACAGGCGCACGAGCGCGGTGATGACGCCGCAGCCGATGCCGAAGATGATCTTGCCCTTCGGCGTCATGGGCGTGGTGGTGTAGTCGGTTGCCATGTAGAAGGCGCCGAGGGCGAGGCCGCCGGAGAGCACCTGGTAGATGGCGTCCTGACCGGCAAACCCGGTGATGACGGCAACCGTGGCGATGAACGGCACGGTGGCCCAGGCGTCGACGACGCGCATCACGAGCAGGAACACATAGCCGGCGAGCAGCGTGATGATGCAGGTCTCGCCGAGCGCGCCGGCGTGCAGGCCGAACATCATGTCCATGTAGCTGTACGGCGCGTCACCGGCGGCGTTCATGGCCAGCGGGGTGGCGCCGGTGATGGCGTCGAGCGGACGGCCCATGATGTCAGGGTAGGCGCCGAGCGCGATGGGCATGGCGAGCATGATGAACACGCGGGCGGCAACAGCGGGGTTGGCGAAGTTGCAGCCGATGCCGCCAAAGAGCATCTTCACCACGGCGATGGCGAACACGGTGCCCAGGATCGCGGGGAAATAGCCGCAATCGGCCGGCAGCGTGAAGGCGAAGAGCATGGCAGTGACCACGCAGGACAGATCGCCGGCAGTGCTCTCGCGGTTCATGAGGCGGCAGCACACATGCTCGGTCACGAGCGCCGTGGCGACGCACACCAAAACGAGCAGCGGGGCGCCGAGACCGTACAGAAACACGGAAGCCACGAGCGTTGGCAAAAGCGACAGGCACACCATGCCCATGATCCACTGCGTGGACCCCTTGCCGTGGAAGTGAGGCGAGGCCTCGTTGATGAGATTCATGGATTTACGCCTCCTTCTTCTCGGACGGGGCGGTCAGGCGAGCGACCTCGCCGCGATAGACGGCCTTGCCCTCGCGGATGGACGCGGTGATGCGGCGATGGGCCGGGCACACATAGGCGCAGGAGCCGCACTCCATGCAGTTCATGACGGCAAGCTCGTCGAGCGCGACCACGTCATGGCTGCGAGAGGCGGAATCGAGCGCGAACGGCTCGAGGGCCAGCGGGCATGCGCGCACGCAGCGACCGCAGCGGATGCAGGCGGTCTCGTCCGGAAGGACGGCGGCGTCATGCAGGGCCACGATGGCGTTGTTGGCCTTGAGGATCGGGCAGTCGATGTTCGTGATGGTGCGACCCATCATGGGGCCGCCCATGATGATCTTCTTCGGCTCCTTGACCATGCCGCCCGTCGCCTCGATGACGTCGCGGACGCTCATGCCGAGCGGGATGCGATAGTTGCCCGGGTTGGCGATGCAGTCACCGGTGACCGTGACGGTCTTGCAGGTAAGGGGCATGCCGTAGCGGAAGTACTGCTCCACGCGGGAGATGGTGGTGACGTTGACCACGAGGCAGCCCACGTCGATGGGCAGGCCGCCGGCGGGCACGTCGCGCCCGGTCGTGGCCTTGATGAGCACCTTCTCGCCACCAGCGGGGTACTTGGTCGGGATCTCCATGACCTCGATGCGGTCCTCGCGCCCCTTCTCCTTGACCACGCGCTTGAGCTCGAGGATGGCCTCAGGCTTGTTGTCCTCGACGCCGATCACGGCGGCGGGGATCTCGAGCGCCTCGATGGCGCGGAACACGCCGTCGATCACGCGCTCGGAGTGCTCCATCATCTGACGGTAGTCGCTCGTGATGTAGGGCTCGCACTCCATGGCGTTGACCACGAGGAACTCGAAGCTCTTGCCCTCGGGGGCGCGCATCTTGAACCACGTGGGGAACGAGGCGCCGCCCAGGCCGACCATGCCGGAGTCACGCACACAGGCGATGAACTCCTCCTTGTTCGAGTAGGTCGGCGGCTTGAGCGCGGGATCGGACTCCATCTTGCCGTCGGAAACGATCTCTACCACAGGTGCAGTGGCGCCCGTGGGCAGCTGCTCGGTGGCGACCTTGGTCACCGTGCCGGAGATGCTCGCGTGGATGGGCGAACCCAGTCCGTTCACCTGGCCGATCAGCGTACCTACATATACATGATCGCCCTCGCTCACCACCGGGCTCGCCGGCGCGCCGATGTGCATGTTCAGCGGAATGAGCACTCGCTCGGGCGGAGTGATGGACGTGCAGGCAAAGTCCCGCATGTCCTTGCACTGAGGCGGATGCACACCGCCCCTTGTCTTGTGCAGAGAAAACATTGGCTTCCCTCCCATATTTCCCCCAACTGTGCGCGGCCGCGCAAAGCACGGCCGCGGCGCATAGCTAGGAAAAATTGTAACGGGTTTCCACCCGATATGGGGTGCCAATGAGCAGTTTTATGCGGCCTGAAGCGTTTTAGCGTCCACAATGGACGACAAAGCTCTCCACGCGCTCGGATTAGATGCCAATCCCCGAGCCGGTATAGACGCCGTACAGGATAATGCCCGTGGCGATGATGAAGACGATTCCCTGGACCGTCGCATTGCGGACCGCACGCTGGAAGGTGATGACGGCGAGGGTCTTATCATCGCGATAGCTCTTGGCGTTCTTGATGCCCGTGGCGATCGTGGCACCCGAAAGCAGGAAGCCAAAAGCCGGAATGAGCATGAGCTCCCACTTGGAGCCCCAGCGCAGAACCTCGCCCGCGGAGCTGACCTTCATGGGAACCTGGTCGCCGAGCTGCGGGAAAACCATCAGCACCGCGATCAGCGGGATGAACGAAAGCATGATGGCCACCATGGCCCTTGTGCCATTTTTCTTGCCAAACGAGAACATTACAGCCCCTCCTTACACGTTGAAACGGAAGTGAACGACGTCGCCGTCCTGCATGACGTAGTCCTTACCCTCCATGCGCAGACGTCCCGCCTCCTTGGCGCCCTTCTCGCCGCCGAGCTCAACGTAATCGTCGTACGCGATCGTCTCGGCCTTGATGAATCCGCGCTCGAAATCGGTGTGGATCACGCCCGCGGCCTGAGGAGCCGTGGCGCCCTGGCGCACGGTCCAAGCCTTGACCTCCATCTCGCCCGCGGTAAAGAAGCTCTGCAGGCCGAGGAGCTTGTATGCCGCCTGGGCGAGGGTCTCCAAACCCGAGCGCTCAAGCCCAAGGTCGGCCAGGAACATCTGAGCCTCCTCGGGGTCGAGCTCGGAAAGCTCGGCCTCCACTTTAGCGCAGATTGGGATGGGCACGACGCCTTCGATGGGGTCGAGCTCCTCGCCCAGCATGTCCTCGTCGACGTTGGCCACATAGAGCATGGGCTTCATGGTGAGCAGGAAGAGGCCCTTGGCGGCGGCGCGCTCTTCGTCGGTCATCTCGAGCGTGGCGGCGCGGTTGCCCTCGTTGAGCCACTCGAGCTGGCGCTTGGCGATCTCGAGCTTGGGCTTGAGCTCGGCGTCGCGCTTGGCCTCCTTCTCGAGCTTGGGAAGCTGCTTCTCGAGCGACTGTATGTCGGCCAGGATGAGCTCGGTCATGATGGTCTCGGCATCGCTCGCGGGGTCGACGAAATCGCCCGTGTGGTTGGCCTCGCGCATGACGTCCGGGTCCTTGAAATAGCGAACCACCTGGCAGATGGCATCGCACTCGCGGATGTTCGCCAGGAACTGGTTGCCCAGGCCTGCGCCCTCGGAGGCGGCACCCTTGACCAGGCCGGCGATGTCGACAAACTCGACCGTCGCGGGAACGATGCGGCCAGGATGCACGATGTCGGCGAGCGCCTGCAGGCGGTCGTCCGGGACATCGACGATGCCCACGTTGGGGTCGATCGTGGCGAACGGGTAGTTTGCGGCCAGGCCGCCCTTCTTGGTAAGGGCGGTGAACAGCGTGGACTTGCCCACGTTGGGCAAGCCGACGATTCCGATGGAGAGTGCCATGGGATTCCTTTACTCAACGCGGCGCATATGGCGCCGTTAACATGTAAACCTTGTTATTATAGCCCGTTGACATAGCAAAGAGACGCGGGGGTCAAGCCCCTCGCGCCGCGCGGCCCCGCAATCCCTCTGCAGCAATCCCTCTACCGCAATCCCTCCCTGCAATCTTGCTGCAAATCTGCCTACTCCTTGTCGAGAGTTAACTCTCGCGGCATTTTTGCGGATGCATCCCCGTGAAAGCTCCGCGAAAGTTAACTCTCGCGAGTTTTAATCGAGTATTACCCTACATTTGGCGTTATTTGACCATATGTAGGGTAATCACATCAGGCAAGCGCTCGCACTTCGGGCATTTCCCGGCTCTCGAGCATCTTCAGCTGATATGTTGTCTCAAGATCGAGCCAGAAGCGCGGGGTCGTACGAATTATTTCCGCGTCCCTTACTCCGCGAACTTCTCCACGCTGTCGAGGACCTTGTCCACGGTCTTCTTGACCTGGGCCTTAGCCTCGGCATACTCGGCCTTGGCCTCCGCAGCGAGCTTCGCCTTGCGCTCGGCCTCGGGATCGGGAACCACGAGCTCGGCGCCATCGCGCTCGACCATCGTGAGGGCGTGGTCGCCGCACACCTCGGCGCACAGGCCGCAGCCGATGCAATACGTGGGTTCAATGGCGAGCTTGCCGCTTGCGAGCAGATCGCATGCGAACACGGGGCACGCCGCGACGCAATCCCCGCACATGGTGCATTTGTCATGGTCGCACTCGGGTATCTGCACCCGCACGTTCTCCGCGAGCTCCGGGTGCTGCTGAAGTGTGGAAAGCATGAGCTGGCGACCCTGGGTGAGGACGCGGCGGCGCTTTTGCGACGTCGTCCCGCAGGCGGTGTTGAGAGTCTTCTCCAGCGCGCTCACGCGGCTCGAATGCTCGCGGATGCGCTGCGTCACGGTTGCCACGGCAGCGGTCGCCGGCGTGAGCTTGGACACCGTCAGACCCGTCTGGCGCACGATGTTGTCGACGAACTCCTTGCGCTCGTACTCGCGGCGTTTGTTGCACACAAGGTCCTTCGGCTCGACCTCGAGACCCATGCCACGACCGGCCCACTCCTCGGCAGTCGCGATGGCCTCGCCGAGCATCTCCTCGCCCGCGGCGTTTCGACAGGCCGTGCAGATGTCGAGCGGCAGGTACACGCTCACGTTGGGAAAATCGGTGAGGATGGAGAACCACGTCTCGCGCGTGACATCGCCCACGCAGGCAAGCACGACTTCGTTCTCGCGCGGGACGCGCTTGAGGGCACGCGTACAGGTGACGTAGGCCGTCTCGTGAGCGGTCGCCGCGCGAGCCACGGCGTCGTAAACCTTCTTGGGCTGCAGGCGCGGGCTCACGAACGCCTCCGTGGGACACGATGCCACGCACAGGCCGCACTTGCGGCAGCTGTCGAGCACGTCGATGGCGCCGTCCTCGATCTCGATGGCGTTAACGGGGCACACGTCGATGCACGCGCGGCAGCCGCTCTTGTCGGACTTGCAGGCCAGGCATGGAATGCAGTTCACACGCGGACGTTCCTTGTAATCCGCCGGGTTCCAATGCGGCTTGGAATCGTCCACCGTGCCGATCAGCGCGTCGGTAATGCCGCCGAACGGGTTTTTGAGCGCATCGATGCCCTTGCTGATATCGATAATGTCGTCGAACATGTCGCGCTGCTGAGCCATGCGTATCCCCTTGCGCTCGATTTGCCGAAAAACGCGCCCGCCATCCAGACGGGCGCGTTCACAGCACCATATTGTACTCAGCGCCGACTCACTTCGCGAGAGTTCCAAATGCAGAGGCGCGCCCAAGGTGCCTGCCGTCCGCTACACGCCAAGGCGCGTGCTCGCGAAGAAGCAGATACCGGCGAGTGCCAGCACCACGAGGGCTCCGGAGATATCGACGAGCATGCCGCCGACGCCACGATGCGCACGCCAGGCATCAAGGCCCTCGGAGCCGCGCCTCCACGTGCGCCAGAGCAGCACGGCCATACCGGCGATTCCCACGATATTTTGCAGGAGCATCTCGGCGCACAGAAGCGCGATGAGGTTCGACACGGCATAGCCCGTGTCCCCCTGCGCGTAATGACGGTAGACGAACCGCAGCAAATACGCCACGAACGGCTGCAGGCACGCGGCGATGAGCGTGATCGATGCGGCGGGGTTCTCGGCGAACGTCGCTTGCAGGCCCTCGGCCGAAAGCCCACCGCCCGTCATGGACAACACCGCGACCGACCCCACCAGCACAAGGCACAGCACGACCTCGACCGTCGTGAAGATGCGCTTCGTGAGCTGCTCACGGCCAGGCAAGTTCTCCTCGTCAAGTGCCGGTAGCCACCAGGATTGACGATCGCCGGGGGCATTGGCTTTGCGTGCGCCCGCCGTCTCTCCGTTGCGAGCTACTTGGCCCTGCACGCCCGAGCGCCCCTCGCGCCGAACATCGGCCTTCGTACCAGCCGCCGCAGCCTGCGCCCTCGTCTTCTTCGCCATGCCCAATACATCCTTTCGCCTGCCAACACGCAACCATGCCACCTCAAGGGTTTTTAAGGCTTTCCCAAGTGCCGCAGATCGCCCTGAAAGAGGAGGGCGCACGCCTTGCGAGCGGCGCCCGACGATTGAGGGGCGAGGTGCGGTGCTTGGGGAAGTCGACTACTTGAGCTCGGGCCAGAAGCCCTTGTTGGCCTCGATGAGCTCGTCCAAGATCTGCTTGGCGACCTTGGCGGACGGGATGGTGGCGGAGAGCGTCAGCGCCTGCCACAGCTTCTGGTAGGAGCCCTCGACCCAGGCCTGGACGACGAGCTTCTCGACGGAGACCTGCTGCTCGAGCATGCCCTTCTGCCACTGCGGGACCTTGCCCTGGCAGATCTTCTCGTAGCCGTTGGAGCCCACGATGCAGGGGACCTCGACCATGGCGGTCTCGTCGAAGTTTGACACGGCACCGTCGTTGGGGACGATGAGCAAGAAGCGCTCACCCGTGTTCTCGGCCAAGGCGCAGGCCAGGTCGACGATGTAGGTGGCGTGCGCATCGGCCTCGAAGCCCGCACCCTTGGCGGTACCGGTCTCGATCACCTTGCGGCAGGCGCCGAAGACCTTCTTCTCGCGGCCGTCCATGACCTCGTTGGCGCGGGTGTACTCGGGGTTGGAGGTCTCAACCACATAGTCCGGGAAGGTATAGTACTTGAGGTAGGTGTTCGGGATGGTCTCCGGGTCGAGCGCATAGACGTCCTTGGCCTTGCCGAAGGTGTGGATCCAGGATTCGTCGATATGCTGCTCCTGGCCCTCCTCGTGGCTGATGCCGTCGAGGTAACCGTTCTTGGCCATGTGCTTCTTGATTTCGGGCATGAGGTCGTTGCCCTGCTTGTCAAAGATCTTGGTGAACCAGCCGTAGTGGTTCAGGCCGTAGTAGCTGTACTGCAGGTCGCGGTGATCCTCAAGACCGCACATGACGGCCATCTTGTCCATGAGGTCGATGGGCATGTCGCAGATGTTGATGATCTTGGAGTTCGGGCGCAGCACGCGGCAGGCCTCGGCCACGATTGCGGCCGGGTTGGAGTAGTTGAGCATCCAGGCGTTGGGAGAGTACTTCTCCATGTAGTCGAGGATCTCGATGACGCCGCCGATGGAACGCATGCCGTAGGCGATGCCGCCGGCGCCGCAGGTCTCCTGGCCCACGCATCCGTACTTCAGCGGGATCTTCTCGTCGAGCTCGCGCATGGCGTAGAGGCCCACACGGATGTGGGCGAGGACGAAGTCGATGCCGGTGAATGCCTCCACTGGGTCGGTGGTGTAGGAGAAGTCGAGCTCAGGCGCATTCTCCTTGAAGTAGATCTCGCAGGCCTTGGCCACGATCTCCTGGCGCTCGGCGTTGTTGTCGTAGAAGATGACCTTGTCCACGGGGAAGCGATCGTGCTCCTTGAGGAGCATCAGCGCGATGCCGGGGGTGAAGGTGGAGCCGCCGCCGGCGATGGTTACTGCGTAGCTGGACTTTGCCATGGTTGATCCCTCCTGGATCCGGCCGCCTACCTGTTGTGGGGGCGCCGCCGCGGCCACGTGCGACGCCCGGTTGGTACCAAAATGGCGTGCCCGGTTGTGCTGGGACGGGCGGCCCCGTGATGGTCGGCGTGTTTTGGGAGACGTAAGGCGTCACTGCCCGGCGTCTGCCCACCCCTTAGAGAAGAGCTTCGAAGCGATCGCGGACCTTGGGCACCTTGAGGCCGATGATGACCTGCATGCCCTTGCCGTTCTTGGTGATGCCGCTCGTACCAATGGACTTGAAGTCGGGATCGTCGGCCACGAGGGTCTCGTCCTTCACGTTGACGCGCAGACGGGTCACGCAGTTGGTCACGTCGACGATGTTGTCCGCACCGCCGAGCAGCTCGAGGACGGCCGCAGCCATGACCGCGTAGGGGTCGGACTCGTCGATCTCGACGCCTACGGCATCGACGAGCTCGTCATTCTTGGCGGCGCGGTACTCGGCCTTGCTGCGGAACTTAACCTCCTCGGCATCATCCTCGCGACCAGGGGTCTTGAAGTCGAACTTGAGGATGAGGAAGCGGAAGACCACAAACCAGATGAGGGTAAAGACGAGGCCGATGGCGAGCGTCATGAGGTACTGCTGCCAGTGATTGGCCATGAGCGGAATGAAGTTCAGCGAGCTGATCTCGATGAGGCCACCGGCGAACACGCCCACGCAGCCGACCATGTTGATAGCCATGGCGAGGAACGCCGTGATGATGCAGTGGACCAGGAACAGCGGCGGGGCGATGAACAGGAAGGTGAACTCGATGGGCTCGGTCACGCCGCAGAAGATCGCGGTGAGGGTAATGGGGATGAGCAGGGAGAGCAGCTCCTTCTTCTTCTCGGGCTTGGCGGTGGCGTAGAAGGCAAGCGCGATGCCCGGGCAACCGAAGATCTTCGACCAGCTGGAACAAGTGAAGGCGGCGTAGGGAGCGAGCTCCTTGAGCGAATCGGTGGATGCGGCGATCTGGGGCAGTGCGGTGGCGAAGGCGGTGTAGATGCCGCCGTCGACCACGGCATTGTCATAATAGAACGGGCTGTACATGAGATGGTGCAGACCGAACGGGATGAGAGCGCGCTCAAGGAAGGCGAACACGCCCACGCCCAAGGTGCCGGTGGTTGCCACGAAGCCCTGGAAGGCACGGATGCCGTCCTGGACATGGGGCCAGCCGAGGCAGGCAAGGAAGGCAACCGGGAGCATCACGAAGAACGTGACGATGTAGACGAAGGTGGAACCGGCAAAGACGCCCAGCCATTCGGGCAGTTCGACCTCGTAGAACTTGTTGTGGATGGCAATCACGATGCCGGAGACAGCGAGAGCGCCGATCATGCCCATGTCGAGCGTCTTGATCGAGGCGATCATGGCAAGTCCGGACGTTCCGCCCACCTCGGCGGCGAAGTCGACACCGAAGAAGCCGCCCCACTGCGAGAGCAGCGTGCTCACGAAGTACTGGAACGTGAGGTAGCCCACAAGAGCTTCCATGCAGCAACGAGCGTTCTGCTTATTGGCGAGGCCAATGGGAAGCGACACGGCGAATAGCAACGGCAGCTGGTTGAAGACGGTCCAACCACCCTGAAGGATGACATTCCAGACGCCGTACCACATGGTGTCGGGTGCGGCGAGAGGCCCAAAGATGACCTCGGTCGTGAAGAGCGTGCCAAATCCGATCACGACGCCCGCGAACGCGAACAGCATGACCGGGGTGAACATCGCACCTCCGAACTTCTGAATCTTCTGCATCATGGCAGGAAGTTCCTTTCCCCTCTCGTGCGTCCCGTCCTTTGCGGGGCGCTACGTGCCACCTGCGCGAACATCCCTTGGCGCCTTTACGTGATTGCTTGTTCGTACAAGTTGTGTGGCATCATAATTGCTTACTTGTTCGTACAAGTCAATTATTGAGAAGGGACCTTCCCTGAACGGTCGGTTTTTACCGGTGAACGTGTTTCCATGCTGATGGTCGACGGCATGCGCGATCGTACACCAGCGCGCCCTGTTGCAGTATCATGTTCGTACAAGCTCAAACAAGGTAAGCTCGCACGGACGTGGGGTCATCATGCCTAAATCGGTCTACCAAGACATCTATCAAGATCTCAAAGGCCGCATCGAATGCGGAGATATTGCGTATGGCGCGTTTTTGCCCTCCGAAAACGAGCTTACGGGCAGGTACAGCTGCTCGCGCAGCTCGGTACGGCGGGCGCTCGCCGAGCTCGCGTCCGACGGCTATGTGCAGTCGCAGCAGGGTAAGGGCGTGCGCGTTATCCGCGACCCCACGCTCGACGTAAGCCGCGGCTACGACGGGCTTGAAACCTTCAACGAGATGGCAGCGCGCCTCAATTTCACGCCGACCACGCGATGCCTGGTACTTGAGGACCTCACGGCAGACGAAGACCTCGCCCGTCTGACGGGCTTTCCTGCAGGAAGCGAGCTCACGCACGTGCTGCGCGTCCGCATCGCCGACGGCAAGGCTCTCTCGACCGACGAAAGCTACTACCTCTCGTCGGTGGTTGAGGGGCTCACGCCCCCGATCGTAGAGGGCGGCATCTATCGTTTTTTAGAGGGGGAGCGCAGAATCAAAATCGCCACAAGCCGCCGCATCATCACCGTTGAAGGCGTAACCGAGCAGGACGAGCGCTGCATCGATCTTGATGGGTTCAACGCCGTCTCGGTTATGCGCAGCCACACATTTGACCTTGAGGGCATCATGGTCGAATACACCGAGACGCGTCAACGGCCCGAGACTTTCTCCCAGTACTCCACCACCATTCGCACGCGATAAGCTGCCGCGTTGGCCCGTCGACCCGTCCGCGAGTCAACCGCACCCCTTCCCACGTGCAACGCCTCCGCATTCCCTACGGAAAACGGGGGCGAGCATGGCTGCAACCGTGGCCAAAGCCACGTGTCATTGCATGCGCTCAAGCACGGTAACCGTATAGTTGTTCCGCTCGTACGGACGATAGAACGTCCTTCCCTCAACCACCTCAAATGCACCGGTCGCCACGAGGTCATCTGCAAGCGACGTGACCTCGTATACGTCGTTTTCCTCCGCATTGTCTTCATCAAGCACCACAATAAATCGCCCGGAGGCACTCAGGACCTCCTCGACATGTGCCGCAAACGACATAACGGGCGCGTACACGCGGTACGCGCGGCCGATACCCGTATCGGGGGCAATGAACGTCTGCGGCACATCGTCGCACATCACCGCATACGTTCCTGCACACATAATATTACTTGAAATAACGGTGGGCTCACCATCGTTATCGTAGGTGTGCGCCACCGCCTCGAGATAGTCAATCGGCTCATTGTTGAGCTGGGAATACCCGGCGACCACAAAAACCGCCTGGCCATATAGCCCCACAGCGATGAGCGCCGCACAGCCGCAGGCGATTGCACGCACACCCAAAAGCTTTGCCGCAACGATAGAGATGGCCAGCAGCAAAGGCGGCAACGCAACGTAAAAGTAGCGAGCAACAGCTATAGGGGATGCCAGAAGCACCGAAGCAGCCAAGGCGAACGCCACCGTACCTGCATACACTGCAACGCCCCACCAAACGTCGACGGCCCAATCATCCGAGCGCTGCACGCGACAATGGGACCCGCGTGCCATCGGCCTCAATGAAATCATGCAAAACCTGATAAACAGAGAGGCAAGTAGAAGCAGAAGCGCAGCAGCAAGCGCAAGGAACACCAGCGCAACCATTTGGAACATGCCACCGCTCAGACCACGAGCCTCATCGAGCATCTGGGTCGAAACGAGCGGATATACCATCATTTGAGCAAGGCGGGCGGGCGTGAGCTTAATCCAATAAGACGTTGATACCACGGAGAGCTGGTCCAACAGTTTAAGTAACCACGGGGCGTACAAGGCAAGCTGGCATACGGTCGATACCACAAATGCGCCCATGTTGGATTGAGCATTTTCCGACTTTGCCGCAACGCCGCGCAGCAGATGAATCATGAGCAGCAAGTTAATAATGAATGCGGCAATGGCACCAAAATAATGCAAATATGCCGAGGCGAGGCTCGCTAGGGCAAAAAGAACCCAAAGGCGCGTCGGGCGTCGGGCACCTGCATCGGAAAGCTTTTTGATATGCAGCGCGCACAGGAAACACGCCCCGATCGAAAAAGCAGCCCAAGAATACATGCGAAGCTGCACGGACATTGACGAGGCGTGCGGCAACATAACGGACATCACGGCAAACAGCAGACCGGCAATATCGCCGTAATCCCGTCGAACGACCGTTGCGCCCAGCACGGCGAACAAGAACGTTGGAAGCAACGTGACCACGCGATAGACGATTAAATTCGTTCCAAAAATTACGTTCACCAGATGGAGCATCCAGTAGTACAGCACAGGGTGAACGTCCAAAGCACCAATGTCCCAAATCTCCGCAAACGAGTGGGTCGCCATAGCAACTGAGAAGCTCTCGTCAAACCACAATTCGTTAGTAAAGGCTCCCGTAAGCAGAAATGCGGCGCTCAATACAAGCAGTACAGGCCAAATGATGGAGGGGGGGGTGGAACAAGGCCGGGGCTCTTCGTGCGCACCATTTCGCATCCAATCGCTCGATAAACACCTCGAGCTATTGTATACCTGCGTACAGGATTGAACATGACGAGGGGGCGCCCGATATGTGTCGACCATGCAAGACAATAGTGGCTGTTTTGTCTTTCATAGTCGCCACGCATGCATGGGCGGTAAAACGATCATGCACCATTGCGCCTTCGACACAGAAACCCGCGCGCGGTTCTTGACCTGCGGCAGCTCAGGGTCAAGCCAGTCGTCGCTCATGTAGACCGTCTTGCCGTCGAGCTCGCACTCGTACCAATCGGTGCCAAGAACCTTGCCGGTCACGTGGACCGCGATGCAAAAAAGGATCCGCCCTCAATGGACGGATCCTTTTTGACTAAACGCGACGCTTGCGAGCACGTGCGCCGGCTATTGTCGTTGCGACACCGACAGCCACGCCACCTGCAACCATCAGCGTCGAGGCATCGCCCGTTTGGGGCAGGCCTCCCTGGGGCTTCTGCTCGGGCTTTGGCGTGGGTTTGGGGTCGGTCGGTTTCTCGGACGGTTCGTCCGGCGTCGATGCCTTGGTCCACTTGGCACTCAGCACCAGATCGCCCTCAATCGGCCTGCTGGAATCGAACGCGGTGCCGTCCTCATAGAACCAGCCCTCAAAGACCCAGCCCTCGCGAGTGAGCACGGGAAGTTCCTCGGAGAGCTCGCCATCCACCACGTCAATGGTCTTGTGAAGCTCACCATCAAGCATAAGCTTGATCGTGTAGACCGTCGGTTCGGGCTCGGGCTCCGGATCGGGATCCACCGGCGGCTCCTCGGAGCCATCACCAATGGCCACGATCGTAAAGGAGTGCGGGGCGAGCTCAAGCTCATGCGTGGCACCCGTTGCCTCCTCGGTGCGCTCCTCAATCGCCACGTTATCGGGATTGTCGAGGTCGTTCTCCTGGTAGAAGGTATCACCGGAAAGCGTCTTGATCTCGAGCGTCTTACCTGTGAGATCCAAGCCGTTCACGGCGAGCGTGACCTTCTGCGACAGCGTGGCATCGGCGCCGGCGGTCTCGACGTCATTCAGGCCCAGGTTGACGATGGCGATGTACACGGTGCCGTTCTCGTCGGTCGAGGCCATGACGGAATGCTGGGATACACCGTTGGAGAGCGTTCCTTCGTTCGAAAGCGACGTGCCCACCATCTTGGAGCCAAAGCTGCCATTCAGCATCTGGAAGATGTGCGCGCTCGGCGTGGAGAAGAACTTGAACTCGCCGGTTCCGTCCTTCTGGTTGTCCAGGTTGCCCTGGGCAACGGCCTGGATAACGGCTTGCTGGGTGGGGCCAAGCGAGTCGGCGCCGCTGGAATAGTAGTCCACCAGGCAGTGCTTTTGAATGTAGGGGCTCCCCTGCTCGGCATACTCCATGATGGCACGGGCGATGTAGAGTGCATGCGTCTGCGAACGGACCATGGTATTGGTCGAGCGGAAGATGCCGTACTCCGAAATGACCGGCACCTTGGTGTTGTCGCCCGTCACACGGCGCATGTAGTCGACATGCTTCTGCACGTTGTTGGCAACACCGTCACCCAAGCGCATGACGTCGAGGTACCACTGCGTCTTGTTCTCAACCGTGGGAGTGTTGTCGTTGTTGGCGGGATTTCCCACCTTGTTGGTGTAGGGATGCACGGCCATGCCGTCGTAGAGGGCGTCGGCGTTCTTCTCGTGCATCTTGTCGACGAAATTGTCGGCCTCCCACGAGGTGTAGATCTCGATCTCGTCCTGGGTTCCGGCATCTTTGTTGATCTGATCCATGGTGCTGCGCATGGCTTGGGAGATATCGATGAAGCCATCGCGGGCAACCTGATAGTCGACCTTGATCTGCTTGCCCTTCCCGGGAATCGCGCCATGCTCGCCATCGCCGAAGGTGAAGAAGCCGGTGGTCATGTCGAGCTGGTAAACCTTGTCGCCTGGCTTGGCGGACTTGATGTTGTCGACGGGGCTCCAAAGCTCATCGTCCACGTAAACCTTGACGGAGTCCTTCACGACCGCGTCACGAGCCTTGCCGCTCTCATCGGTGCGCGGGATAAGCGCGTAGCGGCAGGCGAATTCCTGGTTCTTCTCACCCGTGGAGTAAGACTTGGCGACGTTCCAATCGCCACGAATGACGGCGTACTGCTTGTTGAAGGTCGCGGTGCCACCGTCCACATAGCCCTCAAGGGCACCACCGTTGACGTTGGGCATCCAATACTGCTGCGAGGCAGTGCCGTCATCGCCGCCCTGGTTGTTCTCATTGCCGATCTCGAAATAACGGATGCCGAAGGGTTCGGGATGGCCGAGCTCAGCGCGCTTATCGGCCCAAGCAACACCACCATTGGGGTTGGTACCCTGCTCGGCGTTCAGGAACTCGACCATGTCGGCGGCGTCGAGCGCGTCACCGCGGCCGATGCCGTAGACCATGATGATCTCGGAGTTCATCTGCTCCGCGAACTCTGCGACCTCGAGCAGGCCGAACGCAGGTATAAAGCCCGCCTGGCCCTGGTTGTTATAGAAGCCGTGGATCTGCGGGGTGCGCTCAATCTCTTTGGTGATGGGATCGAGGTCGCCAATGGACTCGGTCCACACGTAGTTATTGGAGATCGTGCCGCCCGGGTAGCGCAGGGAGCCAAAGCCCGCCTGCTTGTAGAGCGCGGCGAAGTCGTCCTTAACGGTGCCGTCCGCGTTCACGGTGCCATAGCCGTAGTTGGAATACCGATGGTTGATGCCAAAGAGCGAATCGTCGATGGCGCGGCCCACGACGGACGGGTCAACGGTGATCGTCGCGCCCAGCGCGCGCACGGCGGCGACCGAAGCGGCCAGCTCGGCCTTGGCAGCCTTCATGGCCTCGACGTCCTTGCCCTCTATGGCAGCATTCGCCTTGTCGATAGCGACCTTGAGAGACTGGTACTCGGCAGCGTCCTTGGTAGAGGCGTCGTCGTAAAGCTTTTGCGCAGCTTCGACATCGCGCGCGAGCTCGTCGGCGATGGTGATGTCGCCGTACGAGGCATAGAGCTGTTTGACCTGCTGCTCGGTCAGGGCGCTATCGAAGACGCACAGCTCGTCGATTTTCCCTTGGAAGCGGGACATATCATTGGGGTTCTTGTGCTCGCCGATGAGAAGGTCCATCATGCCAGCGGGCAACGTCTCGGTCCACGTACCGGAACCGTTCTTCTCGCCGTTCACATAGAGCGTGACATTCTTGGGATCGCCCGTCTTGGTGAGAACAAGATGCTCCCAACTTCCGCGCTTGGGATCCGAACCCAAGCTGCTGTCTACCTTGCCAACAAAGGAAACGAACTCACCATCGGCACGCTGGTACAGAAGCGTGCGCCCCTCGCCTGCAAACTGGAGAATGGCGGTCTTGGCGCCAGGCGCGCTGTCCTCCGACTTCAGCCACATGGAGATGCTGTACACCTTTTGCGAGTCGACCGCCTGGGCAACCTTGACGCCAAAATCCTTGCTCTTATCGGCCAAGTTGAGCGAATTGCCGAGCGCGGTCATATCGCTCGCCTCGACCTTTGCGCCCTCGCCGCTTACCGTCAGCTTGAGGTCCTTCTTGGTGCCCTCGTTGACGTAGGTGCCGTCCTCGCCCTTCTTTTCAAACGACCAGTAGCCTTGGGCGGTCTGGGGCGTCACCGTTTGGTCGGCGATCGCCGGAGGAGCCGCAAACACGCACGTCGCCGTGACAGCCGCGCCCGCGAGCGCGTAGGCGATCACATGACGCGGGCGCCTCAAGACGTTGCGAAATAACGGACGCCCCGCCATCTCGAAGCTCTGCCTTCTTCCCATCTGTCTCCCATCAACCTTGCTGCATGCGCAGCCCAGCATATCCGGCCCAATGTAACGAACATTTTCGAACATTATGTCCGCATTTCGATTAACGGTCGGTAATTCCATCGCAACGGTAGGTTGAAATGGAGGGAGTTTATTGTGTTGGAATTAATGGTGTTTTAAATCAAGGCAGCACATGGGGAATGCGCAACAAGAGATAGATGCGCGACATTAGATTGTTCAAACCAATCGAACATCTTCAAACACATAGAACCCCCTCTCCATGTCAAGAGGAGGGCACCTCGTGAATCGTTCGCCTACCATTCTGTCGAGTATACTGGACAAGACGATCCCGTTTAAAATGCCGACGAACATGACGAAGCCGCCCCGTTCTCGAGCAACGATACGCAAGATGTAGGGCAGAACGCATAGACCCTAAAGCGCCCCTCCCCCACCACAGCCCATGCAAGGCCGAAAACGCAGGAATCCCCCGGCGGATTCCTAAGCGAACATTCCGCAGGCCGCAGGCCGAGGACGTTCGCGTGGGACCGCCGGGGGATTCCGGTGGGAGTTTTAGGCCTTACGGCTTAGTACATGCCACCGCCCTGGGCACCCGCGGTAGCAGCCGCGATGGCGTCCTCGAGCTGGGTGTTCTTCGGCACGTCGGTGACGGTGGCCTCGGTGATGAGGATGAGGCTCGCCACGGAGGCGGCGTTCTGCAGGGTGGTGCGGGTGACCTTGACCGGGTCGAGCACGCCCATGTCGATCATGTTGCCCCACTCGCCGTTGGCGGAGTTCAGGCCCTCGCCCGCGGGGAGCTCGGAAACCTTGTCCACGATGACGGCGCCCTCGTAACCGGCGTTCTTGGCAATGGTGGCCACGGGAGCGGTCAGCGCCTTCTTGATGATGTCGATACCGATCTGCTCCTCGGGGTCGGAGACCTCGAGACCCTCAAGCGCGGGCAGGGCGTCCATGAAGGCGACACCGCCGCCAGCGACGATGCCCTCCTCAACGGCCGCGCGGGTAGCCTGCAGGGCGTCCTCGACGCGGTGCTTGATCTCCTTGAGCTCGGTCTCGGTAGCGGCACCGACCTTGATGACGGCAACGCCGCCGGAGAGCTTGGCAAGGCGCTCCTGGAGCTTCTCACGGTCGAACTCGGAGTCGGTGTGCTCCATCTCGCCCTTGATGGCGGCAACGCGATCGGCGATGGCGTCCTTGGAGCCGGCACCGTCGACGATGGTGGTGTTGTCCTTGGTGATGGTCACGCTCTTGGCGGTACCGAGCATGTCGGCGGTGATGTCGGCGACCTTGATGCCGAGCTCGTCAAGGGCAGCCTGGCCACCGGTAAGGACGGCGATGTCCTCGAGCATGCGCTTGCGACGGTCACCGTAACCAGGAGCCTTCACGGCGCAGACGTTGAGAGCGCCGCGGATCTTGTTCAGGACGAGCGTGGGCAGAGCCTCGCCGTCGATGTCCTCGGCAATGATGAGCAGACCCTTGCCGGCGCGGGAGACGGCCTCGAGCACAGGCATGATGTCCTGCACGTTGGAGATCTTCTGGTCGGTGATGAGGATGTAAGGATCCTTCATCACGGCCTCCATGCGGTCGTTGTCCGTGACGAAGTACGCGGAGACGTAGCCCTTATCGAACTGCATGCCCTCGACGGTGTCGATGGTGATATCGAAGGTCTGGGAGTCCTCGACGGTGATGACGCCGTCCTTGCCCACGACATCCATGGCGTCGGCAATCTTGGCGCCGACCTCGGGGTCGCCGGCGGAGATGGTGCCGACGGACGCGATCTGCTCCTTGGTCTCGACCGGCTTAGCGAGGGCCTTCATCTCGGCGACGGCGGCGTTGACAGCCTTGTCGATACCACGACGGATGGCGAGCGGGTTGGCGCCGGCTGCGACGTTCTTGAGGCCGTCGTTGACGATGGCCTGGGCCAGCAGCGTGGCGGTGGTGGTGCCGTCACCCACGGTGTCGTTGGTCTTGGTGGCAACCTCCTTCACCAGCTGAGCGCCCATGTTCTCGATGTTATCCTCGAGCTCGATCTCCTTGGCGACGGAGACGCCGTCGTTGGTGATGGTGGGAGCGCCGAAGGAGCGCTGCAGTGCCACATAGCGGCCCTTGGGGCCCATGGTAACGGTCACGGCGTCTGCCAGGGTGTTGACGCCCTTGGCGAGCTTGGCGCGAGCGTCAGAGTCGAACGTAATGTTCTTTGCCATTGTTCAATCCTCCAAATGAGTGAAGTTGGATGCCGCCTGCGGCTGAGTCGCGCGCCGCAGCGGCGAGAACGAGTACCACGCCTCAATTTAGGGACAGGCACTAAATTGAGGTCCGGAGATGCTACTCGACGACGGCGTAGATGTCGTCGGCGCGCATGAGGAGGTAGTCCTCACCGTCGACCTTGATCTCGTTGCCACCGAACTTGCCGTAGATGACAACATCGCCCTCGTGAACGTCGAGCGGCAGGCGCTCGCCCTTGTCGTTGAGCTTGCCGGCGCCCACGGCGACGACGGTGCCGCGCTGCGGCTTCTCCTGGGCGTTGCTGGCGATGTACAGACCAGAAGCGGTCTTCTGCTCAGCAGCGTCGGGCTTGATCAGAACGCGATCTGCAAGCGGCTTCAAAGACATGTTCGTCTCCTCCTTTGCTGGCACCCCGGCTCCACGCCAAGGCCCATGCGGTTTATGTACGCGATGAATAGTACCCAGCTTCCAGAAGTTATACAACACGACTTCAAAAAATCTTATAAACCGGCACTTAGATTTCCTGAGCGCTCATTGGGTATCGCAAAGACGCGATCGAGCATCGATTGCTTTCCGGACGTCTGAAGGCGTTTTAGGACATTTTGACCCCATTTCCGGACATTGTCCGCAAAGGCGTGCATCTTGCCGATGAACCCCAGTTGCCCACCGCTAGCTAACCGTTCACGAGCATGGACAATCCATGCAGAACACCTCGGCAACCGCTACCGCTCGTAGACCCGTTGACCACCCACGTAGGTGACAAGCACCTGCGCAGATTGGATCTCCTCCGGGTCGCACACGGTGATGTCGCGGTCCAGCACTACGAAGTCAGCCAGGTAGCCGGGCGCAATTTGACCGAGCTCGTGCTCGCGGCCCACCGCCGCGGCGCTGCCTGCAGTGTAGATGCGCAGCGCGTCTGCGGCACTGATGCGCTCGCTCGGCAGCCAGCCGCCCGAAGGTTCATGGGTAAACGGATCCTGACGCGTAACGGCACAATAGAGCACATCCATGCTGGTCACGGCCGTGATGGGTGAATCAGTGCCAAAAGCTTGCTCAACGCCACGCGCTGTGTACGTCGCGAATGGCCACATGATGCGGCTGCGTTCGGGGCCGAGGTCGCGCTCGGGACCACCCGGGTCGAGGGTGATGTGCCCAGGTTGCGAGCTTGCCAGCACGCCAAGATCTGCCAGGCGGTCGATGTCCTCGGGCAGGAGGTTCTCTAGGTGCTCAAGGGTGTTGCGGCCCTGCATAGAAGCACCGTACCAAGCCAGCGCCTCCTCAAAGATGTCGAGGGCCTCGTGAATGGCGCGGTCACCGATGGTGTGAATGCGCACGGAATGACCGCGCTCGGCAGCCGCCAGCACCAGCTCGCGCATATGGTCCGTGGGCACCGTGGGACGCCCACAGTCGCCGTCGAAGCGCGCGTTCGTGTAGGGCTCGGTCAGCCACGCGGTATGTTGGCTGCTCACGCCGTCGAAGAACTGTTTGAAACCCGGGGCACGCAGCAACGGGAACTCATCACCCGCGTAACGGTCCTGCAGATCCTCCAGGCGCGACTGGTCGTCGAGCAGCGTGGGGTACATATGCACGCGCAAGGTGAGTTTGCCCTCGCGCGAGAGTTTCTCGTATACGTCGTCGCGAATGAAATCGCAGCCGGGGTGCGGCATGAGGGCCATATCGCAGATCGATGTGATTCCCTGCTCCGCCATGCGAGTCATCTGGTCCTCGTAGGCGCGGGCGATGTCGTCCTCGGTGAGCCACTCAAGGCACCGCGGGAGCAGCTCCATGGCAGCAGCCTCGCGGATGATGCCCGTGAGTTCGCCGTTCTCGTCGCGGTCGTAGCTGCCGCCTTGCGGGGGCACGGAATCGCGGGTCACGCCGAGGGCCTCGAGGGCGCAGGTGTTCATCCACAGCGTATGGCCATCACCCGAGTACATAACGCACGGGCGGGTGGGAAATGCCTCATCGAGCGAGCGCTTGGTGGGCGGCACGGGTGGGTCCCAACGGTAATCGCGCCAACCCTGCGTGACCACCCAGGCGTGATCGGGCAGCCCAGCGGCGAACTCAACGGTGCGCGCCACGAGTTCGGCCTCGCTTTCGCCCATGTGCATGAGCAGGTACGGGGATGCGCCAAGCGCGGTATGAAAGAAATGCAAGTGGGCGTCGTGAAAGCCAGGGCAGATGAAGGCGTCGCCGAAGTCGAGCACCGGCGTGTCGGGCACGCAGGCGGCGATCACGTCGGCGGGTGCGCCTACGACGACGATGCGGTCGCCTGCCACGGCAAACGCTAGGGGCCGCGCCGCGTCCTCCCCCACCTCACTCGTGAACACCCTGGTAGATGTGATCACATAGTCGACCTGACCGATTTCCATCTTGCGCTCCTGCCCACATATCGGATTGTATCTACTTGAAATTGTTGGGCAAATACCCCGGAAACGCAAACCACCTATGCCCAAGGCGGGTTTGCCTATGCCCCGGCGCAAACTACCTCTGCCCCGATCGGGTTTGCCTATGATTATCTGCCGTTTCCCACGTTCAAATGGAAGAGAATCATAGGCAATCTCGGTAGGCATGGGTTGCGTTCCGGTAGGCACAAGTTGAATCTTGGGATGCGTGGACTGAAAAAAACAGGTCAGATGCGCGAAGCATCTGACCTGCTGATTTCGATGGAGCCAGCGACCGGGCTCGAACCGGTGACCCCCGCTTTACGAGAGCGGTGCTCTGCCAACTGAGCTACGCTGGCGGTTCCATGCGCGATACGGCATGACCATACCGACGGTTGTTTATAGTACGTGGAAACCGTCGGCGGCGCAAGCCCCTAGTGCCGCTTCCTAGAAAAATCTGCCATTGCATTGCAAGCCGCGAGTACGGCGCAGGAAGTGCCGAGACCAACCGACTCGCATCAGTGGCAAGCAGGCCCAAAACCTAGGACACACACTGGAGGCAAACCGCACCGCGACCCGGGGAAACGCTACATGCGTGCGAGCACGCCGAGGGCGAGCGCTTGCATGGCATCAGAGGCGGCATCCGCCGCCTCGAGCACTTCGGCATGCCCACCACCCGGGCAACCCGCTTTATTGGTCACAAGCGTAATGCCAAGCACCTCCATGCCCAGCGCACGTGCCATAATCGTCTCGCACACGGTGGACATTCCCACGTAGTCGGCGCCGAGCGCATCGAGCATGCGAACCTCCGCAGGCGTCTCATAGTTGGGGCCCAGCAAGCCGGCATACGTACCTTCCGCGAGTTCCATTCCCAGCTCCGCCGCCGCCTCGCGCGCCAAGCCGGAGAGATACGAAGAATACGCGCCCGCCATGGAAACGAAGGGGCTATCGAGTCCGGCTGCCGCGACGCCGGCGGGTGTTGCAAGCGGATTGCGCCCCGTGAGGTTCAGCTGGTCGCTAATGATGCCGACCGTTCCCGGAGCGATGTCGCCAACCGCGCCCGAAGCACAGCTCAAGACAATGCTGCGGCATCCCAGTTTATGGGCATGACGAACCAGGGACGTCACCTGAAGGGCATCGTATCCTTGATACATATGAACACGGCCGGGGTACACGACCACTGGAACGCCATCGAGCTCACCCACGAGCACCGTGAAACGATGGCCCTCAACGGGAATCGCCTCGGGGGGAAATCCGTCGATGTCGCTGTACGGGATATGACGCACAACGCGCACCCGCTCGCCCAAAGAGCCAAGGCCGCTGCCCAGCACAATCGCCACGGGATGCTCCATAGTGGGCTTGCAATGTGCCGCCATCTTCTCAAACGTCTCGCTCATGCGTCGTCCTTTCTTCTTGCCCGATGAAGACGCGGAGACCATGAATGCATGGCCGGAACCGCGATCTTGCAACCGCGCGCTTACCTTGGGAACCATATGCCCAGCATAGCAAGATGCCCGGCGACCGCCTCGGGCAAACCCGTGAGCGGCGCGCCGGGCATCCGGGCGGTCATATAAAGGCTCTACATCTAAGCGAACAGACCATAGAGCGTGATATTCGCCTTGGCAAACAGGCCATTTACGTACGCGGTCCAATCCTGGTTGGCGCTAGAGGCCTCAGTCGCATAATCCTGATACGCGGCGGCGTAGGCCTTCTGCGCCTGCTCATAGGTGGCAGTCTGGCCGTCAAAGTCGTCCCCACTAAACGCCGTAGCGTACGTACCGTCGGAGTCGGCCCACGCACCAGCCTCCTCATCCCATTCATCTCCCGCGAGGTCGAGGATATAGGCGGCGTAGTCGGCGGTCGCCGTCGTGCTATCGCCGTCCGCCGGCTCCTCGGGCGCAGTTGGAGCGGCGGGAGCATTCTTCACGATGGTGCCGTAGAGCTTTTGAATGGTCGCCTGCTGACGAACGATATCCTGGGCCTGCTCCTCCGTGACCTGATACTGGCTCGCAATCGTCTCGAAATCGGAGGTGCCCAGGGACTGCTCGGCAGCCGCGGCGAGCTCGGAGTCGTCGACGGTCAGACCCTGCTTCTCAGCTGCCGCAAGGAGCACCTGGTTGCGGGCATAGGAGAGGATGACCTCGGCAGAGGGCGCAGGGTAGGTGTCGTCATCGCCCTTGACGCTATCGAGGCTGTACTGGCTCTCGATGGCCTCGCGGGCAGAGACCTTGTGGGTGCCGCCGTCGATGGTCCAGGCGGCGACGGTGGTGTCGAGCTGGTCTTCGGTGAGCGTGGCGGAACCCGTCCCCTTCTGGCCGAATCCACCCGAGCCAATCACATAGCCCACGATGGCGGCGGCGACCACGGCAATAACGGCTAGGGCGATATAGAGCTTATGACGCTTACCCGGACCGCCCGCAGATCCATTCGTTGTGGAGACGCCGTCGGAATCCGCATCGAGCTCAACGTCCGCATCCTCATCGGCGGCATCGAGCAGCTCGGGGTCGGCTTCGAGCTCGCGCTCGGCCTCCGCCGCCGCGGTCTTGCCCGAGATGTCCTCTGCAGTCGGACCGTCGTGCAGCTCCACGAACGGACCATCCGCCTCCGGCTCCGGCCCCTCGCCCTGACCAATGACCTCGATGCCGTCAATGTACTCGTTATCTTCGGAATCGTCCTTCTTCATGACCAGACCCATGCGGTCCGCTCCCTTCTATCGATGCAATGTATTACGAAATATGCGCGATGACGGCGTCGGCGTACGCCTGCGTCCCCACGGCTCCCTCGGTGCTGCCGGTGAGCGCGCGCTGCACGTCGCCCGTAACCTGCGTGCCCTCGGCAAGCGTGGCGCGAACGGCGGCGCGGATCTTCTCGGCGGCCTCGCCCTCTCCCAGATGATCGAGCATCATCGCGGCGGAGAGAATCTCAGCCGTGGGGTTGGCGATATCCTTGCCGGCGATATCGGGTGCGCTGCCATGCGTGGGCTCAAAGATGGCAGCCTCGGTGCCGATATTGGCACCAGGGGCCATGCCGAGGCCACCCACCAGGCCGGCGCACAGGTCGCTCACGATGTCACCGTAGAGGTTGAGGCACACGAGCACGTCGAAATCGTGCGGCTCCTGGACGAGGCCCATGCACGTCGCGTCGACGATCTTGTCGTTGAACTCGATATCGGGGTAGCGCTCGGCCACCTCGCGCGCGATGCGCAGGTACAGGCCGTCGGTCGCCTTCATGATGTTGGCCTTGTGCACGCACGTGACCTTCTTGCGGCCGCAGCGACGGGCGTATTCGAAGGCGTATTCCACGATGCGCTTGCAGCGCGCGATGGAGATCGGCTTGATGGAGATGGCGGAATCGGGAGCGAACGTCTTCTGACCGGAGGCCTCTACGAGCTCGCTCAGCTTCTGCACCTCGAGAGCACCCTCGTCAAACTCGATGCCCGCATAAAGGTCCTCGGTGTTCTCACGTACGATAACAAGGTCGACGTCGCGGTAGCGCGAGCCGTCGCCGGGCTGCGACAGGCAGGGGCGCACACAGGCATACAGGTCGAACTCCTTGCGCAGGGCGACGTTGACGCTGCGGAAACCCGTGCCCACGGGAGTGGTGATGGGCCCCTTGATGGCGACCTTGGTGGCGCGCACCGCCTCGAGGACGTGCTCGGGCAGCGGGGTACCAAACTCATCCATCACACCGGCGCCGGCGTTCTGTACATTCCAATTGATCTGGACGCCAGTCGCCTCGACCACGCGGCGCATGGCGCTCGTGATCTCGGGGCCGATACCGTCACCGGGAATCAACACAACATCGTGGGCCATGGTCTACTCCTCGTCCTCATCGTCGGCTTCGCTCTTCTTGGCACGAACCTTTTTCTGCGGGTTGTCGAGCTTGAAGCGCTTAACCAGCGCATCGTATATCTCGCGCGAGCGCACGCGCAGATAGCTCCCCTTGCCGTTCTCGGCATCGAACTGCAGGCGACCGGCGAGCTCGGCGGCGACGGTGCCGGCGATTTGCCCGTGTGCAAAGGCGAACAACAGGGCGAGCATGTCGCGGTACTCAAGGTCACCGTGGTAGCACTGGATCGCCTCGTCAATGATGGGCCAGACCTTCTCGGAACGACGGCGCTCCGTAGCGCCCCACACCGTCAGGAAGCGGAAAGCGGACAAGCGTAGAGGAGCGGAGATCTCGTCGAACAGGGCCGACTCGGCGCCCTCGTAGGCGGCTCCGCACTCCTTTGCGTGCTCGGGGGCGAGCAGGGTCAATGCGTCGAGAATCTCCCAGCGGGTCTGAGCCTCCGGGCGGTACAGCGCGTCGATGAGCTGCTCAATGCAGGGCACAAGGAGTGCGGGGTCGCGCTGGGCGAGCAGGTTGACCACACGGGCGGCAAGCTGTCGCGTACGACGGCTCGAGCTCGACAGGTCCTCAATGAGGGCGGAGAGGGCGTCGGCGCTCCCCTCGACGCTTGCAAGGCGCGCGGCCTCCTCGGGGGTCAGTTCGACGACGGAATCTTCTGCCATGTGCATACCTCGTATCTTTCTTATCCAACTAACGCGACACTATCAAAAGCGCAGAGCGCTTATTCACGGGTGGAAGGCCCCTTCTTGTCGACCGAGATGAGGTCGGGGCCCGCCTCGCCAGTCTTGCGACGGCGACGATACGCCTCGCCGTTACCCTTCTCGGCAACCTTGCGATGACGGCGGTTGACATCCATAAAGTTATCAAGCCACTTCCAGGGACCGACGGACTCGCCAAAACCCATCTTGAGCCCAGCGATTGCCCCCGCGAGCACACCCATGGCGCACACCTGGATAAGCGGTACCGCGACGAGGGTCACCAAGAGCACCACGCCCACGAGCATCCCGAGATTGCAGAGCCAGTAGGCCTTGGCAGTGACGATGCGCTTGCCCCAGCCGTCTCCGAGCAAGAAGCCGATGTAGACGGCAAAGCCGAACACCAATACGTTGACGATGGCGAATGCCCAATCTGCCGGCATCTTCACCTACTCCTCGTGGTGGCCGTGGCCGCACTGGCACTCGTGGCCCTCACCATGGCCGTGACCCTCGCCGCCGCAGCAGCACTCGTGGCCGTGCCCCTCGTGATCGTGATCGCAGCCGCAATCACAGCCCTCGTCGTGCTCGTGGGCTGCCGTGTAGAGCGACCAGTCCAGACCAGCGGCAACGGCATCCGCCTCCTCCTGGTACAGCAGGGTGATCGCCTGGGTGCCCATGCGCCCGCCACCGATCGCGTCGAGCATATCGTAGAGGGTGAAGGCGGTGTCGGCGCCGGGAAGCGCGAGCTCCTTCTCCTCGGCGACCGAGAGGGCAAGGCCCAGATCCTTAAGGAAGTGCTCCACCAGGAAGCCGGGCTTGTAGTCACCATCGAGCGCCTTGGGGGCAAGAGCCATCATGGCACCGGTGCTACCGGTACCGGAGCAGATCATCTCGCGGACCTGTTCGACGTCGAGGTCGTTCTGCTGCGCGAAGGACAGCGCGTCGGCCATGCCCACCATGGAGCTGGCAAGTGCGACCTGGTTGGAGAGCTTTGCGGCCTGGCCCTTACCCGCGCCGCCAAAGCAGAAAATCTTGCTGGTGAAGGTCTCAAGCACCGCGCGAACGGGCTCGATGTCGCGTTCGGTTGCGCCGACGATGGCCGTGAGGGTGCCGGCGAGCGCGCCGCCCTCCCCTCCCGTCACGGGGCAGTCGAAGGCGTGCTTGCCGCAGACCTCGGCGGCCCCGGCGATATCGCGGGCGAGTTCGGGCGCGCTCGTGGTGAGGTCGATGAGGTACGCCCCGTCCTTGGCGGTCGCAAGCAGACCGTCGCCGGCGAGGTAGATCTCCTCAACATCGGTGGGGAAGCCGACCATGGTGAAAACGACATCTGCATCCTTGGCCGCCTCGGCCGGGGAATCCGCCCATGTGGCTCCCTTGGCAATGAGACCTTCTGCCTTGGCCTTGGTGCGGTTGAAAACGGTGAGCGGATAGCCGGCATCCATGATGTGGCCGGCAATGGGCGCGCCCATGATACCGGTACCAATGAACGCGACCTTGAGTTTCTTAGACATATCTCGACTCCTTCACAGGGCTGTCTTTCAACAATGTTTTTGTGTGTGCCATTTGGGGATAGTGGCGAGGGCTACTCGCCGCGAACGCGGTTGGCAATACGGTCGGTGAGCGATATCTTCTCGGCGCGGTTCTTGCCCCAAAAGACGAGTGCCACCATGCCCGGCCCAACGTGCGCACCGATGGTGGGCCCCACCGATCCGCGCAAGATCGTGAGGTCCTCACAACCGGGCTCCTTACGAACGGCGGCCTCAAGCCAGTCAGCGTCCTTCTCGGCATCGGACGATACGATCGTCAGGGGCAACGTGGGATCGAGCTCGTAATTCTCCCTAAACGATTTGACAAGCGACTTAAGCGCCTTCTTGCGTCCGCGGTTCACGCCGATGAGCGATAGCGAGCCCGCAAGATCGAAGGATAGCTCGGGCTTGATATCCAGCTTGGACGAGAGCGATGCGGCGGCAGGAGGAATGCGACCACCGGCAGCGAGGGCATCAAGCCCGTCGAGCGTAAAGTACCCGTGGACGTATGTCTTGGCTTCGTCCGCCCAATCGGCGAGCTGGCGAGCGTTCAAGCCCGCGGCACGCTGGCGCACAGCCTCCATGGCGAGCAGCTCGCCGCACGAACACGGCAAAGCATTATCGACGACGTACAGCTCGAAATCGGGATGCTCCGCGCGCACCTGTTCGGCTGCCCGACACGCGGAGTTGTAGCTCGATGACAGGGCGCTCGTAAAGCACAGGTACACCGTGGGCGTCCCCTCCTCGGCGCACTGCGTGAAGAACTCGATGTAGCGGCCGAGTGAAACGGCGGATGTCGACGCCTTGGAACCTGCGCGGAGCTTGTCGTAGAACTCCTTGGGGGTAATCGATGTCCAGATATCATCGGTGAATTCCTCACCGTCGAGGATGTAGGGGAATCCCAAGATATCCACGTCGAGCGTCGCAGCGACCTCCGGCGAGAGGTCAGCGCACGTATCGATGACGATTCGGCACTTGCCGGGACGTTCGATCGCGACGGGAGCTTTTTCCATGTGCATGCCTTTCGCAACAAAGTGGCGGCCACCCACATGGGATGACCGCCATCCAAATCATGCAATGGATGCTATTTTACTCGCCCTCTACCTCAAGTTTGGGCTTGATAATGCCGTATCCACCATTCTTACGGTGATACACCACATTGACCAAACCCGTCGTGCTGTTCTCAAACACATAGAAATCATGGCCAAGCAGATCGGTCTGAACGAGTGCCTGTTCCTCGGTCATCGGGGTGAGCTCGATCTCCTTGACACGGACGAGTTGCTCGTCGTCATCCTCGGGAATGAGCAGGTCGGCCAGGTCGGCAACGGGTTCAACGGGCGCAACGTCAGCAGCGGACAGACCCTGCTGGCGATTATCGACCACGCGCGTCTTGAACTTGCGCAGTTGGCGAGTGACCTTGTCTGCCGCCAAATCGATGGCGGCGTACATGTCCGCACCATGCTCGGCAACGCGAATCACAGAGCCACGGGCGCGAACGGTGACCTCGACGATGGCGGGGTTGGGATTTGAAGGGTTCTTCTCGTAGCGCAAGACCACGTCGGCGGTCATGGGCTCGATGTCGAACACCTTGAGGGATTCGCCGATCTTCTCATCGACATGGGCACGCAGCGCATCGGTTACCGTCGTTTTGCGACCGGAGACCTTGATATCCATACGTGTTTCCAATCTATCCGGGGATAGGACCATGTCCTTGTTGTACCCAAGATTGGCACTTCCACACGCGAGTCCGTCGCACTCCCGTTGACTGGAGCATGTGAACCGATTGCCGAATTGTCGCGCCGAGAGGGTCCGCTTGTGGCTAGTCGAGTGCGTTGAGGTCGCCCTCGATCACCAGCTCTCCATCCTCCCCAGAGTCGACCGCCTCGTCCTCGGAGGCATCATCAGTGGAAGCTGAGAGTCCGGCGAGTTGCTCGTTTGAAAGGCCAAAAGGCAGAGACCCGTACCAGGAACGATATATAGCATCGAGCGTGCCATCGCTCTCGATGGCGGCGAGTGCGTCCTCAACGGCGCTGGCGAGGTTGCCCCCGTCTGCCGGCAGGATGAGCCCGTACGAAGCGAGCGAGCTCAGTGTCGCCACAAAGACGGTTCCCGGATAGGCGCGGGCGAGATATGCGCCGGCAGTCGCGTCACAGGCGACGTATTCCGCTTCACCGGAACCGAGGGCTTCAAAGCACTCGTTCACATTTGAGTAGGTCTTGAACGTCGCGGTTACGCCGCCGCGCACCAGCGCGTCCTGTGAGGCGGAATCCCCCTGGACGGCAATCACCGCGCCGGAAAGGGAGTCTGCGTCGAGCGCGGGCGACTCAAGGGAGCCGTCCTCATTGTGCACGAACAGGGACGAGCCATCCTCGAGCAGATTCCCGGCAATGACGATCTCCTCGTCATCGTCGGTCGACTTGCCGCCGAGAAAGATATCGGCCTCGCCATCGGAAAGGGTTCCCGGGGCATCGGCGGAGGAAACGACCTTGAGGTCGAGGCCCAGGCGCTCGGCGAGCGCACGAGCGACGTCGGCGTAATAGCCCGACGGCGTTCCATCCGTCTCGATCATCGCCTGGGGAGCCTCGGTGGTATCCATGGCAACGGTCAGATACCCCTCGCTCACTAAGTCGCTCGAGGTAAGTGAGGGCTCAACACGCTCCCGCTTCACCTCGGCGCGCGGCGGCGTGGTGAACACACAGCCGCTCAAGCCGAGGGTCAGCGCGCACGCGCATGCTCCCGCCGCGAGCAACACGCTCCACGACCTGCCGCCCTTTGCCCAGTTCCGCCGCACCATGCTGCGCACCATCTTCGCCCCCGACTCAACCCAACATCCCTGCCTCGCCTGCGAGCGCACGTTGACGCATCCGCGCGCAGGCGTTTTCCATCGATGTTCCCCCAGCTGACCTGGTTTTTGACCCCACACCTGCGCACTGGGACGTTTGCTCAACCGCCGCGGCGGCATTACGACTAGCCCGCTCGCCCGCGAGGCACTATTGCCTCAAAAACAAGTAGGACGGACGGTGCGACTGACCTCTAGGACGCGCCATGATCGCCTCCGCGCGCACGCTTCGGCTTACGTGGATCCCTTTGACCGCGTCTGTCTTGGACTAGGGAGCGCACGGCGTTTTTCGCTCGCGCGCTCCCGCAACCACAGCCTGGAAGGAACTTCGCGGCATTATACCGCAGGTTGCAAGGGGTGTGTAAAAGGGGACAGGTGCATTTTTACACATCACCACACGCGGGCGAATGCAAGGCAGTCTACACGCGCGGCTCCGGCGCATTTGAGCGCGTGGGCGGCGGCGTTCATGGTGGCGCCCGTGGTAATGACGTCGTCCAGCAGCAGGACCCGCATACCACCAACCGGAGCGACCACCTCGTATTGCCCTCGTGAGCGAGCAAGTCTTTCTTCGCGCGCCAATTCTCGCTGGTCGAGTGAGCCGTGTTTCACCAGGGCATCGATGAGCGGCAGGCAACTCGCATCCGCAAAATCGCAGGCGATAGCCTCCATGTGGTCGAATCCGCGGCGTCGGTATGCCGATGAGGTCACGGGGACGAACGTCACCGCGTCCACCCGCGAAAGAAGCCCTCCGTACCGTGCGGGCACCGTGAGCTCGGCCTCGCGCGCGGCACGGTGCATGATGCACGCGATTTCGGTGGATAGCCGCCGTTCTCCCCCGTCCTTGTACGCACGGACGATACGTGCGGGAGGCCCATCGAACACCACGGCGGCAAGACACCGGTCGAGCTCGACCTCGTCCCCTTGGCATTCCGTACAAAGCAGGCTCCCATACGGAGCTCCGCATCGCGTGCAGGCGTGCGCCGGATTGATGCGCACCATATCCCGCAGGCAGGCATCGCACACCAGGGCACCGGGCGCCTCGCAACTCGCGCAGCGCGTGGGCGAGAGCAGCTCCAACGTTTGCTCGGCAAGCTCCCGCAAGAGCCCTGTCACGCGCCCACCCACACGCTCGCCCCCACCTTGCACAATCCCGACACGACGCATCAAAAAGCCCTCCCCCGTGTTGACGAGGGAGGGCGTGCCGTTCCATCGTGCGCGCCTGTTGAGCAGGCACCCACCTATTCGGTCCGCGGTGCCGCAGAATCGGAGCCGTCCGCCCCATCCTGCTTGGGCTTACGACGCGAGCGACGGCGGCGCTTCTTGGGCGCATCCTCAGCGTTGCCAGAAGAGCCGGCGGAACGGTTTTGCGCCTCTGTACCTCCCCCATCACCCGGGCGACGGCGCTGAACCTTGACGTTGCCCTCGGCAAGCTGATCGGCAACAGAGGGGATCTCGGGCTTGCGGGAGCGCTTGCGACGCTGTCCGCCCGAACCGGCCTCGTTTGCAGATTCGCTTCGCTGAGGTGCAGTGTCGTTCGAGGCCACATGCTTGCGGCGACGACTGCGACCAGGCGTCACATCCGCAGCGGCCTCCCCCGCCGTCGAAGCGGAACGGACGCCGCCCGCACGCGACGTGGCACCTGCTTCATCGCTGGCGCGATGCCTGCGGCGCCGACCGCCCGCAGAGCCCTCGGCAGACACGGAGGCGTCCACGGCGGGAGCGGCCTGAACGCTCTCCTCGCCTGCGGACGAGCGACGACGGCGACGGCGCGGCGGGACCTCATCGGCGGAAGCAGGGCGATCCTGGCCCTTGCCCTTGGCGGGCGCAGCGCTGGAAGCACCCTTGCGGCCTCGACCAGACTTGCCGGAGCTCGCACTCTCAAATTTTGCCGCCTCCTCCTCACGCATGCGCTTGCGGCGCGGAGTCGGACCGGAAGCGACGATGCGGTCGGCGCGGTCGAGGCCATCGCCGACATCGATGCCATTTTGGCGATCGAGCTCCATGAGGGCGAGGGCGAGCTCAGGCGACTCAAGACGCTCGAGGACGTCACGCGTTACGCAGTCGGGGCGGCACGCGCAGCCCTGGCTCTCGCAGCGCTCCTTGTTCTCGTCGGTACAGGACATGTCGGCGAGGTCGACACGGAAGACCTTGCCGTTCTCGAGCCTCAGCACCAGCTGCTCGCGCGGGGTGTTGTACTCCATGATGCGCGCCTTGCCCAGCGGGGTGTCGATAAGCGTCTTCTTCTTAGGGGCGCGGCTCTTGAAGTCCTTGTAGGCCTCGAACTCATAACGCAGGCAGCACATAAGGCGGCCGCACACGCCCGAGATCTTGGCGGAATTGAGCGGCAGGTCCTGCTCCTTGGCCATGCGGATGGAAACCGGCTCAAACTGACCGCCAAAGCGGGTGCAGCACAGCTCCTGACCGCATGTCGCATACCCGCCCTGCAGGCGGGTCTCATCACGCACGCCGATCTGGCGCATGTCCACGCGCACGTGGAAATGGGCGGAGAGGTCCTTGACCAACTGGCGGAAATCCACGCGGTCCTCGGCAGCGAAGTAGAAGACGGCTTTCTCCCCGCCGAACAGGTACTCGACGCCCACAGGCTTCATGTCGAGACCGTTTTTCTCCACCAGGCGACGGAAGTCGAACATGGCGTCCTCGCCGGCGTCGGCAAGGTCGTCGGCGCGGTCGAGGTCGGCATCGGTGGCGATACGAACCACGGGCTTGAGCGGTGCGGCGAGCTCCTCCGGCTCGACCTCAAAGGGGTCGGCCGTGACAAGGCCGATCTCTGTACCGCGCTCGGTGGTGCAGATGGCGTGATCGCCCTCGAGGATGTCGAGGCCACGGGGATCGAACCACAACTCGCGCGCGGCGAACGCGAATTTGACGGGAACAACTACGGGCATTTGAGCGCCTTCCTGATATCGAAGAGCATGACCTCGATGGCCAGCTGGGGAGTTACGTTGCGGGCAATGCGCGTCTCCGCCAACGAAACCGCGTCGAGGGCGAGGGTCACCCCGGTCGTCGTCGTGTCCGAGGCAATGCGCTCGACCACATCGCGAACGTCGTCGTTGACGGGAGCGTCCTGCGCGTCTTCGAGCCGTATAAGCACGTCACGGAGCAGCGAGCGCACGCTTGCCAGCGCTTCCATGATACCCGAACGCTCCCGGGCGTTCAGTTCGCGCTTGTTGCGGTCTTCCAGCTGCTTTAAAGCACCACGGGAAAGGTAATCCTGGTTTTGCTCGAGCACGGCCTGCTGGGTTGATTTGACCTCCGCGAGAGGCGCGTGAATGGCCCCCATGAGCTCCTTTGCCGAGGCGAGGATGTCTGCCTCGTCCGCGTGGGCAAGCGCATCGACCGCGCGGACCATGGCACGACGGGCCGCTTGGCGATCGGCGGACTTGAGGAACTCCACCGCACGGGCAGGGCTGCCGGCAACCGCCACTGCCATGCGGCAGCGCGCAGGCGGCAGGCCCGTGGCGCGCGCAACTGCGGTCGTGGACTCGTCGGTGGACAGCGGGCGGAACGGCACGCACTGGCAACGCGAGACGATGGTGGGCAGCATGACGTCCGAGCTGGTGCCCAACAGGATGAACGTTACGCTCTCCGGCGGTTCCTCGAGCGTTTTGAGCAGGGCGTTCGCGGTGTTCGCGCGAAGCTGCTCGGCACGATCGATGATGTAGACCTTACGCTTGGCGCGGATGGGCGAAAGCGCGACGTCTTCGAGCAAGTCGCGCGTCTGGGCGATGAGGTAGCCCGTCGCGGACTCGGGCGCGTAGTAGTGCACGTCCGGGTGGGTGCGGCGCGCAACGCGGACGCAGTCGTCGCAAGCCGCGCAAGCACCTGGAATGGCCTCCTCAGCGCACAGGAGCGCCTGAGCCAACGCCCAGGCGGCGTCGAGCTTGCCCGAACCGGGCGAGCCCAGGAACAGATAGGCGTGGCTCGCGCGACCACTGGCCACGGCGCGCGCGAGGAAGTCGCGCACGCGCGGCTGCGTATCGAGCTTGGCGAGGAGGCTGTTGGGAGCGAGGTGATCCGACATGGCTAGCGGACCTCCCCGGTAGATACAGGCTGTTTGATCATTGCCAGCAGACCTCCCCAGTAGACGTGGAAGGCAACAGGGTGCTCTCGTTCGCTCCATCCATCTCGGCTAGCGCCGCGGCGAAGTGTTCGTCAGAAACGTCAAGGCCCGCTGCGCGCAGCTCGCGCACAACGTTCTCGAACACCCCCGCAACGGAATGAGTGGCATCGACGAGCTTCACGCGGCGGGGCTCCTCCTCGGCGAGGGCACGAAACCCCTCGGCAACGCGACGCTGGAACTCAAGGCCCTTGAGCTCGAGACGGTCCTCTGCCCCATCTCGCCCCGAGCGACGACGCAGAGCCTCCTCAACCGGAAGGTCGAACACGAGCGTGAGATCCGGATGACAGCCATCGACCGCCAGCTCGTTTGCCTGAGCAACCATCGCGCGCTCGAGCCCATCAGCAAAGGCCTGATAGGCTGTGGTGGAGTCGTAGAAACGGTCACACACCACGACACGACCGGCGGCGAGCGCAGGGCAGATCACCTGATGCACGAGCTGCGCGCGTGCGGCCTCGTAGAGCAGGAGCTCGCAAACGTCGCCCATCTCGGCATTGGCTGGATCAAGCAGAATCGCGCGAATCTTTTCGGAGATAGCCACGCCACCGGGTTCACGCAGACGCAACACATCGCGCCCCGTGAGCTCAAGCGCACGCGCTAACAGGCCGGCTTGCGTGGACTTACCGCAGCCGTCAATGCCCTCAACAGATATGAACAGGCCTGGTGTCATAGATAACGCCCCTCGTGTGAACCAAACGAGCATCCATCATACCGCGCCCGGTGTTTCTCAGATAAACATCGATACAGGTCGATATCCATTCTCTCGCGTGGAATCTGCCTTGAATGCGCATCGGCGGGAGTCCTGTCGCTTACCGCACTGCCATGCCACTAGTTACCTTGCAAAGGCAGCAGTAGAACCGTACATGTCAGCAATAGTCGCAACAGTAATCTGAGTATAGGGCACGCATCGGCGTTCGGAGACAAACCGGCGGAAAACGGCGGCGGATTGCACCCGCGGGCTGGCTCGCAAAGAGCGAACGGGCGCACTCGAGTGCAAAAGCCAGCAAACTGGCTAAAAATTACCGTTTTGTATCGACTTGCTTCGGAGTCTGCCCGAGCGTGGGAATCCCAGGGAAACAAAAGCGCAGCTCAGGTGAGCGAGGGAGACCCGCGCGCCGCTCACGCGGCGCGACGCGCCCCGTAACAGGGCGCATTTGGGCCGAAATGAGCGCCGCCAACTGCCCCTGCGATACAAAACGGTATTATTTAGCCATTTTATCGGTGCGGGCGCTTCGAGCGGGTACCTGCACCTCGATGAGGTTGCGCCGAAACTCATCGTCCACGAGATGCGCTGATAGCGCGCCACCGTCTCGGACGAGAATTGCGTCGCGGTGGGAACGGGCCTGTACACGGCGAGGTGGAGTCCACCGTCGCATATGAACCGCTTTATGAGCACCATGAGCATGGCGATTAGGGTGACCCGGGACAAAAGTCCCGGGCGGCTTATGCCGCCCGGGATAGAGAGCGATTTGAGGTTTTGAGGCGTTCTGAAGGTTACGCCTTCTTCGTTGTCTTCTTCGAGACGGGTTTCTTGACAGCAGCTCCCTTTTTCGCGGCGGGCTTCTTGGTGCCTGGTTTCGCCGCCGGCTTCTTCGCCCCCGCCTTACCGCGGGCGGGCTTCTTCTCCTTGCCGGGGCAGTCCATGTTCACGCAGATGCGCCACGGGCCGCGCGCGGTCTCGACCACCACCACGGGGGCGCCGCAGTGCTCGCAGACCTCGCCGGTGGCAGAGAGCTTGCCGCGTGCTGGCAGCGGGTAGCTCACGCCGCACTCCTCATAGTTTGCGCAGCGGATGAAGCGCTTGCCGCTCTTCTCGCTCTTGTGGGCGATCAGGTCGCCGTGACGGCCGGCCTCGGCGCACACGGAGCACTCCCCCACCTTGAGGTCGGGCTCGAAGTTGGTGGGGCACTTGGGGTTCACGCACTGCTCGTACGCCTTCTGTCGGAACGGCTGGCACTTGATGCGCGGGGCACCGCACTCGGGGCACACGGCGGCCTCGCCCTCGAGCGGGCTCACCTTCACACCGGAGGGCACCGGGTAGGTCACGTCGCAGTCGGGCCAGCCCATGCAGCCGATGAAGCTGCCGCGCGTCTTGGCGCTCGTCTTCATGACGAGGTCCTTGCCGCACTTGGGGCAGGCGCCCACACGGGCATCGGCGGTGACAGCGTCGGAGATCGCTTCGCCCAGATCGTCCTTGTGCTCAATGAGCGCATCCAGCATGCCGGCGAGCAGGGCGCGGGAGTGGTCCACCACGTGGTCCTGCGTGTCCTTACCCTCGGCGACCTTGGTCATGTCGGCGTCGAGCTCCGCGGTCATATCGGGCGTGGTCACGCGCGGGGCGAACTCAGAGAGCGCGTCGATGATGGCGATGCCGAGCTGGCTGGGCTCGATGGGGTCGTTCTTGAGATAGCGCACGGTATACAGGCGCTCGATGATGCTCGCGCGCGTGGACTTGGTACCGAGTCCGCGCTTCTCCATCTCCTGGACGAGCTTGCCTTGGCTGTAGCGCGCAGGCGGCTCGGTCTGCTTGGCCTCGAGCTTGATGTCGCGCACGTCGATGACGTCGCCCTCGGCTAGCACGGGGAGCTGCTCGTCGCGCTTGAGTCCGTAGGGGTAGGCCTCGCGGAAGCCCGCCTTGACGAGCACGTCACCGCTCGCGGCGAAGGGCTCGCCTGCGACATCGATGGACAGCTTGGTGTTCTCGATGGTCGCAGGGCCCATGAGGGTCGCCAGGAAGCGCCGGGCGATGAGGTTGTAGAGCTTGAGCTGACCGCCGTCGAGCGTGGTGGGATCGCCCTGGCCCGTGGGGTGGATCGGCGGGTGGTCGGTAGTCTCGACTTTGCCGCGCGTAGGCGTGAGAGGCCCGGCGAGAACCTTCTTGCACACGGGCGCAAGCGCCGGCGTGCCGGACGCGAGACCCTTCACGATCCCCTCGATGTCGAGCGTCTTGGGATACACCGTGTTGTCCACGCGGGGGTAGGAGATGAAGCCACTCATGTAGAGGGACTCGGCGATGCGCATGGTACGGGCGGGGCTGATGCCCTCCGCCGCTGCCGCGGCCTGCAACGCCGTGGTGTTGAACGGCACCGGAGGCTGCTGCTTGCGGCTGCGCTTGGCCACGGCGACGACAGTACCCGTCGTAGCGCCGTCGACGTGCGCGAACGCAGCCTCCGCCGCCGCTTTGTCCGTAAAGCGTGCCGTGGTGTGGGCGATCTTGAACTCTTGCCCGTGGGCCTCTGCCGCACCGCGAATCTGCCAATAGTCCTCGGGCACGAACGCCATACGCTCGCGCTCGCGCTCGACTACCAGGGCAAGCGTGGGAGTTTGCACACGACCGGCGGAGCGCACGTTGCCAAAGCCGCCGAACTTGGCGAGCGTGAGGTAACGGGTGAGAACCGCGCCCCAGATGAGATCGATGTACTGGCGGGACTCACCGGCGTCGGCCAAATCCTGGTCGAGCTCGACGAGGTTCGCGAAGGCCTCGGTCACCTCGCCCTTGATGAGCGCCGAATAGCGCGCGCGGCGGGCGGGCAGCTCGGGCGCGACCTCGCGCACCATGTTGAGGGCGTCGGAGCCGATGAGCTCCCCCTCGCGGTCGAAGTCCGTGGCGATGATGACCTCGTCGGCCTTCTTGGCGAGGTTCTTGAGAACGCGGATGATCTCCTTTTCCGCGGGAAGCTTCACAATGGGCGCCCACGTGAGGTACGGAAGGCTCTCGACCTTCCAGCCCTTGATGGAGATGCCGTTGGGTAGGAAAGGCTTGCGCTTGGTATCGTAGGGCGGGCGGGCCAGGCCGTCGGGCACCTCCGCCGGCAGGACCTCGCCATCGGGCGAGACGCCGTACCAGCCCATCTGTTTGTCGAAGAGGATCTCCTCGGGGAAATCGGGCGCCAAGATATGTCCCGCCAGACCCATCGAGACCCAGTCCTCACCGTCGACCTTGAAGCGGTAGACCTGCGTGTTGTAGACCTTATCGGCCTTGGGCGCGCCGGCATCGGACAGCAGCTGCGCGATCTTTTGCGCGGCGATGTTCTTCTCTGCAACGACGAGTTTCACGTCGGGCTCCTTTTTGGTGTGCGCGAACCGGCATGCCCAAAGGGCGTCCGGAAGTATCTATATATGGTGTGGGGTCAGTGTACACGAGTTCTGACCGCAGCGCGAAAAGCCCACGTTGAAGGCTCTTCAGCGCGGGCAGCTGCGGGCGGGCGCGCAGAAGAACGCAGGCCGGTAAGGACAAGCGAGGTTGGATATGGACGGGCACGGGTGATTCCGAGAGTCCTAGCTGGTGCTTTTAAGCGCGCGACGCTTTGTTCGCGATTTGAGCCAGCAGCCAGTCACACCAGGCGTCCATGCCCTGTCCATGTCGAGCGCTCACCTCAAAACGGGGGGCGGTGGGGTTCAAATCATCGAGAACGTGATTGTATTCGGCAAGATCGAAGTCGAAGGCAGCCGCCACATCGACCTTGTTGAGCAGCAGGGCTCCAGCATGCTGGAAAATGCCCGGGTACTTGAGCGGCTTGTCATCGCCTTCGGGAACCGAGAGGATCATAACCGACAGGTTTTCACCTAGGTCAAAGTCGACGGGACATACCAGATTGCCCACGTTCTCGATAAAGATCACGTCGATATCCTGCAGGCCCACGCTTGTATCGAACGCGTCGACCGCCTGCTCGATCATGTTGCCCTCAAGGTGGCAAAGACCGCCGGTGTTGATCTGGATGGCCGGCATGCCGGCATCTTTGCACGCTAAGGCATCTACGTCGGACGCAATGTCACCCTCGATAACGGCACAGGTAAGACCCGCAGCGCGCAGTCGCTCACTGGAGGCCAAGATGGTCGTGGTCTTGCCAGATCCGGGACTCGAAAGGACGTTCACCACAAACACCCCCGACTCCGAGAAACGCGTTCTCAAGCGATCAGCGATGCGCTCGTTGCGCGAAAGCACCGGCTGTGCAATATCGATCGTTTTCTCCGCCATGAAGTCCTCTTCCCTGTTTTCGCTCCGACTCTATCCCCGTTTTTCCCAAACGATTTCCAAAACGACTACGTCCCCAATTGGAAATCGTCGTCGGTTTCGACTTCCATTGACACGATGTCGAGCTCCCGTCCCTGCAACAGGCGCGTCTGCGGGCTCCCACATGCAGGGCAGCGCAGGTGGAACCGGTCGTGGTCAAACTCATGACCGCACGCGAGGCAGCGGCTGCGGGGATGGACATCCTCCACCTCGAGCTCAGATTCACCTGTGAGCGGGTCATCCTCCCGAAAGACCTCCCAGGCAAAATCGAGCGATTCGGGAACGACCTCGCACATGTCACCGATGCGCAGTTTAACGGAAACGACGCGCGAAGCACCTGCCTCGCGCGCCGTGTCGATCACTGTCTTGAGTATGCCATTGACGATGCCGATCTCATGCATGTTCCATGGGCGCGCGTGCGCTACTCCTCGTCGTCCTCATCGTCGCCGAACAGGCCCAGGCGGTTCTCGGTAAGGCCTGCCTTGCCATCGCGCGCGACCACAACAAAACGGGTCACGAGCAGGGCGACCTCGTAAAGCGACAGCATGACCGCGTACATGAAGATCAGCGTCACGGGCGATGCGTCGGGCGTGATGGACGCCGAGACCACGAGCATGATCACATAGACATAGCGCCAGGCCCCACGGAAGCTGGCGTACGGCACGATATGGAATACCGCGAGGTAGAACACAATGAGCGGAAGCTCGAACGATACGCCGAAGCCGATCATGAGCAGCAGCTCGGTGTTGATGAAATCCTCAAGCTGCGGCATGGCGGCGCCGATCGAGCGCGTCTCCTGAAGCAGCCATTCAAAGGCAGCCGGGGCGATGAAGAGGTAGCAAAACACCACGCCGGCAAAGAACAGGGCCGTTGCCACGAGCACGGTAGGCACGACCCACTTGCGCTCGTTGGGACGCAGGGCTGGAAGGAAGAACGCAAGGATCTGCCAGACGATCATGGGCGTGCACATGGCGAGCGCGACCTTGACGGCAATGTTGAACTTGATGGAGAAGCCACCGAGCGACGTCATGACGGAGAGCTGCTCGCCGGGCTGTAGGGACCCGTTGATGGGATCCTTGAGGATATCCACGAGCGTGGGTGCGGCGAAGTACATAAATACCGTGGCGGCGACAACCGACGCCACAACGATGGTGAGACGACGGCGAAGCTCACCAAGATGATCCATGAGCGGCATGCGCGCGGGTCCGATGGGCATTACTGCTCACCTCCCTTCGAAGCGTCGGCGGATGTGGCGGAATCGTCCGCCGCCTCAGTCGCCTCGGCAGCCTTGCGCTTGCGGGGACGGCGGGCGTAGAGGTCCTCGGTAGTCAACGGCGCGGACTCCTCGACCGTCTCCTCCTTGGTCTCGGCCTGGGGCTCCTCGACGGAGGCAGAGGCAGAAGTGGTATCGTCAGAAGTTGCGTCGGCATTCTCTTCGGCTGCCGCTTTGGCAGCCTCCTGCTCCGCGCGCTCCGCAGCCAAACGAGCGCGACGCTCGGCGAAAGTCTCCTTGCGTGCGGGCTCGGTGGCGGAGGCGGGCGCATCGGCGTCTTCGTCGTCATGCGAGGAGGCTGCGGCATCGGACGTCATCGGCTTTTTAGCCGCGGCAGCCATGGGGTCGACCACCTCGGTCTGCACGACGGCGGTCAGCTTCTCCTGCGTTTCGCGGAACTGACGCAGCGCACGGCCGATGGTGTGACCCATCTGCGGCAATTTATCGGGTCCAAACAGCAAAAAGCCGAAGACCAGAATGATCACGAACTCGGTTGAGCCGATTCCTAACACGGGATACCTCCCAGGGCAGTCGAATGGCCGACGCGCCAAACCGCGCGCCGGCGAGTGTCGGCAATTTTTTAAGTATACCCCCGCACGATGAACGGACCTTGCAGAACGCAAGGTCCGTTCAATCGCTTACACAGCGCTGATGTCGATGTCCTTGTCTACGCCGAGCAACTGCACAACGCGCACGACATTGGGCTGGGCTCCCGTGATGGCAAAGGCGCGACCACGCTCGGACGCATGGTGGGCAGCACCCACCAGCACGCCGATGCCGGTCGAATCAATGTACGCGACCTGGGAGAAATCGAGCTCGACGCGATCGGTAGGCTGCTCCAGAGCCAGGTCGATGGCATTGCGGAGCTTGTCGGCATTCGAAATGTCTATCTCGCCTGCCACGGAGACCACGTAGCGCTCAGGGCTCGGGTTGGTGGTAATCATGAGTTCCATATATCACCTTTCATCGCGCGCGGCACCAGGGCACCGCCGCTATTCGTTCAACGCGTCGAGACGCTGCTGGGCATAATCCTTGACGCCATACGTATCATCCTGCTCCGCAGCGTCGATTGCGGCACGATACGCTTTCTTGGCCTTGGCGGTATCCCCGTGCGATTCGTAGAACATGCCGAGGTTCGCCCATGCCGGAGCGAAGGAGTCGTCACGCTCCACCAGGTCTTCCAAATCCGCGATGGCGGCATCGTGGTCGCCCGTGTAGAACACGCAAATCGCGCGATCGACCTCGGCGGACGGAGAGTCAGTCGTCTCGAGGTACTCATCGTAGAGCTCAACTGCCTGGGCAAACAGATCCGCCGCCTGCTGCTGCGCAGATTCGTCCTGGGCATCTTCCATAGCGGCCATGCCCATGTCGAAGTACGTGTTGGCGCGAGAGAGGGTGTCCGTCTCACCTGTCGCGCTCGAACCGTCGACAACTGTGGCGTTACCCTCCTCGTCGACGTCGACCTCGGGATGCCCCTCGGGCATCGACAGCGACGCCTCATCGCTCGCGTCATCGGAAGCACTCACGGACTGCCCGGCATTCGCGCTCAGCTCCGCTATGGTCGCCGAGGTGCCGATCAGATAGCCGATCACCACGCCCAAGACAAGCGAGATGCCCGCAATGGCCAAGACCATCCAAAACGGAGGAGCCTGTCGGGTGGGGACAGCAGATGCCGAAGCGGCCTTGCGATTGGAGCCGGCTTCCGTTCTCGGCTCATGCTCGGGCTCGGAGGCCTGCTCGGATCCGCCGTCCCGGCCAGACTCTTCAGCAGGCTCTCCGGCAGATGCAGCGTTCGCGCCCTCGAGCGTCTCCCCTGCATCCATCAGCTCCTGCTCGTCATCGAAAAACTCGTCAAAGGACTCGCTCATCTAGGCGCGCTCCTCGCTCGCCAACTCGGCACTCACCAGCTTGACCGCGAGTACCAACACGTCGAGCGCGGCGGAGAGCTCATCGACGCTCGGATAGCTCGGCGCAATGCGGATGTTCGTGTCGAGCGGGTCCTTGCCATAGGGCCAAGTGGCGCCCGCCGGCGTCATGGTGACGCCCAGCTCCTTGCAAAGGGCACCCACGCGCTTGGCGGAGCCCTCGGGGCCGTCGAAGCTCACGAAGTACCCGCCGTTGGGGTGAGTCCACGTGGCGCAACCAGTACCCGCTAGCCCCTCCTCGAGCTTGCGCTCAACGCACTCAAAGCGTGGACGCAGGAACTCCGCGTGCTTGGCCATGTGCTCGCGCACGGCGTCGAGCGTGGGCAAAAAGCGCACGTGCATGAGCTGGTTGAGCTTGTTGGCGGAGATCAGGCCGACCTTGAGGGTGCTGGCGACCTCCGCGACGTTCGAGGGCGAGGAGCCGAAAAACGCGATGCCCGCGCCGGGGAACGTGATCTTGGACGTGGATGCGACGGCGAGAATGCGATCCTCGTTGCCCGCCTCGCGTGCGAAGTCGAAGATGTTCGCGAGCTTCTCGGGCTCCTCGGCAAAATCATGCACGGCGTAGGCGTCGTCCCACACGATGCGGAAGTCGGGGGCGGCACACTCCATGGTGGCGAGACGGCGGACCGTCTCATCGGAGTAGGTCACACCCGTGGGGTTGGAATACTTGGGGACGCAGAACATGCCCTTGATGGAGGGATCCGAAGCGACGAGGCGCTCGACCTCGTCCATGTCGGGGCCGGTCTCGGTCATACGGACCGGGATGTTCTCGATGCCGAGGTCCTCGGTGAGGCCGAAGTGACGGTCGTAACCGGGCGCGGGGCACAGCCACTTCACGCCCTCGAGCTTGTGCCACGGGGTGTGACCGGGCACGCCCTTCTCCCAATAATGGACGATGACGTCCTGCATGATGTTGAGGCTGGAGGAGCCGAGGACGATGGTCTGCTCGGCGGGAACGCCCAAAAACTCGCCGGCGAGCTTGCGCGCAGACGGGATGCCCTCGAAACAGCCGTAATTGGAGCAGTCGACGCCCTCGTCGGTGAGGTCCGCCGTGGAGCTCAGGAGGTCGAGCATGGGGCGGGAGATGTCCACCTGCGCGGGCGACGGTTTGCCGCGCGCCATGTCGAGCTTAAGCCCGCGTGCCTTGACCTCGGCGACCTGGGCCTTGAGATCCACAAGGGCATCGGCCAGTTCGGCATCGCTCATCTTTTGGTACATCGTCTGCATGTCGGCCCCTTTCTTGGAGGCGTAAGGGTGCGGGAGCCGCAGGAATCGTCCTGCGCTGCGGCCATGTGCAATCACGCCGCTTTGCTTCGAAACAGTATACGTGGTTTGCCAGCCGTATGGCGCACTCCACACGATGCTTAAAATGAAGTCGACCCCCTTTGCGAGCATGACTCTGCCCGCGGAGATGTATCGACAAACGCCCCTTCACACTTCCCCAACAGACCCGCCACAGAAGCGCCATGGCGAACGGTCGATTTCTTAAGGCGTGCGTAAGGTTGGCCAGTCGCCATGCAGCGCGTTATATTTCATTTTTCACTTCTGAACTGGCCATTCATCAATCTGGCAAAGACTCGTAAGTCTTTCTTATGGCAACAAGGAGAAGCTTGCTGGCAATAATGAGGACAGCACCCGGGGCGATGCAGCGATGCCCCGCGTGCTGTATTTGGTGGATGACGAGGAGGTCCGAGCATGCATTCTTCCAACGATGTCAAGCTGGCCCGGACGCACCGGTCGCAGCACACATGTGCAAGTCTTTTCTCCTTCCCCCCGACACAGAGAAAGGGCCTCCTCGGTCCCACCGCCCTCAAGCGCTCGAGCGACCAGACCGCGAATCTCGAACAGTCGTTTCGCAACTTGCTCCTTGCGCTCAACATGGCACCCATGCAGCAGTACACAGCCTAAGAACACCACCAATACAGCGACTCGCCAAAAGGGCCTCGGTTATCGAGGCTCTTTTGGTGTACATTTCGGATATCGTCATATCTGAAGGGGGTACGGCAATGGGTGCATATCTTGGCGTGGACATCGGTGGGACCAGCGTGAAATGGGCACTCGTCGACGATGACTTCAACATGATCGACCGGGGAGACACGCCGACCGCGTTTTCCTCAAGCGAGGAGGTCGTCCGGGCAATCTGCGACATCGCGCAGACGCATGCCGGAGCATTCGCGGCAGTAGGCGTGAGCGCTCCGGGCCTCATCTTCGAGGACGACCCCGACGGCACCATCTACCACGGCGGAGCGCTCACCTATATGCACGAATGCCCCATCGGCCGCATCCTGCGTGAGGAGCTCGGCGTCCCCGTCGCGGTGCGTAACGACGGCAAGGCCTGCGCGATGGGCGAATACGCGGTGGGCGCACTCAAGGGCACGCGCGTGGGCGTGGTTCTCGCCATCGGCACGGGGATCGGCGGCGGCGTCGTCATTAACGGCTCCGTCCTCCACGGCACCCATTGCTTTGCCGGGGAATTCAGCATGATGCGCAACGACATCGCCGAGCCACTCACCATGGCAAACACGTTCTCCGACCTCTGCGGCTGGATGGGCCTGCGCCGCTTCGTCCTCGAGGCGAAGGGCCTGGCCGACGACCCCGCCTACACAAAGGTCGACGGTCGCACGATCTTCGAGTGGATCGACTCCGGAGACGCGGACGCCCGCCGCGGGCTCGATGCCTATGCCGCGGCCTTCGCGGGGCGCCTGTTCAACATGCAATGCGTCCTCGACCCCGATGTGTTCGCCATCGCCGGCGGCATCAGCTGCCACGACGCTCTCATCGAGGCGATCGAGGAGGCACTCGCCGAGCAGCGCAGGGCGTACACGGGCCCGCTCGACGCCATGCCCCTCCCCCGCGTCACCCGCGCGACGCTCGGAAACGACGCCAACCTCTACGGCGCCGTGCAGGAGGCCCGCAAGCTGCTGGGATAAATGGCACGCGCGTGGCGATCGACGTGTGGCGAACGGAGTGCGGCGGCGATTCGCGCGGAGCGCACGACGCCAGGCTGCGCGGCTCGACCCCGAGCTGCGCGGAATGTACGCGTCACGAACGGCTGCGAGTAAACCTGCCGCCGTGTCCTTCGGATAATAAGCGGCACGCGGACAGACGAGCCACAAATCGGGCGATTTTGTAACGAGTTTTCGAAGAGGCCGAGTACACCAGGGTTTCGGACGTCAAACAACTGGGGTTTTGCCATCCAAAGCTGCCGTCTACTCGAACGGGCTCAAAACTCGTTACAAAATCGCCCGATTCGTGGCTCGAAACCACTGACGCAGCCTGTGGATGCGATTTCCAATCGCGCCAGAAAAAAGGGCGGCCCGAAAGCCGCCCTCCCTCTGCGAATTTCGATTTGATTCGCGGAATGCGCGTGTTTGATTAGGCGCGACCCACGGAACCGAGGTTCTCCATGCGGATCTTGACGATCTTGGTGATCTCCTCGGCGCCGGCCTTGCCCGGGTTCTTGGGATCGAAGTTGTTGGGGTTCTCCGCCATGTAGGCCATGTAGCCCTTGGTGTAGGCCTGACGCAGCTCAGTGGCGTAGTTCACCTTGCAGATGCCGTTCTTGACGGCCTCGGCGACCTGCTCGTCCGGCACGCCGGAGGTGCCATGAAGGACCAGCGGCACGTCGACGGCGGCGCGGATGGCCTTGACGACGTCCTGGTCGATGTGGGGCTCCTCGGTGTAGACGCCGTGCGCGGTGCCCACGCCGATGGCGAGGGAGGTGCAGCCGGTGCGCTCGACGAACTCCTTGGCCTCGACCGGGTCGGTGTAGGGGGACTCGCCCTCGACCTCGACGTCGTCCTCCTTGCCGCCGACCTTGCCGAGCTCGGCCTCGACCGGAACGCCCATGGCGGCACCGGCGTCGGCAACGAGCTTGGTGAGGGCGATGTTGTCCTCGAAGGACTCGTGGGAGCCGTCGATCATGACGGAGGTGTAGCCGGTGCGGAGAGCCTTCATGCAGCGATCGTAGCCATCGCCGTGGTCGAGGTGCAGGGCCACGGGCACGGAGGCGCGCTCAGCGGCGGCCTTGACCATGCCGTAGAAGTAATCGAGGCCGGTCTTCTTGATGGTGCCGGACGTGGTCTGCATGATGACGGGGGACTTCGTCTCCTCGGCGGCGGCCAGGACGGCCATGACGAACTCGAGGTTCTCGACGTTGAAGGCGCCGACGGCGTAGTGGTTCTTCTGCGCGTCGAGCAGCATCTCCTTGGTGGTTACGAGCATGAGCGATCGCTCCCTTCTCCACGGGCGGGATGGCCCCCGCGCCGCTTGGCAATTCGCCGGCCCCATCGCCGACGTACTTGATGCCCCTATTGTACGAAACTGCACCGTGCACGTGCCCGCTGCATCGCTCTGTCCGCACGGGATGTTGATGGGTATTGGCAAGAAAACACAACACGCGGTCCCTGATGGCGAGATGTGAGATTGCCTCCGCACCCCTTCCCCCACTTGCGTTCATGACAAAACGAAAGAGATGGAAACTTCTTTTGCTTCTTTAAAAGAAAAAATAAGAAAATGGAATCTGCACAATTCGTACACGATTCCCTAAGGGGGCACCTATGTCCGCCACAGCCTCACGCACCTTCGCCGAAGAGCGGCGCGCCGCCATCATGGACATGCTCGAGCGGACCTCGTCGGTGCAGGTCGCCGATATCGCCGAGACCTTCGGCGTCTCATCGGTCACCGCGCGCGCGGATCTCGACGCCCTGGCCAGCGCGGGCAAGCTGCGCCGAACCCACGGCGGCGCCGTCTCGCTTCACAAGAGACTGACCGTTTCCGTGCAGGACCAGCGGATCAACGTCAACGTCGAGGCGAAGCAGGCCATCGCCCGCACCGCAATAGGGCTGGTGCACGACGGCGACACGGTGTTCGTCGACTCCGGAACCACCGCGCTCGAGTTCGTCCGCATGCTCGACATCCGCAGCGGCGTCACGGTCATAACCGCGGACATCACCATCGCCGACTTCATCGACGAGAGCCTGCCCGGCGTCACGGTCATCATGCTCGGCGGAGAGCTGCGCCAAGGGCACCGCTACCTTTTCGGGCCACTCACCATGGCGGCCCTCGGCGCGCTCCACGCCGACCTCGCGGTCATCTGCCCAGGGGCGTTCGTGGCCAACCGCGGGTTCATGACGGACTTTCCGCAAATGGCAGAGATCAAGACGGCGGCCATGGGCGTCGCCTCGCGCAGCGTCGCCCTCATGGACGCCAGCAAACTCAATGCGCGCGGCACCTACTGCTTCGCCCCACTCGATGCGGTGGACCACATCGTCATAGACAAAGATGGAGAGGGCGCCCTTGCGGACGCCCTCGACGCTCTGTCCGAAGGCGCCAAGCGCCCTCAGCTTTTAATTGCCGACCAATAGTCGGGATCCGCGGCGGCATAAAACGCAAAGGTGGTAGCACAGCTCGATATAACTTCCGAAATTGGGCGTGCGGCAGAAATCTTGGAGACCGGGGCCTCCGTCCTTAGGCCGCCAGCCC
>OGZM01000112.1_pt1 | contig 110638 bp, 111 predicted proteins | sample 1576821 | NCBI WGS metagenome assembly OGZM01 (sample SAMEA3541491, study PRJEB24748) | human gut metagenome | biome: human gut; feature: human-associated habitat; material: faeces | place: China | collected 2012
TTCTTTGGCAATTTCCACTATATATTCCAACTGTTTTAAATCCATATGATTCACCCTCCAATAAAGCAAAAAAGTTAATATTATTACCTTAAATTATAAAGTATAAAAACAGTAAAAAGCAATATTTTTTTGAGAACTATAAGAAAAACTAAGACAAATCTTAAAAAAAAGAATTTTACTTACTAGAACTTATGGGCTAAAATAAAATTGAAATTAAAATAAATGTTTTTTTAACAGTGGTTGTGTGTGAAAAGAGAAAGAAAAACAAAAAAAGTGACAAAATTAGGAGGTTGTATTATGAAAAAGGTTTTAAAGGCAGTAGTTTTAATGCTTAGTATTGTTTTTATGACAGTATTAACAGGATGTGGAAAAGAAAAAGAAACAGCAACAACTTTTAAAGGAAAAAATGTCAGAGTTGTAATTGGTTCAACATCAACATCTGGTGACTCATACTTAATAGCAGATACAGTTTCAAGACATTTAGGTAAAGCTTTAGGTGCTAACCTTAAAGTTGACGCAGTCGGGGCAGCAGAAGCTCTTGCAGCAATGCAGGATTCTAAGCCAGATGGAAATACAGTAATGATATTCCACGATATGACTTATTTAGGTGTATCTTTTAAATCTTATGATGAAATGTATAAATTAGAAAATATGACAGTTGGTCCTCGTGTGGCTCAAAACCCTGGAGCAGCTTGGGCAGCAGGAATTAATGCACCATACAATGATGTAACAGAAATTCCTAAATATTTACAAGAAAATCCTGAAGCTGTATGCCGTATGGCTTGTGAAGCTGGAGGAGTATCTCACATTGGATTTATTGCTTTCTATGACTGGGTTGTTAAAAACTACGGACAAGAAGTTGCAAGCCGTATAGTAGTTGTAGTTGGTGGTTCAACAGCTGACAAATGTCAACTATTATGGGATGGAAACTGTGACGTAATATTTGCTGACTATACTTCATTAAAAGATTACACAGAAACTGATGATCCAAAAATCGGTATGAAATTCGTAGGACTTTTAGATAATATTGAAGGTGTAGATGTAAAATCTTATGCTGACTTAGGAATTACAGTAAACGACGGAGAGTTCAGATTCTCTAAAGACTTCTTAATGTATATGCCAAAAGATTTCCCTGCAGAGTTAGTAGCAGAACTTGATGCAGCAATGGCAGCAGTATCAGCTGATGAGCAGTTTAACGCTGACTTAGGAAGAATGAACTATCGTTCTGCATATTTAAATTCAGCAGATGCTAAAGAATTTATCTACAACAAAAGAAACAATACTCAAGTGTTAATCGATAATTCACCATCATTAGATGATTTAGTACAAAAATAAAAATAGTAAACAGTTAAAATGATGGGGAGAAATTTCAAAATGAATTTCTCCCCATTTATAAAAAAGTATTGGGGTAAAGGAGAAAAAAATGATTAGAATAAATTATGTACCTTCTAAATCACACTGGATTATGCCTCCTATAGTAATGGGGATTTTAGTAATTTTAGCTGTGCTTTTAATTATTCAAAGATATTTTGAAACTAAAAAAGCCGGAAAACCTTTTATTAACTTATCAGGTTACAGATTCTTTAAAGAAAACTGGGATAAATTAAGATTAATCGGAGGTCTGGCATTATTTGTAATATACATAGAAGCAATGGAGTTTATAGGATTTTTAGCTGCAAGTATTATATGTATCTTCCTTTTCAATGTATTGTTTACTGGTGTAGGAGAGTTGAAAGGAGTTGTCCAGGGAATAAAAGAAAAAACTTTTTATAAAAATCCTGGTTTTAAATCAGTTGCTAACTCTGCAATAATTTCAACTTTGTTTGCTACTGGAGTATGGTTCGTATTTGGACAGGTATTTCAGATTACACTGCCATAGGAGGATAGAATTATGATAGAATTTGGAATTTTACAATTTATTGTAGCCACAGTGGGAGTTTTCGTTGGAATAATATTTGGTGCTATTCCGGGAATGACTGCAACAATGGCTATTGCGATATTTTTACCATTAACTTATGCTTATGATTTAAATACATCATTATATTTATTATTAGGACTTTATGTTGGAGGAATCAGCGGAGGACTTATCCCTGCAATTCTTATAAATATTCCAGGAACACCTTCTTCTATAACAACAGGATTTGACGGACACCCAATGGCTAAAAGAGGAGAGGGAGAAAGAGCTTTAAAAATAGGAATTACAGCTTCTCTTCTTGGAGGAATGATAAGTTTAGTTGCTCTTTGGCTGTTTACACCGCCTTTAGCAAAACTTGCAATCAGATTCTCTGCTATTGAGAAATTCCTTATTATCTTATTTGCAATGACTGTAATAGCAGCTCTTTCTAAAGGAAGCATGATTAAAGGTATTTTTGCAGGATTCTTAGGAACTCTTGTAGCTTTAATCGGACAGTTCCCAGACAACAATACAATGAGAATGGTTCCTGATTTCTTAAGAGTAGATTTAAGAAGCGGATTCCAGCTGCTTCCAGTTCTTATAGGATTATTTGCTTTAAGCCAGATATTTGAAGAAGCAGAGGACGGCATGAAGGCAAATGCCATAGCTGCAGATATGTCGGAGAATACAAGAAAGTTTTCATTTAAAGATTTTAAAGGACAAGTTGTCAACGTACTTCGTTCAGCAGGAATTGGAACATTTATGGGAATTCTTCCGGGAGTTGGAGGAAGTGCAGCATCACTTCTTTCTTATTCACAAGCTAAAAACTTTTCTAAAAATTCAAGTGAATTTGGAAAAGGAGCTGTTGAAGGATTGGTTGCCAGTGAGTCTGCTAACAACGGTCTTACAGGAGGAGCTTTAATTCCTTTATTATCTCTTGGTATTCCTGGAGACAGTACAACAGCTGTTTTAGTAGGGGCATTTATGCTTCAGGGAATTCAGGTAGGACCTTTATTTATATCTAAAAACCCAGATATATGGCATACAATTCTATTTGCATTATTAATCTGTAACATTCTTATGTTCATAGTAATGTTTTATCCAATCAAATATATTGCAAAAGTAATTCAGTTTCCAAAAACAAGAATATATCCTGTAATTATTCTTATGTGTGTAGTTGGAGCTTATGCAACTCGTAACGGAAATATGTTTGATGTATGGACTTTATTATTCTTTGGTGTTGTTGGATATATTTTTGGAAAACTAAAAATATCTACAGCTTCATTCCTTATCGGATTTATTTTAGGTCGTGACCTTGAGAAATATTTTGTTGACTCAATAAAAGGTTCTGGCGGAGACTTAATGTGTTTCTTCCAAAGACCTCTTGGATGGGGAATATGGGTACTTATTTTATTATCAATAGCATATGCTGTTTATGATAACTATAAATTTAAAAATAACTAAAAAAATTAAGATTATAATAACAAGGTGAGAAAATGGATACTTTATCATGTATAAAAATAAAAGAAATTGATAACGTAGCTGTTGCTGTAAATGAAATAAAAGCCGGAACAGAAGTGATGGAAGGAATTACAGCTTTAAACGACATTCCTCAGGCTCATAAAATAGCTTTATGCGACATAAATAAAAATGAGCCGATTATAAGATATGGTGTTGTTTTAGGATACGCTATCGACGATATTAAAAAAGGGCAGTGGATAAACGAAAAAATGCTTATTCTTCCTACTCCTCCTTCAGTAGATAATATGGAGTTTGGAGTAAATATTGTGGAAAATCTTCCAGAGCCTCCTGTAAAAACATGGGAAGGATATAGAAATCCAAATGGAGGATATGCAGGAACAAGAAATATTTTAGGAATAAGCACAACAGTTCAATGTGTAACAGGTGTATTAAACAGAGCAGTTGAAAGAATTAAAGCAGAACTTCTTCCAAAATATCCAAATGTTGACGGAGTAGTTGCAATAAATCATGCTTATGGATGCGGGGTTGCTATTAATGCACCGGAAGCAAAAGTTCCTATCAGAATACTTCGTAATTTGTCTAAACATCCAAATTTTGGAGGACAAATGATGGTAGTGGGACTTGGATGTGAAAAGTTTACAGTGGATATGCTTTGCGACAAAGAGGACATTACACCTGAAAATGTAATAATTCTGCAAGACAAAAAAGGTTTTGCTGATATGATAGATTCAATCATGGAAATGGCAGATAAAAAACTTGCTGTTCTTAATGAAAGAAAAAGAGAGACTCTTCCTCTTTCTGATCTGCTTATTGGAATGCAGTGCGGCGGAAGTGATGCCTTTTCCGGAGTAACAGCAAACCCTTCAGCAGGATATGCAGCAGATATGCTTGTTAAAGGCGGAGCAACAGTAATGTTTTCTGAAGTAACAGAGGTAAGAGACGGTGTTCATCTTATCGGTGAACGTTGTACTAACTCTGAAGTCGGACAAAGACTGGCAGAAGAGATGAGATGGTATGATAAATACTTGGAAGAGGGAGAAGTTGACAGAAGTGCAAATCCAACTCCCGGAAACAAAAAAGGAGGACTTGCAAATATAGTTGAAAAGGCTATGGGCTCAATAGCAAAATCAGGAACATCTCCAATAGTTGAAGTATTATCTCCAGGGGAAAAACCAACAAAACATGGACTTATTTATGCAGCAACTCCTGCAAGTGACATTGTATGCGGACCATGTCAATTAGCTTCAGGAATAGGACTTCAAGTATTTATGACAGGACGTGGAACTCCATATGGACTTGCAGCAGCACCTGTAATAAAAGTATGTTCAAGAAATGACATGAAAAATCAATGGTTTGATCTGATAGATATTAATGCAGGACCAATTGCAACAGGAGAGGCAACAATAGAAGATATTGGAACTCTTTTATTTAATGAAATTATAGATGTTGCAAGCGGAAGAAAACAAAGTTTTGCAGAGAAATACAAACTTCACAATGACTTCTGCATTTTTAACCCAGCACCTATAACATAATAAAAAGAGGCAGATGATATGGATATAACAAGAGTTTTATCGCTTCAGGGGATTTTATTTATACTGATAGTCATAGGTATAATTGTGAGAAAAAAGGGAATATTTACAGACGAGGGGAGAGCTGTACTTACAGACCTTTTAATCTATGTATTTTTACCAGCAATGATAATAAATTCTTTTAGGGTGAAATTTAATTATGAAATTTTGGTAAAATTTATTGTGATTCTTATATTTGCTTTTGCAGCACAATTTATAAGTATGATTTTAGCAAAAGTATTATATAAAAATCAGCCTGAAGGAAGAAGAAAAGTTCTGCAGTATGCAACTATCTGTTCTAATGCCGGTTTTATGGGAATGGCAGTAGTAGAGGGAGTTTTTGGAACAGAGGGACTTATGTATGGTTCAGTCTGCCTTATTCCTCAAAGAATAGTTATGTGGTCAGCAGGAATTTCATGTTTTACTGTATCAGACAATAAAAAAGATATTTTTAAAAGAGTGGCACTTCATCCATGTATAATAGCAGTATATATTGGACTTGTGCTGATGTTTTTCCAGCTTCCTCTCCCTGATTTTCTGGATAAGACTTTAAAAAGTGTAGGGAATTGTACAACAAGTATTTCGATGATTTTGATTGGAAGTATTTTAGGAGAAATAAAAGATATAAAATCTATAGTTTCTAAAACAGTTCTTTATTATTCAGCTGTAAGATTAATATTAATTCCTTTGATAGTATTAATTTTATGTAAAATCTGCGGAGTAAATTCTTTAAGTACAGGAGTAGAAGTTCTTATAAGCGGAATGCCTGCAGGAAGTACAACAGCTATACTGGCAGCAAAATATAATGGAGATTATATTTTTGCAGGAAAATGTATAGTATGCAGCACAATTTTATCAATAGCTACCATCTTATTATGGTGTGTGCTTCTTTAAAATAAAAAATATTGTGTTTAAAAATAAAATAGGAGGCTGCTGTATTTAATTTGCAGCAGCCTCTTTTCTATAAGTTGAACACGCTCTATAAGAAAAATTAAGAGAAGTATTAAAAAGAAGAAGTTTACTTAATAGATAATATGGAGTAGAATTAGTTTATAAGATAAATGTACTTATAAGTATTATAAATGTATTATAATGAAAAGGAAAAAATGAAAATCGTATAAAAATAATTTTGAAAAAGGAGAGAGTTATGACACCTAGAATAGTTGAAATGAATGTAATTCCAGTAGCAGGATATGACAGTATGCTTTTAAACCTAAGCGGAGCACATGGACCTTATTTTACAAGAAACATTGTTATTTTAAAAGCTGATAATGGAGAAATCGGAGTAGGGGAAGTTCCAGGAGGAGAAAAAATAAGAAAAACTCTTGAAGATGCTAAGCCATTAGTAGTTGGAAAAAGCATAGGAGAATATAAAAATATTGTAAAAAGCATTCACGATACTTTTATAGACAGAGATTCTTCAGGAAGAGGAACTCAGACATTTGATTTAAGAACAACAGTTCATGTAATGACAGCAGTTGAAGCTCCATTATTAGACCTTATGGGAAAATATTTAAATGTACCAGTTGCAGCTTTACTTGGAGAAGGACAACAAAGAGAAAAAGTAAAAGTTTTAGGATATCTATTCTACATTGCTGACAGAAATAAAACAGATTTTCCATACTTATCAGGAGATGACAACTCTGATGAATGGGGAAGAATAAGAAGAGACGAAGCAATGACTCCTGAAAAAGTTGTAGCTCTTGCAAAAGCAGCTCATGCAAGATACGGATTTGAAGATTTCAAATTAAAAGGCGGAGTACTTGAAGGAAAAGAAGAGATAAAAGCAATAAAAGCTCTTCATGAAGCATTCCCAGAAGCAAGAATAACTCTTGACCCTAACGGAGCATGGTCATTAAAAGAAGCAGTATCTTTATGTAAAGATATGCACGGAATTCTTGCTTATGCAGAAGATCCTTGCGGAGCTGAAGAGGGATTCTCTGGAAGAGAAGTTATGGCAGAATTCAGAAAAGCAACAGGACTTCCAACAGCTACAAATATGATAGCTACTGACTGGAGACAAATGCAGCATTCAGTTGCTTTAAACAGTGTTTCTATTCCTCTTGCAGACCCACATTTCTGGACAATGGAAGGTTCAGTAAGAGTCGGACAGATGTGTAAAGAATTTGGTTTAACTTGGGGATCTCACTCAAACAATCACTTTGATATATCTTTAGCAATGTTCAGTCATGTAGCAGCAGCAGTTCCAGGAAACATAACAGCAATAGACACTCACTGGATCTGGCAGGACGGACAGGATTTAACTAAAAATGCACATAAAATTGTAAATGGTGAAATCACAGTTCCAAAAGATGTTCCAGGATTAGGAATAGAAATAGATATGGATAAAATAATGGCAGCACACAAATTATATGTAGAGAAAAATCTAGGTGCAAGAGATGACGCTGCGGCAATGCAATATTTGATTAAAGATTGGAAATTTGATAATAAAAAACCTTGCTTAGTAAGATAGTAAGATAATTAAAATACAATTACATTAATCTATAATACAACCTAAATTTATAGAAAAAAAGGGAGGACAGCTTAAAGCTGTTCTCCTTTTTTGTTGTAATAATCAAATTTTTTTAACATAAAAGCAAAATCAAGAAGAGAGAAATCTTTTAAATCTCTAGGATTGTAACCTGTAATTTTTTCTATTTTATTCAGCTGATATTGAAGTGTATTTTTATGCATAAACAAAGCAGCAGAAGCCTCTTTTATACTTCCGTTATTCATTTTGTAAGAATGAAAAATTTCATAAAAATCTTCAATTTCATTTTCAGAAAGATTTCCCAAAATTTTATTTACGAACTCTTCCATTTTGTTTCTGCTTATATTTGGAAGAAGGATTCCTAAATCCAATTCAGAATAAAATATCTGTTTTTTTTCAGTGTCAAAATTTAATATATATTTTAAAGCATTTTTTGCCTCTGAATATGAAATGGAAAAATCATCTAAAGATTCAACAGACCGTCCAATACCAAACCTGAAATCAAATTTCAGAGTTTCCTGAAGATGATTTTGAATGGAAGAGATAAACTCTTTTATATACGGCATTTTATTTGAGTTTATAAATAAAATAATCTGGTCAGATGTTATAGTAAAAATATTTTTTTTGTTTCTTGAAAGGAAGTTTTCAAGAATGTTGTATAAATCATTGCTGTTTTCAAATCTGTTATCTGTATTTCCAATGATAACAGTATAAGGAAATTTCAGAAGAGTATAAAATTCAATGTTTCTATGATTACCAAAAAGTATAGTTTCAATCATGTTTCTGTTTTGTTCTTTTTTCTTAATAAAAAGTTCTTTCAGCCATGCTTCTTTTATAAGAATTTCAGTCATAGATTTAATTATCTTACCAAATTTTTCAACATCTTCACGTTCTCCTGTAATTCCTATTACTCCGGCAATTTCATTGTTAAGATGAACGGGGATATTAATCCCTTTTTTAGTTCCTGCATATTCATCATCATTATTGATAACAACATCACTATTTGTGGCAATACATTTTAAAGAAGCCTCATGTATCTGCCCGATTCTTGTTTTGTCTGTACTGGCAATAATATAGCCGTTAGTATTTATAAAGTTTAAATCCTGATTGATTATATCTTTCATATCCTTAACAATTTTCAGGGCAAGGTCAGTAGGAATATTCATAAGTTTCCTCCTTATATATATTATATTTTAGATATATATTATCATATACAGAAAAAAATATAAAGAAAAAGATGTTCTGTGTAATAAAAAAAACTTTTAAAAATAAAAAATAATGTTCCAGAGAACATTGAATGAGAGAGGAAATTATATTAAAATAAGTCATAATAAAAAATAAATATTTTTCACACACAAACACAACATATTTAGAAATTAATAAATTTTGGAGGTAAAAATGAAAGTAGGATTTATCGGATTAGGAATAATGGGAAGACCAATGTGTAAAAACGTATTAAAAGCAGGATATGAAGTAACTGTTTTTGACTTTAATACAGCAGCAGTAGAAGATTTAGTATCTTGCGGAGCAACAGGAGCAAAATCTGGAAAAGAAGTTGGAGAAAATTGTGATGTATTAATAACTATGCTTCCAAACTCACCACACGTTAAAGCAGCTTTATTTAATGAAAACGGAGCAGCTGAAGGATTAAAAGCAGGAACAGTAGTAATTGATATGAGTTCAATCAATCCTGTTGAAAGCCAAAACATTGCAGCTAAATTAGCAGAAATGAATATTGGATTCTTAGACGCACCAGTATCTGGAGGAGAACCAAAAGCTATTGACGGAACTATATCTGTAATGGTTGGAGGAGAACAAGAATTATTTGACAAATATTATGATTTAATGAAATCTATGGCAGGTTCAGTAGTAAGAACAGGAGCTGTAGGAGCAGGAAATACAACAAAACTAGCTAACCAAATGATAGTTGCTGTAAACATTGCAGCTTTAAGTGAAGCATTTGTTCTTTGTGAAAAAGCAGGAGTTGACCCTCAATTAGTATTTGATGCTATAAAAGGAGGACTTGCTGGAAGTACAGTAATGAACGCAAAAGCTCCAATGATGTTATCAAGAAACTTTGAACCAGGATTCAGAATTGAATTACACATAAAAGACTTACAAAATGCTTTAGATACTTCTCACGCAATCAATGTTTCTTTACCATTAACATCTCAAGTTATGGAAATGATGCAGGCTCTTAAAATAGACGGAAGAGAGAAAAAAGACCACTCAGCATTATTAAATTATTATGAAAAAATAAACAACATTACTGTTGGTGGAAAAAACTAAAAAGAACTTGCTGAAAAGTAGAAATTAAGTTTGGGAGGACTAAAATGGATTTAAGTTTATTGAAGGGAATATATGTACCAATTCTTACTCCGGTAGATGAGAACGAGAATGTAGATGTAGAAAAGCTTAGAAAACAAGTTAATTTCATAATTGACGGAGGAGTTCACGGAATTCTTGCTCATGGAAGCAACAGTGAATTTTATATGTTTGATGATGAAGAATATGAAATGATAACAAAAGTAATACTTGATGAAGTTGATGGAAGAGTTCCTGTAATTATGGGTGTAGGAGCAATCAGAACTTCAAAATGTGTTAAACTTGCTCAAATGGGAAAAAGATTAGGTGTAGACGGAATAGCTCTTTTACAGCCTATGTTTTTAAAACCAACAGAAGAAGAGCTGTTTTTACACTACAAAACAGTTGCAGATTCAATAGGAGAACTGCCATTGTTAATTTATAACAATCCAAGAATAGGTTATACTCTTTCTGGAGATTTAGTAGAAAAATTAGCAAGAGAAGTTAAAAATATTGTTGGAATAAAAGATTCAAGCGGAGATATAAATCAGGTTCTTGAATTTATAAGAAGAACAAGAGATACAGGATTTAAAGTATTTGGAGGAAAAGATACTTTACTGTTCTCATCATTAACAATAGGAGCTGTTGGAGGAGTATGTACAACTGCTAATATTTTTCCTGAGTTATTAACTTCAATATATAATAAATATGCTGAAGGAGATTTAAAAGAATCTTTAGAACTTCAATTCAAATTAAATCCAGTAAGATTGTCTATGGATAAAGCAAGTTTCCCAGTTGCAACAAAAGATATGGCTAATATAAACAATATGAATGTAGGAGATCCTATCAAACCAAATCTTTCATCTAAAAAAGCTGTTACAGATTTTATGGCAGTAAAAATGGAAGAAGCTGGTCTTTTAAAGAGGTAAGCTTATGAAAAAGATGAAAATAGTTATTGCTGTAGATTCTTTTAAAGGAAGTGCTACATCAAAAGAAGTTTCTGAATATATTGAAAAAGGAATAAAAAAAGTATACAGTGACATTTCCATAAAAAAAGTTCCTATTGCTGACGGAGGAGAGGGAACAGTTGAAGCAATAGTGGAATCAGCAGCTAATGGAGAATACAAGTTTATAGAAGTTCCGGGACCTCTTGGAGCTCCTGTAAATGCAAGATATGGTATCATAGGGGAAAAAATAGCTGTAATGGAAATGGCTGAAGCATCAGGAATAAATCTTGTAAAGCGTGAAGAACTTAATCCATTTGCAACAAGCACATATGGAGTAGGGGAAGTTCTGAAAGCAATACTTGATAAAGGAATAAGAGAAATTTATATTGGGGTTGGAGGAAGTGCTACAAATGACGGCGGAGCAGGAATGCTTGCATCATTAGGAGCAAAGTTCTATAATTCTGAAAATGAAGAGATAGGATATACTCCAAGTGAATTGAAAAATATTTCAAAAGTAGATTTAACACAAGTTGATAAAAGGATTTTTGAATCTGAAATAATTGTATTGTCTGATGTACGCAATACTCTTTGCGGTAAAAACGGAGCATCATATATCTTTGGACCTCAAAAAGGAGCAACTCCTGAAGGAGTAAAAGAACTGGACAGCATCTTAGAAAAATACGGCGATATTATAGATGAAGTTACAGGAAAAAAATATTCTGCTGAACCTGGAAGCGGAGCAGCAGGAGGACTTGGATATGCTCTTTTAAGTGTATGCAAAGCTCAGTTTAAAGAGGGAATTGTTAAGATTATGGACTTAATAAATCTTGAAGAGACAATTAAAGATGCAGACCTTGTTATTACAGGTGAAGGAAGAATAGATAACCAGTCTGTATATGGAAAAGCGCCAGTGGGGATAGCAAAAATGGCTAAGAAGTATGACATACCGGTTATTGCTGTGGTAGGAAGTTCAGACAGAAATCTTGAAGACATTTATAAAAATGGAATAGATTTGGTTCTTGATATAATTAATGAACCTATGAGTCTTGACAAAGCAATTAAAGATGTAGGGCAGCTCCTTGAATTTACAGGAGAAAAAGCAATCAGAGCCTTCTGTTTAGGAAAAAAATATTAACTTACTATTTTTAAAAAAAGGGACTGCTTGGCAGTCCTTTTTTCTTTAAAATAATTTTTAGGAGGAAAAATGAGAAAAAAAGTGATGTTTCCTGATGGGACATATATTGAAAATATGGGAATAGGAACATGGTATATGGGAGATTCTCAAAGTGAAAGAGATGAAGAGATTGCAAGTATCAGATATGCTCTTGATAACGGAGTCAGAATAATAGATACAGCAGAGATGTATGGAAACGGAAGAAGTGAACTTCTTGTTGGAGAGGCTATAAAAGGATATGACAGAGAAAAGCTTTTTATAATTTCCAAAGTACTTCCAAGCAATGCAGGAAGAGGAAGAATATTTCAGGCATGTGAAAACACTTTAAAAAGACTGGGAACAGACTATCTTGATCTGTATCTTCTTCACTGGAGAGGAATGATTCCTTTTGAAGAAACGATAGAGTGTATGGAAGAACTAAAAAGAAGAGGGAAAATACGTCGTTGGGGAGTATCGAATATGGATATTTATGAAATGGAAGAGATAGTGTCTTCAGCAGACGGAGAAAACTGCTGCGCTAATCAGGTTCTTTATCATTTAGGTTCTCGTGGAATAGAATATTCTTTAAAACCATTTACAGACAGCCATAATATTCCCACAATAGCTTATTGTCCTCTTGCACAGGGAGGAAGACTTAGAAAAAAACTTCTTGAATCTAATGCAGTAAGAACAGTAGCTCATAAATATAATATAACGCCTATACAGGTTTTATTATGTTTTACTCTGAGCCAGGATAATATGCTGTCAATTCCTAAAGCAGCAAAAGTCAGCCATATGAAGCAAAATCTACAGTGTCTTGATATTGAATTGACGGAAGAAGATTTAAAACTTCTTAGTACAGAGTTTGGTGCTCCAACAAGAAAAATGCCTCTTGATATAGAATAAAAAAATTATTTAAATAAAAAAATATAAAAAAAGATATTAATTTAAAATTTTAAAAAAATTAAAGTTATGAAAAATATTGAAAAAATTGATAGATGTTAGGGAAAATATATATATTATGTTGTATTGACTTTGAAGTGAATAAGGAGTATAATCACATTTAATTAATTGCTTACTTAATAGTAACTGTAGTACCAAAAAAACGAACTCTATTAATTTAAGTTTTTAGTTTACAATGATTATAGGAAAATGGGAGGAAGGTTTATGAAAAAAGCACTAATGGCAATGTTTATGACTGCAATATCAGCAGTAAGTTTCGCGTATCATATAGGTGTAGTCAGCGGAACAGTATCACAATCTGAGGACTCATTAAGAGGAGCAGAAGCTATAATGGCTAAATATGGAGCTGCTGACAAGGGTGGAAAAGTAGTTCATATAACATATCCAGATAACTTTATGCAGGAAATGGAAACAACTATATCTCAAATAGTTGCTCTTGCAGATGATCCGGAAATGAAAGCAGTAATTATGACAGAGGCAGTTCCCGGAACTGTTGAGGCATTCAGAAGGATAAAAGATAAAAGACCTGATATTATATTAATGGCTAACACAGCTCATGAAGATCCGGAAATGATAGCTGATGTATCAGATTTAGCATTATATCCAGATGCAATAGCAAGAGGATATTTAATTGTTACAGCAGCAAAAGAAATGGGAGCAGATAAATTTGTTCACGTATCTTTCCCAAGACACTTAAGCTATGAAATGTTATCAAGAAGAAGAAATATAATGGCAGAAACTGCTAAAGATTTAGGAATGGAATTTATAGATGTATCTGCTCCAGACCCAGTAAGTGATGTTGGAGTTGCAGGAGCTCAGCAATATATTCTTGAGCAGGTTCCTAACTGGTTAAATAAATTTGGTAAAAATACAGCATTCTTTGCAACAAATGACGCTCATACAGAACCTCTATTAAAAAGAATAGCTGAAGAAGGAGGATACTTCGTAGAAGCTGACTTACCTTCTCCAACAATGGGATATCCAGGAGCTTTAGGAATTGATTTCAATGATTCTGAAAAAGGAAACTGGCCAGCAATTCTTAAAAAAGTAGAAAAAGTAGTAACTGACAAAGGTGCAGCAGGAAGAATGGGAACATGGGCTTACTCATATAACTTCAGTGTTGCTCAAGCAATGGGAGACCACGCAGTTAACGTTATTGAAGGTAAAGCAGACATATTAGATTTTGATGCAGTAATGAACACATTAAAAGCTAACACACCTGGTGCAGGATGGAACGGAAGCTATCTTGTAGACGTAAATGGTGTTGAAAGAGACAACTACATCCTTATCTATCAAGATACATATGTATTTGGTAAAGGATACTTAAATATGACAAATGTTGAAGTTCCTAAAAAATACTTTGATATCAGATAGTAAGTATTTAAAAATTGAATAATAGAAAATAAAGAAGATATGAAAATTTTATTCTGAGAATAAATTTCATAAATGGTCACAAGGTGCATAAATTATGTGCCTTGTGCCTCCCCAAAACTATCCTAAAAGTAAATCCTGTATTTTATTAAAATACTTGTTGAAATCCCTTACAAAATTTATTGACACTTACAGTTATTAGGAGTATAATCGAAACATTAGATTAACACTGAGAATGTCAAAAGATTAAAAATTTTAATAAAATTTAAGCTGGAGATATTTCTAAGATATTTTTGGGGAGGGAATTTTTTTATGAAAAAGTTTTTTGTTGGAATTTTTATGTTGATTCTTTCGATGGCAGCTTTTGCTGAAGCAGAGTATCACATAGGAGTAGTAAGCGGTACAGTATCACAATCTGAGGACTCATTAAGAGGGGCAGAGGCAATAATGGCTAAATATGGAGCAGCCAGTGAAGGCGGAATGGTAGTTCATGTTACTTATCCTGATAACTTTATGCAGGAAATGGAAACAACAATTTCTCAAATAGCATCTCTTGCAGATGACCCTAAGATGAAAGCAGTTGTTATGACAGAGGCTATACCTGGAACTGTTGAGGCATTCAGAAGAATAAGAGCTCAAAGACCTGATATTCTTTTAATAGCCAATACTGCGCATGAAGATCCTGATATGATAGCAGACGTAGCTGACTTAGCACTTTATCCAGATGATATTATAAGAGGATATACAATAGTAAAAGCAGCAAACATGATGGGAGCAACTAAATTTATGCATATCTCTTTTCCTAGACACTTAAGTTATGAACTTCTTTCAAGAAGAAGAAACATAATGAAAGCAACAGCAGAGGATTTAGGAATGGAATTTATAGATACTTCTGCACCAGACCCGGTAAGTGATGTTGGAGTTGCAGGAGCTCAGCAGTACATTCTTGAGCAGGTTCCTAACTGGGTAAAAAGATACGGTAAAGATATAGCATTTTTCGCAACAAATGACGCTCACACAGAACCTTTATTAAAAAGAATAGCAGAAGAGGGAGGATATTTTGTAGAGGCTGATATGCCGTCACCTACAATCGGATACCCTGGAGCTTTAGGAATAAAATTTGATGATTCTGAAAAAGGAAACTGGCCGGCAATACTTAAAAAAGTTGAACAGGCAGTTGTTGAAAAAGGCGGAGCAGGAAGAATGGGAACATGGGCTTTCTCATACAATTTTAGTACTGCAACAGCTTTAGGAGATCACGCAGTTAATGTTATCGAAGGAAAATGCGATGTATTAGACTTTGATGCAATAATGGGTTCTCTGAAAAACAGCACTGCAGGAGCCGGATGGAATGGAAACTACTTAGTAGATGCAGATGGTGTTGAGAGAGAAAATTATATCCTTATTTACCAAGATACATATGTATTTGGAAAAGGATTCTTACATATGACAGATTTAGAGGTACCTAAAAAATATCTTGACATTCAATAGTAATGAAAAGAAGGGTAGTTTGAAAAAGCTACCCTTTTATTAATATGAAAGGTGGGAATTGATGGAAAACACACTATTAGAAATAAGAAACCTATCGAAGTCTTTCGGAGAAAACACAGTTCTGAAAGATATAAATCTTGATATCAAAGAGGGAGAAGTAATAGGGCTGGTTGGAGAAAACGGTGCCGGAAAATCTACTCTTATGAAAATCATTTTTGGAATGCCTGTAATAAAAGAAACAGGAGGATATAACGGAGAGGTTAAAGTAAACGGAAAAGTTGTAAACTTTAACAGCCCTTTTGATGCTCTTGCAGCAGGAATAGGAATGGTTCACCAAGAGTTCTCTTTAATACCCGGATTTAAAGCAAGCGAAAATATAGTTCTTAACAGAGAAACTACAAAACAGAGCCTTCTTGAATTGTTATTTGGAGACAGAATAAGAGTAATAGACGGAAAAACAATAAAGCAGAGATCAAAAGATGCTATCGGACATCTTGGAGTAACAATTGATGAAGAAGAGTATGTTGATCAGATGCCTGTTGCTCACATGCAGTTTACAGAGATAGCAAGAGAGATTGAAAGAGAAAATACAAAACTTTTAGTACTAGACGAACCTACAGCTGTTCTTACAGAGAGTGAAGCAGAAGTTTTGGTTCAGACAATAAAAAGACTTTCAGAAAAAGGAATTGCAATAATATTTATCACTCACAGACTAGATGAAATAATTGCAGCATGTGATAAAGTTGTAGTTTTAAGAGACGGTGTTATGATAAATGCTGTTCCTACACAGGAAACAAATGTAGATGAAATTACACAATGGATGATAGGAAGAAAAATAGAAAGCAGCAGCGAGGAAGAGGCAAAAACAGTTTCAGGTGATGACTCAGATATTATCCTTGATATTAAAAACCTTGCAGTTGACATGCCTGGAGAAGTTGTAAAAAATCTTAACTTAAAAGTAAGAAGAGGAGAGATACTTGGGCTTGGAGGAATGGCAGGACAAGGAAAAATCGGAGTTGCCAATGGAGTTATGGGACTTTATTTAACAACAGGGGAAGTTCTTTTTAATGGACAGCCTATAAAAATAAACGATCCGGCAGACCCTCTTAAAAAAGGATTATTCTTTATGTCTGAAGACAGAAAGGGAGTTGGACTTCTTCTTGACAGATCTATTGAAATGAATATTGCTTATCCTGCAATTCAAATTAAAGAGCAGTTTTTAAAATCTTTTGCAGGATTTATAAAATACCAAGACAATGAGGCAATAAAGGAAAATGCTAAAAAATATATCAAAAATCTTGAAATAAGATGTATGAGTGAAGAGCAGAAAGCTCAGGAGCTTAGCGGAGGAAATCAACAGAAAGTATGTCTTGCAAAAGCATTTACTATGGAGCCTGAACTTTTGTTTGTATCTGAACCAACAAGAGGAATTGACGTAGGAGCCAAAAAACTTGTTCTTGATTTCTTGAAACAATACAATAAAGAAAAAGGAGTAACAATAGTTATAACTTCTTCTGAGGTTGAAGAATTAAGATCAGTATGTGACAGAATTGCTATTATAAATGAAGGAAGAGTAGCAGGAATACTTCCGCCTCAGGCAGATATATTAGAATTTGGTAAATATATGGTAGGAGTAGGAGGAAACGGAAATGATTAATATAAAAAAGACTATACAGAATATGGGTTGGCCTAGAATTATCATAGGACTTTTCCTTTTACTGATGTACATTTCATGTCCTTTCTTAGGGCTTGATTTAAAAGCAGCTCTTAGCGATACAGTAGTAAGATTTGGAATGAACGTTGTACTTGTTTTATCACTTGTGCCTATGATTCAGGCAGGAACAGGACTTAATTTTGGTATGCCTTTAGGAGTAGAAGCAGGACTTCTTGGAGCAGTAATAAGTATTGAAATGGGGCTTAGCGGAATAGCTGGTTTCTTTGGGGCAATTCTTATTTCAATCCCTTTTGCAGTACTTTTTGGATGGCTTTATGGTGTAATCCTTAATAAAGTTAAAGGCGGAGAAATGATGATTGCTACATATATAGGGTTCTCATCAGTTGCTATAATGTGTATTATGTGGCTTATTCTTCCATTTAAAAGTCAGGATATGATATGGGCTTACGGAGGAGAAGGGCTTCGTACAACAATCAGTGTTGAAAACTACTGGCACAGAATACTTGCAATAGGAAACAGCAGTTTTCCTTTTGGAGAAATAGTAATGTTCGCAGTTCTTGGATTTGCAATCTGGCTGTTCTTCAGAACAAAAGGCGGACTTGCTATGAAAGCAGTTGGAGCAAATGAAAAATTTGCCAGAGCAACAGGAATAAATATAGACAGAGAAAGAATAAAATCTGTTGTGTTATCAAGTGTTCTTGCTGCAGTGGGAATTATTATCTATCAACAAAGCTTCGGATTTATTCAATTATACTTAGCACCTTTCTATATGGCTTTCCCTGCAATAGCAGCTATCCTTATAGGAGGAGCATCAGTTAACAAAGCAACAATTATAAACGTAATAATCGGAACATTCCTTTTCCAAGGAATACTTACAATGACACCAAGTGTTGTAAACGGAATAATAAAAACAGATATGTCTGAAACAATCAGAATTATTGTATCAAATGGAATGATACTTTATGCATTAACTAGAAAGGGGGAACTATAAGATGAATAATAATTTAAAAAATACATTAATAAACAATATAGTTCCTATATTAATATTAATAATAATTGCATTTTGTTTCCCTTTATCAGGGCTTAGCGTAACTTATACAATTCAGGAAATGATACTTAGACTTACAAGAAACCTTTTCCTTGTTTTATCACTTCTTATTCCTATTATTGCAGGAATGGGACTTAACTTTGGTATAGTTCTTGGAGCTATGGCAGGGCAGATTGCTCTTGTGTTTATCACAGACTGGCAGATAGTTGGAATACAGGGAGTTCTTCTTGCAGCTATAATATCTGTTCCAATCTCTGTTCTTCTTGGAATAATGAGTGGAATGATATTAAACAGAGCAAAAGGAAGAGAGATGATAACATCTATGATTCTTGGATTTTTTATAAACGGTGTTTATCAGCTTGTAGTTCTTTATGGAATGGGAAAAGTAATTCCTATAACAAGCAACAAACTTCTTCTTTCGAGAGGATATGGAGTAAGAAATGCCATTGACCTTAAAGATGTAAGAAAAGTACTTGATTCTATATTTGCAATAAAAATAGGAGAAATAGAAATTCCTGTTTTTGTATTTTTAATAGTTGCAGCTCTTGCATGGTTTACAATCTGGTTCAGAAAAACAAAACTTGGACAGGATATGAAAGCTATCGGACAGGATATAGAAGTGTCTAAAACAGCCGGTATAGATGTAGAAAAAACAAGAATAATTGCAATAGTTATTTCTACTGTTCTTGCTGGTTTCGGTCAAATTATATATCTTCAAAATATTGGAACAATGAACACATATAACAGCCATGAGCAGATAGGAATGTTCTCAATTGCAGCTCTTCTTGTTGGTGGAGCAAGTGCTTCAAAAGCAACAATAGTTAATGCAATAAGTGGTATCTTCCTTTTCCATATGCTGTTTATAGTTTCTCCTATGGCAGGTAAAGAGCTTATGGGTTCTGCACAAATCGGTGAATATTTTAGAGTATTCGTGTCTTATGGAGTAATTGCTCTTACTCTTGTTCTTCACCAATGGAGAAGAGAGAAAGAAAAAGAGGAGCAGAGACGCAGATTGATGGCAGAAAGAGTTGCTCAGATAGAAGGTGATAAATAATGAAAAGAATAATAAGCTGGATAGTTGTATTGGCAGTAACAATAGCAATTTGTGCAGTTCTTTTTGTTACAGGAAAACAGCATAAAATTATGCTTGTTAACGGAAATGCCGGAGAAAAAGTTCCTGCAAGAGTATCATATATTGTAGATGGTGAAAATGCAGATAAGCCGAAAAGTGTAAGAGCTAATAAAAAAGGTGTTGCGTATGTAAAAGGTTCAAATCATACTATCACTATTAAATTTAAAGACGGCGGACAAAACAAAGAAATAACTAAGAAATTTAAAGCTAAAATATCAAAAGATACAGAAATAAATTTCGCAGGAATGATAAATGATACTCCCGATTGGATAGTTTATTCAGAAAAAGCAAAAGAGGCTCCAACTGGAGAATAGTTAAAATAAAATTATAATAAAATCGGAACTTTTAAAATTTAAGAGTTCCGATTTTTGTTTTAAATAAATTTAGTTATGTAGTTTTTTCAACAGAAAAAAATAAAAAAATCTGTTATATTTTAATAAAGTTACTCATCAATAGTTTCATAAGAACAGTAATTCTGCAAAGCGTTAATATCTGCTATTTCAATCCATTTTCTATGAGAGATAATAATTTTTTCATTACGAAGACGTGCAAGGTTTTTGGCAGTATTAACTCTGTTTAAAGTTAAAATATCAGAAATATTTTCTTGAGTTAATTCAATTCTATTTTTCTGAGGTGAATTTATAGAAAATAAATAAAGAAGATTGCATAGTTTAATAAAAGAATTATTATATTCCTGATGAGCAGTTTCATAAATAAAAAGATTTATATACATAGCATAAGTTTCAAAAACCTGTGCATTAAGCTCTCTGTTTTCCTGAAACATACGATAAAATTCTTCTCTTGTAAATTCAAGAACAGAAACTTCAGAAAGAGCTTTTGTTATAATAGATTTTTCTATTTTAAAAGCAGAGTTTTGGCAGCCGGGAAATATAGTATCTTTTCCATGAAAATGTAAAATTTTTTGATAGCCCTCTTCATGCTGGACAAGTGTTTGGACAACACCTGAAAGAATATAGTAAACATGATTTATATTTTCGCCTGAATTCCATAAATAATCATTTTTGTGAAAAATCTTTTTTTTATGCGGCTGTGTAATAAGATATTCATAAAATTGTTTGTAATCACCAGAAAAATAATAACGTGGAATGAGCATTGCTTTCACCTCTTTTTATTTTTAATATAATATAACATGTAAAATATATTTTAACAATAAAGATTATAGGGAGGAAAATATGAAAAAAGTAAAAATAACAGTTTTAAAGACAACATTTGACAAAGAATTATCAGAAGAATACGGAGCAGCAGGAATTGGACCATGTCCTATGCTTAAAGCAGGACAGATTTTTTATGCAGATTATGCAAAACCGCAAGGATTTTGTGATGAAGCATGGAAAGCTATATATCAATATGTTTTTGCTCTGGCTCATGGTGCAGGAAATGATATTTTTTATTATGGAGATTGGATTAGAAAACCTGGAGTGGCAATATGCAGCTGTAATGACGGGCTTCGTCCTGTAATATTCAAATTAGAAACAACAGAGGAAGAATCAAAAATAGATTATATTCCTGTAAGATAAGTTAAAAAATCGGAACTTTTAAAATTTAAGAGTTCCGATTTTATTTAACTTTTTCTACATTTCAAAAAACATATCTGAACGTTCTTTTTTATCATAATGCCATTTTGCAGGTTTTCCTGTTGGGTCAGGATAACCAATCTGCATAAAAGCTACCATTTCACATTCAGCCATTTCAGGAAAATATTCTTTTTGCTTGTCAACATCAAAAGCTGATACCCATACACATCCAAGACCAAGATCTTCAGCTTCAAACCATACAGACATTGCAGCGATACTTGCATCTACTACTCCCATATCTTTATTGTCACATTCTCTTATCCATGCTTCTCCCGGAACAAAACCAACAGCAATTGTAAGGGGAGCATTATAGTGATAATTAGTAATTTTTTTTATATCTGCAAGTCTTTCTTTACTTTTAATTACCCAAACTTTTATTGGCTGATGATTTTCTGCACTTGGAGCTGTATGAATTACATCAAGTAAAGTTTCTATTTTTTCTGCTTCCACTTCCTTGTTTAAAAATTTTCTGCATGAATAACGTTTTTCTGCTAATTCTTTAAATTTCATTTTTACCTCCATAATTGTTTGTAATTGACTTTTTTCTGTTATTGTGACATTATAAAATAAAAAAAATAAATGTTCAAGAACGCACAATTTTGTTCCCTGGAAAAGAGGTTAAATTATGAAAAAGAAAATATCTGATTTTGAAAATCCATACAAAGAAAAATGTCCCATAGTATATGCAATGTGCATCATTGGAGCAAAATGGAAAATTCCAATTTTATGGCATTTGGCTCACTATGAAATTCTTCATTACAATGAATTGAAAAGACATCTCAGCGATATTACAAATACCGTTCTTACAAGAAACCTGCGTGAACTGGAAAAAGATAAAATTATAATTCGTAAAGCTGATGATTCTGTTCCGCCGTCTGTAACATATGAACTGTCTGTTCTTGGAAAAGAGCTGATTCCTGCATTAAATGGTTTTTATGAATGGGGAGATAAACACAGAACTGAAACTATGTTATAGAATCTTAATAATAAAAATGGAGCTGTATTTACAACTCCATTTTTTGAGACTTTATTCAGCACAGAATAAAAGTTTAATTATTTGACTCTGAATTTATAAGATGCACCTACACCGATAGCAAATGAATCGATATCTCCGGCAGTTACAGAGTATTTAGCATTAACGTGAAGATTTTCAACTGGAGAATAAGCCACACCAACAGCAACAGATTGGGCATTTCCATAATGTCCAAATCCAGCTCCGATTGCCATTTCGCCTTCTCTTACTTCTTGGAAATCAACAGCACTCATTGCAGCCATTAGAGAAAGACCTTTACTTAATTTGTCGTCTAAATTGTCAATTCTCTTTTCGACATTATCAATTCTATTATTGATAGCAGCGTCAGCAGCTCTGTATTCTCTTTCGATTCTAGCATCTTCAGCAACTCTATCTTCAGTTTCTTTTGCAATGTTTTGTTTGTTAGTTTCAATATTTTTATTTTGCTCATCGTTGACTTTATTTATATCATCGATATTTTTATTTTGCTCATCATTAACTTTATTTATGTTGTCGATGTTTTTATTTTGCGTTGCATCAATTCCAGTTTGAGTAGTTTTATCTACAAATTTATCATCAGTGTATTGTTTAACACCTTCGATTTTACTATCAGTATATTTATTAGCATTTTCTTCAGCACCTTTAACAGCAGTATCAACATAAGAAGTATCAGCTTTAGTGTTTACCAGACTGTCAACATCACTTTTAGAGTAAACATTTGCGGCATCAGCTTTAGTATTTACCAGATTGTCAACATCATTTTTAGAGTAAACATTTGCAGCATCAGCTTTTTTATTTAATTCAGTTTCCACTTTATTGAAGTTGTTGTTTACTTTTTCAGCAACTCCACTATGATAGGTAACATCTTCTTTTTGACTTAAAAAATCAAATATACCTGCATAAGCTGTATTACTTGCAAGTGCCAAAATAATTGAAATTAGCATAAACTTTTTTTTCATATAAAATCCCTCCCGTAGTAAAAATTGTATAATCAACTATAAGCTTTTATACAGTTTTTTATCGGGAAAAAAGATTGTTTTTTATAATTAATTTATAAAAAATAATAAAAAAACAGACAAAAATTTGGATTTTTGCCTGTATAATTAATTATAAGCTTCTATACACATTTTTACATGTTACTCCTATTTTTTAAAAATAGTAAAAAAATAATACAGATAAATTATCTGTTTGAAATACATAAAATAATTTTCATACCATGAGAATAATACTTTTTTTATAAAATGTCAACTGAATTAATTCTAAATGATATAAAACAAGACAATTTTTTAAAATAAAAATTTGAAAATTTCTGTAGTTTAATAAAAATAAAATTTATTTAAAGATGTAAGAAATTTTTTATAAAAAGTTCTTGCTTTGGAGTATACTCTAAGGGATATAATATATTATAAAAGTCAAAGAAGGTGATTAAGATGACGATTGCAGAAGTTGCTAAAAAATATGAAATTTCAGCAGACACTTTAAGATATTATGAACGTGTAGGATTAATACCGTCAGTAACAAGAGACAAAAACGGAAACAGAAATTATACAGAGATAGACTGCAACTGGGTAAATTTTGCAAAATGTATGCGTGGAGCCGGAATATCAGTAGAGAAACTTATTGAATATGTAAAATTATTTCAAATGGGAATAGAAACTATCCCTGCAAGAAAGAAACTGTTACAAGAGCAGTATGAAGCATTGGGAGCTCAGATAACAGAGCTGCAGAAAATTTATGAAATGCTTGGGAAGAAAATAGATGGTTATGAAGAACGTATTATAGCTTATGAAGAAGAAAAACTTCGTCAGGAATAAGTTTAAAGTTATAGGGAGGAATAGAGATGAAAGTATTATTAGTAAATGGAAGTCCTCATAAAGAGGGATGTACTTATACAGCATTAGCAGAGGCAGCAAAAACTCTCAATAAAGAGGGAATAGAAACAGAAATATTCTGGATAGGAAATAAACCATTATCTGGGTGCATTGCATGCAAAAAATGTGCAGAGCTTGGAAAATGTGTATTTGATGACAGTGTTAATGAATTTAGAAAACTTGCTGAAAATGCAGATGGATTTATATTTGGAACTCCTGTTCATTATGCTGCAGCCAGCGGAGCTATGACATCATTTATGGACAGATTATTTTATTCAGAATCTTGCGGAAACAACAATAAAGCGTTCTATATGAAACCTGCAGCCTGCGTTATTTCTGCAAGAAGAGCAGGAACAACAGCAGCTTTTGACCAGATGAATAAATATTTTACAATTCAGGAGATGCCTGTTGTTTCATCTCGTTATTGGAATATGGTTCACGGAACAAAACCTGAAGAGGTTTTACAAGATGAAGAGGGTCTTTATACAATGCGTGTTTTAGGAAGAAATATGGCATTTTTATTAAAATGTAAAGAGGCAGGGCTTAAAGCAGGAGTAGAACTTCCTGAAAAAGAGCCAAGAATAGCTACTAATTTTATTCGTTAGAGGTGATAAAATTATGAAAAAATATTAATTGCTTATTACACTCATTCTGGAAACACAGAAAAAATAGCAGAAAATATTGCAGAGATAACAAAAGGACAGCTTTTAAAATTAGAGCCCGAAAAAGAATATCCAAAATCATATATTGCAACTGTGGCTCAGGCTAAAATGGAAATGATAAAAAATTTTACTCCAAAATTAAAAACAGAAATTCCTAATATGGCAGATTATGATGTAATTTTTGTGGGAACTCCAAACTGGTGGAGTACAATGGCACTTCCTGTAAAAACTTTTTTAAAGGAAAATAATTTAAAAGGAAAAATAATAGTTCCGTTTTATACTCACGGCGGCGGAGGAGCAGGACATGTAGTGAAAGATATGAAAAATATGTGTCCTGAGTCAGAGTTTTTAAAAGAACTTGAAATATATAAAGCTGGAGGAGATACTCTTAAAGAAAATATAGAAGAATGGATTAAAAACTTAAGCTTATAGACAATAATAAAAAATGAGATTTTCCAATTCAGGTTAATCTCATTTTATTTTTTATTAATTTGACATTTTTCCTTTTTAGCTATATTCTATACATATTGGAAAATAAATAATTACAGGAGTAACACATGAGAAATATAAAAATTTCATATTCATATGACGGCAGTGATTTTTATGGATTTCAAAGACAGCCGGATAAAAGAACTGTACAGGGAGAGATTGAAAAAGTTTTGAATATAATTTTAAAAACAGATATAACTCTTACAACAGCAGGACGTACTGACAGAGGAGTTCATGCAAGACTGCAGGTATCGAATTTCTGTATAGATTCATCAGTTACTATTCCTGTTGAAAATCTGAAAAGAGCTATGAATAAACTTCTTCCGTCAGATATTAATATATATGATGCATGTGAAACAGACAAAGATTTTAATGCACGTTATATGCCTAAAATGAGAGCATATGAATATATAATTACATGGAAAAAAGATGTGTTTTCAAGAAGATACAAAACATATATCTCAAAACCTGTTGACCCTGAAAAATTAAAAAATATTTTAAGTGTTCTGGTTGGAGAGCATGATTTTAATAATTTCAGAATAAAAGATGAAAACAACAGAACGACAGTAAGAGAAATTTATAAAATAGATGTATATTACAAAAATGAAAAAGAGATAGGAATATATATAGAGGGAAGTGCTTTTTTAAAAACTCAGGTAAGAATAATAGTAGGAACAGCTCTTGATGTATACTTTGGCAGAAAGTCAGCTGATTATCTTGAACTTCTTTTGAATGAGCCTCACAAAGGAAGAAAAATTGAAGTTGCAGAGCCCGGAGGGCTTTATCTTACAAAAGTTGAATATTAGGAGAAGTTATGAAGATAGTACAAGTTTCAATAGAAGATGAAGAAATAATGAATGGAATAGTAGAAATGGAAAAATCCACTTTTGGAAGATTCGGCGGTGTAAATCTGTGGATATTAAAACCTATTGTAAATTTTGGAAGAGTTTTTGCAGTGCTTGAAAAAGGAAAAGTAATAGGTGCAGCAGAGTTTATGGTGGCTTTTGACAGACCAGAAGTGTTTCTTTATGGCTTTTCTGTTATGGAAGAGTATCGTGAGAAAGGCATAGGAACTAATCTTCTTGTTCATGGTGAAAATTATTTTAAACAATTTGGAATAAAAGTTGTTTCTCTTACAGTTGACCCTAAAAATGAAAAAGCAATAACTTTGTATAAAAATCTTGATTACTATATAGATACTTTGAAAATTGATGAATACGAACCTGGAGTGGACAGATATATAATGAAAAAGAATTTATAATAATTATTATAAAAAAGTAATACTTTACTTTTTTTGTATTTTATTATATAATAAATTATAATCATTACAAAATTGATAGAATCACGGAAGGGGGAAAAGAAGATGTCGCATCATATTGAGAACATAGGAGATTATCTTAAAGAACATGGAATAAAGCCATCTTACCAGAGATTGAAAATATATGAATTTCTTTTGGAAAACAGAATACACCCTACAGTTGATACTATTTACAAAGCTTTGAATAAAGATATACCGACACTTTCCAAAACAACAGTGTATAACACACTTAATCTGTTTTTAGAAAAAAATATTGTAAATATATTGGTTATTGAAGAGAATGAAACAAGATACGATGCATATCTTGACCTGCACGGGCATTTTAAATGTGAAAAATGCGGAAATATTTATGATATTAAGATAGATAGTGAAAAGCTTGATTTAAGTGATTTAGAAGGGTTTGATATAAAAGAAAAACATATATATTTTAAAGGCGTATGTAAACATTGCTGTGAAAACAAACAATAAGAAATTAACTCTCAGAATACAAGTGAGGGATAACAATAAGGAGGAATAAGATGGAAAAATTTGATGTTTTTAAATCAGAATGCGGAATGGTGGCAGAAGTTATTTACAAAGATGCTAAACAGTGTGATTGTGCTGCTGCAGGAGCAAAAATTGAAAAACTAGAAGAGCGTACAGAAGATGCTGCAAGAGAAAAACATGTTCCTTTCATTGAAGAAAAAGAAAATGGATATTTAGTAAAAGTTGGAAAAGAAACAGCTCATCCAATGTTAGAAAACCATTACATTACTATGATAGAAATTTTAGTAGACGGAGATAAACTTTACAGAAAATATTTAAAAGCAGGAGATGCTCCAGAGGCTTTCTTTGAAGTTCCAAAAGGTGAATCAGTAAAAGCAAGAGAATACTGCAACCTTCATGGATTATGGGCAAGCACAAAATAGTATAATTAATAAAATGTAAAGAGAGGCAAGAGCCTCTCTTTTATTTTGTTGTATTTATAATATCATTCATTTTCTGATAATCAGCATTTTCTGTGTGAGCAGTTTTCCCGAAAACAGCATTGAAAATAGTATATGCTGCAAGTGCAGATCCAAGTTCAGAAGGATGCTTATCATCCGTAAAATACAGATTTTTATCAGGGAACTTATCCAAAAACTTCCACCATACTTCCCCTGCAGGAGCAACTTTTATATTAAATTTTTTACCTGCATCAATATATCCTGAAGTCATATATTCCTGTTTTTCTCTTTCACTTTTTAAAGTCCATGTCATATATAAAACAGGAACAGCCTTTGTTTCATCAATATATTTTTTTAATTTTGCAACAGATTCAAAAAGAATGTCCCTGTCAAATCCAGACTGGCTGTGCTGGAGAATAATATAGTCATAATTTCCAAAAAGAATATTAAATCTTGTCTGATGTTCTTCGCAATGATAATCAAGTCCTTTATATGCTCTTGCCAGCATAGTAACTTCTGTTTCTATACTGTTTTCTTCACAGATTTTTTTGAAAATATATGGCAGATCATTAAAGTATGTGTGACTGTTTCCGATAAATAAAATTCTCATGATTTCCTCCAAAAACCTTTTTTATAATTTTACCACATTCGTGTTTTTTTCACCAATTTAATTTGAAAAAAATATAGTTTGCATAAAAAACGTAAAATGATTATAATTTAAATGGTTATATCAAATTTTAAACAGAGGTAGATAAAATGGAAATGGCGTCATTACAGATACAAATATTTTTACTCCTTGTAGTAGGATACTGGCTTGCTAAAAAAGGATATTTTAATAAAGAAACCCGAAAACAGGTAACAGATATAGTTCTTACAGTAGTTCTTCCCTGTGCAATAATAAAATCATTTCAGCTTAAACTTACTTACGAACTAATGATTTCCGCTGTTATGGTTTTAATTGTCTGTGTGGGAATACAGATAATGTATGGTTTCATAAATCTGTTTTTGTGGAACAGATTAGAGATAAACAAAAAAATATGCTGTAAATATGGGACTATGGTTCCTAACGGCTCATATATGGGAATGCCTATAGTTGAAAGTATTTACGGTTCAACAGGGCTTTTATATGCTTCAATATTTCTTATTCCTCAGAGAATTTTTATGTGGTCAACAGGAATTTCTCTTTTTGCGGGAAAAAATGAAAAGAATATTGCAAAGAAAGTTTTAACACATCCGTGTATTGTTTCTATATATATTGGAGTAATTCTTATGCTTCTTGGATATGTTGGGATTGAACCTCCCAAACCTATAAACAAAACAATAGCAGCTATCGGACAGTGCAACACAGCATTAAGTATGTTTGTAATCGGCGGAATTTTAAGTGAAGTAAATCCCAAAGAGATATTTGATAAAATTGCAATAATTTTTGCATTATGCAGACTTGTAGTTCTGCCTATGATAGTTCTTGTCATAGTAAGATATATTATCCCTATGGATACTCTTGCAGGAAATGTCTGTATTGTGCTTACAGGAATGCCTGCAGCAAGTGCAACAGCAATGCTTGCACAAAAATATAATGTTGATCCCGGGTTTGCCTCAAAGATAATATTTGTGTCAACAGTATTTTCTCTTGTGACACTTCCATTGATAACTATACTTTTAGAATATATTTAAAAATAAATATGAGAGAAAAATTAAAAAAATTTTGACTATTAAAGCTTATTGGAGTATCATCTAGTATAACAATTTTTTAAATACTTTGTACTTAAAAATTATACACAGGGGGGATGAATATGAACTTGACAGTAGCGTTTTTGGTAGTTTTGATAGTTTTAACAATCGGAGAAATTGTTTCAATGAAAACTAAGGCTTTTATTCCATCAGTTTTCGTATCAGCAGTAATATTTTTATTAGGATTCTGGACTTTTTTCCCGGAAAATATAGTTGACCTTGCAGGATTTACAGCACCTGTTGTAACACTTTCTATGCTTACTCTTGTTGGGCATATGGGAACTATGCTTAGTTTTAAAGAGATGGTAAGCCAATGGAAAACAATAGTGGTGGCTCTTGGAGGAATTGTAGGAATATGTCTTGGAACTTTAACAGTAGGAAATCTTGTTTTCGGCTGGGATATAGCAGTAATAACTACACCGCCTTTAACAGGAGGACTTGTAGCAGCAATTATCATGTCAGAGGCAGCAAAAGCAAAAGGGCTTGAGGCATTTGCTGTTCTTGCAATCATTGTTTATGTAATGCAGGGATTTGCAGGATATCCTCTTACATCAATTATGCTGAAAAAAGAGGGACAAAGACTTCTTAATAAATACAGAACATCATCAAAAGAGGAATTAGGAATAACTCAGGATGAAACAAAAGAGGAAGTAAGCAGATTCAGAATATTTCCTCCAATGGATAAAAAATATCAGACAACATACATGCTTTATACAAAACTTGGAGTATTAATGGTAATAGCACATTATGTTGATGCTTTTACAGGAGGAGCAGCTTCAAAATATGTTGTTATGCTTGTTCTGGGAGTTATAGCAGCTGAAACAGGATTTATTGAAAGACAGCCTCTTACTCTTGCAAACAGTTTTGGATTTTTCATGACAGCCCTTATGGCATTTATTTTTGCAAGTCTTTCAAAAGCTACTCCTGCAATGCTTGCGGATTTGATAATCCCTCTTCTTGGAATTATAGTTTTTGGAGTTATAGGAATGGCAATAGTTTCTATTGGAATAGGAAAAGCTTTGGGATATACAAAAGAGATGGCGTTTTCTGTTGCACTTACAGCTCTTTACGGATTCCCGCCTAACTATATTCTTACTCACGAGGCTGTAACAGCTTTAACAGAAGATGAGGAAGAGCGTAAATATTTAATGGGAGAAATGCTTCCTAAGATGCTTATAGGAGGATTTACAACAGTAACAATAGTTTCTGTAATTATTGCAGGAATTTTTGTAAACTTATTATAAGGCATAGGAGAGAGGGAAAAAATGGATATAAAATTACTTGGAGAAAAATATAAAGACTATATGGTTGAGCTTAGAAGATATTTTCATGAAAATCCTGAGCCAAGCAAAGAGGAATATAATACATCTGAAAAAATAAAAGAAGAACTGGATAAAATGGGAATACCTTATGTTTCAATAGCAGGAACAGGAGTTATAGGAACAATAAAAGGGGATAAGCCCGGAAAAACAGTTGCTCTTAGAGCAGATATGGATGCACTGCAGGTAAAAGAATGTACAGGTTTTTCTTTTGCATCTAAAAAAGAGGGACTTATGCATGCGTGCGGACATGACGGGCATATGGCATCACTTCTTGGAGCAGCAAAAATTTTAAATGAAATAAAAAATGAAATAAACGGGACTGTAAAACTTTTCTTTCAGCCTGCAGAAGAAACAGCTACAGGTGCAAGAAAAATGATAGAAGAGGGAGCTTTGGAAGGTGTAGACGGAGTATTTGGAATACACATCTGGGCAGATGTTGAACTTGGAAAAATTTCAGTTGAAGCAGGACCAAGAATGGCATCAACAGACCTTTTCAGAATAAATGTTACAGGAAAAGGAGGGCACGGCTCTCTTCCACATCAGGGAGTAGATGCAGTTGTTGCAGCATCAGCAATAGTATTAAACTTACAGTCAATAGTAAGCAGAGAGGTATCTCCTCTTGAAACAGCAGTTGTCAGTGTGGGACAGATTAAATCAGGAAGCAGATTTAATGTTATAGCTCCTGATGCTTTTATGGACGGAACAACAAGAGCTTTTAATCCTGAAGTAAGAGGGAAATTCCATGAAATGATAGACAGAATAGCTAAAAATACTGCTGCTGCATACAGAGCAGAGGCAGAAACAGAGTATGAATATTTAGTGCCTGTAACAATAAATGATGAGGCATGTTCAAAAATAGCAGAAGAGGCAGTAATAAAAACTTTTGGAGAAAATGCACTTACAAAATTTCCTAAAATTACAGGAAGTGAAGATTTTTCATATTTCAGTGAGCAGAGAGAGGGAGTTCTTTGTTTTGTAGGAACAGGAACAGCTGATTATTATCCTCATCATCATCCAAAGTTTTCTGTCAGTGAGGATTCACTTCCAATAGCAGCATCTATGTATGCAGCTTATGCAGTAAACTATTTAAAAAACAGATAAAAATTTGGAGGTAAAATGATAAAAGAACTTGCCGGGAAATATAAAGAATATGTAATTAATTTAAGAAATGAACTTCATATGAATCCAGGGCTTAGCTGGGAAGAATATGGAGCATCAGAAATAATAAAAAGAGAGCTTAAATCAATGGGACTTCCTTATAAAGAAATGGCAAAAACAGGTGTTGTTGTTGATATAAAAGGAAACCAAGAGGGAAAATGTGTTCTGCTTAGGGCAGATATGGATGCTCTTCCTGTAACAGAATGTACAACAGTAGCTTATAAATCAAAAGTTGAGGGAGTAATGCATGCATGCGGACATGACGGTCATGTGGCTCAGCTTTTAGGTGCTGTAAAAATATTAAATGAATGCAGAGATATGATAAAAGGAACAGTAAGATGTATATTCCAGCCAGCAGAGGAGATTGGGCAGGGAGCAGATAAGATGATAGAAGAGGGAGTTCTTGAAGGGATAGACGGAGCTTTTGCAATTCATCTTTGGTCAGGTATTCCTGTTGGAAAAATATCTGCTGAACCCGGACCAAGAATGGCATCAGCTGATAATTTCCAGATAAAAATAATAGGAAAGGGAGGACATGGTTCTCTTCCTCAGCAGTGTGTTGACCCTGTTGTTACAGCATCAGCTTTTGTAATGAATCTTCAATCAATAGTAAGCAGAGAGACAAATCCAAATGAATCTCTTGTAATCACAGTCGGAAAAATCCATACAGGAACAACAGCAAATGTTATTCCGGGATATGCTGTAATAGAGGGAACAGCAAGATGTTTTAATACAGAATTAAGAAAAGAAATTCCTAAGATGATAGAAAGAATTTTAAAAGGGACTACAGATATATATAGAGCAGAGTATGAAATGGATTATAAATTTTATCCTGCACCGGTAATTAATGATGCTGAATGTGCAAAACTTGCCCGTGAAACAGCAGCTAAGCTTTATGGGGAAGATTCTTTATATTCTTTAGAAAAATTAACAACAGCAGAAGATTTTTCTGCATACTCAACAAGAGTTCCAAGTGTTCTTGCTTTTGTGGGAGTAAGAAATGAAAAGAAAGAATGTGTATATCCTCATCACCATGCAAAATTTAATATGGACGAAGACGGATTTGAAGTGAGTACAGCTTTATATGCACAATATGCGGTTGACTTTTTAAACGTTGAAAAATAAGAGCAAAAAAATTAATTATCCTTTGACAATAAAGAAAAGATATGTTAAAATAACTAGGCTTATATAAATAGATATTCCTCTTTAATTTAAAAGGAATATTAAATGAATATCTAACAGGAGGAAACAATGAAAGAAAGATTAATCGCATTAATTGAAAAAGACTACCTAAGAACTGACATACCTCAATTCAAAGCTGGGGATACAGTTGCAGTTTACTACAAAGTAGTTGAAGGAAACAAAGAAAGAGTTCAACTTTTCCAAGGAACAGTAATCAGAGTAAGTGGTTCTGGAATCGCAAAAGCATTCACAGTTAGAAAAGTTGTTGACGGAATAGGTGTTGAAAGAATCATCCCTATGAACTCTCCAATGGTTGACAGAATTGAAGTGCTTAAAGTAGGAAAAGTAAGAAGAAGCAAACTTTACTACCTAAGAGGATTATCTGGTAAACAAGCTAGAATCAAAGAACTTAGAAAATAGTTCCAAAAAGCTAAGGGTATATACCTTTAGCTTTTTTTCATTTTTTGTGATAAAATACTCATGTGAAAATAAAATTAAACAGAGAGGAATATAAAAATGAACAGAGAACATATAGTATTAAACAGTATTTTTTATCTTATACTTTCAGTATTTTTTATATATATTTTCGTGAGAGAAAAATATATTGTAGAAAAAATAGCAAAATACAGAAACAGTTTTTCAGATAAGATAATAGGAATTTTTGGAATAAAAAAAGAGGGAGCCAAAAAAGCAGTTCATAAAGTTGTAAACGGATGTGAGGCAGTAATTACAGCTGTTGTATTGGTGCTTATAATTCAAAGATTTTATATGGGTAATTTTGTTGTGCCTACTGGGTCAATGATACCCACAATAGTACCAAAAGACAGACTTTTCGGCAATATGGTAGTGTATAAATTTAAAGCTCCTCAGAGAGAAGATATTGTTGTATTTAAAGAACCTGTTGAAGATAAAGTACTTTATACAAAAAGAGTTATGGGACTTCCTGGAGAAAAAATAGAAATCAGAAAAAATCATCTGTTTGTTAACAACGAAGAGATAACAACAAGAGATTACAGTGCTCTTGGACAGCTTGAGCTGAATACTTGGACTGTGCCTAAAAAAGGAGATAAAATAGTTATTGAACCGGGAATGGATTATAATGCAGCTTATAATTCTGCCAATTATGATGTTGAAAAAGTACAGAAACTTATTGCGGAAAACGGAGCAGCAGTTGAAAAACTTCTTCCTGATTTAAGATTTTATGTAAACGGTGAAAGAACAGGAATGATTCTGGATTATATGCACGACGAAAATATTTTAAAGCAGATTATGGCAGGAGAAACTGTTGAAGTTGTTCTTGATGAAGACTGCTATTTTATGCTTGGAGATAACACTAACGGAAGTTATGATTCAAGATTCTGGGGATTTGTAAAAGACAGCAGAATAAGAGGAAAAGCTTTTGTAAGATTCTGGCCTTTAAACAGAATATCATTATTAAAATAATAAATTTTTGGAGTGAAAATGCGTTATACAATTTGTGAAAATAACAGTTCAGAAGACATATACAAACTTGAATCGGAAATTTTTAAAAATTCTGCATATACATTAAAGCAGATAGAGGATATAAACACAATGCCTGATATGTATAAAATAATTTCTGTGAAGATAGAAAATAATATAACAGCAGGTTATGTAATTGTTTTTAATAACAGTGATTCTCTTGAAATAATGAAAATAGGAGTAAATCCTGAATACAGACAAAAGGGAATAGGAACTATTCTTATAAATGAAATGAAAAAATCAAGAATGGGAATATTCCTTGAAGTCCGTGAAAATAATATCACTGCAATAGAGTTCTATAAGAAAAACGGCTTTAAAGAGGCTGGGAAAAGAAAGAATTATTATCGTGATACAGGAGAAGCAGCAATAATAATGGTATATTAATTTTTTTATTTATAAAGGAGTGTTAATGGAAAACAATATTTATTCAAATCCACTGGTGGAGAGATACAGTTCAAAAGAGATGCTTGAGATATTCTCACCGCAGAATAAATTTTCTACATGGAGAAAACTTTGGACAGCTCTTGCTGAAAGTGAAAAAGAATTAGGGCTTAATATAACTGATGAGCAGATAGCTGAGATGAAAGAGCATATCTATGATATTGATTTTGAAATGGCGAAAAAAAGGGAAAAAGAGGTAAGACATGATGTAATGTCACATGTTTATACTTTTGGAATGCAGGCAAAATCTGCAATGCCTATTATTCATCTTGGAGCAACAAGTGCTTATGTAGGAGATAACACAGACCTTATTCAGATAAAAGAAGCTCTTGCTGTTCTTAGAAAAGAAATGGTAAATGTAATGAATGAACTGTCAAAATTTGCAATGGAATACAAAGGTATGCCTACACTGGGATTTACACATTTTCAGGCAGCTCAGCTTACAACAGTAGGAAAAAGAGCAACTTTATGGCTGCAGAGTCTGCTTCTTGATTTTGAAGAACTGGAATTCAGAGATAAAACTTTAAGATTCAGAGGTGTAAAAGGAACAACAGGAACACAGGCAAGTTTTGAAGAACTTTTTGACGGAAATTTTGAAAAAGTAAAAACTCTTGATGAAATGGTAACAGCAAAAGCAGGGTTTGAAAAAAGATTTATGGTTGCAGGGCAGACTTACGACAGAAAAATAGATTCAGAAATAATGAATCTTCTTTCTAATATAGCTCAGTCAGCTCATAAATTTACAAATGATTTAAGACTTTTACAGCATTTGAAAGAGCTGGAAGAGCCTTTTGAAAAAAATCAAATTGGTTCGTCTGCTATGGCATATAAAAGAAACCCTATGAGAAGTGAAAGAATATCTTCTCTTGCAAAATTTGTAATAGCACTTCAGCAGAGTACAGCAATGACAGCATCAACTCAATGGTTTGAGAGAACTCTTGATGATTCTGCAAACAAAAGATTATCTCTGCCTCAGGCTTTTCTTGCAGTAGATGCAATACTTGTAATCTGGAAAAATATTTTGGACGGACTTGTAGTATATCCAAAAATGATAGAGAAACACATAATGGCAGAGCTTCCATTTATGGCAACAGAATATATAATAATGGAAGGTGTTAAAAACGGAGGAGACAGACAGGAACTTCATGAAAAAATAAGAGTTCATTCTATGGAAGCAGGAAAAATGGTAAAAGTTCACGGGCTTGAGAATGACTTGATTGAAAGAATAGTTAATGATCCAAGCTTTAATATAGATAAAGAAAAATTGAAAGAGATATTAGCTCCGAAAAACTTTATCGGATTTGCAGAAGAGCAGACAGAAGAATTTGTAAATATAGAAATCAAACCTATTCTTGACAAATATGCAGAACTTTTAGGAATGAATTCAGATCTTAAGGTATAATTATGGAAGAGATAAAAAAATTAAAAGATAATGATATAAGAAGAGAGAAATATCTGATATTTTTAATTCTTCTTTCTCTTTATCTTTCTCTTGCAGAGGCAGTTATACCAAAACCTTTTCCGTGGCTTAAAATAGGGCTTTCAAATATAGGAACTTTAATAGCGTTGGAAAAGTTTGATAAAAAAATGGCAGCGGAAGTTGTAATATGCAGAATAGTAATTCAGGGAATAATGATAGGAACTTTATTCAGTCCCGGATTTATTATAAGTCTTGTATCAGGAGTTGTAAGTGTCTGCATAATGATTTTGTTATATAATTTCAGAAATAGACTGAGCCTTATATCTATAAGTATTTTTTCAGCATTGATACATAATTTTACGCAGCTTGTAGTAGTCTATTTTCTGCTTTTTAGAAATATGAATATAAACTCAAAATATGTGATGCTTTTTGTAACAGGTTTTCTTTTTCTTGGATGCCTTGCAGGAGCAGTGACAGGATTTATTGGGGAAAAATTATCACTTAGAAGGAGTTGTTTTAAATGAGAAAATACTTTGGAACAGATGGAGTAAGAGGAGAGGCAAACAGAGAACTTACAGCAGAACTTGCTATGAAACTTGGTTATGCCCTTGGATATTATTTAAGAAAAGCCAATCCAGACAAAAAGAAAATAAAAGTTATTATGGGTTCTGATACAAGAATATCAGGATATATGCTTAGATCAGCTTTAACAGCAGGTCTTAATGCTATGGGAATAAACATTGATTTCGTTGGGGTTATACCAACTCCGGGAGTAGCTTTTATTACTCAGGCAAAAGGGGCAGAAGCAGGAATTATGATTTCAGCATCACACAACCCTGCAAAAGATAATGGAATAAAAATATTTGCAAAAGACGGATGCAAACTTCCTGATGAAGTAGAATTAGAACTTGAAAGATTAATAGACAGCTATGCAGAGCTTACAGCAGATCCTCTTCCTGGAGATGCAGTTGGTAAATTCAAATATGCAGAAGATGACTATATTTTATACAGAGATCACCTAAAATCAATAGTGAAAGGTGATTTTTCTGGAATGAAAATAATCTTAGATGCTGCAAACGGATCTGCATACAGAGCAGCTAAAGATGTATTTCTTTCTTTAGGAGCAGAAATCGTTGTAATAAATGACGCTCCAAACGGAACAAATATAAACGTAAGATGCGGTTCTACACACCCTGAAATACTTTCAAAAGTAGTTATGGGATATGAAGCAGATTTAGGGCTTGCTTATGACGGAGACGCAGACAGACTTATAGCTGTTGACAGAAACGGAAAAATAGTAGACGGAGATAAAATAATAGCAACTCTTGCAGTTGATATGAAAAAGAAAAATACTCTTGTAAACAACAGAGTTGTTACAACAGTAATGAGCAACATGGGACTTGAATCATTCCTTAATGACAATGGAATAGTTCTTGTAAGAGCAAATGTTGGTGACAGATATGTTCTTGAAAAAATGAAGAGTCAAGGGCTTAATATAGGTGGAGAACAGTCAGGACACATTATTCTTCTTGATTATGGAACAACAGGAGACGGTATCCAATCTTCATTAAAACTTGTTGAAGTTATAAGAGACAGCGGAAAAACTCTTGATGAACTTGTAGGAATGATACCTGAATGGCCTCAGGTTTTAATCAATGTAAGGGTTGACAATGTTAAGAAAAATTTATGGAATAAAAATGAACAGGTGGTTTCTTTCATAAATAAAAAAGAAGAAGAAATGGGAGATGAAGGAAGAGTATTGGTAAGAACTTCCGGAACAGAGCCTATAGTAAGGGTAATGGTAGAAGGAAAAGATGCTGATGCTGTAAAATCTATTGCAGAAGAAATAGCTGAAGTAGTAAGAAAAGAATTAGCATAATAAAATAATATAAAAACAGCATAAAAAATAGGGAGAAAATATAATGTATAAAAATTTTTCTAAAGTTTATGACAAATTCATGGAAATCTGCGACTATAGTGAGTGGGTGAAAATTATAGAAAATTATATTTCTGAATATAACCCTCTTGGAAAAAAAGTTTTGGATCTGGGCTGCGGAACAGGAAGTACACTTGTGAGAATGAGTGATAAATATCAGTGTTCAGGGCTGGATTTGTCAGAAGAGATGCTTAAAAGAGCCAAGATAAAATTAAAGGGAAAGGATATTCCTTTATTTTTAGGTGACATGAGAGAGTTTGATACTGGAGAAAAATATGACATTATATTTTCTTTTTTTGATACAGTAAATCATCTTTCAGGAACTCAGGATTTGTTAGATCTGTTTATAAGTGTAAAAAATTCTCTTAATCCAAATGGAATTTATGTTTTTGATGTTGTGGACAGAGAGTTTATGAATAAGATGTTTGCAAATGGAGTTTATGCAGATATCAGAAAAGATTTTGCTGTTATCTGGGAAGATTTCTATGATGAAGAACTGAACCTTGATCAGATAGAAGCATCATATTTCATAAAAAATAAAAATAAGACTTATGACAGGTACAATGAGTATTATGAAAAAAGAATTTTTACACAGGAAGAGATATGTTCTTGTGCTGTAAGTGCGCAGCTTTTGGTAAAAAAAATAGATATAAATGATGAAATTGCAGGAAAAAGATATTTTTATATTCTGCAAAGCCTGTAAAAATTAAATATTTTGTACTAAAATAAATGTAAAAATTTTTATTTCGAAAAAATATGACCTTAGGGTCATTTTTTAGAACAATATTTAATTCGTAATAAAAAAAGCTTTTAGAAAGGAAGAAAAAATGTTAAAATTTGATAAAGACTTTTTTAAGTACCTGTCCCTTTTAGGAACTTTGGGATTTATCATAATGGGAAATATTTTAGTATCTCTTGCTTTATACAGATATATAATAGCAAAGTATATATATGAAAGCCCGGTTCTTTTTATAATATTTCTTCTTCTGGGAGTACTCAGCGGGTTTTACAGTGTATATCAGCAGATTATGAAAAAATAAATCTTGACTTTAAACCTGATTTAAGGATTAAAATTGTTCTGAAAAGTTATTGATAAATACAAAGAAAGGCTCAATATGGAAGATATAAAAAATGTAATAAGAAGAAGTTTTATTACTTCCGGATTAATAATTATATATGGACTTATATTAAGAGAAAAAATAATCTGTATTGGAATGTTTGGAGGATCTCTGCTTTCCATACTTACATTTTATATGCTCTGCCTTGATGTGAAAGCAACAGTGGCAAAAGGCGGAGGTTCCTACAAAGCAGGAATGTTAAGTTATATAAAAAGATATGTGATTTACGGAGCTGCAATGGGAGCTGCAGCTTATTTTTTCGGAATAGGAATGTTGTTAAGTACCGCCATTGGATTATTGAATGTTAAATTTAATATATTGATAATGGTTTTATATAAAAATATTCAAAGTTTTAAAAAGAAGTACTTAAAGAAATAAGAGAGGAGGGTTTATATGAACATAAGTTTTTTTACTCCACCTCTAGTGGATGGACCAAGAATAGTATTTTTTGTTCCTCTGCCAGAATCATTGCATAGGCTGCCTATAGCAATGGATATGGGAAATGGCAGTTTTGGACTTCCTGTTACAATCACCGTAATAGGAACTTGGTTCTGTATGTTTGTTTTATTTTTACTGTTTAAGTTAGGGACAAGAAAATTGGAGCTTATACCAACATCTGGACTTCAGACAGCGCTGGAATCATTATATGAATTTCTTGATGGTTTGGTAGAACAAATGATAGGAAGCTGGAAGAAAAAATATTTTTCTTTTCTTGCGACAATATTTATTTTTATTCTTTCATCAAACCTGCTTGCGTTTTTCTTCCCAATCCCATGGCCTGTATTTGGACCTGATGGGACAGTAACAATATCACCTGCTTTTCGTGCACCGACTATGGATTTAAATACTACAGTGGGACTTGCGTTATTAGTAGCAGTGACATTTATAGGAACAAACATGAAGAGAAATGGAGTGCTTGGTTATGCCAAGGGATTTTTAGACCCGGTACCTGTTATGTTGCCGTTAAACATAGTGGGAGAACTAGCAAAACCAGTAAACATGTCAATGAGACTTTTTGGTAACATGTTTGCCGGTTCAGTAATCATGGGGCTTTTATATAAAGCAGCTCCGTGGGTAGTACCAGCACCTCTGCATTTATATTTCGACTTATTTGCAGCAGTGGTACAAAGTTTCGTATTTACAATGCTTGCTATGGTGCATATTCAAGGAGCATTGGGAGATTCCGTAATGGAAGAGTAGTTTCAAAACAGAAAATTTTAGAAAATTCAGGAGGTATTCAAATGGATATGTTATTAGCAAAATCAATAGTTTTAGCAGCGTCAGCAGTTGGTGCAGGATGTGCAATGATAGCTGGACTTGGACCAGGGATAGGAGAAGGTTACGCAGCAGGTAAAGCAGTAGAAGCTGTAGCAAGACAGCCTGAAGCAAAAAGCGACATTATTTCTACAATGATATTAGGACAAGCCGTAGCAGAATCTACAGGTATTTACTCTCTGGTTATAGCTATGATTCTATTATATGCAAACCCATTTATATCAATGTTAGCAAACTAGAAACTAGATAAATTAATCAGAAAAAAATTAATTAATCTAGGAAGGAGGTAATAATCTTGGCACCACAAAATATGCCTGCAATATCAATTGATATAAATATGCTTTGGCAGATTATAAACTTCTTTATTTTAATAGTTATCTTCAACAAATATTTAAAACATCCTTTAAAAAGAATCATAAAGGAAAGACAGGCTAAAATAGCAGGAGATTTGGAAGAAGCAAAAAAAGATAAAGAAACTGCTAAAGAATCAAAGCAACAAGCAGAAGAAATCTTAAAGAAAGCTAGAATGGAAGCACACAAAATAGTTGCTTTATCAGAAAAGAAAGCTGACGAAAGAAAAGAAGAAATTTTAAAAGAGGCTACAATTCAAAGAGATAAGATTTTAAAAAGTGCTGAAGTAGAAGTAAGTAAGATGAAAGCAAGAGCAAGAGATGTCATAAGAGAAGAGATGCAGACTCTTGCAGTTCAGCTTGCAGAAAAAATTATTACTGAAAAATTAGATTCTAAAGCCGGAAATCTGTTAATAGATGACTTTATCGACAAGGTAGGGGAAGCAGATGACAGATAACCAAGTAGGAAGAAGATATGCAGAAGCAATTTTCGAAATAGCAGAATCTAATAACAGTGTAAAAAATGTTTACGAAGCACTAAACAGCCTAATGGAATCTTATAAAACAGATAAAGATTTTAAGAACTTTATTGATCATCCGTTAATTACAAATGAGGAGAAAAAAGAGGCTCTTGAAAAAATTTATCACAAAGAAAATGAAGAGGTAAAGCATATAATATTTTATCTTTTAGATAAAAACAGAATAGCAAATATCAGAGAGATAGTTGCTGAGTATCTGAAAATTTATTATGCTAAAAATCAGATACTTGATGTTGAGGCTACTTTCGCTGTAAAACTTTCAAAAGAGCAGAGAGAGAGACTTATACAAAAACTTGAAATGAAAACAAAGAAAAAGATAAACCTAGTAGAAAAAGTAGATGCCAGCATAATCGGCGGAGGAATTCTTAAAATCGGTGACAGAATAATAGACGGTACAGTAAGAACTCAGCTTGATTCTCTGGTTAAATCGCTATAGGAAATACACATAAATCGGAGGTGTAATCGTTGAATATCAGACCAGAAGAGGTAAGTAACATAATTAGAACTGAAATAGAAAATTATAAAAAAAGCCTCGATGTAAAAACTTCAGGTTCTGTATTGGAAGTAGGAGACGGTATAGCTAGAATATATGGTCTTAGCAACGCTAAAGCAGGAGAACTTCTAGAATTTACTGATGGAATAATGGGAATGGTTCTTAACCTTGAAGAAAACAATGTAGGAGCCGTTATTCTTGGAGATTTTTCTCAAATAAAAGAGGGAAGTGAAGTAAAAGCAACAGGAAGAATAGTTTCTGTTCCTGCTGGAGAAAACTTCTTAGGAAGAGTAGTAAATGCTTTAGGTCAGCCAATAGATGGAAAAGGTGACATTGAAGCAGTTAAATACATGGATATGGAAAGAAAAGCCTCTGGAATAATTTCCAGAAAACCAGTATTTGAACCTTTACAAACAGGAATCAAATCAATAGACGGAATGGTACCTATTGGAAGAGGACAAAGAGAACTTATAATAGGTGACAGACAGACAGGAAAAACTGCCATAGCTATTGACGCTATCATCAATCAAAAAGGTACAGGAGTAAAATGTATCTATGTTGCAATCGGGCAGAAAAGATCTACTGTTGCTCAAATCTATAAAAAATTAGAAGATCACGGTGCTATGGAATATACTACAATCGTAGCAGCTACTGCGTCTGAAGCAGCGCCATTACAATATATGGCTCCTTACGCAGGTGTAGCTATGGGAGAATATTTTATGGACAAAGGTGAACATGTTTTAATAATATATGATGACCTTTCTAAACACGCTGTGGCTTACAGAGAAATGTCACTATTATTAAAAAGACCGCCTGGAAGAGAAGCTTATCCTGGAGACGTCTTCTATCTTCACTCAAGACTTCTTGAAAGAGCAGCAAAATTATCTGACGAATTAGGAGGAGGTTCTATAACAGCACTTCCAATAATTGAAACTCAGGCTGGGGACGTATCAGCATATATTCCTACAAACGTAATTTCAATTACAGACGGTCAGATTTTCCTTGACTCTCAATTATTCAATTCAGGATTCAGACCTGCAATTGACGCAGGAATATCTGTATCAAGGGTTGGAGGTTCTGCACAAATAAAAGCTATGAAGCAGGTTGCTGCAAAAGTTAAACTTGAACTTGCTCAATATACAGAGCTTTTAACATTTGCCCAATTTGGTTCAGATCTTGATAAAGCTACTAAAGCTCAGCTTGAAAGAGGACACAGAATAATGGCTGTTTTAAAACAGGCTCAAAATAAACCATATGCAGTAGAGAAACAGGTTATTTCTTTCTTCACTGTAACAAATGGATTCTTAGACAGTATTCCTGTTGATGATGTGCACAGATTTGAAAGCGAGTTATTAAAAGAACTTGAAAATACAACTACAATTTTAGATGAAATAAGAGAGAAAAAAGCACTTGATAAAGAGCTTGAGGCTAAAATTACAGAGGCAATAAACGCATTCAAAAAGAATTTTAATTAAAAAGAGGTGAGAACATGGCTGGTTCTGGAGAAATAAAAACTAGAATAAAAAGCGTCCAGTCTACTCATCAGATTACAAAGGCTATGGAAATCATTTCCACAACAAAGTTTAAAAAATTTGCAGGAATAGTTGCAAAATCAAGACCTTACTCTGAAAGCATACATGAAATATTAAGAAATATTGCAGCAGGAGTAAAGGCTGAAAAACATCCTCTTTTTGACGGTAAAGATGAAGTTAAAAAAATAGGGGTTATTGTGATGACATCAGACAGAGGTCTTTGCGGAAGTTTTAACAGTAACACTCTTAAAAAGTTAAAAGAGTTTGAAAATGAGCATGTTGGAAAAGAAGTCTCTGTAATAGCAATAGGTAAAAAAGGAAGAGATTACTGCGTAAAAAGAAATTACGACCTTAAAGCAGAATATGTACAGCTTATTCCTGAAACAATGTTTGAAAAAGCAAAAGAGATAAGTGAAAATATAGTAGAATATTACTATGCAGACATATTTGATGAGGTTTATGTAATTTACAATAAGTTTGTATCAGCTTTAAGATGCGATCTTACAGTAAAAAAACTTATCCCTATTGAAAGAGTAGAAACAGACACTAACACACCATATATATTTGAACCTGATGCAGAAACAATTCTGTCAAGCTTACTTCCAAAGTACTTGAACATAGAGCTATATCAGGCAATACTAGACAACACAGCTAGTGAGCACTCATCTAGAAAAAATTCGATGAAGAATGCCACTGAAAACGCTGAAGAGATGATGAAAGAATTAAATCTTCAATACAACAGAGAAAGACAGGCTGCAATCACTCAGGAAATCACTGAGATTGTCGGAGGAGCAGCTGCATTAAAATAATAAGAGGGAGGCAATGAATTGGAGAATAAAGGAACTCTTACACAGATAATAGGTCCCGTAGTAGACGTCGTTTTTAGAAACGAATTGCCTAAAATATACAATGCCCTTAAAGTAAAAGTAGGGGACAGAGAGTTAGTACTTGAAGTTGCTCAGCATATGGGAAACAACGTGGTAAGAACAGTTGCCATGGACGATACTAACGGTCTACAAAGAGGAATGGAAGTTATAGACACAGGAGCACCTATAATGGTTCCTGTTGGAAAAGCTGTTTTAGGAAGAATCCTAAACGTATTGGGACAGCCGGTTGATAATGCTGGACCTGTTGAAACAGAAGAAAGATTACCTATTCACAGAAATGCACCGGATTTTGAATCTCAGGGAACTGAAGTAGAAATCTTTGAAACTGGAATAAAAGTAATTGACCTTCTTGCACCATATATCAAAGGTGGAAAAATTGGACTGTTCGGAGGAGCAGGAGTTGGAAAAACAGTTCTTATTATGGAACTTATCAACAACATTGCAAAAGGACACGGAGGACTTTCAGTTTTTGCCGGAGTTGGAGAAAGAACAAGAGAAGGTAGAGACCTTTATGATGAAATGACTGAATCAGGAGTTTTATCAAAAACATCACTTGTTTACGGGCAAATGAATGAGCCGCCTGGAGCAAGACTTAGAGTAGGACTTACAGGTCTTACAATAGCTGAAAACTTTAGAGATAAAGAGGGACAAGACGTTCTTCTGTTTATCGATAACATATTCAGATTTACACAAGCAGGATCAGAAGTATCTGCACTTCTTGGAAGAACACCATCAGCAGTTGGATATCAGCCAAACCTTGCAACAGAAATGGGAGTTTTACAAGAAAGAATTACTTCTACAAAAACAGGATCAATTACATCAGTTCAGGCTGTATATGTACCGGCTGACGACTTAACTGACCCTGCACCAGCTACAACATTCTCACACTTAGATGCTACAACAGTTCTTTCAAGAAGAATAGCATCTCTTGGAATTTATCCTGCAGTTGACCCATTAGATTCTACATCAAAAGCTCTTGATGCAGATATAGTTGGAAACGAGCACTATGCAGTTGCCAGAGAAGTTCAAGCTGTATTACAAAGATATAAAGAGTTACAAGATATTATTGCTATCTTAGGTATGGACGAATTATCAGATGAAGATAAGATGACTGTATCAAGAGCAAGAAAAATCGAGAAGTTCTTCTCTCAGCCGTTCTCTGTTGCTGAACAGTTTACAGGAATGGCAGGAAAATATGTTCCTATAAAAGAAACTGTAAGAGGATTTAAAGAAATTCTTGAAGGTAAACATGATGATCTTCCTGAACAGGCTTTCTTATACGTTGGAACAATAGAAGAGGCTATTGCTAAAGGAAGAGAGTTAATGAAGGGAGCTGAATAATTATGGCGAACTTTAGACTTGAAATAGTTGGACCAGCAGGAAAAATTTATTCTAAAGATGTTGAGTTTGTTCTTGTAAGAACAACAGAAGGAGATATGGGAATACTTCCTAACCACTCACCTTTCGTTGCAGCTCTTGCAATAGGTGAGATGATGGTAAGAGAGGAAAAAGGAAAAGAGATTTCTTACTATGTTTCTGAAGGATTTTTAGAAATAAATAATAATAAGGTTATAATTTTGGCAGACGAGGCAATGCTTTCAACAGATATTGATATTGAGGCTGCCAGAAAAGAGGCTGCTCTTGCTGAAGAAAAACTGAAAAAACTGAGTGAGGATAAAACTATTCTTATGACACAAAAATCTTTACACGAAGCACTTGTAAAGATAAATATAGCAGAAAAATTGTTATAATAAAAAATATAAACAGGATTGAGATTATATAATTTCAGTCCTGTTTTTACTTAATTAGGAAAGCATAGGTTTTTAAATTATATAAAAAATAAGAGATTTTATTTTTTATATAATTTTCCGCCCATACTTTGGTAGATTTTATTTTCAGTTTGGATAAGCTGATATTTTGAATTTATAAGAGAAAGTTTTGAGTAAGCTTCATTGTTCAGAGAGGTAATCCAGTCTTTCAGTTCAACTTTTCCATAATTATATTTGTTTTCATAATTTTGGGCTATGATTTTGTCATACTCATAAACTTTTGTCAAATTATCAAAGTTGTCTTTTTCTTTTGTGTAAAGAAAATAGTTATAGTCAATCTCATTTAAAGCTGTTGTTATTCCTTGTTCAAAATTTTCTTTTGCTTCTTCGTATTGGGCTCTGCTTATTTTAACATTCCATTTTATTTCATTCCAGTTAAGAAACGGCAGATTTATGCTGATAGAACCAAATCCAAGAGGAGTATTAAAAGTATCTTTTATTTTTTCATCCTGTGAACTTATACTGGAGCTTAAAGTAATGTTTGGGTATAACTGTTTTTCATCGGCTTCTGCATCTTTAAAAGAACTTTTCAGTCTGTATTCGTAGGCTTTTATATCAGGACGGTTTCCTATAACACTTACAGGAATGTTCATATCAACACCGATATTTTTAACATCAAGAATATTTTTTGAGCTGATTTCAAGTTTCTCATCAGGTTTTAAATTTAAAAGATTTCTTAAAAGAATTTCCTGTTCTTTTTTCTGTTTTTCATAATTAATCAAATCATTTCTGCTTTTTATAACTTCTCTTTCAGCTTCATTTTTTTCAAGAATATCAGCAGTACCGTATTTTAATTTGCTTGAAACAATTTCATCTATTTTTATATAAGAGTTTACAACTTTTTTACTTATGTCAATATAATTGTCAAGATACATAACAGCAAAATATGTATTTATAATATTATTTATAAGAGTAAGTTTTGCAGTTTCATAATCTTCAACAGTTGCTTTATACTCCCATTCTTTTGCAGTTTTAGCATCAGTCATTCTCTGCCAAAGGTCAATTTCATAGCTGATATTAAAATTACCGCTGTGATTTACAGTGGAAGTTCCTCCTGTTTTAATATTTTTTGAAGCAGAAGAATCGAAACTGCTGCTGAACTGAGGAAGCAGATCAGCTCCAATCAGATTAGCTTGATACAAAGCCTGGTTAATATTTATTGCAGATTTAATAAGGTCTTTATTGTTGGCAAGACCTCTCTCAATCAGAGCATTAAGTGTTTTATCATTATATTCAAACCACCACTGATTTTCAATCAGATAGTTTTGTGAAACAGTTTTATACACTGTTGTTTCATTTGAAATTTTATTATAGTCTTTTTCAAGACTGCTGCATCCGGTTATTAAAATAGTTGTTAAAATTAAAAATATTGTTTTTGATTTCATATTTTCCCTCACTAAATATATGAATTATTCTCTTGAAAGAGCATTTATTGGATCAAGCTCAGAAGCGTTTCTTGCAGGTATATAGCCGAATATAATTCCTATTATCGTAGAACACAGAACTGCTGCGGTAATAGAAAAAGTTGAAAATATCATTGAAAAATTACTTGTAAGAGTATTAAATAAAAGTCCCAGGGATACAGAGATAAACACTCCGAGAACTCCTCCAATAAGACATATTAAAACAGCTTCGATTAAAAACTGTTGAAGAATATTTATCTGTCTTGCACCTATCGCCATTCTTATTCCAATCTCTTTTGTTCTTTCTGTAACTGATACCAGCATAATATTCATAACTCCGATACCTCCTACAACAAGAGATATACATGCAATACATGAGATAAGCAGTTTCATTGTATTTGTTGTGCTTTCAATAGTTTTCTTCAGTGTGTCAGTATTCATAATAAAGAAATCTTTTTCTCCGTGTCTGACTGTAAGAATATTTGTAACATTTTTTTCAGCCAATTGCATATCAGTATCATTTTTTATTCTTAAAGTAATGGAATTTATATGAGCATCACCTGTTATTTTATACATGGCTGTTGTATATGGAGAATAAAGAACAAGGTCGCTGCTGTTCATAGACATATTATTTTTTGTAACAACAGTTCCAATAATTTTTAGAGGTCTTCTATTGTATATAATAATTTGTCCTATGGGATTTTCTTCATTGAAAAGCTGTTCTTTTGTATTTTCATCTATAAGCACAACCTGGTTGTTAGTTTCAATGTCATCTTTTGAAAGTCCTCTTCCTGAATCAATAGTCAGTCCTTTTACATCAAAATATTCCTCTCCCACACCTCTCAGGCTTGCTGTAAGAGAGTTGCTTTTATAGATAAGAGTACCGCTGCTGCTTATATTTGGAGTGGCACTTTCAATATAAAACTGTTTTTTTAGAAAATCTACATCATTTATTGTAAGATTTTTCTGTTTGTCGGCATTTCTGTCTCCTCTTCCTTTACCATTATAAATATCAAGGGTATTCGTTCCAAGAGAACTTATATTTTCGAGTATTTTCTGCTGAGAACCATTTCCCAGAGCTACAACACATATAATAGATGCTATTCCGATTATAATTCCAAGCATAGTAAGCAGTGAACGAAGCTTATGAGTTATAATTGCATTTATAGACATTTTTAATGATTCTGTTATCTGAGCTTTATAAAATTTAAATTTTCCAGCTTTATGCACCTCTTTGGATTTTATTTGAGAACCTGAAGATATATGAATATTTTTGACAGTATCATTAAAAATTTCTCCATCTTTTATTTCAATAATTCTGTCAGCATATTCAGCTATATACTTGTCATGAGTGACAAGAATAATAGTATGGCCCTCTTTGTGAAGATTTGTAAGAATTTCCATTACCATATTTCCGCTTTTTGAGTCCAAAGCTCCTGTAGGTTCATCTGCGAGGATGATTTCTCCTCCATTCATAAGGGCTCTTGCTATTGAAACTCTCTGCTGCTGTCCTCCTGAAAGCTGGTTAGGTTTATTTTTTGTTCTGTCGTTCAATCCAAGTTTATTAAGAAGTTCAAGGGCCCTTTTGTTTCTGTCTTCTTCGCTGATTCCTGCGTATATAGCGGGGAGAGCTGTGTTTTCCTGAGCAGTAAGAGTAGAAATAAGATTATATCTCTGAAAAATAAAACCAAATTTCTGCTGTCTCAGTTTTGAAAGCTCATCTTTTGTAAAATTACTTATCTCTTTTCCGCTTGTTTTATATGAACCGTCTGTGGCTCTGTCAAGACATCCTATAATATTCATAAGAGTTGATTTTCCTGAACCGGATTGTCCTATAATTGCAACAAATTCTCCCTTTTTTATTTCAAGAGAGATATTTTTAAGGATGTGTACTCTATTTTCTCCTTCACCGAAGTATTTATTAATATTGTTAATTTCTATAATTTTATTCATTTTTTCCTCCTTAAAATCTTGGAGGTCTTGAAGAACTGTTTACTTCACCGTTTTTTATATTATTGATGATAACTTTTTCTCCTTCCTGAAGTCCTTTTATAACTTCAGTATTAAAGTTATCACTGATTCCAACCTCTATAATTTTTTCAGTGCTTGTATTTTTGCTGTCCAATACATTTACATAATATCTGTCTCCCTTTTTATGAAGAGCAAGAGTGGGAATAACAAGAACATCATGGGCTTCTGCTACTTTAATAGTGCTTGTAGCAGTCATTCCTATTCTTAAAAGTCCGTCATCATTATCGACTATAACATTTGCATAGTAGTAAACAGCATCAGTGCTGCTTGCAGACTCTTCATATTCATTATCAGTAAGAGTTGTTGTAGCAGGATCAATTGAATTTATTTTTGCTTTGTATATTTTTTCAGGTGCAGATAAAATAGTAAACTCAACATTCTGTCCCTCTTTCAGTTTTGTAATATCTCCTTCAGAAATTTCAGGTTTAATAAGCATTTTTTTTAGATCGGCAACCTGAACAATAGTAGGTGCTGTCTGGGCACTGTTTACTGTTTGTCCTTCAGATACGGGAACAGAGATAATTACTCCATCGATAGGAGATGTAATTGTAGTGTATGAAAGATTTGTCTCAGCGGTTTTCACATCTATTTCAGCCTGTTTTATAAGCTCCTCAGTTTCTTTTACGCTGCTTTGGGCAGAATAATATTCCTGCTTTGCAGTTTCATAATCATCCTGTGAAATAGATTTTACTTTAAAAAGATTTTCTGCTCTTTTAAATTTGGAAAGGCTTACTTCTAAGTCTATTTTTCTGCTTTCAAGCTGTGTTTCATAAGATGAAAGCTGTGATTTGGCTTTTTCAAGATTATCTTCCTGAGTTTTGGAATCAATATTTGCAATAAGATCTCCCTTTCTAACTTCCTGTCCAAGAACAACATTGATATTTATAATTTTTCCACTTACCTGTGCCCCGACTTCAACACGGTTATTGCTTCTTACAGTTCCTGTTGCTATAACAGTCTGCTCAATACTTCCCTTTCTTACATCCTCTGTAAGATATATAATATTATCTTTTTTTCCGGCTGCTCTGGCAAAAAGAAGAAAAACAGTTCCAATAATAACAATCAGGATTATAATTTTCTTTTTATTGATTTTTAATGTCATACTCATGCTCTCCTCATATAGTATTTGTACTTATAACTATAAATAAATTTGTTGTCAGTTTTATGTCAAAATTTTATAAAATAATTTTCCTTATAAAATATTTTGATAATATAAATATACAACTTATATTTTACTTATTTTTTTTAAAATATCAAGGTTTTATTAAAAAATTGTCAAAAAAATTTCTTGGTACAGCTTATAAAACTGATGATTTCTGTAGTTTTAGCATCATAGGAATTATCAGTTTTTTTCGTTGTAGATTATTCTTTGGTGTGGTATCATAAATATGAAGCCTGTAATATATGGAGGTAATATTAATGAAAAAAAAGATTGCTATAAACAGAACAGCAGCTTTAATTATACTGTTTGTTTCAGTATTTTTCAGTGTATTTTCTGCACCGTCATATAAGATTGATGACTTAAAAATTTTGGCAGAAATACAGAAAAACGGTAGTGTGAACATAACGGAAATAGTCCTTTATGATGCTTCCAGTATTAATGGAATTTTGTATAATATTGACAGCAAAGGATATGGAGAACTTGAAAATCTTCAGGTTTTTTATGAGAAAAACGGAGAATTTTACCCTGCTGTAAAACAGCGTGGAACAGAAACAGGAAACTATACAGTAACAGAAGATGATGAGTTGTACAAAGTAAAACTTTATTATCCTTTGAGAAATACAGAGAAATATTTTGCTTTCAGATACACACTTCCTCAGGGAGTTTCGGTTTACAAAGATACGGCTCAGTTTAACAGAAAGATGGTTGGAAGAAACTGGCAGAACAGTATCAGGAATGTAGAAGTGACAGTACAGCTTCCAAAAGAAACAGACAAGGAAAATATTTATGCTTTCGGGCATGGACCTCTTACAGGGAATATAGAGATATTAAACGGAAGAGAGATAAAATATACTTTAAAAAATTATTATCCTGGAGAGTTTGTAGAAACGAATATTCTTTTTCCAAAAGAGATGGTATCAGGAATAAATAAAAAGTATATAAAGAACTATAAAGCTTTTGATGATATTATGGCTATGGAAAAAAATCTTGCTGATGAGGCTAATGCTGAAAGAGACAGAGCAGCAAGAATAATGGCAGCCAAAGGATTTGTATTTGCTGCTTTAGCAGGATGGATAATTTTTGTAGCAGGTTTTGTATATGTAAAAAATGGAAAAAAATATAAAGTAAAAGCTCCTTATGGAGAATATTTCAGAGAACTTCCTGATAATTATACTCCTGCAGCAGCGGGAGCTGCGGTATTCAGAAACACAATAAAACCAGAGCATCTTCTGGCAACAGTTATGGATTTGGTAAGAAGAGATTTCTTGGAAATGTCAGAGGAAGAAACAACAAATTCAAGAGGAAAAGCAGTTATGCAGACTGTTCTTAGAAAGACAGATATGGATATTTCTGAGCTTAAAGATTATGAAAAATTTGTATTGAAGTGGTATATAGATGAACTTGGAGATGGAACAGAAGTTGTTATGGAAGATGTGGAGAGATATATCTCAACCAAAAAAGATGCAAAGAGGTTCTATTCTAAATATCAGACTTGGTATAAACAGGTAAGCAGAGAATTAAAAGTTTTGGGAATAGAAAATGATAAAAAGAAAAAGTTTCCGGTATTCTTAGGGATAGCAACAGGTTTTCTTTCATTTATATCAGGACCTGCTCTTCTGGGATATTTTAATGACGGCAGATTTATAATTTTTACTTTTCTGGCTATGCCTTTAATAATTTTTACTGTTACAAGAAAAAGACTTTCTCTTGCAGCAGAAGAGGCTTATGCAAGATGGAATGCTTTTAAAAAGTTTCTTGTAGATTACAGTAATCTTGAAGAAGCGAAACTTGCGTCGATTCATCTTTGGGAGCATTATTTTGTATATGCAATAGCTTTGGGAGTAGCGGAAAAAGTAGCTAAAGGATATAAAAAAATAAGAGGAATGTCAGAGAATGATGAACTTGTTGGAAGATATAACAGACATTCTTTGATGAATGCTTACATGTACAGCACAGCTTTCCGTTCTATTGAAAGATCAACAGTAGATGTTGTAAACCGTTCTATGAGAGAAGTGGCAAAATCTAACAGATCTTCTTCAAGCGGAAGAGGCGGAGGATTCAGCGGAGGTTCTTCCGGCGGCGGCGGAGGCCGTGGAGGCGGAGGTGCCTTTTAAGAGTATAAAATAAAAAATAAGGAGATGAGGAATGTGATAAGTATAATGATATTAGGTGGTGTAATTGTTTTTATAATAGCAGTCACTATTGTTTATCAAAATAAATTTGTTACACTTCATGAAAGAGTAAAAAATTCATGGAGTCAGATAGATGTTCAATTACAAAAGAGAATAGATTTAATTCCAAATCTGGTTGAAACTGTAAAAGGATATGCAGCTCATGAAAAAGAAACACTTGACGCTGTTATTTCAGCAAGAAACCGTTATATAAAAACATCTGATATTGATGAAAAAATGAAAATAAATGGAGAAGTAAGCGGACTTTTAGGAAGACTTATGGCAGTTTCAGAAAGTTATCCTGATTTAAAAGCAAATGTAAATTTTCTTGATTTACAGAAACAGCTGAAAGATATAGAGGATAAAATAGGATATGCACGTCAGTTTTATAACGATACTGTTACAGCATATAATCAGGCTATAAAAATGATTCCGGGAAATATTTTTGCAGGAATATTCCGTTTTACAGAGGAAAAATTATTTGTTGCTGATGAGGGAGCAAAAGAGGCTCCTAAGGTGAAATTTTAAGTACTGATTAGAAATACAAATAAAAAAAATTAACATAAACTTAAATATGTGCTACAATAAGACTTAAAATTAATTAAAAAAGAGGTGTACCAGTGGAAGAAGTAAAAAAATCTGGTAAATTGTTAACAAGGACAGTTGAAAAGAAAATTATAAAAATAATTAAGGACAATCATATGCAGCCTGGAGATAAACTTAAAAATGAGTACGACTTAGCAAAATTATTAGATGTCAGCCGTGGAACAGTAAGAGAGGCTATTAAAAGTTTAGTTTCAAGAAATATTTTAGAAGTACGTCAAGGTTCAGGGACTTTTGTATCTAATAAAAATGGAATTCCTGAAGATCCTTTAGGTTTAACTTTTATAGCAGATATTAAAGAGGATAAAGATGTTGCTCTGGATTTACTTGACATTCGTCTTATGCTTGAGCCTGAAATAGCAGCTATGGCAGCGGTAAAAGGAACGGCTAAGCAAATAAAAACAATGCTGGCACAATGTAAAATAGTTGAAGAACTTATAGAAAGAGGAGAAGACTACAGAGAGGCAGATATATTGTTTCATAAAAGAATAGCTCAGTGCAGTGGAAACAGAGTGATGGAAAATCTCATCCCTATAATAAACTCATCTGTTTCATTAACAATAAATTTAACAGAAGATGTTTTTAGACAAAATACATATATGGAACATAGAGCAGTAGCAGAAGCAATAGCTTCTGGAGATAGCTTGGGAGCCAAATGCGCAATGATAGTTCATTTAAATACAAATAGAAGAGGAATTGAGAAGAATTTTTCTGAGAAATATAAAAAAGATGTATAGGCAGCTGTATCAGCTGCCTATATTTTTTAGTCTTTCATAAATTAAAGTTATGTATTTTTCATAATCAATATCAGATAGAAATTTTTTATTAATATCATCTGTAAACGGTTTTCCCCATTGAAGTTCATCTTTTTTCTTTGGAACTAAATGTACATGAAAGTGAGGAACCAGATCTCCGTAAACAGCATAATTTATTTTGTCAGCTTTGAATAACTCGCTTATAATACTACTTACTTTTGAAACAATTTTCATAAATCTATTTAACTTTTCTTCCGGTATTTGAAACATTTCAGTATAGTGTTCATCTAAAGTAACTACACATCTTCCAAGATGTTTTTGATCTTTGAAAAAATAGATATCAGCACAGTCAATAGAACATATCTTTATCATAAGTTTATCAATCTTAACAGCTTTAGTACAATAAAAACAATCTTTTGATTTCATAAAATCATCTCTTTTTAAAATTTGTCATACCTCTATTTTAATTGTATGATGAATTTGTGTCAATGATAATATATTTTCCAGTCCTTTAAACACTGAATTAAGGCTATTTATAAACTTAAAAAACTTTTTTAAAACATATTATAAAAAAATTGTTGACATAAACGAGTTAAAGTTGTATGATCATTATATAAAACATCGGACAACTTTAAAAAGCGATTATAAAAAGATTATATTGATACAAAGTATAATCTTTGAAATTATAAGGAGGAGAGGTATGAATTTAAAGAAAATTTTATTATCAGCGGCAATAATAACTAGTATGGTAGCTTTTACAGGGTGCGGGGGAAAAGAACAAGCAAAAACAGAAGGACCAGTAACATTTAAGTTATCTTTAGTAGACCCTGAATCTTCAAACTTTGCTAAAGGAGCAAACAAAATAGCAGAAGAAGTAGAAGCAGCAACTAATGGAAAAATAAAAATAGATGTATATGCAGGAGGTTCTCTTGGAGGAGAACGTGACACAGTAGAATTAGCTATGGGAAATAACCTTGATATAGCCACAGCAGCTAACTCAGTTTTAACAAACTTCATTCCTGAAATGGGAATTTTAGATCAGCCTTATCTTTGGGCTAATTCTGATGAAGCACATGCAGCAGTAGACGGACCAGTTGGAGATTTAGTAAAAAGAGAAGCTTTAAAACATGGATTACATGTAATTGGATTTATGGAATCTGGATACAGAAATACATTCTCAACTAAACCTATAAAAACTATGGAAGATTTTAAAGGTGTAACTATTCGTACTATGGAAAATAAATATCACCAAGCAGCTTTTGAAGCATTTGGTGCTATGCCGATAGCAATGTCATATAATGATGTATTTACAGCTCTTCAACAAAAAACTATAGATGCAGCAGAAAATGCAACTGCTAACTGTTTAGCATCAGGATATTATGAAGTTACTAAATTTATAACTAACAGTCAACATGCTTATGTGTATATTGTTCTTTGTATGTCTGACGCAGCTTGGAAAAAAATTCCTGAAGATTTACAAAAACCATTCTTAGAAGCAGTTCAAAGAGGAGTAGAAGCTCAAAGACAATATTTAGTAGATGCTAATAATCAAGCAACTGAAGAATTAAAAGCTAAAGGTGTAACATTCTTTGATATAGATATAGCTCCATTACAAGCAGTATACAAAGCAAAAGCAATTGAAAAAGGATTCACATTTGACAAAGAATGGGAAGAAGCAGTTCAACAAGCAATTCAAAGTGTAAAATAAAAAAAATTAAGAAGACCTGGCTATAAATAGACAGGTCTTCTCTAAAAAATAGGATATTTAGGGGGTAGAAAGTGAAAATATCAGAAAAATTTCAAAAAGTTGAAGACATGATAATGGTAGTAACATTTATTATAATGGTTGTTTCATGTTTTGCTCAAGTTGTAAATAGAAATATTTTTCAGATTCCAGTTTCAGGTTTCGAAGAAGCTGCAAAATATTCAATGGTATACATGGTGCTTCTTGGAACAGAAATGGGACTTAGAGATGGAACTCAAATATCAGTTACAGCAGTAGTAGATATGCTAAAAGGAACAACTAAAAAGATAGTTATGATTATTTCTAAAGGAATTGTAGTTTTAGTTTCAGCAGCTCTTTTCTATCATTCTATAGGACTTGTACAAAGACAGATAATTTCAGGACAGACTTCACCAGGATTACAGATTCCTATGTCTATTCCTTATTTTGCTTTAGTATTAAGCTTTGGAATAATTACTCTTGTTCAGGGAGTAACTTTAATAATGATGATAACAGGTAAAATAAAAATGGATAGCAATGAAGAACAAAGTGAAGGAGGAAAAGAATAATGACAGGATTAATTTTATTTGGATCATTTGCAGTTCTTTTAATATTAGGTGTGCCGATAGCAATGTCTCTTGGTGCAGCAGGTATGGCAACAATTCTTTTCAGTCCTGATGTTCATCTTTCAATAAATGTTATTGCTCAAAGAATATTTGGTGGACTTGATTCTACATCAATAATGGCTATTGCATTTTTCGTTCTTGCTGGAAACATAATGACTAAAGGTGGAATATCAAGAAGACTTGTAGAATTTGCCAATGCGATAGTAGGAGGATTCAGAGGAGGACTTGGATTAGCTCTGGTTCTTGCTTGTGCTTTCTTTGCTGCTTTATCAGGATCAGCACCAGCAACAGTTGTTGCTATTGGTGTAATGCTTTATCCTGATATGGTTAAACTTGGTTATCCAAAAGAGAGAGTTGCAGGGCTGTTAGTGGTTTCTGGAGGATTAGGACCAATCATTCCTCCAAGTATCATAATGGTTGTTTATGCAACAATTACAGGTGCTTCAGTTGGCGATATGTTTAAATCAGGAATGGCAATAGGATTAATGATAATGGCTGTTCTAATGATAGTTGTTGTATTCTATGCTTATAAAGAAAAATGGCCTCAGACAAGAGTGAAAATGTCGCTTAATGAATTTTTAACAACTTTTGTTAAAGCAATACCAGCTCTTCTTCTTCCAATTATAATTCTTGGAGGAATTTACTCAGGTGTTTTAACTCCGACAGAATCATCAGCGGTTGCAGTTGTATGGTCATTAATAACAGGAATGTTTATCTATAAAGAAGTTTCATTAAAAGATCTGTATGAAATCTTCCTTGATTCAGCCAAAGGTTCAGCAATGATTTTATTTATCATTGCTACATCAACAGCATTTGCATGGTTATTTGCCTTTGTTGGAATTTCAGCTCAGCTTGTAAACTTTGTAGTAGGATTAAATTTAACTCCTACACTATTCTGTTTTGTTGTAGCAGTAATTCTTCTAATATTTGGAGTATTCCTTGAAGGAATAGCGACTTGTGTATTAATGGTTCCAGTTTTATGGCCGATAGCAAAAGCTCTTGGAATAGATGCAGTTCACTTTGGTATGATTGTTTCTATTTCAAATGTAATAGGAACAATGACTCCGCCAGTGGCAGTAAATATATTCTCTGCAGCAAGTGTAACAAAATTAAAAATGGGAGATATTGCAAAAGGACAGCTTCCATTCTTCGTTGGATATGTAGTGGTATTCTTCCTTGTGGTGCTAGTACCAGCGTTTAGTACATTTTTATTAAAATAATTTTCAATTTTTATAAAATTTTAGGAGGTTTTTAAATGTGTAGCAAAGAGAATAAAGAAAGAATGGAAAAATGGAGTGTACAGTCTTCAGATGAATTAGGTTTTCATGAAGTAATAACTCCTTCTAACAGTGATTGTGTAGCAGCTCAAATATTTAGATTAAATATGACAGCTGGACAGTCATACATACTTGAATCAAAAGATTTAGAACTTCATCCAGTTTTAATAAAAGGAAAAGCTGAAATAAGTGAACACCCTATTTTAAATGAAAAAATGGACAAATTTGATTCTTTTTACATTCCTGCTAACAACACTATAAAAATAACAGCAGTAGAAGATTGTATATTCTATATAGCAGGAGCAAAATGTGAAGGATTAGGAAAACCTTCATTCAGAAAATTTGATATAACTCTTCCAATAGGAGGCATTCATCAAATTCATGGAGAGGGAGTAGGGCAAAGAGAAGTTATGTTTACTTTAGCTCCGCAAGATAGAGCTTCAAGATTAATCTGCGGAATAACTTGGGGAGGAGAGGGAGCTTGGACAAGCTGGCCGCCTCATCAGCATGAAAAAGATTTAGAAGAAGTTTATTGTTATTTTGATATGGATCTTCCTAAATTTGGTTTCCATGTAAGTTACTTAAAAAGCGGAGAAGTAGAAGATATTGTAACGCACATTGTAAAATCAGGAACAATGGTTCAGGCTCCATGTGGATATCATCCAACAGTAGCAAGCCCTGGAACAAAAAATACATATTTATGGGTTCTTTCAGCTTTCGCTCCAAAGAGCAGAAGCTATGATCTTGCAATATTAGACCCAGCATATTCAAAAAAATAAAAATCATATTATATAAAAATTGAAACTATTAAGGAGGTTTTAAAATGAGTTTTTTAGATTTAACAGGTAAAAAAGCAATAGTAACAGGAGCTGCCCAAGGTTTAAGTTTTGGAATGGCAGAAGGACTTATGGAAGCAGGAGCAGAAGTATGTATTTTAGATATAAATCCTAAGGTTATAGAAGTGGCAGAAGATTTTAACAAAAGAGGATTCAAATGTCATGGAATTATGGCTAATATTGCAAAAGAGGGAGAAAGAGAAGAAGCTTTCGCAAATGCAGTATCAAAATTAGGAGATCACTTAGATATCTTAGTAAACAGTGCAGGAGTTCAAAGACGTCATAAAAGTGAAGAATTTCCATTAAGCGACTGGAAATTTGTTTTAGATGTAAACTTAACAGCTGTATTTGTTTTATCACAACTTGCTGCAAAACAATTTATGAAACAGGAATCTAAAGGAAAAATTATAAATATAGCATCCATGCTTTCATTCTTTGGAGGATATACAATTCCAGCTTATGCAGCATCAAAAGGTGGAGTAGCACAGCTTACAAAAGCTTTTTGTAATGAATGGGCTGAAAAAGGAATAAATATTAATGCTCTGGCACCAGGATATATGGATACAGAAATGAATGTGGCTCTTACAGATCCATCTAATCCAAGATATTTAGAGATTACTAACCGTATTCCAGCTAAGAGATGGGGAACACCAGCTGATATGAAAGGTCCAGTTGTATTCTTAGCATCAGAAGCATCAGATTATTTAAACGGAGCAATAATACCAGTAGATGGAGGATATTTAGTTAAGTAATTTTAATTAAGTTATTTTTGGGAGGAATAAATGAAAGTTATAATTACAGATTGCGATCACGCAAATATTGATATAGAAACAGGAATATTAAATAAAGCAGGTTTAGAATTTGAATTAAAACAATGTAAAACAGAAGAAGATTTAATAGAACAATGTAAAGACGGAAATATATTTATAAATCAATACGCTCCAATAACAAGAAAAGTAATGGAAGCATTGCCAAATTTAAAAATGGTAGTTCGCTATGGAGTTGGAGTTAACAATGTTGATGTAAAAGCAGCTACAGATTTAGGTGTTCAAGTATGTAATGTTCCTGACTACGGAATGAACGAAGTTGCAGATCAAGCTATAGCTATGATGATGGCTCTTGTAAGAAAAGTAGTAACAATGAATAAATATACTAAAGAAACTAAATGGGATTATATTCATTCTATGCCTATAAGACGTAACAGTACAATGACTGTAGGAGTTGTAGGTTTAGGACGTATAGGACGTAACTTTGCTGAAAAAGCTCATTATTTAGGATTTAATGTAATGGGATATGATCCTTACTTTAAGCCAACAGAAGAAACAAAATTTATAGTTCCATCTACAATAAATGAAATAGTTGAAAAATCAGATATTGTATCTATTCATTGTCCGCTTGATGGAAATAGAGATTTATTTAATGCTGAAACATTTAAACGTATGAAAAATACAGCATACATTATCAATGTTTCTCGTGGAGGAATTATAAATGAAAAAGCATTAGATGAAGCATTAACAAATGGAGAAATTGCAGGAGCAGCTCTTGACTGTGTTGAGTTTGAGCCAATGATGCCGGGATCACCATTATTTAAACATGAAAACTTAATAGTATCTCCTCATATGGGATGGTATTCAGAAGAAGCAGCAGCAGAACTAAAACGTAAAGTTGCAGAAGAATCTGTAAGATTTGCAGGTGGAGAAGCAGTTCACTATCCTGTAAATAAATTAAAATAATCAGAGGAGATAACTATGAAAGATATATTAAAAAAAATAGAAGAAATAGGAATAGTTCCAGTTGTAAAACTAGAAAAAATAGAAGATGCTCTTCCATTAGCTAAAGCACTTTGTGAAGGAGGACTTCCATGTGCAGAAGTAACGTTCAGAACAGAGATATGTGCTGATGTAATAAAAGTAATGAAAGAAAATTATCCAGAAATGGTAGTTGGAGCAGGAACAGTATTAACTATAAAACAAGTAGATGAGGCTATGGAAGCAGGAGCAGAATTTATAGTAAGTCCTGGTCTTAATCCGGAAATAGTTGATTATTGTAACAAAAAAGGAATAGTTATTACTCCAGGATGTGCAAATCCAAGTGATGTGGAACAAGCAATAAAATATGGTCTTAAAACAGTTAAATTTTTCCCGGCAGAAAGTGCTGGAGGATTAAAAATGATAAAAGCTATGAGTGCTCCTTATATAAATATTAAGTTTATGCCTACAGGCGGAATCAATGCAGAAAATTTAAATACTTATTTAGACTTTGAAAAAATAATTGCTTGTGGTGGAACATGGATGGTACCGTCAGATCTTATAGCTAAAAAAGATTTTGACAGTATTAAAAATTTAACAAAAACAGCTGTGGAAAATATGCTTGGATTCTCTCTTGCTCATATAGGATTAAATACAGCAGATTCAGAAGAAGCGGAAAATGCAGCTGACACATTTGAAAAGATTTTTGGATTTAAAAAAGCTGCAAATCCAAACTCAATTTTCGCAGGAAGTTATATTGAAGCAATGCGTTCACCATATTTAGGAAAAAATGGTCATATAGCTATTTTTACAAACTATATTGAACGTGCAATAGCATATCTTGAAAGAAATGGAGTTAAATTTAATAAAGAAAGTGCTAAATATAATCCAGCAGGAAAATTGGGCGCTATATATTTAGAACAGGAAATAGGTGGTTTTGCAGTACATTTAGTACAAAAAGCTAAATAAGGAGGGGTAATATAAATGGCTGAAATAGTAACAATGGGAGAAATAATGTTAAGATTATCTCCGCCAGGATGTCAAAGATTTGTTCAGGCAACAACCTTTGATGTAAATTATGGTGGAAGTGAAGGAAATATAGCAGTATGTTTAGCTAATTATGGACATAACACAGCATATATTACAAAACTTCCTAAAAATGCTATAGGAGATTGTGTCGTAGCAACTCTTCGTAAATATAATGTAGATTGTTCTGCTATTGCAAGAGGCGGAAACAGACTTGGTATATATTTCTTAGAAAACGGTTCATCAGTAAGACCAGCAAGTGTTGTTTATGACAGAGCAGGTTCATCTATGGCACATGCTGTTCCAGAAGATTTTGATTTTGATAATATTTTAAAAGGAGTTAAATGGTTTCATACATCAGGAATTACTCCCGTGTTAAATAAAGAAGTGGCAGAAGCAACTAAAAAAGCAATGGCAGCAGCGAAAAAAAATGGAGCAATCGTTTCTTTTGACTTAAACTATAGAGCTAAATTATGGACAGAAGGTGTAGAAGAAAAACAAAAATTAATAGCTGATATGATGCAGTATGTTGATGTGTGCTTTGGAAATGCGAGAGATGCTGCTATGGTTTTAGGATATAAAGATGGAGATACAGATTTCATTAATGGTGAATACAGCATTTGTGTAAATGAAGAAAATATGCAGAAAGTTATAAAAAAATATGGATTTAAATATTTAGTAAGTTCTTTAAGAGAGAGTATTTCTGCTTCAGATAACGGATATAGTGCTGTTGTGGCTACAGAAGATAATATCTATGTTGGAAAGAAATTTTTAGTACATATTACAGACAGAGTTGGAAGCGGCGATGCTTTTGCTTCAGGATTTATCCATGGTTTAATAATAGGAAAGTCAAAAGAAGAAGCTCTTAATTTTGCAATTGCTTCATCTGCAATAAAACATACAATACCTGGAGATTTTAATTTTGCAAGTGTTGAAGAAGTTGAAAAACTTGCAAATAGTAATGGAGAAGGAAGAGTTGTAAGATAATTTATTTAAAAAAAGAGATATATTTAATGTATCTCTTTTTTATATAAAACATGGAGGAATAGTTATGTTAAAAAGTCAAAAATTAAGAGAAGTAGCTCCAGAGGTTGATCCTCTTAGAATAGGAATGGGATGGAAAACAGAAGATTTAGATAAACCTCAAATTATGATAGAAAGCACATACGGGGACAGTCATCCGGGAAGTGCTCATCTAAATAAACTAATATCAGAAGTAGAAAAAGCAATAAAAGAAACTAATGGAAAAGCGGCAAAATATTTTGTTACAGATATATGTGACGGGCAGGCTCAAGGACATGATGGAATGAATTATTCTCTTGTATCAAGAGAGATGATAGCAGATATGATAGAGATACAAGCTATGGCAACTCCTTTTGATGCTGGAGTCTTTATAGCAAGTTGTGATAAAGGTCTTCCCGGAAATCTTTGTGCTTTAGCAAGATTAAATATGCCGTCAATAGTAATGACAGGAGGAATAATGGCAGCTGGACCTGATATGCTCACTTTAGAGCAGCTTGGAGCGTATAGTGCTAGATATGAAAGAGGAGAGATAACAGAAAAAGAATTAATTTTTGCGAAGGAAAATGCCTGTCCTTCGTGTGGAGCATGTTCTTTTATGGGGACCGCTTCCACAATGCAGGTAACAGCGGAAGCATTAGGATTAGCTCTTCCTGGTTCAGCTTTACTTCCTGCAAATTCAGAAGAAATTAAAATTAAAAGTTTTGAAACAGGAAAAAGAGCAGTTGAAATTGCAGTTGAAGGAATACTGCCTTCAGATATTCTTACAGAAAAAGCATTTGAAAATGCAATCATGGTTCATGCTGCGATAGCAGGTTCTTCTAACTCGCTTCTTCATATTCCGGCAATAGCACATGAAGTAGGAATAGAGCTTGATGCAGAAAAATTTGATAAAATTCATAGAAGAATACCATATATCTTGAATATAAGACCAAGTGGATTTTATCCTGGAGAATATTTTTATTACGCTGGAGGAGTTCCTGCAATAATGGAAGAGATAAAAGAATTTTTACATCTTGATGTAATGACAGCAACAGGAAAAACTCTTGGTGAAAATCTTGAAGAATTAAAGAAAAATGGATATTACGAAAAATGTCAGGCTGAATTGGAAAAACGTAATATTAAGAAAGAAGATATAATAAAAACAATAGATAATCCTATTCAAAAACAAGGAGCAATAGCAGTTTTAAAAGGAAATCTTGCACCGGAAGGAGCAGTTATAAAACACTCTGCTGTACCAAAAGAAATGCAGAATATAATATTAAAAGCAAAACCTTTTAACAGTGAAGAGGAAGCAATAAAAGCAGTTCTTACAGGTATTATAAATCCAGGAGATGCTGTTATAATAAGATATGAAGGACCAAAAGGAAGCGGAATGCCGGAAATGTTTTATACAACAGAAGCGATAGCTTCAGATCCTAGAATATCAGCCTCAACAGCACTTATTACAGATGGAAGATTTTCTGGTGCTACTCGTGGACCTGCCATAGGACATGTATCTCCAGAGGCAGCAGAAGGAGGACCTATTGCATTTATAGAAGAGGGAGATTTAATTAAAATAAATGTGGAAAACAGGGAATTAAGTATAGTAGGTATAAATGGAAAAGAACTTTCTTCTGAAGAAATAGAAAAAATTCTTTCAGAAAGAAAATTAAAATGGACAGCACCAAAACCTAAGTTTACAAAAGGAGCACTTGCAATTTATACAAGATTTGCGGTTTCTCCAATGAAAGGCGGGTATATAGAAATTAAATAAATTTTTCTTTCTTATGTGACTTTGTCACATACAAAATTTTGAAAAGAGGATATAATAATGTCGTAAAGATGATTAAGACGAATTTAAGGAGGAATAGAAAATGGCAGTTCTACATATAACAAAAGATAGTTTTGAAAAAGAGGTTTTAAAATCAGATGTACCTGTATTAGTTGATTTCTGGGCAACTTGGTGTGGACCTTGTAAAGCACTTGGACCAATACTTGAGGATGTTGACAAAGAGATTACAGGAGCAAAAATAGTGAAGGTAAATGTTGACGAAGAGCCTGAATTATCTTCTATGTTTAGAATTATGTCAATTCCAACAATGATTCTATTCAAAGATGGTAAAGCAGTTGATAAAGCAGTTGGTCTGCTTCCAAAAAATGAAGTTCTTAATTTCATAAAAAAATAATCCTAAAAACCAAATAAATTTTACAAACTCCCAAAAAAATAACAGAGAGCCCCCCTCTCTGTTATTTGTATTTTTTGGATTAAAGCAAAGCTCTAAGTTTTGCTTTATCAATTAGAGATATTGTTCCACGAGAAACAGAAACCATTTTCTCTGCCTGAAAATATTTCAGCATCCTGGAAACAACTTCTCTTGCAGTTCCCATATTTTTGGCAATATAGTCATGCGTCAGATTAAGAATATCTTTTCCGGCTGATTCAGACTGCTCAAGCAGAAATATAGCCAGACGTTTGTCAAAACTCATAAATACAATCTGCTCCATCATCCACATAGCTTCAGAAAAACTTTCGTTGATAACACTGTTGGTAAAACTTTCAACAATTATATTTTTATCTTTAAGCTCTTTATATTTGTGAGGATTTATAAGGTAAACTTCACTGTCTTTTTCAGCATCAACCATAACTTCAAATCTTATATTATTAAGTATACATGCAGCAGAAAGCATACATATTTCATATGGATCAAGTCTGTAAAGGGTAATCTCTTTTCCTTCAGCAGAAAGCATGTATACTCTAAGCTGCCCTGATTTTACAACAAGAACACCGGTACATTCAGTTGAATCATGGATATTCTGTCCTTGAGAAAATTTAACAAGGGAGCTGTTATTTAAAATTAACTGCTGCTCATCTTTTGTGATTTCATTCCAAAAAGGAAAAGCTTTTTCAAAAAAAATCCTGCTGTCTGTCATGAATAATCTCTCCTTTTACTTTATAAAAAAGAACGGTTTAAACCGTTCTTTATATTTTAATTAGATATTGTAATGTGCTATCATTCTCTTTAATCTTGCAAGAGTTCTTTCTTTTCCTATTATAGAGATAAGATTGTATAAATCAGCACCTTTAGGAAGTCCTGTAAGAACAGCTCTTAAAGGCATATAAACTTTTCCTGGTCCCTCTCCGATTTCCTCAAGAGTATCAGTAAGAAGTTTTTTAGCATCTTCTAAGTTAATATCTTCATTTGGATATGCTTCGATTTTGCTTAGGAATAATTTGATAGATGCTTTTCCAGTTTCATCTTGGATTCCGTTGTATAATCTTTCGATTCCTTTTCTGTCTTTTTTATCCATATCTTCTGTAATTTCAGGTAATAGATATTCATCTTTAAAGTAAACTTCTGACTCATCAGCTATTTCTTTTAAAGTGTGAGCATGTTCTCTTAAAATTTCAACTATTCTTTCAAGAGCGTTTCTTTCTTTATCAGAAACAGTTTCTCCAACATATCCTTTAGCTTGGAAGAAAGGAATTGTAAGCTCAGTAAGCTCTTTAAGATCTTTTAATCTCATGTGTTGATTATTTATCCATCCAAGTTTTACAAGGTCAAATACAGGTCCTCCAAGTGATACGTTGTCAATGTTGAAAGTATCTTTAAATTCTTGTAAGCTGAATATTTCTTTTCCATCTTTGAATGAGTAAGCCATAAGTCCAAGGAAGTTTAATAATCCTTCTTTTAAATATCCGTTATCTCTGTACCAGTTTAATGAAACAGGATTTTTTCTTTTAGAAATCTTAGTTCTGTCGCTGTTTCTTAAAAGAGGCATGTGGATAAATTCTGGCTGTTCCCAACCAAAAGCTTTGTATAATTGAATATGTTTTGGAGTAGAAGAAATCCATTCCTCAGCTCTGATAACGTGAGTAACTCCCATTAAGTGGTCGTCAACAACGTTTGCAAGGTGATAAGTAGGGAATCCGTCAGCTTTTAATAAAACTTGGTCGTCTATTTTGCTGTTTTCAAAAACGATATCTCCTCTTAATCTGTCATGGATAACAGTTTCTCCTTCATAAGGCATTTTTAATCTGATAACATATGGTTCTCCTGCTGCAAGTTTAGCTTCAATTTCTTCTTTAGAAAGGCTTCTGCAGTGCCCGTCATATCCAGGAGCTTTTTTCATTGCTTTTTGTCTTTCTCTTAAGTTGTCAAGTCTTTCAGGAGTACAGAAACAATAGTAAGCTTCACCTTTTTCAACTAATTCTTTTGCATAGTCACCGTACATTCCAAATCTTTCAGATTGTCTGTATGGCCCGTATGGTCCGCCAATATCAGGACCTTCTGCCCAGTTTAGTCCAAGCCAACCTAAAGCATCAAAAATCATTTGTTCAGATCCCTCAGTATATCTGTTCTGGTCAGTATCCTCTATTCTTAAAATAAATTCTCCATTATTAACATGAGCAAATGCTATATTGAACATTGCAATATAGGCTGTTCCAACGTGCGGATCTCCAGTAGGAGATGGAGCTACCCTAGTTCTTACTTTTCTTTCCATAGTATATTAACCCCCAATTTTATTTATTATATAATCTAAATTTTATCACATTTCATCTTATTTTTAAAGTGACTATTTGTTTTTTGTCCATCTCAGGTAAGCATTAACAAAGTCATCAATATCTCCGTCCATAACAGCTCTGATATTTCCAGATTCGCATGATGTTCTGTGGTCTTTTACCATAGTATAAGGCTGGAACACATATGATCTTATCTGGTTTCCCCAGCCTATGTCTGTCTGTTCTCCCTGAATTTTTTTCATCTCTTCTTCTTTCTTTTTAATCTCCAGATCAAGAAGTTTTGCCTGTAATACTTTCATTGCTTTCTCTCTGTTTAAAAGCTGAGAACGTTCCTGCTGACATGTAGTAACAATTCCTGTTGGAATATGAGTAATTCTTACAGCTGAGTCAGTCATGTTAACGTGCTGTCCTCCAGCTCCTCCTGCTCTGTATGTATCAATTCTCAAGTCACTTGGATTTATCTCTATTTCAACAGCCTCATCAACTTCCGGAAGTACGTCAACAGAGGCAAAGGAAGTATGTCTTTTTTTGTTTGCATCAAAAGGAGAGATTCTCACAAGTCTGTGAACTCCTTTTTCTGCTTTTAGATATCCGTAAGCATAAACTCCTTCCACAAGAAGTGTAATAGATTTTATTCCTACAGAATCTCCCGGCATAAAATCAAGCTGACTCACTTTATATCCCTTTTCAGAAAACCATCTGCTGTACATTCTGTAAAGCATATCAACCCAGTCGCATGCCTCTGTTCCTCCTGCACCAGAGTGAATTGTGATGATAGCATTGTTTCCATCATATTTTCCGTCAAGAAGAAGTTTTACATCAAGAGAATCAAGTTCATGTGCAAGTTTTTTATGTTTTTCTTCCAGTTCAGGAATAAAATCTTCCTCTCCCATGTCCACAAATTCAATTAAAACCTCTTCATCATGATACATTGTTTCAACAGTCTTATACTCATTAATAAGATCTTTGTTTTCATTTATTTTTTTTATAACAGCCTGACTTTCTTTTTTATCGTTCCAGAACCCTTCTTGTGTTGTTTTCTGTTCAAGCTCTTTTACTGTATTTTCTCTCATTTCAAGTTTTACAGTCTGTTTTATTCCGGCAAGTTTATCTTTGTATCCCTGAAATTCTCTTTTTAATTCTAAAATATCCATAATTTTCTCCCAAAAATCATTTTTTAAATATAACAGCCACAGCTGCAGCGTATTCTTTGCAGTGTGAAATAGAGATGTCACACTGATAAATATCGTTAAATTCTTCAATGCTGTTTCTGAAAACAACGTAAGGTTTTCCAAGAGTATCGTTTAAAATCTCAATATCAGTAGGAGAAAAGTTTCTTACTCCTGTTCCCAGAGCTTTTGATACAGCCTCTTTGGCAGAAAATTTTCCTGCATATGTTTCAGCTCTGTTTCCTTTGGATTTTATGTATTCAATCTCTTTTTCAGTGTAAATTTTTTTTATAAAAATTTCTTTTGAAACAGCTTTTTCTATTCTGCTTATTTCTATAATATCGTTTCCTATTCCTAAAAATTTCATAAGAGAACTCCTGTAAATTTTTATTTTATTCCATAAATTCTTTTTGTGTTTTCAGTAGTAATTCTTATAACCTCTTCCACAGGAATATTTTTAATTTCAGCTATTTTTTCAGCAACATATTTTACATATACAGGTTCATTTCTTTTTCCTCTAAAAGGAGACGGCGTAAGATATGGAGAATCTGTTTCAATTACTATTCTTGAAAGGTCTATTTTTTGTATGAACTCAACAGTTTTTCTTGCATTTTTAAATGTAAGAACACCTCCAATACCAAAAACATATCCCTCAGGAACATTCATTGCACTTTCAAAAGATCCGGGATAACAGTGGAAAACTCCTTTAACATTTGGAAACTCATTAAGAATATTTATTGTATCCTCCATAGCATCTCTTGAGTGGATAACAACAGGTTTTCCAAGTCTTTCAGCAAGTTTCATCTGTTTTCTGAATCCCTCTTTCTGTACCTCTTTTTCATCTTCCATCCAGTAATAATCAAGTCCTATTTCTCCTATTGCCACAGCTTTTTTATGGTGAGAAAGCTCCTCTATTCTTTTTTCAACTTCATCATTGTATGTAGAAATATCAGTAGGGTGCACTCCCACAACAGCATAAACAAAAGGATATTTTTCACTGTACTCAATACTTTTTTCAGATGTAGGAAGATCATTTCCTATGTTAACTATAAATTCAAGCTCTTCCTCAGCACGTTTAAATATTACTTCTCTATCTTCATCAAATTTACTGTCATTAACATGGCAGTGTGAATCTGCTAATTTCATAATCTGTTCACCTCATATAATAATTCTTATTTATTATATCATAACTTTTAGACTTTTATTATTGCTTTTCTTTTTATTAAAAATAAAAAATAATATTTTAAAAAATAGGCAATATATTATACATTATTGAATTTTTTGATATTTTAGATATTTTAGATAATATGTTGTATAAAATTTATTGTGTTTACAAAAGTTAATTGATATGTTAAAATTTAGAGTAAAATAAAATTCAGGAGGCATATAATGATCGGAATAGGAATAGTTGGACTTCCTAATGTTGGAAAATCAACTCTTTTTAATGCAATAACTAAGGCAGGAGCAGCAGAGGCTGCAAACTATCCTTTTTGTACAATAGAACCAAATGTGGGAATGGTAACAGTGCCAGATAAAAGAATGGAAGAGCTTGCAAAAATAATCAATCCTCAAAGAGTAGTTAATGCTACTGTAGAGTTTGTGGATATAGCAGGGCTTGTTGCAGGGGCATCAAAAGGTGAGGGACTTGGAAACAAATTCCTTTCAAATATAAGAGGAACAGCAGCAATTTGTCAGGTTGTAAGATGTTTTGATGATGAAAACGTAGTTCATGTAAGCGGAGGAGTAGACCCTATAAGAGATATAAATGTAATCAATGGGGAGCTTATTTTAGCTGATATGGAAACAATAGACAAAGCACTGGAGAAAAACAAAAAACTTCTTGTTACAAAAAATAAAGACGTAGTGAAACTTGTTCCTATACTTGAAAAATGTCAGGCACACTTAAATGAAGAAAAACTTTTAAAAACTCTTGATTTAACAGATGAAGAAAAAGATATTATAAAAGTGTATCAGCTGCTTACAATAAAACCTATGATATTTGTAACTAATGTTTCAGAAGACGATCTGGCAGAGGGAAATGAATATGTGGAAAAAGTAAGAGAATATGCAGCAGAGCTTTGTTCAGAAGTTGTAATCGTTTCTGCAAAAGTTGAAGAAGAACTGCAGGAAATGAGCGAAGAAGATAAAGCGGAATTTTTAGAAAGTCTTGGTGTAGAAGAGGCAGGGCTTAACAGATTAATAAGAGCAGGATTTAAACTTCTTGGGCTTCAAACATATTTCACAGCAGGAGTAAAAGAAGTAAGAGCATGGACAATTAATATTGGTGATACAGCTCCAAAAGCAGCAGGAGTTATTCATACAGATTTTGAAAGAGGATTCATCAGAGCAAAAGTTGCATCTTATGAAGATTTTGTAAAATATTCTGGATGGAAAGGAACTCAAGAGGCAGGAGTAATGAGAGTCGAAGGAAAGGACTACGTAGTTCAGGACGGAGATTTAATGGAATTTTTATTTAATGTATAAAATATATCAAGAAAATATACTTGACAAGAAACGAGAAACCGTGTAAAATATCTTGGTATTATAACATGAGGGGGCTATCTATGAAAATTAAATTGATAGATATCGACAGAGATTCTAAAATAAAATTTAATTTTTCAGTTTCCAGCTTAGAAGGTGTCGATTTAGACGGAGAACTTCAAGTGAGCGGTTCAGTTCACAAAATAAATAATGAATACTTTATAGAAGGAAAATATTCAGCTAGAATAAAGACACAGTGTGTAAGATGTTTAGAAGATATCATAGTTGATATGGGCGAAAAAGAGTTTCAAGGAAAATTCTTAAATGCACAGGACTATGAAAGATACTTGGAAACTCTTTCTAAAACTGCTGAAATGACAGAAGAAGAATATTTTGAGGCTGTCAGCGGTGAAATAGACGTAACAGAGTTTGTAAGAGAAGAGATGTTTTTAGAGATGCCACAGTATCCTGCCTGCGTTCCAGAATGTAAAGATGATTCTTATTTACAGAAATACAGTAACGATGGCATGGACAGCAGATGGGCACAGTTGTTAGATATAAAAATAAAAAATTAAAATAAGAATTTGTGAGGAGGGGAAACTAAAATGGCAGTACCTAAGAAAAAGACTTCAAAAGCTAAAAAAAATATGAGAAGATCTCACCATGGATTAGCAGCTTCAACATTAATCACTTGTGAAAAATGCGGAGCTACAAAAAGACCTCATAGAGTTTGTTTAGAGTGTGGAGATTACAACGGAAAACAAGTACTAAAAACAGCTGATGCTGAATAATTTAGTAGAAATAAAAAAAGCAAGTTTATATATGTTAATCTTGCTTTTTTTATTTTTTGTGTTATTCTTTGTTTATTGCTTTTTACTGAAAATAATGCTACTATATGAGTGGAAAAGTATTTTTTTATTTTTTCAAAAATCAGGCAGACAGAAAATAGCAGAAGGAGGAACACATTTATGAAAAAAATATCGATTTTTATTTTAGCAGTTATGACAGCAGGTATAATGGCAGGATGCGGTGCAGATAAAGGTACTGATAAAAAAAGAGATATAAAAGCTGAAACAGCTCAAAAGATTGATGCAGCAAAAGAAAATGTAACAGAAGAAAGTGCAGAAATGAAAGAGAAAGCATCAGATGTGATGAGTGATATGAAAGCTGGAGCAAGCGAAGCAATGGAAAACGTTAAAGATAATGTTAATGAAAAAATGGTTGATATGAAAGAAACAGCAAAAGATATGACAGATAAAACAGTTGAAAAAGCTAAAGAAGTAAAAACAGAAGCAGGAAAAAAAGCACAAGAAGTAAAGAAAACAGCAGACAAACAAATGGATAAAGCTAAAGACAGTGCTGTTGACGGACTTGATAAATTAAAAAGTAAGATAGAAGAAAGTAAATAAAAACTGATTTCAGAAAAAGAAAGTTAAAAATTTGACTCTCTTTTTGTGAAAGAGTAAATGTAGTAAAGATTAAACTGTATGAAAGAAAAAATTCATACAGTTTTTTATTTTTTTCTTAAATTTAAGATTAAAAAAAGCTATAATATTCATTATAAGTAATATTGAACTGGTTTGTGGAGGAAAAATGAAATTGGAAAATGCAGATATAGAAAAAATAAAAGACTGGTTTAAAAGACTTTATTCAATAGGAATTGATAAAACCGGAGGGGTAACAAGACTTGGATATACAAGAAACGAAGATGTTATGCACGGAGCTGTAAGAAACTTTGCAAGAGAGCTTGGTCTTAAATATTCAAGTGATGAAGTGGGGAATACATATATATTTCAGGAAAATTATGATGAGTATTATTTAATAGGTTCACATCTTGACTCTGTTATAAACGGAGGAAGATATGACGGAGTTGCAGGAGTATTGGCAGGACTTTTAATTTTAAAATGGATAAAAGAAAATAATCTGAATATTCCTGTTAAAGTGGCAGCTTTCAGATGCGAAGAATCAAGTGCTTTTGGAATGGCAACTGTTGGAAGTTCTCTGATTACTCATAAACTTGATATTGAAAAGACGAAACAGGCAAAAAATCACGAAGGAATTTCCCTTTACGATGTTCTTATTCACAGAGGACACAATCCTCATTGTAAAAAAATAGAGGGACTTCTTGGATATTTTGAACTTCATATAGAGCAGGGAAGAGTTTTAGAAGTGTGTGAAAATAAAATAGGTATAGTTGAGGCGATAGCAGCAGCAACAAGATACTGGCTTACAATAGAAGGAAGACAGGATCACTCAGGAGCAACTCCAATGGGTATGAGAAAAGATGCTCTTTGTGCAACAGCAGAAATAGTGACAGAGCTTGAAAAAGCAGCAAATGAAGAGGCTGAACATCACACAGTTGGTACAGTGGGATATATTGTAAATGCTCCAAATGCTTTTAACGTTGTTTCAGGAAAAGTAAAAATGGGAATAGATATCAGAGGTATTGATTGGGAAAGCATAAAAAGAGTAGATAAAAAAATAACAGAGTATGTTAAAGAAGTGTGTGAAAAAAGGGAACTTGAGTATAAGCTTGTTTCAATATCAAAAGATATTCCTATACAGCTTAGTGAAAAAATGAAAGATCAGCTGAAAGAAACAGCAGACTCTCTTGGAATAAAAGCAATGGTTATGAACAGCGGAGCAGGGCATGATGCAATGAAATTTGCTGATATAACACCTACAGGAATGGTGTTTATTCCATGTAAAGAGGGAGTGAGCCACAATAAAGAAGAAAGTATAGAATTTAGTGATGTTGTACTTGGCAGTATGGTTATATTTAAACAGTTAAAAAAGTTGGTGGAAATATGAAAAAAATATTAGTGACAATTCCAATGGAAGAAAAACATAAGGAACAAATAAAAAGTATAGCTTTTGATGCAGAGATAATATATATATCAGCAAAAGAGGCAGATAAAGAAACAGTTCACAGTGCAGATATAATTTTGGGAAATGTTCCTGCGGGGATATTAAAAGGGAATACAAAATTAAAATGGCTGCAGCTTAACAGTGCAGGAGCAAACAATTATACAGCAGAGGGGATATTAAATGAGGGAACAATACTGACAAATGCAACAGGTGCTTACGGTCTTGCAATAGCAGAACATATGCTTGGAATGCTTCTGGCAGTACAGAAAAAAATACATCTTTATAATGCGAATCAGAAAGAATGTTTGTGGAAAGATGAAGGACCGGTAACTTCAATTTACGGCTCTAAAACCCTTGTAGTAGGATTGGGAGATATCGGCGGAGAATTTGCAAAAAGAATGAATGCTTTAGGAAGTGAAGTTTATGGAATAAGAAGAAACAAAACAGATATTCCTCCTTATCTTAAGGATGTTTATCAGCTTGATATGCTTGAAAAAATTCTTCCTGAATTTGATATAGTAGCTCTTTCTCTTCCGGAAACAAAGGAAACAACAAATCTTTTTAATAAAGAAAAATTTGATAAAATGAAAAAAGGAGCAATTTTGTTAAATGTAGGAAGAGGATCTTCTGTAAATGCTGAAGATTTATGTGAGGCTTTAAACAGCGGAAAACTTGCAGGAGCAGGAATTGATGTAACTGAGCCCGAACCCCTTCCAAAAGAAAGTCCATTATGGAAAGCTGAGAATCTTGTGCTTACTCCCCATGTGGCAGGTGGATATCATCTTAAAGAAACTTTGGAAAGAATAAGAAAAATAACAATAAATAATCTTAAGGCATATTATAAAAATGAGCCTATGAAAAATCTTGTGGATTTTAAAACAGGATATAGAAAATTTGTGAAGTAAGAAATACAAATCCATAGGAGGATATAGTGGAAACACTTTTAACAGAAAGTATAAAAACAAGTTTAATAAATAAAGAGTTAGAATCATCTTCAGCTTATCAGCACAGGCTTCTTTCAAATAATGAAGAAAAAATAATTTCTGTTATAAGAAAAGAACTAGAAGAGTGCGATGAGTTTATAATCTCTGTAGCCTTTATAACAGAGGGAGGAGTTGCTCTTATTCTGGAACAGCTTAGAGTATTGGAAGAGAGAGGAATAAAAGGAAAAATTCTTACAGGAGATTATCTTAACTTTACACAGCCAAAAGTATTAAAAAGACTTTTAAAATATAAAAATATAGAGCTTAAAATATTATCAAATGAGAAATTCCATGCTAAAGGATATTTTTTCAGAAAAAATAATTTATGGACAATGATAGTGGGGAGCAGCAACCTTACTCAGACAGCCCTTACAGTAAATTTTGAATGGAACTTAAAAATAAATTCTTTTAAAGATGGAAAAATAGCAGAAGAAATTTTAAATAATTTTTATAGTGTTTTTAACAAACTTCCTGAAACAGATATGGAAGCAATAGAAAATTATGAAAAAATTTATAAACTGGCAAAAGAATATGAAAAAATTCAAAGAAAAAAACAGAAAGTTTTTGAAGAAAGAGAAATAACTCCAAATATAATGCAGGAACAGGCATTGAAAAATCTGGAAGAATTAAGAAAAAGCACAGACAGAGGACTTTTGATAAGTGCAACAGGTACGGGAAAAACATATTTAAGTGCTTTTGATGTGAAAAGAGTAAATCCTAAAAAAATGCTTTTTATAGCACACAGAAAAACGATTCTGCAGAAAGCCAGAGAAACTTTTGAAAGTATAATACGAGATAAGAAAATGGCAGTTTATGGAGAGGATGATATTTCAAATACTGATTATATTTTTGCAATGGTGCAGACTTTAAGCAGAGAGATACATCTTAAAAATTTTCCTGAAAACTATTTTGATTATATAATAATAGATGAAGTACATCACGGAGGAGCAAAAACATATCAGACAGTTATAAATTATTTTAAGCCGAAGTTTCTTCTTGGAATGACAGCAACTCCGGAAAGAACAGATGATTTTGATATTTATGGATTGTTTAATCATAATATTGCATATGAAATAAGGCTGTATGACGCATTGAGAGAAAATCTTCTTTGTCCTTTCCATTATTTTGGAATATCAGATATTGTAATTGACGGAGAAAGTATAGATGAAAAAACTTCTATAAAGAAACTTGTGATAGACCAAAGAGTAGATCATATAATCGAGAAAAGCAGATACTATGGTTACAGCGGCGATAAACTTCATGGGCTTATATTTGTTTCAAGAAAAGAAGAGGCTGAAATTTTATGTGAAAAATTTAATGAAAGAGGAATAAAAACAGCAGCTCTTTTGGGAGATGATACAGACAATACAAGAGAAAAAGTAATAGAAGCTCTTGAAAAGGGAGAGCTTGAATATATAATTACAGTGGATATTTTTAATGAGGGTGTTGATATTCCATGTGTAAATCAGGTTATTCTTTTAAGACCAACAGAATCATCTATTGTGTATATTCAGCAGCTTGGAAGAGGGCTGAGAAAAAATAGTGGAAAAGAATTTGTAGTTGTATTAGATTTTATAGGAAACTATGAGAAAAACTTTTTAATTCCAACGGCAATTTCACAAAACAGCAGTTATGATAAAGATTTTATGAAAAGATTTATTATGAATGGAACAAATATGATTCCGGGAGAAAGTTCTGTTATATTTGAGGAAATAGTAAAAGAAAGAATTTTTGAAAATATAGGGAAAACTAATTTCTCTACTAAAAAGAATATTGAGCATGATTTCAAACTTCTTGAAAAACAGTTAGGAAGAATCCCAATGCTTTATGATTTCTTTATAAGGGATATGATAGAGCCAAGTGTGATACTTAAATTCAGAAAGAATTATGATGAAGTTTTAAGAATATTAAAACCTAAAGAAAATTTTGAAACTCTTTCAAAATTGGAAAATAATTTTTTAACATTTCTTTCAAGTTTCTTTACTCCTGCAAAAAGAGTACATGAAATGATAATTTTAAAAGAGTGTATAAAAAAAGAGAGAGTTTCTTTTGAAGAAATAGAAAATATTTTGGAAAGGGATTACAAACTTAAAAATCAGAAAGAGGCAGTTAAAAATGGATTTAAACACTTAGCTAAAGAGATTTTTACCAGTCTTTCAACAATGAAAGAGTTTGAGCCTGTTCTAATAAAAGAGGGAAAAGAATATAGACTTCATGACTTATTCAGAAAAGGTTATGAAAACAATAATCATTTTAAAAATCTTATTGATGATTTGATAAACTACAATTTTGCATACACAGAAAAAAATTATAAGCAGACAGGAGAGGAAACAATCTTAAAATATAAGGAGTATACAAAACAGGAAGGTTTCTGGCATTTGAATTTAGACTTTAATAACGGATATCAAGTGAGCGGATATACTGTTTTTGAGGAACTGAAAAAAGTAATGCTTTTTATAACTCTTGAGGACAGAGGTCCCTTTTCAAACTATCATAATAACTTTATAGACAGGCAGAGGTTTCCATGGTTTTCAAAAAGCAAAAGATGCCTTTCAAGAAACGGAGTTCTTACAATAGAGGGAAAAATTGCAGAAAATTATTATACTCTTGAGGCTTTTGCCAAAAAGAAAACAGGAGAAAATTTTTATTATCTGGGGCAGGTGGAAAAAGTAATCAGCGCCAAAGAGATAACAGGAAACAGAGGAGATGCTCTTGTTGAATATGAATTGAAATTAAAGTGTGAAGTTGAAAAAGAATTGCTTGATTATCTGGAAAGCTGAAAATAAAATAACTCTTGAATGAACTTCTACAAGTATGGTAAAATAAGGTATGATTGTAAAAAAATAATACTTTTATAATAAGAATGGTACATTTAAATTTATATGAGGGAGTGATGCACAAAATGACAAATTTTGAAAAGGAATATCAAAGTAAATTAGTTTCTGCTGAGCAGGCAGCAGCAATAGTTAAATCAGGAGATTTTGTTGATTATGGTTGGTGCGTGGCAACAACAGACGCATTTGATGCTGCATTAGCTAAAAGAATGCCTGAACTTACAGATGTAAAATTAAGAGGAGGAATTCTTTTAAAAGAACCTGAAGTATTTAAAATTGATAATCCAGGTGCACATTTTACATGGAACTCTTGGCATATGACAGGAATAGAAAGAAAAGCTGCAAGCAAAGGATTTGCTTTCTATGGTCCAATAAGATATTCAGAGCTTCCAAGATACTATAGAGATGGTGGAGCAAAAGTTGATATAGCTGTATTCCAAGCTACTCCAATGGACGAAAAAGGATTCTTTAACTTCAGTATAAGCCCTTCTCACATGATGGCTGTTTGCGAAATGGCAAAAACTGTAATAGTTGAAGTTAATAAAAATATGCCGGTATGTCAAGGTGGAATGGAACATTGTATTCATATTTCTAAAGTAGATATGGTTATAGAAGGAAACAACCCTCCATTAGGAATTTTACCAGCACCAACTCCGTCAGAAGTTGACATGAAAGTTGCGGAATTAATAGTTGAGGAATTATCAGACGGATGCTGTATCCAATTAGGAATAGGAGCTATGCCTACTGCTGTTGGTTCTCTTATAGCTAAATCAAACTTAAAAGATCTAAGCGTTCACTCAGAAATGTATGTTGACTCTTTCGTTGAAATGGCTAAAGCAGGAAAAGTTACAGGTTCTAAAAAGAATATAGACAGATTCAGACAAACATTTACATTCGCTGCAGGTGGAGCAGAAATGTATGAATATTTAAATAATAACCCAGAAGTTATGGCAGCACCAGTTGATTATGTAAACGATGTAAGAGTTATCTCTTCTATCGATAAATTTATATCAATCAACAACGCAGTTGACATTGACCTGTTTGGACAAGTTAATGCTGAAAGTGCAGGATACAAACACATAAGTGGTGCAGGAGGACAGCTTGACTTCGTTCTTGGTGCTTATTTATCAAAAGGCGGAAAAACTTTCATCTGCTTATCATCAACTTACAAAACAAAAGACGGACAATTAAAATCAAGAATTAGACCTATGCTTGAAACAGGTTCTATCGTAACAGACACAAGAGCAAACGTTCAATATGTTGTTACTGAATATGGAAAAGTAAACTTAAAAGGTAAAACAGGTTGGGAAAGAGCAGAAGCTTTAATCAGCATAGCTCATCCTCAATTCAGAGAAGAACTTATTGAAGAAGCTAAAAAATTAGGAATTTGGAAAAAATAATATAATTTAAATTATTAAGAGCTGCTTATTTTAACAGGCAGCTCTTTTTATATTGAATAAATATTATTTATTTTTATTTGATAAATCTAAGTATTTTTCATTTTTAAATTTATTGATTTTAGTAAAAAAATCTAAAATATTTTTAAGTTCATCATCGGTAAAATTTTCTAAAAGGAACATATCAAATTCATTTCTCTCTTTAATGAGATGCTTATAGATATCTATATATATATTTGAGCCTGTTTTGGAAAGAGAAAGGTAAATCTCTTTTTTATTTGACGCTGTTTGAGAAGTGTTTACATATCCCTCTTCTATAAGTTTTTTTACAACCTTGCTTGTATAACCTTTGCTTGATTTTGTTATTTTTGAAAGAAAAGTAACGTTCAAAGTATCTTTTAGGCCAATATAATATAGGAAAGAATATTCTGTAGGAGAAAGTTTGTAAGGAAGAGTTATATTGGCAAACTCATTACATTTTTCATTGATATAAATAAGTTCTTTTATGGAAAGATAAATTTCTGGAATATAAATATTTTTTGGATCTCTTAAAAGAAAATCTTTATAAAATTCTTTACTGTTTTCAACTAAATTAAAAAATTTTTTTACAACTTTATTTGACATATTAAAACCTGCCTTTCCAAAAAAGATAGTTTTCTTGGAAACATTATACTAAAAAGCGAATACTTATTCAAGAAAAAATAAGCAGAAAAAATGTGTGCACGGAAACAGTAATGTTTCTTATGAAACAAAAAATAAAGAGTACTAATAAGGAAAGTGCATTCAAAATCAGTATATTGACAGTACACGGAGAGCAAAGTATACTCTAGGCAGATTCAAGAAAAAACATATTTTAGACAGGAGGATTTTTATGAAAAGTGGATTTTCTTTATTACAAAGAGTAGGAAGAGCATTCATGCTTCCAATAGCCGTTCTCCCGATGGCAGGTATTCTTCTTGGTGTTGGAGGAGCATTTACAAGCAGTGCCATAATTGATACATATCATTTGACATTTTTAGCTCCAGGAACGGTAATGAACAGTATATTGGTATTATTATTGAATGCAGGTTTATTTATTTTTGCTAATTTGTCAGTAATTTTTGCAGTAGGTGTTGCAATAGGGCTTGCTAACAAAAATAAAGAAACAGCAGCTCTTTCGGCTTTGCTTGGCTTTCTTTTGTTTCACACAGTAATTGGAACAATATTAGGATTCATGGGACAGACAGCAGATACAACAACTGTACAGGCTCTTATGGAAAATGGAATGAGTTATGAAGCAGCAGTAGGAAAAGCAGCATTATACACTAAAGAATTGGGAATATTTACTTTACAGACAGGAGTTCTTGGAGGAATAATCTGTGGATGTCTTTCAGCTTTTATTACAAATAAATTCTCAGAAAAAACACTTCCAGATTATCTGGCGTTTTTCAGTGGAAACAGACTTGTTCCTGTATTAACAATGTTGTTTTTCATACCTCTTGGAGCAGTAGTTCCATTCATATGGCCTGCAGTTTTTGGTGGAGTTGTAAAAGCTGGTGAAACATTTACAGCTATGGGGCCCGTTGGAACATTTCTTTATGGATTAACAGGAAGACTTTTAAATGTATTTGGACTTCATCATGCTGTTTATCCATTGTTCTGGTATACAGAACTGGGAGGAACAATGGAGGTTGCAGGAAAGATTGTAGCCGGAGGACAGAAAATATTCTTTGCTCAGCTTGCAGATCCAACAACAATTCATTATTCAGCAGATGCAACAAGAACTATGACAGGTGGATTTCTTCCGATGATGTTTGGATTACCGGCAGCAGCTCTTGCAATGTATAAATGTGCAGACGCAGATAACAAAGCTAAAGTAAAAGGGATACTTGTTTCAGCAGCTCTTACATCATTTTTAACAGGTATTACTGAGCCTATTGAATTTACATTCCTGTTTGTTGCTCCTCCTTTATATGCAATTCATGCTCTTTTAGAAGGTATAGCTTACGGACTTATGCATTTTTTAAATGTTGCAGTGGGAATTACATTTTCAAGAGGAATAATAGATTTTACTTTCTTTGGTCTTTTACAGGGAATGGCAAAAACTTCGTATCAATGGATTTTAATAATAGGTCCTTTCTATTCAATTCTGTATTATTTCATATTTAAATTTATGATAGAGAAATTTAATTATATGACTCCAGGAAGAAAGGATGCAGAAGCTAAACTTTATACAAGAAGCGATTATAATGCAAAAAATAATGATGAAGATTTTATAGATGATATTGTAAATGCTCTTGGAGGAATAAAAAATATAGAGGGAATAGATGCTTGTATAACAAGACTTAGAGTAACAGTGAAAGATGAGAAATTAGTGGCAGATGACGAAAAATGGAAAGAACTTAAAGCTCGTGGAGTGATAAGAGCAGGAAAAGGTGTTCAGATAATTTATGGAACACAAGCAGAGATATACAAAAATAAAATTATAAAAAAATATAACTTATAAAGGAGGATAGTCGTGAAAAAAATACTTTTAATGTTTATTTTGATTTCAACTATTGTTTTAGGACGAGGAAGAGTTGAAGAGAAGACAATGTATTCTAATACTTTAGGCAGAGAGATAAAATATAAAGTATACCTTCCAAAAGAGTATGATAACGGTAAAGATTTTCAGGTATTTTTTCTTCTTCATGGATTATATGGAAGTGAACAGGACTGGACAGACCCACAGCAGGGGAGTGCAGCAGTTATATTCGATGAATTGATTTATGAAACACAGGCAGTAAAACCTATGGTTGTAATTATGCCTGACGGAGGAAATACTTGGTACATAGACAGTAATGAAAAAATTCAGACTGCTTATGAAAAAGATTTATTTCCATATGTTTTTCAAAATTATAAGATATCTAATGATAGAAAGAATGTTATTATTGGTGGACTTTCAATGGGAGGAAGCGGGTCTTTAAACTTCTTTTTAAGAAATCCTGAAAAATTTGGAAAAGTTATTTTACTGAGTCCTGCTGTTTATGATAAATTAACAGAAGAATTTTTAAGTGTTTCTCCAGTAACTCAGAAAGATATAAAAAAATCGTATTGGACTAACAATCTTGATAATTACAAAAAGAAAAGTGTAGCAGATTTAAAAACAGAAATGTATATTGTGATTGGTGATGATGACAGTTTAGTAAACTCAGTAGGAAAAGAAGACTTTCAAGAGAGAACAGTAGCTATATACAGAGAAATGAAAAATACAGGAAATAATGTTGAACTTAGAATTGTTAATGGAGGTCATATTTGGAAAGTATGGAGAGATGGTTTGAGAGAGGGACTTATTATGGTAAATAAAGGTCCTGATAATAAAAATGGTTTTTCAGCAGTTTAATAGTTAATATTTGAAATAAAGGATTGATGTATTTATTTTACAGCAATCCTTTGCTTTTTATAAAGAATAAATTTTTATAATAGAACAATAAATATTTCACAAACAGCATTAAATATTATAAAATATTTAAAAGCTATATTAGAAATGAAAGACAAATTAAAAGATTTAGAAATTTAAAAATTATTAATTTACAGGAGGTCAATTATGCCGTATATAAAAGTATCAGGTGTAGAAAAAGAAGAACTTTGCAGAATGAGTAAAGATTTAATTGATATTGTAGAAAAAGATATAGGAGTACCTAGAGAAAGAATAAGATTATTTTATTCTCCGGATATAGAAATAAGAGACGGAAAAGAGGAAGAGGGAAAAGTTATAGTAAATGTTGACTGGATGCCGAGACCTCAGGAACTTTGTGATAAAATGGCAGAGCTTTACAGAGAATATTTCTTCAAAGCAGAATATAAAAGTCTTAAAATGTATTTCACAGAATTCGTAAAAGAAAAGTATTATTTATATGAATAAAAAATAAACTGCTGCATATTTGAGTGCAGCAGTTTGCTTTTATTTCATTTTTTTATAAATTCTCGGTGAAAACAGAATAAGCACAGGGAAAATTTCAAGTCTTCCTAAAAGCATGCTGAAAGAAAGAACAATTTTGTTTAATGGTGTAAGTGAGGCATAATTTGATGTAGGTCCAAAAATATTAAGTCCCGGACCAATATTGTTAAATGTGGCAGCCACAGCACTGAAAGCGGAATCAAGATCTGGCACAGAGAATGAAATTATTAAAAGTATAACAACAAAAACACCTATATAAACAATCAGATAGCTTGAAATACTTTCCATCAAATCCTTTGTAACAGGTTTTCCTTCCATTTTTAAACTTACAATCCTGTTTATATTTCCCAGCTTTTTAAATTCCCTTATAGAGGCTTTTATAAAAATAACAACTCTTGATACTTTTAAACCTCCGGCAGTAGAACCTGCACATCCTCCCATAAACATCAGAAACAGCAGAATAATTTTTGAAAACAGCGGCCATTTATCAAAGTCTGCTGTTGAATATCCTGTTGTAGATACAATAGAGGATACTGTAAAGAAAACATCTCTTATCATTCTGCTGATACTGTTATATGAAGGATAAATATTAATGCATATAAGAGTTATAGAAATAAAAACTATTCCTAAAAACCATCTCATCTCTTCACTTTTGAAAAACTGTTTTATATTTCCTATAATTAAAATATAGAAAAGGTTAAAGTTCAAGCTGAATAAAAGCATTCCTATTCCGATAGTATAATCTATAGCAGCATTGTTATAGAAAGCAACACTAGTGTTTTTTATACCAAAGCCTCCCGTTCCCGCTGTTCCGAAAGCATGAAGAAGAGAATCAAAAAACGGCATTCCTTCAATCATAAGAATAACAGTAAGCAGAGCGGTCATAGCAAGATAGATAATATACAATATTCTTGAATTATAGCTCATTTTTGCAACAAGTTTTCCAAAAGTTGGTCCCGGAACCTCAGCCTTCATAAGATGAAGAGCCTGATTGCTGTTTTTTGGAAGAATAGCCAGAGCCAGAACCAGAACTCCCATTCCTCCCACAAGGTGGGTAAAACTTCTCCAGAAAAGAAGAGAATCTGGAAGAGCTTCTACATTAGTAAGAATACTCGCTCCTGTAGTAGTAAATCCGCTTACAGTTTCAAAAAAAGCATCAATTATTGATGGGATATATCCTGAAATAACAAAAGGCAGAGCCCCGAAAAAAGAAAGAAATATCCATGAAAGAGAGACAATAATAAGTCCTTCTTTAGCATATATTTTTTGATTAACAGGAAGTTTTCTTGAAAGAAAAAATCCTATAACTAAAAGCGTAACAATTACTGAAAAATAAGATTTATGCATTAAAGCACTTTCGTGAAAATAAAAACTTATGAAAAGCGGCAGAACCAAAAAGCATGCCTCTAATTTTAAGATATAACCTGTAACATATCTTATCATTTTTGTATTCATATATTTTCTCCGTTAAAAAAGTCAAAATTTATAATTTTATCTATATCATCAAGATATTGCTGTGCAGTGATTATAATTACTTTATCATTAGCCTGAATAGTATCGGCTCCTCCTGGAATTATAAGCTCATTTTTTCTTACAATATATGGAATAATAGTATTTTTCTTAATATGAAGATCTTTTAATGGTATGCCTATAACCTGACTGAATTCCTTTACTAAAAACTCTATTGCCTCAACTCTGTTGTCTGCAAGTCTGTAAAGGTTTTGAATATTATTTTCTCCCTGAGAACTTACACGAGATCTTACAATTTTAATAATATAGTCAGCTATAATTTTTTTAGGAGTAAGAATAGATTGTAAACCAACAAAACCAAGTACATTTAAAAGAGATGTACTGTTGATTTTTGTAATAGTTTTCTTAATTCCTATTTTATCAGCAAACATTGAAATTATAATATTCTCTTCATCTATACCTGTAAGAGAGATACAGGCATCATAATGTTTGAAATCTTCCTCTTCCAGAAGTTCCATATCCATACCATTTCCGTTTATAATTTCTGCTTGTTCATATATTTCACTCAACTCTCTTGCTTTTTCTTCCTGAGTTTCAACTATTTTCAGTTTCATTTTTTTCTTCAGAAGCTTATCTATAAGATAGTGTGTGATACGTCCTCCTCCAATAATAAATGCAGATTTAATACGTTCATCACATTGCCCCAAAGATTTGTAAAACTCTCCAAGGTCTGTATGCTTACCTGTTACATATATTCTATCGCCGCTTTTAAGAATAAATTTTCCTGTTGGAACAAAAACTTCCTGTCCTCTCTGAACTATACATACCAAAAGATTTTTAAAATATTTCTGCTTAAATTCAATAAGTGTCAGCTCATTAAGAAAAGAGTCGTTTTCTATTGATATTTCAACAAGGTTTACCTTATTTTCAGCAAATGATTCTACATTTAAAGCATTTGGGTATTCAAGATTTTTACAGATAAATTCTGCTGCCTCTGCTTCAGGGTTAAGCATAACATCTATTCCAAGAGATTCTCTCATAAATTCTATCTGCTCGGAATATTCAGGGTTTCTTACTCTGGCGATTGTATATTTTGCTCCCATTTTTTTCGCCATAACAGAAGAAATCAGGTTTATTTCATCGTTTGTAGTTACAGCTATAAATATATCAGCTTCGTGAGCTCCTGCATCTCTAAGGACTTCACGGTTTGCTCCATTTCCAACGATTCCCATAATATCAGAAATTGAAAGAACTTTATCAAGAATTTTTGCATCTTGCTCTATAAGGGTAATATCACTTCCTTCAGTAGAAAGATCTCTGCATAGAAGTTCACCGATTTTACCAGCTCCCACAATTATAATCTTCATAATAAATAACTCCTATCCTAAGTTTTAAAAACATTATAACAAAAATACACTATTAACTCAAATATTTAAAATATAAAGTTGTCAGAATAAAAATATATATATTTTATTTTGCTTCTATAATTATTATACCGAACTGTATTAAGACAGTTTTAAAACAGTCAAATCACAAAAAATTTTTTTATAAAATTTTTAAAAATCAAGATATAAAAAAATAAAATTATCTGTTATAGAACAGTGAGATTTGACAAAAATAGAAAATAATATTATAAATATATTAAAGAGGCAGTTAATATTCTAAAAAAATATTAAATGTTTTTTATTTAAAAATTTAAATCATATTAAGAACATAAATATATAATGGTTATGGTATTTGATTAAGATGATATTTGAAGGAGGAAGATTTTATGCACGATTTAAAAAACAAAGGAATAGGAACACAAGCTATACATGGCGGACATGCTAAAAACCCATTTGGAGCTTTAGCTACACCAATATATCAAACATCTACTTTCATATTTGATTCTGCTGAACAGGGTGGAAGAAGATTTGCTCTTGAGGAAGAGGGATATATTTACAGCAGACTCGGAAACCCAACAACTACAGTTGTAGAAGATAAAATTGCACTTCTTGAGCATGGAGAAATGGCAGTAGCTACTTCTTCAGGAATGGGAGCAATCTCATCAACATTATGGACTTTATTAAAAGCAGGAGACCATGTAATAGCAGATACAACTCTTTATGGATGTACATTTGCATTACTAAGCCATGGATTAACAAAATTTGGAATAGAAGTTGAATTTTTAAATACAGGAGATCTTGAAGCTGTAAGAAAAGCTATGAGACCTAATACAAGAGTAGTTTATCTTGAAACACCTGCTAACCCTAACTTAAAAATAACAGATATAGAAGAAATAGCTAAAATAGCTCATACAAATGAATATACAAAAGTTGTTGTAGACAATACATTTGCAACTCCATTCAACCAAACTCCATTAACTCTTGGAGCAGATATAGTCGTTCACTCAGCAACTAAATATCTAAATGGACATGGAGACGTAATAGCAGGTTTCGCAGTTGGATCTAAAGAACTTGTAACTCAAATCAAATTAGTAGGAATAAAAGATATGACAGGATCAGTTTTAGGACCTCAGGAAGCTTACTACATAACAAGAGGAATGAAAACTTTTGAAATCAGAATGGAAAGACACTGTTCTAATGCTATGAAAGTAGCAAAATGGTTAGCAAATCATCCAAAAATTGAAAAAGTATATTATCCAGGATTAGAAACTCATGAAGGGCATGATATAGCTAAAAAGCAAATGAAAAACTTTGGTGCAATAATATCATTTGAACTTAAAGATGGATTTGAAGCAGGTAAAACACTTCTTAACAGCTTAGAGTTATGTTCACTAGCAGTAAGCTTAGGAGATACAGAAACATTAATTCAACATCCAGCATCAATGACTCACTCTCCATATTCAAGAGAAGAAAGATTAGCAGCAGGAATTACTGATGGATTAGTAAGATTATCAGTAGGACTTGAAAATGTTGAAGATATAATTGCTGATTTAGAGCAAGGATTAGCAAAAGCATAATAACCGCCTACAAAACATGAATGTATATATTATAAAAGAAACGGGGGCTTTCAGCTCCTGTTTCTTTTTGCTTTATAAAATTAGTGATTAGTGAAATAAAAAGGCACTCCAAATGGAGTGCCTTAATTTGTTTATCTACGATTAACTGTTAAGCTTTCGTATTAAGGATTAGTACCATCCTCTAACTTTCATAGCTTCAGCAATTCTCTTAATAGATTTCATGTAAGTAGCTTGTCTGAAAGATACGTTCATTTCTTCTTTTAAAGCCCAGATAGGTTTGAATGCATCAACCATAGCTCTTTCTTCTTTTTCTTCAACTTCTTTTTCTGTCCAGTAGTATCCGTATAGGTTTTGTACCCATTCGAAGTAAGATACTGTAACTCCTCCAGCGTTTGTTAAGATATCAGGAGTAATTACAACACCTTTTTTGTAAAGGATTTCGTCAGCTTCTGGAGTAGTTGGTCCGTTAGCTCCTTCACATATTAATTTAGCTTTTATTAATTCAGCTTCGTGGTTTTTGATTGCGTTTTCAAGAGCACATGGAGCGATAGCGAATACGTCTAAAGCCCAGAATTCGTCCATAGAAATTTTTGTTGCTCCTGGAACAGAGAATAAAGTTCCGTCTTTTGCTTTTGCTTCTTCTAATTCAGCAAAAGTAAATCCTTCAGGTTTGTACATAGCGTAAGCTCCTTCGCTCTTAGCAAATTCAGCAACTGCTACAACTTTTCCACCTAATTTCATTATGTTTTTAACAGTATATTTTCCAACGTTTCCGAATCCTTGAACTGCTACAGTTTCTTTAGATAAGTCTGTTCCCATAGCTGTACAAGCTTCTCTCATAGTTACAGCAACACCGAATCCAGTTGCTTCGTTTCTTCCTTGAGATCCTCCATAAGTTAATGGTTTACCAGTGAATACTCCAATTGTTTGTTCTCCAGTTAATTTGTTGTACTCATCTTGCATCCATGCCATGATTTGTCCGTTTGTGTTTACGTCTGGAGCAGGAACGTCTACTTTTTCACCTAAGTATTTGTACATTCCTCTTACCCAACCTCTTGAAAGTTGCTCTAATTCTCTTTGAGATAATTCTGAAGGATCTACAGTGATTCCTCCTTTACCTCCACCATAAGGGATTCCAGTTACTTGACATTTGATACTCATCCAAATAGAAAGAGCTTTAACTTCATCAGCGTTAACGTTTTGGTGGAAACGAATTCCTCCTTTGAAAGGTCCTACAGCGTCATTGTGAGCTGATCTGTATCCTTTGAAAGTTTTTATTGAACCGTCATCCATTTTAACTGGAATAGAAATTTCGATAATTCTTTGAGGTTCTTTTAATAATTCATAAACTGCTGGGTCTGCTCCTAAAGCATCACATGCTTTTTTAACTTGAGCTTGTGCACTTAATAGTGGGTTTAAAGTTTCTTTTGACATGATAAAATCCTCCTTAAATATTGTACCAAATAAAAACAAAATATGTTATTGTAATGATACTGTGTAAAAATTAAAACTACATTTTATATTTGAATTATATATTTTTTGCTCTTAGTAGTCAATTACATTAAATCAATTTTTCATATAAAAAAAATATATAAAATATATGGAAGAATTGTATAGAAAAAGTATGATTAGATAAGAAAGATGTCAAAAAATGCCAAAATATAAAATAAAAATAAAAAAATAATATTTCTTTATTATGGTATAGTAAGTGAGCGAAATAAAAAATTACTGTATAATATATTGACACAATAAACAATTATGTGATATAAATTGATTGAATACATAATAAATTTTTTTATTTAATATTTTTTAATATAATTTAGGAGGTCTTATTAATGAAAGTAATATTTTATGGAGTTCGTGACGTTGAGGTACCTATTTTTGAGGCAGTAAACAAAAAATTTGGTTATGACATGACTTTAATTCCAGAATATTTAACAAACGAAGAAACAACAAGAAAAGCAGAAGGAAATGAAGTAGTAGTATTAAGAGGAAACTGCTTTGCTACAAAAGAAAGATTAGATATCTATAAAGAAATGGGAGTTAAATATGTAATGACAAGAACAGTTGGCGTTAACCATATTGACGTTCCATATGCAAAAGAATTAGGATTCAAAACAGCTTTTGTTCCTTTCTATTCTCCAAACGCAATAGCAGAGTTAGCTCTTTCTTTAGCAATGACTTTATTAAGAAACGTAGCATACACTGCTAATAAAACTAAATCTAGAAACTTTATTGTTGACAAACAAATGTTCTCTAGAGAAGTAAGAAACTGTACAGTTGGAGTTGTTGGATTAGGAAGAATCGGAATGACAGCTGCTAGATTATTCAAAGGTTTAGGAGCAAACGTAATCGGATACGATTTATTCCCTAAAACAGGAGTAGAAGACATAGTTACTCAAGTTTCTATGGATGAATTATTTGCTCAAGCTGATATCATTACTTTACACGCACCATACATTAAAGAAAATGGAAAAGTAATAACTAAAGAAGCTTTTGCTAAAATGAAAGATGGAGTTATCTTAATCAATACAGGAAGAGGAGAACTTGTTGATACAGAAGCTCTAGTTGAAGCTTTAGAAAGCGGAAAAGTTTACGGAGCAGGAATAGATACTTTAGATAATGAAGTTTCTATATTCTTCAAAGACTTCGGAGATAAAGCTTTAGAAGATCCAGCATTTGAAAAATTAGTTCAAATGTATCCAAAAGTATTAATCACTCCACACGTAGGATCTTATACAGATGAAGCTGCTTTAAACATGATTGAAACTACTTTTGAAAACATTAAGGAATATGTTGAAACTGGGGACTGTAAAAATAAAATAAAATAATAAAGTTTAAGTAAAAAACAAATTATATTGAGGGGGTTTTATTATGAGTTTTTCATTTAACATGTATCAAACTTTAGGATTAGCTATTGTCCTTTTACTATTAGGTAACTGGATAAAAACAAAAGTTGGAGTATTAAGAAAATACTTCATTCCTGCACCAGTTGTTGGAGGATTATTATTCTCTATATTAGCAACAATCGGTCACATGAACGGAATGTTTACTTTTGAATTTGACAACATTTTACAAGGATTCTTCATGGTTGTATTCTTTACAAGTGTTGGATTCCTAGCAAGCTTTGCTCTTCTTAAAAAAGGTGGAGTTGCAGTTGGATTATTCTTAGTATGTGCAGTTGTATTAGTTATCATTCAAGACGCTGTTGGAGTTACTTTAGCTAAAATGCTTGGATTAAACCCAGGAATCGGATTAGCAGCAGGATCAATACCATTAACAGGTGGACACGGAACAGCTGGAGCATTCGGACCATTCTTAGAAGAAAGAGGAGTTCAAGGAGCTACAGTAGTTGCTATCGCAGCAGCAACTTACGGACTTGTTGCAGGATGTATAATCGGTGGACCAATCGCTAAAAAATTAACTGACAGATTTAATTTAAAATGTACTGAAGGAACTAAAGAAGAAGCTAAAGCAGAAACAACAGAAGCTGTTGAACCAGTTACAGAAAAATCTATGTTCCAAGCAGTATGTATGATCGGTATAGCTATGGGAATTGGAACTACTATAACTCCAATCATTAAAAGTTTAGCAGGAATTACTTTACCAGCATACTTAATGCCAATGTTCGTTGCAGCTATAATGAGAAACGTAGTTGACGGAAGAGGAAAAACTCCAGTTGATGAAATTTCAATAGTTGGAAATATTTGTCTATCTCTATTCTTAGCAATGGCTATGATGACAATGAAGTTATGGCAGTTAGCTGACCTTGCTCTACCATTAATGACTATCCTATTAGTTCAAACAGTAATCATGGGATTATATGCTTACTTCGTAACATTCAACGTTATGGGAAGAGATTACGACGCAGCTGTTATGGCAACAGGACACTGCGGATTCGGAATGGGAGCTACTCCAAACGCAATTGCAAACATGGAAGCTTTCACATCTGTAAACGGATTCTCAACAAAAGCATTCTTTGTTGTTCCATTAGTAGGATCTCTATTTATAGACTTCTTCAATGCGACAATAATTCAAACATTTGCTAGTATCTTTGTTGGATAATTTAGTAATTGAAAAAAGTTAAATAATTAATACTGAAGGTGTTCTGCTGAATAAAGTAGAACACCTTTTTGTTTATGAAAATAATATTATCTGTATGTATTTTAAATAAAGTGAAAGAATAGTTGACGAAAATCTTTTTCTGTAATACAATTTAAATATAAATGGAATGCGTTCCATTATATGGAATTTATAAAATGAAGTTTAAGGGGGAAATAAAATGAAAAAAGTTCATAGTATGTATTTCAGTGGAACTGAAACTACTAAAAGAATGGTAAACTACATTGCTGATAAATTATCAGAACTGTTGAAAACAGAAAAAGAAGAATTTGATTTCAGCATTCTGGAAAATAGAAAATCAGAAAAGGTTTTTACAAGTGATGATATAGTTGTTTTTGGTGTTCCTGTAATAGCAGGAAGAGTTCCTAATGTATTATTAAAATATCTGGATACAATAAAAGGAAATGGAGCATTAGCAGTTCCTGTTGTACTTTATGGAAACAGAAATTATGATGATGCTCTAATAGAATTGAGAGATATTCTTGCAAAAGACGGGTTAAAACCTATTGCAGCCGGAGCATTTATAGGAGAACACTCATTTTCTAAAATTCTTGCTCAAGGAAGACCAGATAAAGACGACTTTGAAATAGCAGCAGATTTTGCAGAAAAAATTTATAAGAAGATAACAGATAAAGATTTTGATGCAGATAAATTAATAGAAGTTAAAGGGGAAACACCTTATCGTTACTATTACAAACCTAGAGATTCAAAAGGAGTTTTTGTAGATATACGTAAAGTAGTTCCAAAAACTAAAAAAGAATTATGTGATGACTGCAAATTATGTGCAGAGATATGTCCAATGGGGTCAATAGATCATGAGGATCCATCAAAAATAATAGGAATTTGTATAAAATGCTGTGCATGTGTAAAGAGATGTCCTAAACAGGCTAAATATTATGATGATGAAGGATATTTATATCATCAGCATGAATTGGAAGATCAATTTAAACGCAGAGCAGTGCCAGAAATATTTTATTAAAAACTTTTTTGCAAAATAATAATAACGGAGGAAAAATGGTTCAGAGCATACTAAGAGCTATAGAATTATTAGAAGTTTTAAACGGTACAGAAGAAAGTTACTCAATAGCTCAATTATCAGAAAAATTGAACTTGCCGCCAAGCACAATACATAGAATTCTGCAGACTTTATGCCATGCAAAATATGTTATACAAGACGAGAAATCTCATGATTATCAGTTAGGACCGGCTTTAATACCATTGGGATTAGGAGCTTCTAAAAGGCTTCATTTAAGAAATATAGCTTATTCTGTAATAAAGAAGATAGCTGCAGAAACAGAGGAAGACAGCTTCTTAATTGTACCGATAGGAAATAAAGGAGTCGTGCTTGACAGAGTTGACGGACCTAGTACTTTGAAAATAGTAGAAGAATTTGGATATGAAATGTATCTTCACAGTGGTGCAGTAAGAAAGGCTTTACTTGCTTTTCAAAGTCAGGAGTTTATAGATAATTATATAGAAGAGGTATTATCATCACCTAAGTGTTTTCCTAAAATTTCAAAAGAAGAACTTCTTGAATCTTTAAGAAAAACAAGAGAAGAGGGAGTTGCTTTATCTTCTGGAGATTATTTGAAAGGAACAATAGGAATAGGTGCTCCTGTATTTGATGCTTCAGGAAAAGCTGTTGCATCAGTAGGAATAGTTGTTCCAACTGTGAAGGTTGATGATGAAAAATTTGAAAATCTGAAAAATATCATAAAAAAACGTGCAAGAGAGTTATCTAACTCTTTAGGATATTTTTAGGTCGATAAAATAAAAAGTGAAATATATAAAAAAAGCATAATATGAATTTATAAAAAAGATAGTATATAAAGCTAATATATATATTTTAAATATTGTTTATTAATAGTGCAGTATGAGTAAAAAAAGTCTATAAAGAAAGAAAAAAATATGTTGACTAAAAGGAACTTCCGTAATATAATTCAAATATAAAAACGGAATGCGTTCCACAATATGGAATTTAAATTCAAGGGGGTGTTAGAAATGTTTACTAGTAATGTTATGAGTATCGGAGAATCAATAATTATATCTGGTCTGGGACTTACAATTGTTTTTATGGCCTTAGTTATACTTGCAGTTTTAATTTTGATATTCTCAAGAGTTTTTGAAGCAATAATTCCAAAAGAAGTACCTGTTAAAACTGAAGTTAAAAAGGCAGCAGAACCTAATAACGACGAAGAATACGCAGTTTTAGTTTCAGCTATCCACGAAGAAATGAGATCTTTAAAAGGTAAGTTTAGAATTACTTCAATAAAAGAAGTTAAATAGTTTGTAAAAAAATTAAAAAATAAAATTTAAAAAAGGAAGGGATTATAAATTATGAAATATGTAGCAACTTTAAACGGAAAAAGATATGAAGTGGAAATTGAAAGAGTTGATGAGTACAGACCATTAACAGCAGCAGAAATCGCATCAGGAGTTTCAGCTCCAGTTAAACCAGTAGTAGCAGCTCCAGTAGAAAAAGCAGCACCTGCACCAGCTCCAGTAGCAGCAGCACCTGCAGCTCCTGCTCCAACACCTGCACCAGCAGCAGCTCCTGCAGCAAGCGGAAGCGGAGAAACTGTAGTAAGTCCATTACCTGGAACAGTATTAGACGTTAAAGTAAACGTTGGAGATTCAGTTAAACTTGGACAAGTTGTTGTTATACTAGAAGCAATGAAAATGGAAACTGAAGTAGTTGCAGGTTGTGACGGAGTAGTAGAATCAATTTTAATCAAAAAAGGCGATGCAGTAGACACAGATGCGGCTTTAGTTGTCCTTAAATAGGGAGGGAGAAAATGAATTTCTTTTCAGTATTAAAAGGATTACTGCTTGAATCTGGGTTTATAGCAATGACTTGGCAGGAAGCAGTAATGATATTAGTATCATGTATCCTAGTTTATTTAGCAATAGTTAAAAAGTTTGAACCGTTATTACTTTTACCAATAGCTTTTGGAATGTTCTTAGCTAACTTACCTATGGCTGGTTTAATGAAAGAGGCTGAGCCTTGGTATTCATCTGGAATATTACAAATTATATACAAGGGAGTTAAGAGTAGCTTATTCCCATGTTTAATATTCATGTGTGTTGGAGCAATGACAGACTTCGGTCCATTAATTGCAAACCCAATCAGTTTATTATTAGGAGCAGCAGCTCAATTTGGAATTTACATTGCGTTTATGCTTGCTAATGCTACTGGATTATTTACTCCAGGAGAAGCAGCAGCAATCGGTATCATCGGTGGAGCAGACGGACCAACAGCTATTTATATAGCTAACAACCTTGCACCACAATTAGTTGCACCAATTGCCGTAGCAGCTTATTCATATATGGCTCTTATTCCATTAATTCAGCCTCCAATTATGAGACTGTTAACAACAGAAAAAGAAAGAAAAATTAAAATGGGACAACTTAGAAAAATAAGTAAAGCTGAAAAAATAGCTTTCCCAATAATAGTAACTTTATTCTGTTCTTTATTACTTCCATCAGTAGCTCCATTAATCGGTATGTTAATGTATGGAAACATAATGAGAGAATCAGGAGTTGTAGCACGTCTTTCTGATACAGCTCAAAACGCTTTATGTAACATAGTTACAATTCTTTTAGGACTATCAGTTGGAGCAACTGCAAATGGAACAATATTCCTACGTACTCAAACATTAGCAATAGTTGCTATGGGACTTACAGCATTTGCTTTCTCAACAGCTGGAGGAGTTCTTTTAGGAAAATTATTATGTTTAATAACTGGTGGAAAAATAAATCCATTAATCGGATCAGCTGGAGTATCAGCAGTTCCAATGGCAGCTCGTGTTGCTCAAGTAGAAGGAGCAAAAGCTAACCCAACTAACTTCTTATTAATGCATGCTATGGGACCAAACGTAGCAGGAGTTATCGGATCAGCAGTTGCAGCCGGATTCTTTATGATAATATTTAAATAAAAATTAAGTTTAAGTAAAATAAAAACAATAATAGACAGGGGAGGTTTTTAACTGTGAGTAAAGTATGTTCATTATCAGAAGCAGTTTCAAAATTTGTAAAAAGTGGTGACCATATAGTAATCGGAGGTTTTACAACAAATAGAAAACCTTATGCATTAGTATATGAAATCTTAAGACAAGGACTTAAAGACTTTGTTGGTGAAGGTGGTCCTGCTGGTGGAGATTGGGATATGCTGATAGGAGCCGACAGAGTAAAAGCTTATATTAACTGTTACACTGCCAACTCTGGAGTAACAAACGTTTCTAGACGTTTCAGAGAATACTATGAAAAAGGTAAACTTCATATGGAAGATTACTCTCAAGACGTTATTATGCTTATGCTTCACGCAGCATCTTTAGGATTACCTTATTTACCAGTTCGTTTAATGATGGGAACTGACTTAGTAAACAAATGGGGAATCAGCAAAGAAGTACGTCAAACAATAGATAAATTACCAAACGATAAATTTGTATATGTAGATAATCCATTTAACCCAGGAGAAAAAGTAGTAGCTGTACCAGTTCCAAAAATTGACGTAGCAGTTATCCACGTTCAAAAAGCATCTCCAGATGGAACTTGTTCTATCATAGGTGACGAATTCCACGACGTTGACATCGCTATTGCAGCAAAACACTGTATAGTTACTTGTGAAGAGTTAGTAAGCAACGAAGAAATTCGTTTAGATCCTACTAAAAACTCTATTCCATGTTTCTGCGTAGACGCTGTTGTTCATGCACCATATGGAGCACACCCTAGCCAATGTTATGGATACTATGACTATGACAACGCATTCTTCAAAATGTATGACGTAGTAAGTAAAACTCAAGAAGACTTCGATAAATTCTTAGACGAATGGGTTTACGGTGTAGAAAATCATGAGGCATACCTAAATAAATTAGGTGCAACTCGTTTATTAGATTTAAGAGTAGTTCCTGGATTAGGATACGCTTCTAAAAAAGTTGGAAAATAAAAAACACGGAAAAGGAGTGAAATAAAGAATGGCTGATTACACTAAATATACAAATAAAGAAATGCAAGCAGTTACAATTGCAAAACAAATTAAAAACGGGCAAGTAGTTATCGTTGGAACAGGTCTTCCTCTAATCGGAGCATCTGTTGCAAAAAGAGTATTTGCACCTGAATGTAATATAATAGTAGAAAGCGGACTTATGGATTGTAATCCAATAGAAGTTCCACGTAGTGTTGGAGACAACCGTTTCATGGCTCACTGTGGAGTACAATGGCCAAACGTTCGTTTCATAGGATTCGAAGCTAATGAATGGTTACACGATTCTGAAAGATTAGTTGCTTTCATAGGAGGAGCTCAAATAGACCCTTATGGAAACGTTAACTCAACTTCAATTGGAGATTACCATCATCCAAAAACTCGTTTCACTGGTAGTGGAGGAGCAAACGGAATTGCAACTTACTCTAATACAATAATAATGATGCAGCACGAAAAACGTCGTTTCATAGACAAAGTTGACTATATAACAAGTCCAGGATGGATGGATGGACCAGGAGGAAGAGAAAGAGTTGGACTTCCTGGAAACAGAGGACCAATAATGGTTGTTACAGATAGAGGAATCTTAAAATTCGACGAAGAAACTAAACGTATGTATCTAGCTGGGTACTATCCAACTTCATCTCCAGAAGATGTATTAGAGAACACAGGATTTGATATAGATGTATCAAGAGCTGTATTATTAGAAGCTCCAGATCCAGAAGTTATTCGTATGATTCGTGAAGAGATCGACCCTGGACAAGCATTTATAAAAGTTCCAGTAGAAGAAAAATAATTAAAATTTAATAAAAAGAATAAACAAGCACAAAAAACGGAGGTAGAAGTCCGTTTGTGCTTGTTTATATAGACATAAGCTTTGTAAATATAAAAATTTCAGGAGGAAAAAAATGGGTCAATATTCAATGCCTAAATATTTTCAAAATATGCCAACAGTAGGAAAAGGACTTGCTGCAAAGAATGCAGATAACGAAGCTAGCTTAAGAGCAGTTGAAGAGGAATTAACAAAGTTAATAAAAGAAATTCAAGCAGAAGGTCGTCCTGACGAATCAATGAACAAAGTAGGACAAATGACAGCTTTACAACGTGTAAACGCTTTAGTTGACAAAGGAACTTGGTGTCCTTTAAACAGCTTATTCAACCCTGAAGGAAACTCTAACGGATCAACTAGTATAGTTAAAGGTCTTGGACGTATCAATGGAAAATGGGCTGTTGTAGTTGCTTCAGACAACAAAAAGAAAGCAGGAGCATGGGTTGCTGGACAAGCTGAAAACCTATTAAGAGCTTCTGATACAGCTAAATGCTTAAATATACCTTTAGTATATGTATTACAATGTAGTGGAGTAGATTTCCCTGAACAGGAAAAAGTTTATCCTAACCGTCGTGGTGGAGGAACTCCATTCTTCAGAAATGCTGAACTTCAACAATTAGGAATTCCAGTAATCGTAGGAATCTACGGAACTAACCCAGCTGGTGGAGGATACCACAGTATCAGTCCTACTATCCTTGTAGCTCACCAAAAAGCTAATATGGCAGTTGGAGGAGCAGGAATCCTTGGAGGAATGAATCCTAAAGGATTTATAGATATGGAAGGTGCAGAACAAATAGCTGAAATGGTTGAAAAATCAGGAAAACAAACTCCTCCAGGATCAGTATCAGTTCACTTTGGTGAAACTGGATTCTTCAGAGAAGTTTATGCAGAAGAAATGGGTGTTATAGAAGGAATTAAAAAATACATTGATATGCTTCCAGCTTACAACGTTGATTTCTTCCGTGTTGCTGATGCTGTTCAACCTGCATTACCAGCAGATGATTTATATTCAATCATCCCTATGAACCAAAAGAAAACTTATGACATTTACGAAGTAATCGGACGTTTATTTGACGGAAGTGAATTTGCTGAATACAGAAAAGGTTACGGTCCAGAAATCGTAGCTGGTATAGCTAAAGTAAACGGATTATTAGTAGGAGTTATAGGAAACGTTCAAGGATTCTTAATGAAATATCCTGAATATAAAGAAAATTCTATCGGAATTGGTGGAAAATTATACCGTCAAGGTCTAATAAAAATGAACGAATTTGTAACTATGTGTGGAAGAGATAAACTTCCTATCGTTTGGTTACAAGATACAACAGGTATCGACGTAGGAGACGACGCAGAAAAGGCAGAATTACTAGGATTAGGACAATCTCTAATCTACTCTATTGAAAACTCTAAAGTTCCTCAATTAGAAGTAATTTTAAGAAAAGGATCTGCAGCTGCTCACTATGTATTAGGAGGACCACAAGGAAACAACACTAACGCATTCTCTATTGGAACTGCAGCAACTGAAATCTATGTAATGCCTGGAGAAACTGCTGCTTCAGCAATGTACTCTAGAACTCTTGCAAAAGATAAGAAAGCAGGAAAAGATTTACAGCCTACAATAGACAAAATGAACCAAATGATCGAAGACTTCACAACTAAGTCTAGACCTAAGTTCTGTGCTGAAAAAGGAATGGTAGATGAAATAGTAGACTTAACAAGCATCCGTGCTTATATGGAAGCATTCGTTGAATCAGCTTACCAAAATCCAAAATCTATCTGTGCATTCCATCAAATGCTAACACCTAGAGCAATCAGAGAATTTGAAAGTTTAAAAAAATAATAAATAACATAAAAATTTGAAAAATCTAAAATAGGGAAAAGATGTAGTTATTATTTAAAGAATAATTTTTTATTGGTTGGGGTTATTTTATCCCAACCAATAGTACATCATATTGGGGGGACTAAATGCTTATTTTAAAATTAGATATATTTCAATCACTACTAATAACAGTTTTATTAATATACTTTGGAAAATACGTTAGAAATCTATTTCCAATACTAAAAAAATATTGTATTCCATCAGCAGTTGTTGGAGGGTTATCATTTGCTATTTTAACTTGTATTCTATACAAAATGGGAATAGCTGAAGTTAAATTTGATATAAAAGTAACTAACCAGTTATTCTATTGTGTATTCTTTGCAGCAAGCGGAACATCAGCAGGTCTTGCATTGTTGAAAAAAGGTGGAAAATTAGTTGCTATCTTTACTGTGTTGGCAGCAGTTCTGGCTTTCTTACAAAATGCAGTGGCAGTTTCATTAGGAAAAGTATTAGGTGTTGCTCCGTTAATAGCTTTAATGACAGGTTCTATACCAATGACAGGAGGACATGGAAATGCAGCATCTTTTGCTCCTGTAGCTGAATCTTTCGGTGCAGTGGGAGCTATGGAAGTTGCAGTTGCAGCAGCAACATTCGGACTAATTTCCGGAAGTATTATTGGAGGACCAATAGGAAACAGATTAGTACAAAAATATAATCTAAAATATGATAATTTAGATGCAGGGGATTTAGGTGTTGAAGCAGCACAGAAATTCTTTGTAGACAAAGAAAGATCACTTAATGCAGTTTGTCTTATGTTCGTAGCAACTGGAATAGGGTCAATTTTATTTGCAATATTAAAAGTTGTTCTTCCAGGGGTAACTCTTCCAATCCATGTATTATGTATGTTTGGTGGATTAATGATAAGACTTGGATTTGACGCAACAGGACATGAAGATGAAGCACTTTATGAATCTATGGATATAGTTGGAGAAATTTCTCTTGCAATGTTCGTAACAATGTCAATTATGAGTATGAAATTATGGCAGTTAGCAGATCTTGCTATTCCAATGGTAATACTTCTATTGGCACAAGTTCTTCTTGCATACTTATTCTGTACTCAATTAACATTCAGACTGTTAGGTAAAAATTATGATGCAGCTGTAATGGCAGTAGGACATACAGGATTTGGTCTTGGAGCAGTTCCAGTATCAATGGCAACAATGAAGAGTGTGTGTGACAAATATGCTTATTCAAAATTAGCTTTCTTTGTAGTGCCCGTAATAGGTGGATTAATAAGTAACTTTACAAATGCAGCAATAATAACTATGTTCTTGAATATGTGCAAATAAATTTAAATTGATTAGATAAGAGAAATAAAATTTCGGAGGTAAGAATGAGCGTTTATACAATGGGAATCGACATAGGATCTACAGCATCAAAAAGTGTAATTATGAAAGATGGAAAAGAAATCGTTTGTAAAGCATTAATTGATGTAGGGGCAGGAACAAGCGGACCTGGTAGAGTAATTGAAGAAATCCTTGAAAAAAGCGGAATGAAAAAAGAAGACATGGCATGTGTTCTGGCAACAGGATACGGACGTAACTCTTTATTAGATCTCGCTGATTATCAAATGAGTGAGCTAAGCTGTCATGCTAAAGGTGCTCATTATTTATTTCCAAATGTCCGTACAGTAATTGATATTGGCGGACAGGATGTAAAAATATTAAAAATAGGTGCAAACGGAATTTTAATGAACTTTGTAATGAACGATAAATGTGCAGCTGGAACAGGAAGATTCTTAGATGTAATGGCAAAAGTTCTTGAGGTTAAAGTAAGTGACCTTGAAAAATTGTCAGCAGAATCAACTAAAACAGTAAACATTAGTTCTACTTGTACTGTATTTGCTGAGTCTGAAGTTATTTCTCAGCTTGCAAAAGCAACAGATAAAAGAGATATAATAAAAGGAATTCACAGATCAGTAGCAGGAAGAGTTGGAGGGCTTGCTAAAAGAATAGGATTAGAAAATGATCTTGTTATGACAGGTGGAGTTGCCCTTAACCATGGTGTTGTATCAGCTCTTGAGGAAGAGTTAAAGTTTAAAATATTAACTTCTCCATTAACTCAATATACAGGAGCAATTGGAGCAGCATTATTTGCTTATCAAAAAGCAACAAAATAGAAGCAGTAAAAATAAAAAAGGAGTGGAATAAAACATGAGCGAAGTAAATAAGCCAGTAGAAGAAAAAAAACCAGCTAAGGTTGTGCTTAGAGAATTAGTAGAAAGAGAAGTATATCAAGCAGCATGGGAAGCTAAAAAAAATGGAGAGCCAGTAGGTTGGTCATCATCTAAATTCCCTTCTGAAATATGCGAAGCTTTAGGATTAAAACTAGTTTATCCTGAAAACCAAGCAGCAGCTATCGGAGCAAAACATGGTGGAGAAAGAATGTGTGAACATGCAGAAGCTATGGGATTTGACAACGATATCTGTGCTTATGCAAGAATCAACTTAGCATATGCAGCTGGATTCGAAGCAGAAGAAAAACCAATGCCTCAACCAGATTTCGTATTATGTTGTAACAACATCTGTAACTGTATGACAAAATGGTATGAAAACCTTGCTAGAATGCATAACATTCCATTAATCATGATAGACGTTCCATACAGCAATACAAAAGAAGTAAGCCAAGCTCAAGTAGATTACTTAAGAGGACAATTTGATGACGCTATAGTACAATTAGAGAAAATAGCTGGTCGTAAAATGGATATGAAAAAATTTGAAGAAGCTTGTGAAAACGCTAACCGTTCAGCAAAAGCATGGTTAAAAGTATGTTCTTACTTACAATATAAACCATCTCCATTTGCTGGATTTGACTTATTCAACCACATGGCTGATATAGTAACAGCTCGTGCTAAAAAATCAACAGCTGAAGCTTTTGAGGCATTAGCAGAAGAATTAGAAGCAAACGTAAAAGCAAACAAATCAACTTGGAAATATGATGAAAACTACAGAATCATGTTTGAAGGAATCCCTTGTTGGCCACAATTACAAAAATTATTTGCACCATTAAAAGAAAAAGGAATCAACACAACAGCAGTTGTTTATGCACCTGCATTCGGATTCGTTTACAACAACATGGACGAATTAATGAGAGCTTACTGTGTTGCACCTAACTCAGTTTGTCTTGAAAAAGGTGTTGAGTGGAGAGAAACTCTATGTAAAGAAAACCACGTAGACGGAATATTAGTTCACTACAACAGAAGCTGTAAACCATGGAGCGGATACATGCCTGAAATGGAAAGAAGATTCCGTAAAGATTTAGGAGTAGCAGTTGCAGGATTTGATGGTGACCAAGCTGACCCTAGAAACTTCTCTGACGAGCAATACAGAACTCGTGTTGAGGGATTATTCGAAGTAATGGAAGCAAACAGAGCTAAAAAAGAGGGAGGAGACAAATAATGACTAGAATTGAGGAGTTATTAAATAATTTTAGAGAAATAGCATATAATCCAGAAAAGCAATTAGCTAAATATAAAGCTGAAGGGAAAAAAGTAATCGGATGTTTCCCTTACTATGTTCCTGAAGAAATAGTATACGCTGCAGGAATGGTTCCATTTGGAGTTTGGGGAACTCACGGAACAATCAGCAGAGCAAAAGAATATTTTGCATCTTTCTATTGTACAATAGCTCAAATGAACTTAGAAATGGCATTAGAAGGAAAATTTGATGGATTATCAGGAGTTATCTTATCATCTATGTGTGATACTTTACGTCCATTAACTCAAAACTTTAAAGTGGCAATACCTCAATTACCATTTATGTTCTTAGCACATCCACAAAACAGAAAACCTGAATATGGAATTAAATTCACTATGCATGAATTTGGTAGAGTAAAAGGACAATTAGAAGAAATAGCTGGGCATAAAATTGAAGATGAAAAAATGTTTGAAGCTTTCAAAGTTTATAACGAAAGCAGAGCTACAAGAAAAGAGTTCGTTAAACTTGCTGGACAACATCCAGAAGCAGTTTCTGCAGTAAACAGATCAGCTGTTCTAAAAAGTGCTTTCTTTATGTTAAAAGATGAGCATACAGCTATGTTAAAAGAATTAAACGCAGAATTAGCTAAATTACCAGAAACAAAATGGGACGGAGTTAAAGTTCTTGTTTCAGGAATTATAAATGACAACCCTACATTATTAGGATTATTCGATGAGTACAAAATAGCTATCGTAGCTGATGACGTTGCTCACGAATCAAGAGCATTCACAACAGATGTTCCTATGGATATAGAAGATCCTATCAGAGCATTAGCAGTTCAATTTGCTAACCAAGATAACGATACAATTCTATATGATCCATTAATCGAAGAGCGTCCAAAATATGTTGCTAACAAAGCAAAAGAAGCTGGAGCAGACGGTGTTGTAGTAGTTATGATGCAGTTCTGTGACCCAGAAGAAATGGAATATCCATCATTAAGAAAAGCTCTTGATGAAGCTGGATTACCTCATATCAAATTTGGATTTGATCAACAAATGGTAGACTTCGGTCAAGCAAGAACATCATTACAAGCTTTCGCAGAAAGCCTATAATTTTAAGCTCCCAAACTTAACTTAAATAAAAAATTAAAAAGCAACAGGAAACTGTTGCTTTTTAAGATTTTTAGATTTTTTTATTATAAGGAGGAGAAAAATGAAGTTTGTATCTTTTAAAGATTTATGGACAATGAATGATTATCTGGGAATACTTGATGAAGAAAGAAAAGAAATTTATAAACTAAATGGTTTTAGATTATCAAGAGAGTATACTTCCATGCAGGATTTAATAGAAAATTTTAATCAAGAAGATTATGACAGAATACAGGAAGTGCTGGCAACAGAAGAGAGAAGAGTAAGAACTTTTACGACAGGTAATGTAAAAATACTTCCTCCTCTTGAAAGAACGGTACATGATATAATATGTGCAGGTTTTAACTATATGGACCATTTGAAAGAGATAAAAAAAGATACAACAAGCAAGCCTTTAAATAGTGTATATTTTACAAAAAGAGCAAGTGTAATAATAGGTCCTAATGATGAGATAGACGGACATCTTGATATAGACGAAGCTCTTGATTATGAAGTTGAACTTGCTGTTATTATAGGAAAAAAAGGATATAAAATCTCTGCAGAAGAGGCAGAAGATTATATTTTTGGATATACTATAATGAATGATATATCTGCAAGAGGACTTCAGGGAAAATACAGACAGTGGTTTATAGGAAAGAGTTTAGATACTTTTACTTCAATGGGACCTGCTATTGTGTATAAAGATGAATTGAAAATGCCTTTTAACTTAGAAATTTCAAGTTATTTAAACGGAGAATTAAGACAATCATCTAATACTGACTTGATGATAACAAATATAAAAGATATGATAGCAGAACTTTCTCAGGGAATTACATTAGAACCGGGAGATATTATATCAACAGGAACATGTTCCGGAGTAGGAGTAGGATTTAAACCTCCTAAATATATGAAATCAAAAGATGTTATTGAATGTAAAATAGAAAGAATAGGAACTTTAAGAAATGTAGTAAAATAAAAATTGTGAGAGTGATTAAATGCAGTTAAGTATATATCATTTATTGGGAATAGGATTAGTAGTTGTGCTTATGTGTATTATAGGTATTTTTTCCGGGAAGAATACCAAAAACGCCAAAGATTTTAATACTGGAAATTCAGGACTGACAACAGCAGTAATAGTGGGAACTATAACAGGAACACTTGTAGGAGGAGCATCAACAATAGCAACTACACAGCTGGCTTTTGAATATGGTTATTCTGCTTTGTGGTTTAATTTAGGTTCGGGGCTTGGCTGTCTGTGTCTTGGTTTATTTTTTATAGATAAATTAAGAAAAAATGATACACTGACTATTCAAGAGATGCTGGAAAAAAGATATGGAACAAAAGTTAGAATAATATCAGCTCTTTTCAGTTCTCTGGGAATATTTTTGAGTATTATAGCTCAGCTTTTTTCAGCTATAACCATTCTGGTAACAGTATTTCCTATAAGTATTACTACAGCGGGGATTATAGCCTGTCTTGTAATGGGGTCCTATGTTGTTTTTGGAGGAATAAAGGGAACAGGAATAATAGGAGTAATAAAATTATTTTTATTATACTGTGCTTTAATATTTATGGTATATACAGCATTGAGTTCAATAGATAATTTTAAAAATTTTGCTGCATATTTTCCACAGGAAAAATATTTTAATGTTTTTGCAAGAGGAATGTGGAAAGATATAAGTGGTGGTTTATCACTGATGCTTGGGGTAATATGTACGCAGACATATGTTCAGGTAGTAATAGCAGGAAAAGATAAGAAAGCTGCTTTTCAAGGAACAATATTAAGTGCTGTGCTTATTCCTCCTATAAGTCTTGCAGGGATAGTTGTGGGAATGTTTATGAAATATCATTTTCCAGAAATGAACTCTGCTCTTGCTTTTCCAATGTTTGTAATAAATTATATTCCTGACTTTATCGGCGGACTTATTTTGGGAACCCTGTTTGTTGTTATAACAGGTTCAGGAGCAGGTCTTGTTCTTGGAATATGCAGTATTTTTTCAAATAATATTTATCCTAAAATTATGCCTAATCTAAAAGAAAGCAGAAAACTATTTATGATAAGGGCAACTATTGTTGCAGTTCTTATTTTAACATTCTCTACAACTCTTGGAGACGGACAGGACTTAATATTGGAATGGAGTTTTATGGCAATGGGATTAAGGGCAATGACAGTGCTTTTCCCAATGTGTAGTATTCTGTTTTTAAGCAGACAGATTGAAAGCAGGTATGTTCTTGCCAGTATCACTTTAAGCCCGATACTTGTGGCAGCAGGAAGAGGGATATTTAACCTAAATATTGATGCTTTATATGCAGGACTGGCAATATCTTTTATAATAATGCTGGGAGGATATATATTCTCTAAACAGCCAAGTAATATATAAGTTAGAAAATTAATAATCCGAGAATAAAATTCTTTTCGTAAAAATATCTGCTATTTATATTGCTTGCTAAGAAAGAGGAACAAATTAAAAATTTAATAAATAAAATTTTTAATTCGTCGGCTCTGCTAGTCGTTGAGAACCTTATCAGGTTCTCAGCCTCCTGCATCGACGAACTCGTCTTCCTCAAACATATCGTTTTTTACGATGAACTCGCTGCATAAATTACGCAGATATTTTTAATCTCAATAATTTTAATCTCGGATTTTTAAATACAATTTTTTAATATTTAAAGCAATACTGTTTAGAATGCTGGAACTACTCCGCCTTTATAAGTGTTGTTGATGAAATCAGCAGTTTCCTGGCTGTTTAAAGCCTCTATTAATTTAACAATGTCAGCTCTTTTTTCGTCTCCTTCTCTTACAGCAACGATATTAGTATAAGGAGATTCTTTTCCTTCTAATAGTAAAGCATCTTCAGTAGGAGAAAGTCCTGCTTCTAAAGCATAGTTTCCATTGATAACAGCAAAATCAACATCTTTTAAAACTCTTGGTAATTGAGCAGCCTCAAGTGTTTTGAATTTTAATTTTTTAGGGTTTTTAGCAACATCAAATTCAGTAGAATATAAATCAGCAGGGTCAGCTAAAGTAATAAGTCCTGCATTGTGAAGAAGAATAAGTGCTCTTCCTCCGTTAGACGGGTCGTTAGGTATAGCAACAGTTGCTTTGTCAGGAATATCATTAATTGATTTTATTTTTTCAGAAAAAACTCCGATAGGTTCAACATGAACTCCTCCTGCAACAGCAAGTTTTAATCCTTTTTCTTCACAGAATTTATCTAAATAAGGTTTGTGCTGGAAGTAGTTAGCGTCCAGTTCTCCATCTGCAAGAGCAAGGTTTGGAGTAACATAATCTGTAAAATCTACAACCTGCAGATCAATTCCTTCTTTAGCCAGCTTGTCTTTTACTGCATTAAGAACTTCAGCGTGAGGTACAGGAGTAGCTCCTACTTTTAGAACTGTGTTAGCCAAAGCAGTAGTTCCTAAAACTAAAAGTGCAGCTGTTGAAAGTAAAACTCTTTTAAATGTGTTTGTCATAATAACCATCTCCTTAAAAATATAATATTGTATTAATAAAAAAATTAAAAAACTGATTTATTTTTGAAGCAAATAAGTTCCTATTGCTGTAATTATAACAGCAGCAGAATAAAGCATAAGTTTTCTTTTAGTCATAGTCAAACATTTTACTGAAAGATAATTTCCAAAAGATTGTAAAACCTGAACCAGAATTATAATAACAATAACAGAATAAGCCATTATATCTGTTTTAAATCTCTGGTAACCAAATCTTATTGCCAAATCTCCAAGTCCTCCAGCTCCAATACTTCCTGCCATTGCAGAAAAACCAATAAGGCTGATAACTGTAACAGTAATTCCATGAATAAGATGTGGAAGTGTTTCAGGAATCATAACTTTAAAGATAATTGTCATATTATCTGCTCCCATGCTTGAGGCTGCCTCAATAAGCCCTTTATCAATTTCGTTAAGTGCTCCTTCAATCATTCTTGCTACAAAAGGAGCAGCAGATATTGAAAGAGGAACTATAGCAGCAGTACTTCCGATTGTTGTTCCAACAATAATTCTTGAAAGAGGGAACAGGCAAATCATAAGTATGATAAATGGAAATGATCTAAGCATGTTTATAATAATTTCAAGAAACTGATTTAATTTTGGTTTTTCCCAAATGTTTCCGGGCTTTGTAATTACTAGAAGAATTCCTATAGGAAATCCCATTATCAAAGAAAACAGAGTTGAAAATATAACCATGTATAAAGTTTCTATAGTTGAAGTCAAAATCATATTAAATACCATCGTATATCACCTCTACAAATACTCCGTATTCTTCCAGCCATTTGATAGCTGATTTTTGTTTTTCAATATCCCCGATAAGTTCTACATAAAGATGCCCAACCTGCATTGTAGAAAGGTTATCAATGGAACCGCTTATTATATTCAGATCAATATCAAAGTTTCTGATAACTTTTGATATGATAGGATCTTCAGCAATAACTCCAAGGAACTTAAGTTTAAGAATATAACTTCCTTTATGCTGCATAATCTCTATACCTTTTTCATCTGTGCTTGGAAGATAAGAAATAAGTTCTTTCGTGATATCAGACTGAGGGTTTGAAAAAATATGGTGAACTCCTCCACATTCAACAATTTTTCCTCCTGACATTACAGCAACTTTATTGCATATCTCTTTGATAACTTCCATTTGGTGCGTTATCATTACAACAGTTAAACCAAGTTTGTTTTGAATATTTTTTATAAGTTCAAGAATAGCCTTTGTTGTTTTTGGATCTAAAGCAGATGTTGCCTCATCAGATAAAAGTATATCCGGGTTATTTGCAAGTGCTCTTGCAATAGCCACTCTTTGTTTTTGACCTCCGCTCAGCTGATCTGGAAAATAATCAGCTTTATCTGAAAGTTCAACAAGTTCCAATAAATCTTTAACTCTATCTTTGATTTTTCCCTTATCCCATTTTGCAACTTCAAGTGCAAATGCTACGTTTTCTCCTACTGTTCTTGATGAAAGAAGGTTGAAATGCTGGAAAATCATTCCAATTTTTTTTCTTTTTTCAAGAAGTTCAGGTTTTGAAAGAGATGTAATATCTACACCATCTATTATTATTTTTCCGCTTGTAGGCTCCTCAAGTCTATTAAGAAGTCTTATAAGCGAAGATTTTCCTGCTCCGCTGAGCCCGATAATTCCGAATATATCCCCTGTTTTTATTTCCAGGTCAACATCTTTAACAGCATGAAAGCCGTTTGAATATATTTTGTTGACTTTTTCAATTGAAATCATATAATGTAATCCTCCCCTTGATGTTAAATAAAAAAATCTCTACTACCATCAAGTAATAGAGATTTGACTGTACAACAAGCTTAGCTCTTGCCATCTGTCTGGAATTAGCACCACACCAAAACGGTAGGTTGCTGAAACGTCCTAGGGCCAGTCCCTCGGTCTCTCTTGATGGATATTTAATTTTAAGTTTGATTAATCATATACCAAATTGATAATTTTGTCAAATAAAATTTTCCAAAAAATGTATAAGGGATAAAGAAATCTTTGAAAAATATAAAAAATATAGTATCATGTATGTATAAAAAATTTTTTAGGAGGAAGAATTCATGAATGGTTTTGGACAGCTTTTCAGAATATCTGTTTATGGAGAATCTCATGGAATGGGTATAGGAGTGGTTATTGACGGATGTCCTGTTGGAATTGAAATAAAAACAGAAGATTTTTTAGATGACCTAAGCAGAAGAAGAGCAGGAAAAACTGGAACAACAGCAAGAATAGAAAAAGATATTCCAATAATTATTTCAGGGATTTTTAATGGGAGAACAACAGGAGCTCCAATAAATATATTTTTTAAAAATGAAAATACAGATTCAAAAGCCTATATAGATTTTAGAAAACATCCAAGACCAGGGCATAGTGATTTTACAGCCTCAGAAAAATATTATGGTTTTAATGATATGAGAGGCGGAGGAATGTTTTCCGGAAGAGTAACTTTAGCTCTTGTGTGTGCAGGAGTGGTTGCTAAGAAAATTTTAAAAAAAGTGTCTGATGAAATAAAAATAGAGAGCAGAATAATCTCTTTAGGGGAACTTATGCTTACGGACAGTAATATTTCAGAAATTGAAATAGAAAAATATCTGCAAGATATCAAAAAAGACGGCGATTCAGTTGGTGGAATAATAGAGTGCAGAGGGAAGAATATTCCAAAATCTCTTGGTGAACCTTTCTTTGATTCTGTAGAATCTGTTGTTTCACATTTGGTGTTTTCAGTTGGAGGAGTAAGAGGAATAGAATTTGGAGCTGGCTTTGAAAGCAGCAGAATGAGAGGAAGTCAGTGCAATGATACAATAATTGATAAGGCAGGGAAAACTCTTACTAATAACTGTGGCGGAATAAATGGCGGAATTACCAACGGTAATGACATAGTATTCAGAACAGCAGTAAAACCTACTGCAAGTATTTTTAAAAAGCAGAATACATATTCTTTTGAAGAGGGAAAACAGTCTGAACTTTTAATAAAGGGAAGACATGACATAGCATTTGTTCTTCGTGTTCCCGTTGTTATAGAATCATGTCTGGCTGTTGCACTGGCAGATTTGTATCTTAGAAATAAAGTTGTAAAAATATAAATTTTAATATAGATTTTCAGGAGGAAAATAAAAAATGAAGAGAGAAGATTATATAGACTGGGACGAATATTTTATGGGAGTGGCTCTTCTTTCTGCAAGAAGAAGCAAGGATCCTAACACTCAGGTTGGAGCCTGTATTGTAACAGAAGATAAAAGAATTGTAGGACTTGGATATAATGGGCTTCCAAGAGGATGCAGTGACGATGAATTTCCATGGGAAAGAGAAGGGGATTTTCTTCACACAAAATATCCTTTTGTATGTCATGCTGAACTTAATGCAATTTTGAACAGTACAAGAAGTTTAAAAGGCTGTACGATCTATGTGGCACTTTTCCCATGTCATGAGTGCAGCAAGGCTATAATTCAAAGCGGGATAAAAGAGATTGTATTCTTATCAGATAAATATGATGGGACAGATTCAGACCAAGCATCTAAGAGAATGCTTGATGCAGCAGGGGTTACATACAGAAAGCTTAAGGCAAATATAAAAAAACTGGAACTTTCTTTTGAAGAAAAAGATTACTAAATACATTACTATCTTCAAAAATTAAAAATAAAATTTTCGATTTTAAAAATATCAGCGTAATTTATGCAGCGAAACAGAATACAGAAAATTTGACTGT